>Ga0075163_10010917_pt1 | contig 11846 bp, 31 predicted proteins | sample JI1023141ADNA_FD_71478 | JGI IMG/M metagenome (GOLD analysis project Ga0075163, IMG submission 71478) | Wastewater effluent complex algal communities from Wisconsin, to seasonally profile nutrient transformation and Carbon sequestration -... | ecosystem: Engineered > WWTP > Effluent > Algae... | reverse complement strand
AACGTGTTCCGCGCAGTCGTCGGCGTTGTTGCATTTTCCTGCCGGGTGTTCGCATTGGGTCATTGCGGTTCCTTTGCCTTGTCAATCTGCTTTGCCAGCCACTCAGCACCAATGCTCACAGCTTTGCTCCAGCGACTTTGGGCAGTGGCATCGGTACTTCAGAAAGTGCAGCACAATGCCCATCCATGCTTTTCTTTGGGTGCTTGTCCCAGTTGTTGGTTGGGCTAACCATGACACAGCCTTCATTAAAGCTTACTGTACTGCACATCACTGTGGCTTTTTCAATCTGAAGGTTCTTAGTGGAACCGTCAGCGCGCTCGGTACGCATAAATACAACTTCAGCCCAGCCATCACCTTGTGGACACTTTGCGGTATGACTTGTGTCAGCCTTTGGAATAGCATCCCAGCCTTGAATACGAGGATTCTGACGCTGGTAATCAGATGCCACCATAGTAGCATTAGCTCGGCCTTGTGCGCGTTGTTCTTCTACAGTTGCAAAGGATGCATCTTCTACAGTCTTAGCGCAAGCAGCAAGGACAGCAACAAAGGAAAGGGCAATGATAGTCTTGTTCATGATTAATTGATTTGAAATTGGTGCTGCTCAATTGCAGCGTCAAGGAACTTAACACACAGCTTGCACCCGCAAGTGGTGCTTACTTCTTCTACATCAATGAAACCGAAACGTGCAGCAACATCATTCAGCAGGCTATAAATTTCTTGAGCAAGTGATGGACTGCCTGCAAGCCCTAAAAGATCACCTGTGTGAAACTTATTGCCAGAAGAAAGAAGATCTTTCCAACCTGTGATTACGCGTTCGATTGTTGTCATATTGTCAGATTAGTGAAAATGCATGGGCTAAGATATTCTTTACATCTGCTGTGTGTAAGCTAGCAGCCTTTAGATCTCGCGAGGTGATCTGCACAGCATTACGTGTCGTGACCCAGACACATACTGCTTTTTCATCAGGCTCTACAATACGATTCAGAAAGGCTATTGGGACTTTCTTGCGGATAGCCTCGAGCTCTGCAATAGTGGTGGCTAACGTTTTCTTTGTGTCTTTGTGGCAGTCACGCTCACGATTAAGCAAGTCAGTCGTGTCGCTCCAAGCTTCTTGAAACTTTTTTGCCTTAACTTCAAGTATTGTCAGTTGAGTCTTGAAAGATTCAATCGTGCTGCTAGCCGCCTGACATCTTTTTTCCAATATGACTAATCCCTCTTTAGCATTATTGTGGAAGCAACGCTCAAGATTGAGCATAGCAAGTAACTCATCTTGCGACTTTTCAAAACCTTGTGTCCAAGCGAGAGCCTTTACCAACTCGCGTTCAGTGTTACCAAGCTTTTCGAAATTAAGTGAGTTACACTTGGTCCAGTATTCTACCTTTTCTAGTGCTACATTTAAGTTGCCTCGCAAACGTGTGTTTTCTTTTGCGAGACTTTGTGCTTCTGTAATCGCCCAATCATACTGCGTTTTGAGCATGCGCTCTTGCTTTTCTGCTTCAAGAGTTTTACTCGTGAGTCTATCATTGGCAATCTTGACACGTGCTTCTGCATCTGCCAGTTTGGCTTTCAAATCGATTGAGTCAAACATCGCGCGTACAGGGTTGTGTGAACGATTATATACCTTTTCAAAGACATCTCCTGAGTAATGACTAGGCGTAAATAGGGGTATACGTGCACCATAACGCTCTTTCCAAATAGCTGCTTTATGCGCATTGAGCGACGCACGCAACTTCGCATTTTCAGCTTCAAGCTCTGCAACACGGTCATCAATGGCTTTTGCAGGATCATACAAGTCATTCGGAAGTGGTTTAGGAAAAGTATTATTAATTTTTGCACGACGATTACGCCACTCTTTTAGTGCTTCAACCATTGTCATTTCCAGACTCCTGTAGTAATAAATGCGTATGTATTGCGCAGCATTTGCGACTGCTGTCATCGAATGACAACCCCTGCAAAGCTTTCGCCTTTCTTTGTAGATTTCTTCAAGCTCTGCAGGCACCAATGGTACCTCTTCTGTATGCAAAATAGCTATGTCAAGAGTCTCAACACATTGCCCTGCAAAGTCCAAAGCATCTGCAATTGTTTTAAACCTGGTAGCATTTTCCTTGTCGGTGCGCCATGGGTGGAGTCCTGTCATGGGATCTAACAGCAAATACGCCGTGTGAGGTGTTTTTGCAACAAGGTATTTCAAAACGATTTTACGCATGGTTATTTTTTGTGGCAATTGGCTGATAGAATTAAAACAGGCGGTGCAACACCGCTTTCTTTCAAATCTTTTTTAATTACCTCCATTGCAGCTTTACAAGCAAAGAACGTATCAAACTCTGCGGTGCTTGACATTGGCCTACTATACGCAGTCCACAAAATAATCAAAGTCCAGGCTGTGGCCATTTGCTGCCCTCCAAATAAGCGTCAAGCCGCTTGAGCTGTTTTAGCAGGTCATCAACTACAGGCTGCGTATCTTTCTCTGTCAACTCCCGCGTTTTAATTGTAATGCACATTACTTTAATTCCAACAATCTCTTTTGGAAAGATAATTGCGCGGTCACTAGCTTCCTTAATTGTGCAAAACGGAGTTGCTGTGAGGACATCTACAACACGCTCTGGATAGCCTTCTTCTGAGAATCTTACAAAGTTGCCATCTTTGAACACTAATACAAACACTTCCTTATACATTTTCGTTTCCTTCCAGCTTTCGCATTTTGATCTCAACACGTTGCATCATCTTCTGTTTAATCTCTAGCGGTGAATCACGCAAGAAATCAATGGAGGGGTGCATTGAACTGTCAGATAGCTCACCATCGTCTGTGTAAAGTCTATGAGCAGCGTATACTTCTGCAAGCAACATTCGTAGCTGACGCTCTACAAACACACGCTGCAATTGATTTTCTTCAGGAGTATTCATTTAGGATTGTGGCCAAAGCCCTCGCTTGGTTGATGTTAGTAGTAGCAAAACGATCACTCAGCGTATTATCGTGCTTGGCGGCATGCACACGCAGTAGCCTCAATGCTTGGTTATGACTTCTGCACCACACGCGCCATAGCTCTAAGTACTCCTGCCAGAGATCTTTGCTAGTGTCTAATGGCGGGTTACCTTTGCCAAGTCGCCAATTACGGCCGCCTGGATCATAACCTTTGATGTCACACTGGTAGTGCTGCTCAATGGTACGCCCGTCTGGCATTCGCGCTGTGACTGCACTAAAACGATTATCACCTGCAGTAGAACACTCGTACCCACCAAAGCGTGCCCACTTGATTCTCGGGTGGTTCATACAGGCTCTACGTCTACATCACTCGATCGCGTGTACTTATCGCAAGCTGCGAACACAAAGTAAGCATGGTGTGGGTATAGCTTTGCAAGCGATTCTGCCATTCGGTGCGCTGCGTTGTAATCTTTAAAAAAGTAATTACGTAACAGCACAAACTCTTCTACTAGCCTCGTGTCTTGTTGAGGCAACTCAAAGGCCACTGGGCAATACATTAGAATGTAAATAGACATCAGAACTCCGTGACTTTGACAGGATTCTCAGGGACTGAATATGCTGCAATTGCCTGAAACACGATGAAGGCCTTCGTGGTTTCCTTCGCTGCCAGCTTTGTTGCCTCTTTATTGGCAGCGCCCTTGGTGCGATGGATTGCAGGGCTTGGTGCAAATGACAAGCCACCCCATAGTTCAAGCTCTGGCGCGTGACCTAGCGGGACAGAATGGCTGTCAATGCAATACTTAGGACAACTACCAATAATGAACTTCGCCATTTCAGATCTCCAAAGTTGTTAATACTCGCCGCCATCAGCTCGGCAACTAGCTGCAAGCCAAACAATCGCTAAAATCAAAAGAGCAACAGCTAACACTGGCGTTAAGTTTTCACACATGTTTTCAGATCTCCAAGTAAATAAAGTTACCATCTGTGCGAACACTGCGAATACTGTACTCAATGTCATTGCTCATGCTTGTAACGACAATCTCGCAGTCACCTTTGACTTGATTCAATGCATGGAGCAACTCCACTTTCGTATGTGGTCGCCTTACCACTTGTTGTGGCTCATTGTACCACGCATTACCTCGCCTACGAAACCTGTACTTTTCTTTGTCTGTATCAAAGTTGATCTTCCAAACATCAGGATAATTGCTTGCAAAATTAACCACAAATGACATCGATTCAAAGTGGTGCGACGAACATTCTCTTAGCACTTCAATGTCAGTGGTCGGTTTATACTGTAGTAGGTCTTCAAGTTTCATATTATTGGTGCCAGGCACGGGAGTCGAACCCGTACGCTCTCTTTCAAGTAGCGGCGGATTTTAAGTCCGCTGTGTCTACCAATTTCACCACCCTGGCATTCGTTGTTACTTGTTAAGAATTTTTAGGGCAGTTGCACGGCGCTTGTAAATGCGATCAAGCTGCGCAATGGCGTTATCTCTACCTTGAAATTTAGGGCGCAGTCTTCCTACATTTTCAATACTTTTCGTTGCGCTCTCAATTGCGGCTTTTGTTTCTTTACTCTTTCGCATTCCATGTCCCTTAGTTGTCACGGTAATGACTCATTTAGTAGTGCTCGCGATAGCTGCTGCAATTTCCTTTAGTGCAATTTCTATAGCCATCTCTGTATTGGTACGAGAAATATGGCTTACCACGAGTTTTTCTTCAATCGCCAGTCGCGTGCGCTCTAGCAGTGCGTCGTCTTTTGCAGCAAGGTTGAACAGCGCACTTGCAAACTCTAATAGTGGTAGCGTGTTGTAACCTGTAGTAGTGCCAAACACAAGGCCTGTGTTTCTGCCTAGCGGCTGCATCGCCATACCAAGTCCGCAGTGCTCGGCAAGCTTCATGATTTCATTTGCATTCATTTGAACCACGCCTTGTAATAAGGAAAGAATTCAGGTTGCGCTTCTTGCGGTGCCTCTTCGTAAACAATTCGTGCCTTTTCAAAGATTGGAAAGTGTTCAGGCGGTTTAACTACAGTGCCACCTGTAGCTTGCACTTGTTTGCAAAAGGCATCAGCGTCTTTGCTTTGAACATACGTGACTTTTGTCATGTCAACTCCGTGGTTTCTTCAATGCTGTCAAAGCTCTCTGGCAAGATCTCACACCAGACTTCTTCAGGCTTCTCAACTAGTGCAAACTGGTACCAAGCGCCTTTCTTACCAAGATACACCAGACGTTCGCGCTGGCTTTTCCAGTTGTACTTGTTTCCAGGGATAAAAAGTTTGTTCACTTGGAGTCCTTGAATGGTCTGTCTGAAGGGAATCGAACCCCTAACCTACTCCTTAGAAGGGAGTTGCTCTATCCGATTGAGCTACAGACAGGTGGTGTTAATTGATTACGAATGAAGCATCACAATTGTTAAACGGCTGCTGGCAGCCTGCTGTTGCTGAGACTTTAATGAGGTACAAGCCCTTGCGCACAGGCGGTTGCATGGGTTGAAACCAGGGTGTGAACTCAATCATTTTGCATGTCCTTTGCAATTTCATAGAGTAGACAAAGAGCTATGAATCGTTCTTCTTGGGTCTTTTTAGTGCATGTATTGCCATTGTAATGCCACCAGAAGCCGAAATATTGATTTGCTTTTCCTTCTGGACCAAACATTTCATTAAGCAGAGTGACATACGCTTTCCAATTCGTTTGTGGCGACGCCTTGAAAATAACGCCACAAAGACCTGCGCATTTAGCACTATTCCTTAACGCCAACCAGTGACTAGCGCCCATGAACACTTCAGGGTCAAGCTTGCCCATTCTGCATGTCCTTTGCAATCTCATAAAGTAAGCACAAGGCTATGAACCGTTCTTCTTGGGTTTCTTTAGCTAGCATGCGACCTTCAGCATCGACCCACCAATAAGAGCTCGCATTCTCAGGCTCAAAATACTCAATTAGTAACAAAAGTTCGTTATAATAAGACTCAACCAAACTTACTTCGCAAACGTCGCATGCCTTCTTTATTGAATAGCACAAACCTATATATGCGTATAGCTGAAGATCGTCAGGCCCAATGAGATGATTTGAGGCTTCCATGAACACTTCAGGGTTGATTTTCATCATTTACCTTCAAACAAGAGCTGCAGACAGCAAACATAACGCCAGTGTACTCACCATTATATGCCTTACGTCGCTGATTAAAGCTGTGGCCAAACACCACGAAGAAGCTACCTGTCTCTTTGTTAGGAGAGTGCACAACTTCGTTGTCACATTTGCTGCAATAAAAAGACTCATCAACTTTAGGCTGGTACTCTTCTAGTTCAACTTTCATGATTCTCCTTGATTAGGACTTTCAATGCATCAATTATCTTCGTGTCTACATACCCATAGCCAGGCACAAATGTTGCTTGCCTGTGCTTACGCAATTCGTCCAGCACGTCGCTTGCGCGCTGCTTTTCGTGGCAACTGCCGCAGCAAGCACCAGACACGGATTTGCTCAAAGAATCGTTGTTCATTGCTCACTTACAGTGTACTCCACAAGTTTGATTTTTGCCTCAGCAATGGCGATTTCACATGCAAGGCAAGGCTTGGCAAGGCGTGCTAGCCCTTGCTTGTTGTATCTTTCAATCTTTATTCTGTGAATCGGCTTTCTTGCACGAATGATCGCAAGGACTTCTGCATGGATTAAGCCTCTATACATGCAACGCTTGTTATACTCCGGATCTCTGCGGCCTGCTAAAATGGCATAAGCTGCTTGTTTTGGATGCGTCTTATTGTAGTTATTTTCTGCTGTTGAAATAATCTTACCAGCAGCATCAAAACAAGTAGCTCGAATAGCGTGTTTGTGATTAGCCACGCAGTCTTTCTTTCAAGTACTGAATCACATGTTCTGGCGGTGCGTTACCGTGGCTCACAAAGAATAGCTCCAGAGGATTTCTGGCGACTGTGTAATCATTTGGTAATAAAGTTAGCATTGCATGGTACGTATGCACTTGTACCTCTACAGTAACTAGCCTCTTCAGTATCTTGTGAGGGTAGTCATAGCATAACACGGTGTCCCTCGGAAATTCGTGACACCAGTTGAGTCTGTTAGGGTCAATGCCTCGAATATGCAATGGTTGTATTACATCTTTGAGGAATACAAAATCAGGATACTTGCTACAGACAACTTCATCATCTGTATCAAACACTTCACACTTAGACATATAGCACACGTGCTCTTGGATGGCGACTCGGATGGTCGATTGGTGAATATGCCCTGTTCTCTGCAAGGCACTCTAACAATGCAAACAAGTAAGCTTTCGAAATGTCAGTCATCGTAGCCACCATACATGCTGAGCATATCTGCTAAGTCTTGTGCCCATGCAACTTCTTCGGCGTAGTAACCTGCAACCACATCCTTTTCAAATTGTTTAGCACGTCGGTATGTGTCAAACGTATAGCATGTTACAATATCATTCAAGTACCACTCATTGCCGCGCAATTCTTTAGTCTTATAACCAAGCTCTTCTTTATAACGCTTCCCTACGAAATGTATCGTCCAAATATTAACATATGGTTGCTCATTGCGGCCAATTCTGACCAAGCAACGCCAGACGGTCTGGCCTGAACGAACTTTTTTAATAGTATCGCGAGTGTAAAGCATGTGTTTCTCCAATATGGTGGTAGGACGCACGGGACTCGAACCCATGACCAATAGATTAAAAGTCTACTGCTCTGCCAACTGAGCTAGCGTCCTATTGAGTTAAGCGTTTATAAGAACGAGTTTATTTCTTTCAGCAAGATCGTTGATGTACATATCTAGATCAAGCTGTTTGCCATCACTATCAACCAACTGCCATTTACCGTGTGTTGCGCGACAAACTAAATCACCAAATGCATTTGCATATAGCTGGTTGTAATGTAGCTCCACAAACACTTTCAGCGTCGGCTTTTCGAGGTGCGCTGCCAAGATTCCAATAATTGGCAACAGCAATGACAGCGGCACATCGAGCCCATACAGGCCCCTGAGGTGTTCTTTCATCTTTCGAGTGGTTATCATAGCTCATTTCCCATCATACACATTCGTTGAAATTCACGAAACATAAGCATAGAACGCGTATTGCCATAATGTATTGATAATGCTTCTTTTCGAAAAGTTCTATAGAACAGAAGACTTACGTGAACTTCGTACTGGTAATTAACTCTGTATTTTTGCATTGTATTTTTCCAGCCATTTGTCGAACATTGGCCAGATCGGATCGTTATCAGACGGCTCGTACTCAATTGAACACTTATGGTCCTTCCAGAAACCAGGACCGCAGTATGGGTGAAACTCCATCCAAATGTACTTGTTGCCTACATGAAAGCGTTTGCCTGGGTGGAAGCCGCAAACGATGCCATTTGGTATCTTGATGCAAGTCATGTAATTCCCATGGTAGGCCGTATTGGGTTCGAACCAATGACCAAGGCATTATGAGTACCCTGCTCTAACCACTGAGCTAACGGCCCAAACAAGCGCATTCTCTGCGCTATACTTAAACTGTTACTTCAGTTCCATAACTGGCAGGGTTGAAATGCCGTATTCCAGTACCGGATACCGACGCGCCAAGTTATTGGCGTAGTGCAATGCGTCCGTCTCTTTGCTGTACCGCTTAGCTGTGATCGTAAAGTGTAGAATAGCCAGTCGGTCATACGTGTCACCATCGTACAAGTAATCTACGCCTTGCATGTGCTTGACGTAAAACCACTGCTTACCTTCACAAGTAACTGGGAGAATGTAAATACCGTTATCTGCAGACATGATTATTCCTCGTTGTTGAGCTTGCCAGATTGGCTTCTCTTACAAGATACTCGAATTGCCGCTAATCGCGCTCTAGCGTAAACCTAGGTGGAAGTGCAATGAATGCGTCATACAGGGGGCTTTACTGCAGTACCACCACGCATTACTGTGAGTAAGCCTAGCTTCATGTCGACGCATGGATATTCGTCCAACACAACTGGCGGCCTGTCTGGTGATGCTTTAATGTAATACTCTGTAAAATCAACCGTGAATAGTGTTCCGATAGGTATATCACGCAGTTGTGGGTCACTCTTGTCTTCCACAATGTTCATTACTTGCTCCATGCCTTGTTGTCATGTGGACAAATTGATGACACATGACAATTGTCACAATAACCATCCTGTTCAATTCTACAGCCCCATGGTTCTTTGTTGTCAGGTGCCCAATAGCGGTCTACTGGCATTGCCTTGGCAATCTTAGTGCATAGCTCTTGCAATTCGCCAGTTGCTATGCACTAATGCGGGCGGCTTTGTCACGCAGGAGACCGTCGTATTCGTCTTTTGTGAGAATGTATTGCATATTAGAATGGAATTGCTTTTATAAATTTGTTGCAACCGAAATTAGGGCCGACCTTAAGCTGCACGGATAATCCGCTATCATCCAAAGCAGTTGCGTACACACCAATACCATCCGACTGTGGTGCCTCATTCTTGTAGAGACTTGAAATATACAAGCATTCGCCGCCACTGTGATATTCACAATTCTTACAAACCTTTTCAGTCATGGCGCTGCCTCTACGAGCGAAATCTTTTGCTGCTTACTTTGAGCAACAATCGCTGAAATGCGTGGATTCAAGTTTGCATCATGCATCAGCACACCATCCAAGTTGCGTATACCATACAAGTGCTCTGGGCTTGAAACAAACGTAAAATACTTGATATTGTTCTTTTTTGCAAACTTCCAAGCCTCACTAAGCTGATGGCCAATCAGGAGTTTTTGCATTCAAGCTCCACGATTCGTTCATACATTGCAGCAATAAGCTTGTCACCTACAAAAGTACGCCATAGCTCATCGTATCTGAATGCTTCAAGAATATATCCAGGTGCCATTCGTAGCTTGTACTTACCTTCTTCAAGAACTACTTCAGTTGTCATTTACTACTTTCAAATTCACAAGCACAGCAGGATACTCTCTGAACTCATGTCCTTCATCCAACCTGCTAAGATTGTTATTTCCAAGATCTAGTAGATATGGTAGACCGTTATGTGATGCTACCATGAACAGGCCGCCATCTACCAAATTTGGAATAACCATGCATTCGCCGTGTTTAAATTCATGTACAGGTTTTGTGCATCTATTTTTCATATGTCAGTGTAAAAATTACGTCTTTCTTGCAATGACTACACACGGTGATATCATACATGCAGCCCATACCACTACGACCACGTATATGTATCCCGAAGAAACAAAGAATAGCAATTAGTGTTTTCATTTGCGTTTAAAAGCCCTAGAGATACACGGGTGTGCATCCTAGGGCTTTTGACTGGAATCTTTAGAGTTGCATCAGGAGGTTACGTACTCTCCTGAATGGCTCCAAGCTATTACAGTAGCTTGTTTATTACGCGGGTTGTGTTTCAGTTTCAGCAGTTTGCGGTTGTTCAGTCTCTGCACTAGTGGCTTCAGTGCTTTCAGGCACAGTTCCATCAGTCGGCTCGCCGCCTTCAGTAGTACCAGCTTCTGCAGCAGCCTTCTTGGCAGCAGCGGCTTCAGCCAGCTGAGCAGCGCGCTTGACACGAGCAGCAGCAAGAGCTTCCATAGCCTTCGGATTACCAACGCGCTTCTCGATACCAGCTTCATACGCAGCTTCGATGTTGACACGATTTGCCACAACCCACTTGGCAAAGTTACCATCACCAAGCTTGGTAAGAGCTTCAAGAGTGGCCGCAGCCTTTTCTTCGTCGTCCATACGCTTCACTGAAGGCCAACGAAAACTATCCAGAATGGCCGCCGCATTGTCTTGCAGGAACTTGATCTTACCTTCAGGAATTGCCTTCAGTGCTTCCAGCGCCTTTGACAAACGGTTACGCTCTGACTTAGTGACACGCGCAACAACACCGACTTCGAATGCCTTCAGGATTTCGTCTTCATTAACTTCCAGGAAAGACGCAAGGTTCGCGTCATTACCACAAATGGCAAGCAGAGCACGCTTAACAAGCGGCTTTCGCAGATAGTCCTTGGCTTCAGCAGCAGTGGTGAAGACTTGACCGTCAGGGGTAATGAAACCGGCGCGAACTTGGGGATTTGACATTTTATTGTTTCTCTACAAAAGGGGATTATTTTTAATTAGAATTACACGTTATCTAGTATACGATGCAATCCACGATCTCTCAAACATTGTTCTAATCTCTTGTACTTCGTCCATCCAAGGTCTTCTTGGTCCAGGATTGAAAGTACTAAATTACAGGTAGTAGCTAGCGACCACTCACTTAAGACACCGTCTTGGCTTGTCACTACGAATTCAGGCTGCAGCGTCTTACACTGTGAATAGTAAGTTAGCGCAGCAAGTAAGGCGGGATTGTAAAATTTAGCGCTCATGCACTGTCTCATTTTCTAAGCGGCTGACGGTCTCTTTGTGAATCTTTAATTTAACGGGCTGACTGCCCCACCAGGGGTCCAGCTTTTGACGCAGTGCGTGCCGTTGGGTGGCCCATGGCGTCGGGGTTCGCAGCCGAAAATTTTTGCACACGCATCATTTTTGGTAATGCGCCGCTAGCCTGTGGTGTGCTACTTGGCGCCCAGCGGTGACACCCGGGTGGCCTCTTGTAGTGCCTTTACTTCAGCATTCAGTGTTTGCCATGCGGTTGCGTGGTTCTCTTCTGCACTCTGCAAGTCGCCTTCAGCTTTAGTGAAAGCCTTTTGGGCTACCTTAAGCTTTTGGGCTGCTTGTTCCAGGTTAGTCTGTGCGTTGCCGAGTGAATTGGTTGTCATTTTAGTTGCCATTTGCTTCTTATCTTTCGAATATTTCTTTGCTTCTTCTGCAGTGCCAAAAGAAGAGCCATCGCCTGCTACAAATACGACTGGCAAGGTTTTACGTGTTGCTACCACTTGGCAGCGCCCATTGCACTTCGCATATTTGCTTTAGCGTCCTCTTGACCATCTGCGTACCCAGCTGCATAC
>Ga0075163_10010916_pt1 | contig 11847 bp, 7 predicted proteins | sample JI1023141ADNA_FD_71478 | JGI IMG/M metagenome (GOLD analysis project Ga0075163, IMG submission 71478) | Wastewater effluent complex algal communities from Wisconsin, to seasonally profile nutrient transformation and Carbon sequestration -... | ecosystem: Engineered > WWTP > Effluent > Algae... | reverse complement strand
TGCCCCCCATGTCCGGCGTGGGCACGACGGTGCCCCCGTCGTCGCCACCGTCGCAGGCTGCGACACACAGGGCCACACACAACCACGCCAGTGGGCGCTTCAAGCCATCCATTCGCTTACTCCCCTTCGTCAACCTCACTGTACCGGCCCCGCGCTGGCCCGGGCGAGGGCGAAATCATGCACGCCGGGTGGTCGCACATGGGCCGAAGTCGCAGGGACCCTGCGGTTGCCGTCAGGCAGACCCGGCGGTTGCCGTCAGGCAGACCCGGCGGTTGCCGTCAGGCAGGGCCGGGAGGGACGAGATCCTTGAGTCCGGGAAGAAAAAAGCGGAAACAGCGGTTCGCGTCCGGTCGAAAATTCGACGCCCCCCTGGTCAAACGACGTGAAGTGCTTAGGGCACCGCGCCGCCGCCGGGCGGCGGATCCAAGCAATCGGAGAGAAGATGATCTCGGTCCAGAGTCTGGAGAAGCGCTACGGGGAGGTCCGGGCGGTCGCCGGTGTCTCCTTCCAGGTCGCGCGCGGCGAGATCGTGGGCCTGCTGGGCCACAACGGCGCCGGCAAGACCACGGTCATGAAGATCATGACCGGCTTTCTCGAGCCCACGGGGGGCACGGTGACGGTGGGGGGCGTCGATGTGCGCACCGACCGGCTGGGGGTGCAGCGCCAGATCGGCTACCTGCCCGAGAGTGCGCCGCTCTATCCCGAGATGCTGGTGCAGGAATACCTCACCATGATGGCCGAGCTGCGGGGCATTCCGCCCCAGAACCGGCAGGCCGCCATCTCGGATGCGGTGCGCGCCACCGGCCTGCAGGGCTGGCTGGTGCGACCCATCAGCACGCTCTCCAAGGGCTACCGGCAGCGCGTGGGCCTCGCGGGGGCCATCCTGCACAAGCCCGAGGTGCTGGTGCTCGATGAGCCCACCAACGGCCTCGACCCGGTGCAGATCATCGAAATCCGCAATCTGATCAAGCGGTTGGCGCAGAGCACCACGATCATCCTCTCGACCCACATCCTCTCGGAAATCGAGGCGGTGTGCAGCCGGGTGGTCATCTTGATCGACGGCCACCTCGCCGCCGACTCCACCCTCACCGACCTCTTGTCCTCAGACGTCGTGCGCCTGGCGGTGGCGCCGGGCACCTCCGGGGTGGCCGCCGCCTTGAAGAAGGTGGACGGGGTGGTCGAGGTGCGGGGACCCGAGAGCGTGGCGGGGCTCGATCGCTACCGCATCAAGGTCAAGGGGCCGGGCATTGCCCCCGGCATCGTGGCCGCAGCGTCCAAGGCCGGGTGGACCATCACCGAGGTGGCGCCCGATGTGCAGAGTCTTGAACAGGTCTTCCGCGACCTGATGGCCGATCACGCCTCGAAGGCCAAGGCCGCACGGGAGGTGGCCGCATGAAAGGCAGCATCCGCACCATCGCGCGCAAGGAGCTGCGCTCCTACTTCCTCTCGCCGGTTGCGCTCATCTTCCTGGCCGTCTTCCTGGTGGCCACCCTGGTCATCTTCTTCACCCAGTCGAAGTTCTTCGTCCGTAACCTCGCGGATGTACGGCCACTTTTCGCCTCGCTGCCCGTGCTGCTCATCTTCCTCGTCGCTGCCGTGACCATGCGGCAGTGGAGCGAGGAGCAGAAGATGGGCACCCTCGAGATCCTGCTGACGCTGCCCCTCAAGACCCGCGACCTGGTGTTCGGCAAGTTTGTCGCCGGCATGATCCTGGTGGCCCTGGCCCTGGCCCTCACCCTGCCCCTGCCCATCACGGTCTCGATGCTGGGTGAGCTCGACTGGGGGCCGGTGTTTGGGGGCTACATCGCGGCGCTGCTGGTGGCGGCGACCTATATGTCGATTGGGCTGTGTGTGAGCGCCCGCACCGACAACCAGATCGTGGCCTTGATGATCACCGCCCTGGTGGGCGCCTTGCTCTACGCCATCGGCACCGACTGGGTGGCGGGCACCTTCGGCGGCACCACCGGCGAGCTCCTGCGCGGCATCGGCTCGGGCAGCCGCTTCGCCAGCATCGAGCGCGGGGTGCTCGACCTGCGCGATCTGGCCTACTACGGCAGCCTCACGGCGTTTTTCCTCTTGCTGAACATGCAGTTCCTCGAGGCGAAGCGCATGGAGAAGCAGCCCGCGGCCGGCGCCTCGAAGCGCCCCGCCATGCTGCTGATGACCGGCCTGGCCGCCGCCAACGCCGTCGCCCTCAATCTCTGGCTCGCCCCCGTCACCAGCGCCCGCGCCGACCTGACCGCCGACGGCGAGTACAGCGTGAGCGACGTCACCGAGACCATCCTGGCCGAGCTCGACGAACCCCTCGAAATCACTGCGTATTTGTCGGAGCGCACCCACCCGCTGCTGGCCCCACTCATCCCCCGCCTGCGCGACTTCCTGCGGGAGTACGAGGTGCGGGGTGGGGGCCGCGTCACCGTGCGGGTGATCGATCCCAGCGAGAACGACGACCTCAAGGCCGAGATCGGCGACCAGTACGGCATCAAGAGCGTGCCCTTCCAGGTGTCGGGCGCCAACGAGCAGGCCCTGGTCAACTCCTTCTTCCACGTGTTGGTGCGCTACGGCGACGAGTACGAAGTGCTCTCGTTCCAGGACCTCATCGAGGTCAACGCCGACGAGAGCGGCGACGTGCAGGTGCGCCTGCGCAACGCCGAGTACGACGTCACCCGGGCCATCAAGAAGGTCAGCTCGGGCTTCCAGAGCCTGGAGTCGGTGCTGGCGCGCAACAACCAGACCGTCAAGGTCACCGCCTACATCAGCGATCCGGCCAAGCTGCCCGAGGAGTTCAAGGCGGTGCCCGAGACCCTCAAGAAGGTGACCGACGCCCTGGGCCCCAAGCTGGGGGGGCGCCTCACCTACGAGCTCAAGAACCCTGACAACGATCAGGCGCTGCAGCAGCAGATCCTGGCCCAGTATCGCTTCCAGGCCCTGGCCACCGACCCCTTCAGCGATGCGCGCTTCTTCATGCACATCCTGCTGGAGACCGGCACCCACAAGGAGCAGGTCATCCCCCCCGAGGGCCTGAGCGAGTCGGATCTGCGCACCGCCATCGAAGCGGGCATCAAGCGCGGAACTCCTGGATTTCTCAAGACAATCGGCCTCATGACCGCCGAGACCCAGTCCCAGCCCGCCATGCCCTGGGGGCAGCCGCCCCAGACCGAGAGCGACTTCCGCGGCCTCCAGGCGGCCCTGAGTGAGGAGTTCTCCGTCAAGAAGATCAAGGCCGACGACGGCCAGGTGCCCGCCGACATCGACGTGCTCATCGTCGCCAAGCCGGGCAACCTCACCGAGAAGCAGCAGTTCGCCCTCGACCAGTACCTCATGCGCGGGGGCGCCCTGGTGGTGTTGGCGGGTGCCTACACCATCAAGCCCAGCCCCGAGGGCATCCAGACCCTCAAGGTCGACGACAAGCTGCTCGACCTGCTGGAGACCTGGGGCATCAAGATCGAAGACGCCTTCGTGATGGATCCGCAGAACACGCGCTTCCCCCAGCCGGTGCGCAAGCAGCGGGGGCCCTTCATGATCGAAGAAATCGAGATGATCCCCTACCCGTTCTTCCCCGACATCCGGCAGGACGGCTTCAACCGCAGCCACGCGGCCCTCTCGGGGGTGCCGTCGGTGGCCCTCACCTGGGCCTCGCCCGTGCGCCTCAACGCCGACTTGAAGGATCGCACCGGCGAAATCCTGCTGGAGAGCTCGGACGGCGCGTGGATGCAGAAGAGCACCAACGTGATGCCCGACCTGGAGAAGTACCCCGGGGTGGGCTTCGCCCAGGAAGAGGGCGCGACCGTGGGCCGCCTGCCCCTGGCCGCCACCGTGGTGGGCACCTTCCCGAGCTACTTCGCCAACAAGCCCTCGCCCCTGTTCGGGGTCGACGCGAAGCCGGCCGAGGGCGGCGAGGCCAGCGCCGATCGCACGGGCCGCACCCTCAAGACCAGCAGCCCCAACGCCCGCCTGGCGGTGGTGGGCAGCTCCGAGTTCATCTCGGACCTGGTGATGCAGCTGGGCGCCCAGATCGGCGGCGGTCCCTACCGCGGCAACCGCAACCTGGTGCGCAACCTCATGGACTGGGCCCTGCAAGACACCGATCTGCTGCAGATCCGCTCGGCGGGTGCCTTCGCCCGCACCCTGCGGCCCACCAAACCCGAAGAGAAGACGAAGTACCAGATCATCAACTACAGCATCGTTCTGCTCGCCCTGGGCGGGGTGCTGGCCGTCGGCCTCACCCGCCGCCGGCTGGCCAAGCCCATGGTCCTGACCCCGGAGCCCAAGGGGGAGAAGGCATGAACCGCACTTCCAAGATCCTGCTGGTGGCCCTGGCCGCCCAAGTCGCCCTGGTGGCCGTGACCTGGAGCATGCGGGGCGGCGCCCCGTCGGACGACTCCAGCCCCCTGCTGCCCGACGTCGCCCTGGCCGACCTCACCGGCTTCACGCTGGTGGCCAAGGCGGGCGACGCCGCGCCCAAGACGCTCTCGCTGGCCCGCAAGGGCGAGGCGTGGGTGGTGGACGGCGCCGACGACTACCCCGCCGACAAGAAGAAGGTGGAAGAGGTCCTCGACAAGGTGGTCAAGGCCCGCATCCGCGCGCCCATCGCCGCCAACAAGGCCAACCACAACGCCCTCGACGTGGGGGAGCGCGACTTCAGCCGCCAGCTCACCCTCAAGGCCGGCGAGGCGACCCACCGCCTCGTGTTCGGCAGCGCCAAGGGCTCGAGTGTGCACGCCCGCTTCGCCGACAAGGACGCCGTCTACCTGGCCCGCGGGGTAACCGCCTGGGATCTCAAGGACACCGTGGTCAGCTACCTCGACGAGACCTACGTGGAGGTCGAGGCCCCCGACGGCGTGAAGGTCACCAACGCCAAGGGCACGGTTTCATTGAACAAAGTGGACGGCAACTGGAAGGTGGCCGAGCTGCCCGAAGGGGTGGTGCTCGACACCGCCGCCCTCGAGGCCTTCGTCAACACCGCCCGCTCCGTGCGCCTGGTAGAGCCCATCGGCAAGACCGCCAAGCCCGAGTTCGCCCTGGGCGGCCCCGACGGCGCCACCGTCGAGATCAAGAAGGGCGACACCGTCACGCGCTACCAGGTGGGCTCAGTGCACAGCGAGAACCACCGCTATGTGAAGTCGGACACGAGCGAGTGGGTGGTGACCGCGGCCATGTTCGCCATCGGCACCCTGCTCGATCAGACGCCCGACAAGTTCATCAAGAAGGAAGAGCCCAAGGAGGCGCCGCCGGGTGGGGGCATGGACATGCCGTTTGATCCGGGCGCCCTGCCGCCGGGCATGTTCCAGTAGTGGGTGCCGAGTGAGTCGGGGAGAGAACCTCCCCGACCCGCCTCAACCGGCGACCGAGCCGGCAACCTACCGAATCTAAAGCTCTTTTTCGGCTACTCGCAGCCCGTGGCCGCCACCCCCGCACACTCGGCGAAGGCATCTCGGCAGTTGACCATGCCGGGGTTGTCGCCGCACTGGCAGGTGCCACACAGCTCGCTGCCTGGATCAGCCAGACACTCCCCCAGGCAGTTGGCCTGGACACACTGCACACTCACCCCCACACAGCTCAGGCACTCGCGCGACACCGCGCCGGCGGTGGCGGTCTCCATGCAGCCCAGGAAGCAGGTCTCCTGGTCGGCCTCGGACACACACATGAGGGCGCACTCACCCGCCAGATCGTCCACCGCCTTGCCCCCGTAGTCGGCGGCCAGGCCGGCCTGGTCGGTGGCCGAGAGGCACAGCCCCCCGGGGGTGCCCCCCACCCCACCGCCGCCCGCGTCGCCGGGGCGCACGTCGTCGTCGCCCCCAACGCCCCCGACGCCCCCCATGCCCCCTGCGCCCAGGTTGCCCCCGGCCCCGCTGGCGTCGGACTCATCGGGCGCCGGATCGGCGCAGCCCACCAGCAGACACAGAATTCCCAAGCAGTTCCAAACACTTCGGCTCGACATGACCCCCTCCTCGATCGTGGATCTCCAGTCTTCGGGGCGAGGCATTCTGGTGTCAATCCCCTCGATGGAGTACCCAGCGCGCGGAGGTGCACGATGATGCGATGGGGTGGCCTGCGGGCCTGGTGGGGTGTGCTCGCCCTGGCGGCGTGTGACTCGGGGGCGGACGCACCGGCCGCGGCCGATGCGAGCGCTCAGCTCGACGGACCCATGGCGCCCGATGCGGCGCCCGATGCGGCGCCCGATGCGGCGCCCGACGCGGCGATGGAGGGACCGCTGGTGGTGGCCGCCGCCACCCCCGCGGTGATCGATCCCCTGGGTGGATCGCGGGTGGTGATCTCAGGCAGCGGCCTCGCCGGCGCCGAGGGGGTGACCGTGGGGGGCATCGAGGTGGCCTTCGAGCCCATCGACGCGGCCAGCCTGCGCATCACGACCCCCGCCCTGCCCGCCGGCGAGGCCACCATCGTCGTGCGCCGCGGCACCGACGTGGGCCAGGTGGGGGTGGCGGTGTGGAGCCCGGCCGAGCTCGACGGCGCCCGGATCTTCGACGCCGCCTCGGGGGTCATGCTGGAGGAGCCGGCCACCACCTACGAGTGGCAGCGGGTGGGTGAGCTGCCCGCCGAGTGGCGGGTGCGAGACGGCAACACCACCACCTGGTTTCCGAACACCGGGCGCTTCTGGAGTGTGGGCGGCTGGAACGGCCTCCAGGCGCCGGTGGGCTTCTCCTCGGTGCCCCCCGACACGGTCTATCCCCCTGAAAACACGACCGATGAGGTGTGGTCGAGCGCCGACGGCCTGACCTGGGAGCTCGAGCTGCCCCACGGCCACGGCCAGTTCGAGCGGCGCCATGTGCACACCACCGTGCTGTGGAACGACCGCCTCTGGATGATCGGGGGCGACGCGCACCAGGGCTACTACAACCACGACGTGGTCTCGAGCGGGGATGGCCGAACCTGGGTGGAGGAGGTGCCGCCCGGGTCCCCGCCCTGGGTGCCCCGCGCTCTCCAGATTACAGGTGTCTACAACGGGCGCCTCTGGACCGGCGGCGGCCAGGACATCCTGGGGGATCCGGCGGAGTACCAGCACTACAACGACCTGTGGGTCTCCGACGATGGGCGCACCTGGACCCAGGTGGCCGAAAACGGGCCGGGCAGCGAGACGCGCTGGGCCGGCTGTGGGGTGGTGGACGGCTTCGTGGAGTTCCAGGGGGCCATGTGGCTGGTGGGCTGCGCCCGCTACAACGAGGTGACCGGCCACGTCATGTCCAACGAGGTGTGGTCGACCCAGGACGGGGTCACCTGGCAGCGCCACGCCGATCCGCCCTGGGCCGGCAAGATCTGGCACAACGTGGTGGTGTGGGATGACAAGCTCTGGGCCCTGTTCGGCTACACCAACGGCGACGCCGCCCAGGGCTGGCCCCAGGACAACTCCAAGGAGGCCTGGTACTCCAGCGATGGCGAGACCTGGTACCCCGCAGTGGCCCCCGACAACCCGGTGCCCGGCAGCCACGCGCAGGGGGTGGCGGTCACCGATGAGGCGCTCTACTACGTGGGGGGCAACCACACGTTTGGCATCGGCCTGGGCGAAGATCGCGGAATCTGGCGCTTTTTGCCGTTTCGTGGGCAGGCGGTCGCGGGGTGGACCGATCGGGGGGCCCTCGGCCTGACCGCCACCGCCGCCGGCACCGCGCGCCCGGTCTGGGTGCCCGATGCCTTCGGCCCGGGGGCCCCGGGTCTGGTCCTCGATGGCTCCAACCACGTGCTGGCCCTGCCCGCGGCCGATGAGCAGCCGGCCGGCCGCACGGTGCTGTGGGTGGCCCGCACGCCGCATCAGGTGGCCCCCTTCGGCTGGGAGGAGACCTACGCGCCCCTGAACACGGTGGTGGGGGGTGTGGATGTGGCCTACCCCAACAGCTCGGTCGGCCTGAGTGGGGGGCGGCTGGCAATGGTCAACCGCGAGGCGGGCATGGGGCCGGCGGGGGAGCCGCTGTGGGCCCGGGTCGAGGCGGGCACGGGCCTGCAGGTGGGCGCCGGCGAGGTGCGGCTGCTGGGCATGTCCCACGCGGTGGATGGCACGGTGACCGGGTGGATCGACGGCCAGCCCGAGGCCGGGGGTGTGGCCGACTACAGCACCCCGCGCAGCTTCAGCCGCATCGGGGGCAGCCAGGATGACACCTACTATGGCCCCAACACACGGTTTGCCGGCACCCTGGGTGTGGTGATCGTGCTGCCCACGGTGGTGGAGGCCGACACCATGGCCCGCATCCACGCCTGGGCCCAGGGGCGCTTCGGGGTGCGCTGATCAGCGCAGGGCTTGCACCACCAGGGCGACCACCGCCCCCAGGGCCACCACCGCGGAGCCCAGCACGATCATGGCACCCGCCATGCGGCGGCGGTCGAGGAAGCGGTTGATGCCCCCCACCATGCGCTTGGAGAACGTCACCGGGCACTGCACCCGGCACGCCCCCCGCTGGATGGCTTCGAGCTCGTCGATGAGCTCACCCGCACTCTGCCACCGGCGGTCGGGATCACGCTGCAGGCCGCGGTGGATGAGGTGGTGGTACTCCGCCGGCACCCCGTTGGGCTGGGCGGGGTGGGGCGCAAAGGCGGTCATCGAGGGGGGCGCCTCGCTGCGGTGGACCGCCATCAATACCGCCATCAGCGAGGTGTGGTGGCCGTGGCGCTGGACCAGTCCCAGCAGCTCGTGCAGCAACACACAGGCCGAGTAGAGGTCGGAGCGCTGGTCGAGGGACTGGTTGCGGCCAATCGCCTGCTCGGGTGACATGTAGTAGGGCGTGCCCACCAGATCCCCGACCCGGGTGGTCCAGAGGCGGTCATCGGAGGTGGTGGGGCCGGGCGCGGGCTCTGCGTGCACCTCGGTGCCGGCCCCGCGGATGGGCCCGGCCACCCCCCAGTCCATCAGCACCACCTCGCCGTGGCGGCCCACCATCACGTTGCCCGGCTTGATGTCGCGGTGCAGGATGCCGCGGCTGTGGGCGAACTCGAGGGCGCGCAGGATGCCGATGAAGATCTCGATGCGGCGGGGAATGTCGTACTGCGCCACTGCCTCGGGGTCGGCGCGGCGCAGGCGCGTGATGATCGACTCCAGGGTCTCGCCGTCGAAGTACTTCATCACGAAGAAGTAGCGCCCCTCGGCATCGAGGCCCACGTCGTGGATGGGCAGGATGTTGGGGTGCTCGAGGCGTCCAATGGTGCGAACTTCCTCAGCAAATCGGGCAACGTTGTGGGCCGAGCCGGCCTCGGGCAGCAGCCGCTTGACCGCCACCGGGCGCCCGATGTCGCGGTCCTCGACCAGCTCGACCTCCCCCATGCCCCCCCGACCCAGGGTGCGCACGGGGGCATAGCGCGGGCCGCCACTGCCCAAAAGCCGCAGGGCGCCACCCTCTTGCGCGACCTGGGGCAGCACCGAAGGCCGCGTCTCCCCGAGCCGGCGCAGCGAAGTGGGGGCGAGCTGCTCGGCCAGCGCCGCATCGAGGGTGATGCCCAGCATGGAGCCCACCCGGGTGGTGCTCAGATCGTCGATCATTTCGCTCATCGGGTCTCGGATTCGGAGGTGGCGCGGACTGATGAAGGCAGAGCCCTGGAGGATCCAGGTTCTGCGCGCGGGCAGCGGCGTTGGGGGTCGCACGGAGTGCGGACCGAGCCGCGGACTCTGCGCGCTCAGCGATCGAGGGGGCGGATGACCGGGCGGACCGACACATCGGGGGCCGGGCTGTCGGTGCCGAGGATGAGCACGCGGGTGCCGCCCCGGGGCTCGCGGCGGCGGACCTCGGCGGGGTTGTTGCGGCGCGTGATGCGCGTGGGGCGCTCGCTCGAAGCGGGGGCGGCCCGGTCGGCCACCGCCAGAGAGGCCGGGGCCACCGAGGCGGGGGCCACCGACGGGGGGGCCACCGATGGGGGGGCCACCGACGGGGGGGCCACCGCAACGGCCTCGGTCACCGGCGCCGCGGCGGTCACTGGCGCGGCCACGGCCTCGGTCACCGGCGCCGCGGCGGTCACTGGCGCCGCCACGGACTCGGTCACCGGCGCCGCATCGGTCACCGGCGCCGCCACGGTCACCGGCGCCCCCACGGTCACCGGCGCCACGTCCGCGGGGGTGGCCCGCACCACTTCTTCCACCAGGCTCGGGGGTGGGGCCGTGGCCAGCACCGGCACCAGCGGCGCCCCCGCGGCCCCTCCAGCCAGGGTGGCCGACGGGCGCTCGGCCGGGTTGTCCTGGGCCAGCACCCACATCAGAGCGCCCCCCAGCAGGACGGCGGCTCCCGCCACCGCGAGGCCCGCGGTGCGGCTGGACGCGACCTCGTCGCGGGGTGGACTGGGCACGGGGGCCGAGGGCGCCGTGGGCATCGGCGCCACCACCGTCGCATTGGAGGGGCGGGGCACCGGCAGGCGGGCCGGCGCACTCACCTGCTGCAGGGCCGCGCGCAGCTCACCCGCGGTGGCAAAGCGCGCCTCGGGGCGGATGGCCATGGCGCGATCGAGCAGGGCCTGCAGAGCGGGCGGCCAGGCCACCTCGGGGCGGACCTCGGCCAGCCGGGGCCGGGGCGCGGTGAGGTGGTGGCGGGCCACACTCTGGGGATCCACCCCAAACGGCGGCATGCCGGTGCACATATGCCAGAGCAGGGCACCGGTCGCGTAGATGTCCCCCCGCGCGTCCTGCCGGCCGGTGGCCAGCCGCTCGGGCGGGGCGTAGAGCACGGTGTACCAGTCCAGCGGCCGCCGCCCCACCCCCAGGATCTCGGCCAGGGGCCGTGTCCGGCGCACCCCCACATCGAGCAGCTTCACATGCTCACCCCGCTCGATGAACACCGTCTCCGCGTGCAGATCACCGTGCGCCACGTCGCGCCCATGCACGTAGTCGAGGGCATCGAGCAGCTCGGCGGTGAGGCTGAGGGCCAGCGGCAGCGGCAGGGGTCCCTCGGCCAGGGTCTCGGCCAGGGTACGGCCCTCGAGCCACTGCATCACCACGCAGGCGAGGTCATCATCGATGGACGCATAGCCGCGCAGGGCCACCACCCGCGGGTGCGAGAGCAGGGCGGCCGTGGACCAGGCGGTGGCGTCCTGGGGGCCGCGCAGCAGCTTCATGGCCACCCGCGCCCCCTGCGCCGTCGACGCTTCCCAGGTGGTGGCGCCGTCGGGGCCCACATGCAGCAGGTGGGTGAGCGTGTTGCCGAGGAGCTGGGCCCCCGACAGGTTCATGACCAGGCGGGATCCATCGGCCGGGCAGGCGCCGGCCTGGGTCTCGCCGTAGTGGATGCGGCAGGTGGGGCAGATCCAGGCAGCCATCTCACTCCTCGCCGCAGGGGGGCCGGGGGGCCGGTGCCACGAAGGCCCCGGTCTCGTCCATCACCCGACCCGCGCCCAGGATCGCGGGTGTGCCATCATACCACGATGCCTCGACGGCGCTGCGAACAATGCCGCTGACGGTGTCGAATTGCAGCCCACCGGAAGCCCCCTGCAGGTCGATGCCGGCCTCGAGCAGGCCCAGGCCCCGGGTCCAGTCGGGGCCGCCCACCATGACCGGTGCGCCCGCCTGCAGGCGCCCGATGCTGGCCGCCAGGTCTTCGCCCGAGGCCTCGCCGTTGCCCACGGCGGCGAAGGCGTAGGCCAGGAGGTACACCGCATCGGCGTAGACGGCGGTGGAGGGCCAGCGCGCGAGGGTGGGCCAGGCGGCGTCGAAGCGGGCGGCCCAGGCCTCGTGGGCGGGGCCTTGCACCGACGCGTGGAGGGTGCCGCTGCCACACAGCAGAGCCTGCCGGGCGGCCAGGCGCCAGGCGGGCAGGGCGCTTTGCCCCTCGGCATCGAGGGCCAGAAAGTCGGCCAGGGCCTCGACAGCGAGGGGGCCCTCGACCGCCAGGGCCGCGGTGCGGTCGTAGTCGGCCAAGGCCG
>Ga0075163_10010915_pt1 | contig 11848 bp, 10 predicted proteins | sample JI1023141ADNA_FD_71478 | JGI IMG/M metagenome (GOLD analysis project Ga0075163, IMG submission 71478) | Wastewater effluent complex algal communities from Wisconsin, to seasonally profile nutrient transformation and Carbon sequestration -... | ecosystem: Engineered > WWTP > Effluent > Algae... | reverse complement strand
GGGGATGTCCACGCCGGCGGCGGTGCGGAACAGTTCGTCGACCAGATGGGTCGACGAGCCCACGCCCAGCATCGCCAGATTCAGCTTGCCCGGATTGGCGCGTGCATGCGCCACGAGCGCGGCGGCATCCTGCCCCGGCACCGACGGGTGGGCGACCAGCACGAAAGGCGTGAGACCCGCCAGCGCCACCGGCACGAAGTCCGTCGTCTTGAACGGCATTTTCCGGAACATCAGCGGATTGGTGCTGAGCGTGCTGGTGGTCGCCATCAGCAGCGTGTGGCCATCGGGCGGCGACTTCGCGACCGCATCGGCGCCCAGCATCGTGGCCGCCCCGGGCTTGTTCTCGACGACGACGGGCTGACCCAGCCGTTCGCCCAGGCGCGTCGCCAGCAGCCGCGACAGGATGTCGGTGAAGCCGCCCGCCGCATAGGGCACGACGATGCGCAGCGGCTTGTCGGGCCACGCGGCGCGCGCCGGGGTTGGCAGCAGCGCGAGGGCCGGCAAAAGCACAAGGGTGGGCAGCAGCGCGGTGGCGGCCAGTATCTGCAGGCAGCGGCGACGGGCCGTCATGGCGGGGGCTCCTGTGGGCAAGGGGTGCTACGCAAGGGGTGCTACGCAATGGGGTGCCAAGCAATGGCGGCTTCGAAACGGGACGCTGCGAAACCGGGTGCTTCAGCCTTCGTGGAATGCAGTGTTTGACACCCTCATTCCATAATTGGAGAATGTACTCAGAAAATGGAATCGTGCCAAGACAGCCCAGGAGACCAGACGACATGAGCCCCGATTACTCGCGATACAAGTACCTGGATATTCAACGCAGCAATGGCATCGCCACGCTGACCCTGAACCAGGCCGACAACCGCAACGCGGTGCACGCCGAGATGCACGGCGAGCTCGAGCACGTCTGGCGCGACCTCGGCTCCGATCCCGAAGTCAACGTCATCGTCTTCACCGGCGCGGGCAAGACCTTCTCGGCCGGTGGCGACATCAAGCGCATGGCCGCGCGCTTCGGCACCGACGAAGGCTGGGACTACTCGCTGGGCATTCCCGCAGCCACCCATCGCATGTTCGAAGGCATCCTGGACGTCAAGCAGCCCATCATCGCCGCCGTCAATGGCGACGCGGTCGGACTGGGCGCCACGCTGGCGCTGTTCGCCGACATCTCCGTCATTGCCGACACCGCGAAGTTCGGCGACTCCCATGTCAAGGTGGGGCTGGTCGCCGGCGACGGCGGCGCGGTGGTCTGGCCGCTGCTGGTCGGGCCGGCGCGGGCCAAGGAGTTCCTGATGCGCGGCAATCTGGTCAGCGGCACCGAAGCGCATGCGCTGGGCCTGGTCAATCATGTCGCGCCCGTGGCCGAGGTCATGCAGGAGGCCATGAAGATCGCCACTGAGCTGAACGGCCTGCCCCCGCTGGCGGTCCGCTGGACCAAGCTGTCGATCAACAAGTGGATCAAGCACCAGCTCAACCTGATCCTGGATGCGTCGATCGCCTACGAGATGCTCTCGATCAATTCGCACGACCATCACGAAGCCACCAAGGCGTTCATCGAAAAGCGCAAGCCCGTCTACAAGGGGCGCTGAAACCCTCCGGCCGATCACCTACCCCACGCCCATGACCGACCCCACATCCCCGGGATCGCAGCGCGACTGGAACGCGCTGAGCGACGACGAGTTCCGCCAAGAGGCGGCGTCGTTCTTCGCGCAGCAGGTACCCGCGCACCTGAAGTTCCTGAGCCGTCGCCCGCGCTGGGCGGAGGTGCGCGACTGGTACCTGACGCTGTCGCGCCATGGCTGGCTGGTGCCGGCCTGGCCGGTCGAGCACGGCGGCATGGGCCTGTCGCAATCCAAGGCGCTGGTGTATGTCGAAGAGCTCGAGCGCAGCGGCGCGCCGCGCGTGATGGACCAGGGCCTGATGAACCTGGGGCCGGTGCTGATCGCCCGCGGCACCGAAGAGCAGCGCCGCCGCTTCCTGCCCAAGATCCTGTCCGGCGAACACACCTGGTGCCAGGGCTATTCCGAGCCCAACGCGGGTTCGGACCTGGCCAGCCTGCGCACCGAGGCGCGCATCGAGGGCGACGAGTTCGTCATCAACGGCCAGAAGATCTGGACCAGCGTGGCCTTCGACGCCACCCACATGTTCGCGCTGGTGCGCACCGACAAATCGGTCAAGAAGCAGGCCGGCATCAGCTTCGTGATGATCGACATGAAGCAGCCGGGCGTTACCGTGCGCCCCATCCGCAACATCGCCGGCCATGAAGAACTGTGCGAGGTTTTCCTTGACGACGTGCGCACCCCGCTGGTCAATCTGGTGGGCGAACTGAACGGCGGCTGGCAGGTGGCCAAGGCCCTGCTGGGCTTCGAGCGGGTGTGGTCCGGCTCGCCGCGCCAGTCCACGCTGGCGCTGCTGCGCCTGCAGCGGTTCGCCCAGGCCACCGGCAAGATGGCCGACCCCGTGTTTCGCGACCGCTACACGCAGATCACGATGGACGTGCTCGACGCCGCATCGGCCTACGAGCGCTTCGCCCAGATCATGCGCACGGGCGGCAGCTTCGGCTTCGAGGTCTCGATGCTCAAGATCTGGGCCACTGAAACCTGCCAGCGGGTGACCGAACTGCTGGTCGAGGCGGCCGGCGACCTCGGCGGCCTGAGCGGCGAGGTCGACGTCGAGGGCGACTCGATGGACATCCTCTACCCGTTCCTCGACTGCCGCGCCTTCACGATCTACGGCGGCTCGAGCCAGGTGCAGCGCAACATCCTGGCCAAGAACGTCCTCGATCTGCCCTCCTGAGGCCCACCGTGTCCACCCAAGCATCCTCGACGATGGCCGACAGCGACGCCGAACAGCTCACCATGCTGCGCGAAAGCGCAATGGATGTGGTGCAGCGCGGCGCCAACATGAAGCACCTGCGCGAACGCCGCGGCACCCTGCCCGGCTATGACCCCGCCTACCTGCGGCAGATGGCCGAGCTGGGCTGGCTGGGCCTGCTGGTGCCCGAGGCCCACGGCGGCCTGGGCCTGGGCCTGACCGAGATGGCGGCGCTGCTGCAGGAGCTGGGCAAGGGCCTGATGGCCGATCCCCTGCCGGCAGTGGCGCTGGCCACGCGCGTGCTGGTCCATTGCCCGCAGTGGGCAGCGGCCGGCGGGCACCTGGCGGCGCTGGCGCGCGGCGAGGCACTGCCCGCGGTGGCCTGGCAGGAAGGCCTGGGTGGAATCGATCCGGCCGCCATCAGCACAGCGGCCAAGCCCGAGGGCACCGGCTGGCGGCTGAGCGGGCGCAAGCGCTTCGTGGTCGGCGCAGCCGGCGCGGCGGGGTTCATCGTCTCGGCGCGCAACGCGGATGCCTGCGGACTGTTCTGGATTTCCAAAGACGCGCCGGGCCTGAGCCTGGAGCACGAATGGCGCGCCGACCAGACCCCCATCGGCGTGCTGGCATTGGACGGCGTGGCGGTGGCGGCAGCCGATGTCATCAGCGCGCCCGGCGGGCATGGCCTGCAGGGGCTGCAGCGCGCCATCGACGAAACGGCCGTACTGGCCAGCGCCGAGATGCTCGGCGTGATGGAGGCGTCTCTGCAGATGACGCTGGCCTACCTGCGCACCCGCGTGCAGTTCGGCCAGCCGATCGGCAGCTTCCAGGCCTTGCAGCACAAGGCGGCCGACCTGTACGTCCAGCAGGAGCTCGTGCGGGCCGTGCTGCAGGATGCGCTGCGCGGGCTGGCCCCCGGCCAGGATGCCCTGACCGCCGCCTCGGTGGCCAGCCGCTGCAAGGCGCGCGCCAGCGACGCCGGGTTGCGCACCCTGCGCGAGGTGATCCAGCTGCACGGCGCGATCGGCTACACCGACGAGCACGATGCCGGCCTGTACCTGAAGCGCGCACTGGCCTTGTCCGCCTGGCTGGGCAACGCCAGCGCACACCGCGCCCGATTCGCCGCGCTGCAGGAGCAGTCGGCCACATCATGATGCTGACGACCCGCGCAAGACCCGGCAGGAGGCCCCGATGATCCGGGCCGCGGTTCGCGCCCTGGCCATCTTCGATGCCTTCGACAACGAGCACCTGAGCCTGTCGCTGCCCGAAATCGCCGAACGCATCGGCATGCCCAAGACCACCGCGTTTCGTCTGATCGACACGCTGGAGCGCACCGGCTTTCTGGTCCGGATGGATAACCAGCGCTACTGCCTGTCGCTGAAGCTGGCGCGCCTGGGCGGCCTGGTGCGCAGCACGCTGAACATCCGTGCCATCGCGCGCCCCACGATGCTGGACGTCAACGAGCAGACCTCCGAAACCATCACGCTGAACGCGATCGTCGGCAATGACCGCATGGTGCTCGATGCGGTCGATACGCCCTCGCCGCTGATGTCGATGGCGCGCCCGGGCGAGCGCCTGCCGCTGCTGGTCAGCGCCAGCGCCCGCATCCTGATGGCCTACATGCGTCCCGAGCGCCTGGAGCAGGTGCTCGCGGCCAATGTCCGTTCGAACCCCTTCGATCGCGCCGCGTTCGACCGCGAGGTCGCCCGCTTTCGCCGCCAGGGCTACGGCATCTCGCGCGGGCAGCGGGTGCCGGGGCTGACCGCGGTGGCCGTGCCCATCTTCGACATCAACAACGAAGTGCACTACTGCCTGTCGCTGACCGGGCCCAGCGTGCGCGTCGATTCGCGCGACCAGCAGCTGGCGCAGATCATGATCGCCGCCGGCCGCGAGATCTCCAGCCGCCTGGGCGCCAGCCCCGACAACGGCGTCGACCTGCGCCTGCTGGCGACCGACGAGGACACGAGCCGGGGCACGCCGGCGGCGGGCGCGAAGCGCGGCGCGAAGGCGGGTGCGAAGTCAGTCACCAGAAAAGGCTCCGGGCCGCAGGCGAAGGCGGCTGCAAAAAGAGTCACGAAGCCGGCCGCCAAGCCCGGCGCCACGGACCGTGCCAGACAAGCCGCCGAAGCCTCCGGGCAGCCCGCCGCCGGCCGGCCGCGCCGCACAGCATTGACCCCCGGTTGAACGCCGGCAGACCCCCATCAACAAGGTCCTCCCGATGAGCGCAGACAGCTGGGAATTGCCCGACGAGCTTCGTCAGATCCAGGAAACCGTGGCCCGTTTCATGGCCGCCGAGGTGAAGCCCGCCGAGGACAAGGCCGAACACGACGCCTACGAACTCGCGCCCGAGGTCCTGGCGCCGCTGCAGGCCAAGGCACGGGCCATCGGCCTATGGTGCGTGCGCTCGCCCCAGGAATACGGCGGCGCGGGTCTGAGCCAGCTCGGCCAGGCCGTCGTGGCCGAAGAAGCCGCCAAGTGCCGCATGGGCGCGTACGTGCCGGCCTGCGGCGCGTTCGGCGCCGATCCCCCCAACGCGATCTGGTCCGGCACGCCGGAGCAGATCCAGCGCTATGGCGTTCCCGGCGTGCAGCAGGGCCGCAAGATCTACTTCGCCATCAGCGAAGCCTCCGGCGGCGCCGATCCTGCACGCGCGATCCGGGCCCGGGCCGAGCGCAAGGGCGATCGGTACGTGCTCAACGGCAGCAAGATGTGGATCACCGGCGCCGACGGCGCCGACTGGGGCATCGTGTTCGCGCGCACCGGCGCGCAGGGCGATCGGGGCGGCATCTCGGCCTTCATCGTCAACGGCCAGCCGGCCGGCATGAGCTTGAAGCCCATCCGCGTCATCCGCTCGTACTCGCCCTACGAGATCCACTTCCACGATGTCGAGATTCCGGTCGAAGACCGCCTGGGCGAAGAAGGCCAGGGCTTCGCGATCTGCGAGAAGTGGCTGATCGAAGGGCGCATTCCGTACGCGGCCGGCACGATCGGCATCGCGCAGGCGGCGCTGCAGATCGCCATCGACTGGGCGCGCGAGCGAACGACCTTCGGCTCCCGGCTGGCCGACAAGCAGGCCGTGCAATGGATGATCGCCGACAGCGAGATGGAACTGCGGGCCGCGCGACTGCTCACCTGGCAGGCGGCCTGGATCGCCGATTCCGGGCGCGGCGACCTGAAGGTGGCCACGTCGATCGCCAAGGTCATGGCCACCGAAGCGGCCGGACGCGTGGTCGACCGCGCGATCCAGGTGATGGGCGGGCTGGGCGTGTCCTGCGAGCTGCCGCTGGAGCGCTGGTACCGCGAGCTGCGCATCAAGCGCATCGGCGAAGGCCCGTCCGAAGTGCACCGGATGGTGCTGGCGCGCCAGCTGCTCGGCAACCGGCGCTAGCGCCTGCCTACCCCAGGGGAAGCCACGCATGTCGATCGACCTTGATCTGCTGGACGGCGGCATCGCCGTCATCACGCTGAACCGGCCCGAGCAGCGCAATGCGCTGGACGCGGCCCACTACGAGGCGCTGTCAGAGGCCTGGATCCGCGTGCGCGATGACGACGCCATCCGCGTGGCCGTGGTCACCGGCGCGGGCGACCGCGTGTTCAGCGCCGGCGCCGACCTGAAGTCCTGGATCGGCCGCGAAACCCCGCTGTCGGACCTGTGGCTGACCCAGAAAGGGCAGCTGCTCAATCGTGGCCTGGAGATCTGGAAGCCGGTGATCGCCGCGCTCAACGGCCACTGCCTGGCGGGCGGCATGACGCTGATGCTGGCCACCGATGTGCGGGTCTGCGCCGAGCACGTGACCTTCGCGCTGAGCGAGGTCAAGCGCGGCATCATCGCGGCCAACGGCGGCACGCAGCGGCTGCTCGGTCAACTGCCGCACGCGATCGCCATGGAGATGCTGCTGACCGGCGACGCCATCGACGCCGCCACCGCGGCGCGATTCGGCCTGGTGAACAAGGTGGTGCCCGCGGCCCGGCTGATGGACGAGGCCCTGGCAATCGCCCGGCGCATCGCGGCCAATGCGCCGCTGGCGGTGCAGGCGGCCAAGGAGCTCGCCCTGCGCAGCAACGAGGGCGGCCTGGCCGCCGGCCTGCGATTCGAGCAGTTCGTGCAGCAGATCCTGCGCCATACCGAGGACGCCATCGAAGGCCGCACCGCCTTTGCCGAAAAGCGCCCGCCGCGGTTCCAGGGCCGTTGAACAGAAAAAGGCCAGCCCCATGTCGCTCAGCGCACGCTACGTCATCGCCGGCATCGGCCACACGGCCTTCGGCAAGCTGCCGGGACGCGACACGGTGTCGCTGAACGTCGAGGCCTGCCGCGAGGCGCTCGCAGATGCGGGCATCGAAAAGGCCGTCGTCGACGCCGTGCTGGTCAAGGTGCCAACGTCGGCACACCAGTTCATGTTCGGCCAGAAAGTGGCCGAGGCCCTGGGCATCCAGCCGCGGCTGGGCGGTGCCTGGGACCAGGGCGGCGCGGCCAATGTCACGCTGCTGTCGATGGCCATCATGGCGATCGAAGCCGGGCAGTGCGAGGTGGCGCTCGTCACCTATGCCGACAACCCGCGCTCGGGCAACCGGGCGGTTTATGCGCGGCCTCGCGGCGATGACGCGGTGATGGGCTGGTTCTCGACCGCGGCCGGCTACGCGATGATCCACCGGCGCCATGCGATCGAACACGGCACGCCGCCCGAAGCCTTCGGCGCCGTGGCGCTGGCCAGCCGGCGCCATGGCGCGGCCAACCCGCAGGCGCAGGTGCGCAAGCCGCTCACAATGGACGACTACCTGGCGTCGCCCTGGGTCGTCGATCCCCTGCGGCGCGACGACTGCGCGCTGGTGTCTGACGGCGGCGCCGCGCTGGTCGTGATGAGCGCGGCCAAGGCCAGGGAACTGGGCGTTCCCGCGCCGGTTCCGGTGCTGGGCTTCGGCCACGGCCAGACCTCCTACGAGCTGCCGCTGCGCGCGAGCCTCACCCGCACCGAGGCGGCGCGCGCCGCGCACACCGCCTTCGCGATGGCCGGTGCCCGTCCGCAGGACGTCGATGTGGCGCAGCTCTACGACTGCTTCACCATCACCGTGCTGATGACGCTGGAGGACTACGGCTTTTGCCGGCCCGGCGAATCCGCCGCGTTCGTGGCCGACGGTGCGCTCGAGCACGGCGGCCGCCTGCCGCTGAACACCAGCGGCGGACTGCTCTCCGAAACCGGCATGCCGGGCATGCAGCTGATCATCGAAGGCGTGCGCCAGATGCGCGGCACGGCGCGCCTGCAGGTGCCCGGCGCCAAGCTGTGCGTGGTGAGCAATCAGGGCGGAACCATGCACACGCACGCCACCTTGCTGCTGGGGAACTGACGTGGAACTGCCCAAGCCCGAGATCACCGACCTGAACCGGCCGTACTGGGAGGGCCTTCGCGAGGGCCGGCTCAGGGTGCAGCGCTGCGGCTGCGGCCATGCCTGGCTGCCGGCGCGCCGCGAGTGCCCGTCCTGCCTGCGCGATGGCGCCCGGTGGGAAGACTGCAGCGGGCGCGGCTCGGTGCTGAGCTGGGTCGTCTATCACACCGCCTACCATCCGGCCTTCGAATCGCGCCTGCCCTACCACGTGGCCCTGATCGAACTCGACGAGGGGCCGCGCCTGCTCAGCCGCGTGCTGGACGGCCACGAACGCCTGCAGGGCGGGCTGCGGGTCGAGCTGGCGGTGTCCTGGGAGGATGGCCTGGCGCTGCCGACGTTCCGGCTCGATCCCAATCAGATGCTTGTTTAATCACCGCGCGGCACCCGCGCCCTGCCTGTCCAGGAGACCACCGTATGTTCGTTCGCATCCCCTTACGCCGCGCCATGATGGGCGCGGTTCTCGCCATGCTGGCCGGCGCGGCCGGCGCCCAGACCGGCGACTGGCCCAATCGCCCGATCCGCCTGGTGGTCGCCGGCCCGGCCGGCGCGGGCATGGACATCTACGCCCGATTGCTCGCCGCCCCGCTGCAGGCGGCGCTGAAGACATCGATCGTGGTCGACAACAAGGCCGGCGCCAACAGCCTCATCGGCAACGACGCGGTGGCGAAAGCCGCGCCCGATGGCTACACGCTGCTGTTCACGCCCTCGTCGGCGGTCGCGATCAACCCGATCGTCGTCGCCAAGATGCCCTACGACACGCTCAAGGACCTGCTGCCGGTGGCGCAGATCGGCGCCGGCGGCATTCTGCTGATGACCAATCCGGCCAGCGGATTCAAATCGCTGCAGGACATGGTCCGCTACGCCAAGGCCAACCCGGGCAAGCTGACCTACGGCAGTTGGGGCAATGGGTCGACCGGGCACCTGGTGATGGAGGGCATCAAGGTGCACTACGGCCTGGACATGCAGCATGTGCCGTACAAAGGCACTGCCGCGGTCGTGAACGACCTGCTGGGCGACAACATCAAGGTGGCCTTCACCGACATCGCCTCGCCGGTTCCGCACATCCGCTCGGGCAAGCTGGTGGCCATGGGCGCGACCGGCTCGGGCCGCGGCCCCGCGCTGCCCGAGGTGCCCACCCTGACCGAACAGGGCTACAAGTTCGATGCCGACGGGTGGTACGGCATGTTCGCGCCGGCCGGCACACCGATGCCCATCGTGCGGCGCATCAACGAGGAGATCAACAAGATCCTCGCCACCGACGAGATGCGCCAGAAGTTCGCGTCGCAGAACATGCTGGCCCCGCCCATCAAGACCGCCGATCAGTTCGCCAATACGGTCAGGTCCGACGTCGAGATGTGGCAGTCGCTGGCCAAGGCGATCAAGCTGAAGATCGACTGAAGCCGGGGCAGCGCGCGATGAAACCCGCCCACGCCCGCACGATCGATGCGCATGCCCGCGTGTCGGCCGACCTGAACTTTTCCGACCGCGGCGACTTCGACGATGCACGGCGCGGTTTCATCGGCACGCTGGCCGACGCGCGCATCGACGCCGACTCGGGCGGCGAATCCTGGAGTCTCGCGCCCTACCGCTTCCTGGAGGGCGAGGCGCCCGACACGGTCAACCCCAGCCTGTGGCGGCTGTCGCAGCTGAACGCCATCCACGGCCTGTTCGAAGTCGCCGAGCGGGTGTACCAGGTGCGCGGTTTTTCGCTGGCCAATGTCACCTTCATCGAAGGCTCGGCCGGGGTGATCGTGGTCGACCCGCTGCAGTTCACCGAACATGCCCGGGCCGCGCTCGCGCTCTATCGGCAGCACCGCGGCAACCGGCCGGTGAGCGCGGTGATCTACACGCACAGCCATCGCGATCACTACGGCGGCGTGCGCGGCGTGATCGGCGACGACGAGGTCCGGGCCGGCGTGCCGGTGATCGCGCCGCAGGGCTTCCTGGAAGAGTCGTTTTCGGAGTCGATCCTGGCGGGTGTGCCGATGCGCCGGCGTGCCATGTTCCAGTTTGGATGGTCGCTGGATCCCGGCCCGATGGCGCATGTCGACAGCGGCCTGGGCAAAGGGGTGGGCCGCGGCGGCGATGGTTTCATCGCACCGACCCGGCTGATCGCCCAGCCGATCGAGCGCCATGTCGTGGACGGCGTGGACATCGTCTTTCAGCTGACGCCGGGCACCGAAGCCCCGGCCGACATGAACATGCTCTACCCGGGGCTTGGCGTGCTCAACCTGGCCGAGAACGCCTGCCGCACGATGCACAACCTGTGCCCGCTGCGCGGCGCAAAGACGCGCGATGCGCTGGCCTGGGCGAAGTACCTCGATCAGGCCCTGGAGGAGTTCGTTCCGCAGGCCGATGCGCTGGTGCTGCAGCATCACTGGCCGGTGTGGGGCAAGGCGCGCATCGGCGAGTACGTCGCCGGCCAGCGCGACATGTACCGTTACCTGCACGACCAGACCTTGCGCCTGATGAGCCATGGCCTCACGCCCCGCGAGATCGGCGAGCACCTGATGATGCCCACGGCGCTGTCGCGGCAATGGTTCGCCCGCGGCTACTACGGCGCGGTGGCGCACAACGTGGCCGCCATCTATGCCCACTACATGGGCCCGTACGACGGCAATCCGGTCAATCTGAATCCGCTGCCCCCGCAGGCGTCGGCCGCCAAGTACGTGGAGTACATGGGCGGCAGCGAGGCGGTCCTGATGCGCGCGCGGGTCGACTTTGCCGCGGGCGAATTCCGCTGGGTGGCCGAGGCCCTGAACCACGTCGTGTTCGCCGAACCCGCCAACCGCGCGGCGCGCGATCTCGCCGCCGATGCCATGGAGCAGCTCGGTTACCAGGCCGAGTCCGCGACCTGGCGCAATTCGTATCTGCTGGCGGCTCGCGAGCTGCGCGGCCGCGCGACCGCCGCCGCGCCGCGTGGCGTGGCGATCAGTCCGGATGTGGTGGCCGTCCTGCCCCTGGGCAGCTTCCTGGAGTACCTGGCGATCCGGCTGAACGGCGAAAAGGCGCAGTCGCTGTCGGCCCGGATCGACTGGCGGCTGCGCGACGACACCGGCATCGAGTCGCAGCGGATCACGCTGAGCAACGGCGCCCTGAACCACCTGCCGGGCAGCCACGGAGCCCTGGCAGGCGCCATCGTCGAAACCACCCGGCAGCAGCTGGGCCGGGTGTCGGCGGGCCGTGCCGCGCTGCTGGCCGGCATCGACTCGGGAGACCTGCAGATCGACGGCGACCGGGCGCTGGTCCGCGCACTGTTCGAACTGCTGGATGAATTCGATCCGATGTTCAATGTCGTGGAGCCTTGAGGCGCTGGCCTTGCCGTTGTCTTTCAAGGTAATGCAGTTGCATTGACTTGGCAATGCAACTGCATTACCTTCCTGAGACTCAAACGACACTGGAGAAACACCATGTCTGCCGGCCTGCCCGTCGAGTCGACCCTGACCGACCGCTTTCAGACGACCGTGCCGTACTCGGTGCGCCAGGCGCTGCGGCTAGGCAAGCGCGACAAGATCCACTACACCATTCGCCCCAACGGCGAAGTGGTGCTTACCCGAGCGGCCTCTCACGAAAACGACGATCCGGCGCTGGCGCCTTTCCTCGATTTCCTGGCGCGCGACCTGGCCGCGCACCCCGAGCGACTCCGGGCGCTGGACGCCGG
>Ga0075163_10010914_pt1 | contig 11848 bp, 12 predicted proteins | sample JI1023141ADNA_FD_71478 | JGI IMG/M metagenome (GOLD analysis project Ga0075163, IMG submission 71478) | Wastewater effluent complex algal communities from Wisconsin, to seasonally profile nutrient transformation and Carbon sequestration -... | ecosystem: Engineered > WWTP > Effluent > Algae... | reverse complement strand
TTCGCGCCCGGTCCCGTATCCGGTCAAGTAAAAAGGCTGGCAGAGCTCGCCGCGAGGCAGTTGCGTTCGGCCTTGGCTTGTGACAGCGTATGTCACACATGAGCACCTTCCTCGCCTCTGTGGCAGCGGCAATCGCCAAGGGCTTTCCGCCCGACGTGACAACCGCGACGGTAACAATGGACCCCTCGAATGGCACCACGAAGGTGTCTGGTGAGGGGATCAATCTCGAGTCTGGCGAGTCAACCGGACCGGCGGAAGTCTCTCTCACGGGAGACGAAGTCGCGGCAGAGTTGGACATGGAGCCGAACGGCGAAACGCCCGACGCTGCCAAGTCCAGCAAACCTTCAGAGGGTGCGCCCGCGGCACCCAAGGATGCACCGCAGTGACCTGGATCAACAACTACAAGCCCCGTGGCGGAGCGACCAATCCCGACCCGAGTGCGACCGAACTCGCAAACACGCGCCGCCAATTGGCGGAGGCGCAAGCGGCATTGGAGGCAAGCAAGTCGCAGGCACAGAAGGATGCAGACGCGATTCGCACTGCCAATGCGACGCGCGACGCGACCGTTCTCAGCACCTTCCTTGACCGCGTGAGCGCCAAACACAAGGCACTCAATCCGCATCAAGTGAGCGCCTTGCTCGGAGGCGCGTTCGAGGTAATTGACGGCAAGTCAGTCAAGGTCAAGGGGTCTCCCGACGTCGACCCGGAGGCGCACGCCGCGACGTGGTTCCAGGGCGAGGGCAAGCTATTCGTTGCGCCCGCGGTTGCGCCCGGAGCCGGTGCGCCCAACAACGCCGGAACCGTGCCGCAAGCGCCGGAGATCAACATGCGTTCGAGCGAGGGCAAGACGCAGTTCGTGCGATCGCTGAGACTCGTGCCCCCGCCCCCGCCCGCTGCGCCCGGTGCCACGCCCGAAACCAAGTAACCACAAGCCTCTCCCCGAGCGCGGAGAGGCAATCGCTCCAATGAGCGAACATGCAAACGAATGCCTTGATTGCGTCGAGTCTGGTACGCGAGAACGTTCAGCCCGGTATCACGAACTACGTGTATCGCGAGTGCGATCTTCTCAATTGGTTCATGAGCAAGGGTCGCGTTCTTGCGATTGGTGCCGTCTCTCCCAACGGGGCATTCCCCATGGGCTGGAACATCAATCACACCACGAATTCCTCTTTCGAGGTTTTCGTGGAAGGGCAAGCCGCGCCCGCGTCCGGTCAGCAAGGATACGTGCGTGCGCAGATCTCGCCTTTCTACGGGCGCGTTGTGTGCGCGGTGTCGGGTCACTTGCTCGATCAAATCCGCAACGGCGGTACGTACGACAATGCCGCGCAGGCGGAATTGACGAACGGCACCAAGAATCTTTACGTGGGCATCGAGGCCCAACTCGCCGGCTCGACGCAGGATCGTGGGATCGCATCCATCGTCGATGCGTCCGGGACCTACGCGAACATTGCGGCGGGAACCGTGACGTCGCACGCGTCGCTTGAAACGCCGGTCGCGGGAGCGTTGACCTTGACGGTGTTGGAGACGGCGTTTGAAACGCTGTTTCAAGACCCCCGCAATTCGACTCCCACGGACATCTTGTGCCGCGAGAACCAGGTCAACAACTACGCCGCACTCGCTGGCATTGGCGCGGGAGCGGTGTCAAACGTGCGAATCAACATCCCTGCCAATGGGGACGGACGCGGGATGGATTGGGGCGTTCTCAACGCGCCACACTCCTACAACGGCGCGGTGTTCACGAAGGTCCGCAGCCTCGTGAATACCGAGATGTACATTCTTGACGCGGGAGACGCGCAAGACATGTGCGTGGTGGAAGTGCGCCCCGTCACGGTGGACGACTTCGGCAAGAGCGACGACAGCACCCGCTCTCAAATCTCGTGGGCCGGAATGCCCGTCATTCGCAACCGTCGCAAGCAGTGCAAGCTTACGGGATTGACCGCCTAATCAGGGCGAGAAAGAGGAATCGCAATGGGAGCTTTCACGCCCACTGTTGTCAGCACTGGAACGATGGCTGGTCTCAAAGCCACGACCATCACCGCGACGGGTCCCGCGTCGTACGATACCGGAGGTTCGATTCTCGACGTCGGCACGACCGCCCTTGGAGCAGAGGCCGGGTTCACCCAGGTCGACGGCATCATGCAGATCGGGATTGGTTCTGCCGCAACCAATACCATGGACGGCAAGTTCATTCCGGGCGCGTCCGCACTGCTCGGGAAGATCATGCTCCGCGATCTCACCGCGGCGAGTGACGCGGAAGCAACCAGCACTTCCGATCAATCCGCAAAGACGTTTCGTTTCCTGATCGTCGGCCGATAACCAACAACCGAACTGGCCCCTTTCGCATGGCGTGGAGGGGGCCAGTTCATCGGAGTCTCAATTGTCCAACCTCGAAACCGCCAACGCCCCCGACATGATTGTGATGCTCCCCAATTGGGAGAACCTTGTGCAAACGGAGGCGACTCGCGCGGCGAATGAAACCATTGTCGCGCACGAACTCAACCGCTTGCACGACGAAGGCAAACCCGTCGTGTCCGCGATCCTGATGCAGATCGCACGCGACGACATGAAGTACATGGCGCTCACGTTGATTCAGCGACGGTCGACCGTGCTCGGAAACGTGCGAATCAAGCAACCCCCGCGCGTGAAGCTCCGCTTGGTTCCTGGCGTCGAGATTCCCGCGTTTGACCCCAACGGCAACCCCGTCAAGGGTCGGGTGCTCATGGCCAAGGTCGGCAACGTGGGAGACAACGTTCCCCCTGATCAAGCCGGTGCGATTGGGTTCAGCGGCCCCATTCGTCGCCAGCTCCAAGCGCAACGCAATCTGTACCGCTGCGAAGAGATCACGCCGGAGGGCGTCACACTCGAACTCGCGGACGCGGTGGGTGTGCTGCGGATGTGGGGTCGTGGCATCGCGATGCGTCCGCGCCGCCACCGCTCCGAGCCCACCGCGCGCATTCAAGACACGTGGCTTGTTGAAGAGGTCCCGGACGGGGAGGAAGCGTACACCGCTCCGCCCGCGCCGCCCCCCTCGCCAGCGCCAGCGCAGCCGACCCAAACGCACGCAACCAAGGGAGCGCGGTAGGCCATGCTGTCCGTCCTCTACAACGCCGCGCGGACGCTCTCTGTGTATCTGCCGGAGCGACCTGGCAGCGACCCGAGCGTCACGCTGTACAACCCCTCTGGCGGATCGATCGCAACGGGTACGGCGACGCGCGGCGTTGTGGAGACGTCGCTTGCCGCCGGTGCCGTGGTGGGCGCACAGTCCGTCACACTCACCAGCGCCACCGGCGTTGCGGTTGGCCAGCGTTACCAGCTTGGCGGCGCGGAAGCGGACGGCGGAGAGACCGTCACAGTCAAGGCGATTGCGGGGGCGGTCGTGTCCCTCGTGCGTCCGATGATTCTGGCTCGCTCGACTGGCGACGCGTTCGTCTCCACGCGCGTGACGTTCACGGTTCCGGCGCAGACCGTGATTGCGCGTGGCTATCGCGCGGAGATTGGGTCGCCTCCGGTGACGATCCCATTCGACGTCACGCGGTACGCGCTGACCACGCACTTGACGATTGAGTCGCTGCGCGCGCTTGACCCGCAATTCGTAAAACGGATTGGCGGTGGAGCATGGTGGCCCGACTTGCTGTCGGAGAGCTGGAACATGCTCTTGCGTCGCGTTGCTGTGACGCAAGATCCTGGGGGGCTCCAAGGCACGATCGATCTCACCACAGCGCACGGGTATGGACTGCGCGCCCTCGTGGCAGAGACTGCCGGTCCCGACTTTGAGCCCTACCGCGCGAGCATGGCGGCGAGGTGCGAGCAGGAATACACCAGCGCGCTTGCCGCCGCGAAATGGGACGCGAACGGAGACGGGATTGCAGACAAGTATGCGTCTAAGTACCGGACCATTCCGATGGTGCGCGCGTGAGTGCGATTGACGTCTGGCGCGAATGCATGCTCGGGCTGTTGTGCGATGGGGCCGGAGAGTCTCCATGGGTAATTGCCGCCGGTCACTTTCACCGCGTGAAGGACGGGGAGGAAGTCGAGACGGCGGACCTTGGCGGAGCGGAGCGCGCGGTCAAGGTGCGATTCGACACAACCAAGCCTCGAGGCGAGAATCGCAATGACCACAACACCAGGAGCTCCCTTCGCGTGGGGCGCATGGAGGTGCGCGTGTCGTACGTCTTGACCCACGAGGGAATCGACTTCGACGCGAGCGGAGAGCAGTCGGGCGGAGCGTCGCGCGACGCTATTGTTGCGCGCGCGGAGGAAGATCGCGCACGCATTGTTGACGCATGCGGCTGGTATCGCAATCACGGTGGTCTGACACCCAATCTTATTAGCGTAGTGGAGGGACAGGATGGTTCGCTGACCTTCACGCAAGACCGCGGCATTCTGGTTGTGCCGTTTGAATTGACGTCTCGGCGCGCGATGCCTGCATCCGCGCCTCCAATCGTAGGGAGCTAGCAGCATGTCTCAAGGCGACATTGTCCATGATCTCGGCACGATGTATGTGCGCGCGGAATCGTCATTCGCAACTGGCGGTTCGAGCGTCCGCATGTGGCCAGTCCAAGGCACATGGAAGGTTGAGCGCGAGCAAGAGCAACTCGCAATCGAGAACCTCAAAGTGCGCGTGAACGACACGACTCCGCCGGTGCAAGGGCGGAAGATGCCCAAGTTTTCGTTCGAGCATTACGTGCAACCGCACCTCACCGTGCGAGACAAGGCGACGTCATTGCCGACGAACGACGGATTCCAGATCACGTTCGGCGCTTTGATGGGGGGCGTGTCTGACAAACAGGGAACGCTTGTTGACGACGTGTCAGCGACCGCCTCACTGTTCAGCGTCGACGCTGGCGAAGGGGACCGATTGCCCGACGGACAGTTGTTCGCAATCGACGTGTCCACTACCGGGTTCGAGTTTGGCGGTGTGAAGAACCGCTCAACGAACGCAATCACGCCTTATCCCCATCTGTCGGCCGCGCCCTCCGACAACGCCGTGATTCACGGACTCACGACGTACTATCTGAGTCAGACGAACACCCAATCGCTTTGCTTCCGCGTGACGTCCGCGCAAGACGCTGACCTCCAATACGAAGTGAAGGGCGCGACGGGTTCGTTCGAGTTCTCGTTCACACAGGGAGAACTCGCCAAGGTCTCCTTTTCGTTCGAGGGCGCGGACTACACCGGACCGGAGGCGCTTGCAGAATCCGTGGCGCACCTCGCGGACGTACTCTCCGACCCGCTGTCTGTCGTGGGATCGAAGCTGATTCTTCAGCCGATTGCCACCACGACGCGCGTAAACGTCGCGTGCGATTCGTATTCAATCAAGGTCAACAACGGCATGGCGCACACGGAGACCCTCACGGGAGGGACGAACGGCAAGCGCTCTGTGCTTCGCATGAAAGACTTGGAGAAGGCATTCGCGGAGATTGAGATTGTGATGCCCGAGGATCGGGACTTTGACGCCTACTACGTCAGCAGGTCTCCGCTGTATTGCGCGTTCGTTCTCTCGAATGATCACGCGGAGGGCCGTCGATTCTTTGTGGTTGAGACGGCGCGATGCACGCTGATTGCCCCGCCTGCGTACGACCGCGGAAGCGACAAGCTTACCAAGATGACACTGAAGCTCCAGGCGGAATACGATCAATCGCGGACCGCCCCGCACGACAACACAGACCTTGCGACAAGCCCCCTGCGTATTGGGGTTGGGTGATCCATGCAAAGCGCAATTGATTCGTTCTACGCCGTGCGTCTTTCTGGTGAGGGAGACAAGGCAATCGATCTCATGAAGGCTGGTGAGAAGGAAGCGGAGTCACTCGATCCCGCCGCGATCCAATCCGCCATCGTTGAGATTCGCGCATCGCTTGGCGCGAAGGGGATTGATTACGAAAGTCTTGAAGAGAACATGCGCACGACCGCGCTTCACGCGCACTTCGGCCGCATTCGCGCCGGTCGCTACTTTCGCGAGCGAGACATCGCGCTACTGGAGTTCAACGGCGAACCCGTGAAGTTCGAGATTCAGCGCCCCACCCCGCGGTGGCTGGCCGCGGAGATTGGGCCGATCAAGTCGGAAGATGAACGGCAGATGCACGCGTTTGCGTGCCTGGTTCACACGATCGTCCAGGGCGACAAGGTTGTGTTGGAGGCGCGCAAGCCCGAGCGCAAGGGCGCGCACACTCTCACGCAAACGTCGTCTGGCGCATGGATGGCCCCTGACTCCTACCTCTACGCAGTGCAGCGGAAGTTTGGCAACGAAGCAATCAAAGAGATGGGGCAACTCGCCTTGCTCTTCGCCGAATTGACAGACGAGCAAACTGCCCCTTTCGGCTCATGGGGTGGGTCGGTAGCGCGGCCTATCAATCGAGGCTAGCCCCCACCCCCTGTGGCTGCGCTGTAATCAACGCGGCCGAAAAGCATCCCGACGAACGCGGGCGCAAGGTGCTACTCGCGGACGGAGAACGGTTTCGCGCGGAGTGGGGCTGCCCGTTTGCCAAGGGCAAGCGAGCGCCTCTCTCCGCGCGGCACCTTGCCGTCATTGACAGTCTGTCCGGGTTGATTGGTTCCAAGCTCCCGCACACATGCCCCGGTGTCCATGCGCGCACGCCCAATGCGCACTTGGTTACCAATCGCAAGACGTGGCGAGACAAGGGCCAGTTGGAGCTCGTTTGCCCCAACCCTTCCTTGGTTTTGATCCAGGCGATTGACGCACTCACGGAAGGGTGCGCGGCGCGTGAGGCGCACGAATTGGAAGATATCCAGCGCAAGGCGGAAGCGGCGCGAACGGGCGGCAAGTAGTGTTTGACGAAGAGCTACTCAAAGCGAACACGGCGTCTCTCGAAAGGATCGTTGGCATCCTTGACCAGCGTCTCCCCTCCGCAATTAAGAAGGGAGCGCAGGAGACGGAGAAAGCCGTCAAGAATACAGAGAGTTGGATTGAATCGGCAAAGGGGCTTGCCGACACATTCAACGAAGTGACGGGCGCGCTTGAAAAGGTTGGCGGTTACGTCGAAAAGTTCGCTGACATGGCTGGGGCTGCGGAACAAAACCAGCGCGCAGTTGAAGCGTTCGGTGACTCGCTCGACAAGATCAAGACGCAGACCGCGGGCGCGGTGTCCAATCTCGACTTGTTGGCGGATCGCAACAAGCTCCTGGAATCGGGACTTCGTCTCACGAATGACGAATTCGCCGTGTTCGCACGCGAGGCGCACGACCATGCCGCGAAGCTCGGAACCGACGCCAAGGGCGAGCTGGATAAACTCACAGAGGCATTGCGCTCTGGCTCTGGAGAGGCGCTGCGACAGTATGGCGTGAAGGTCAAGGAAGGCTCGACGCGCGCGCAGGCATTCGAGGCCACGCTGAAGCATCTTCGCGCCGAACAGACAAAAGCCGGTCCCGTCACTAAGACGATGAAAGACAATGTCGACGCTCTAAAGGTCGGCTGGAACGAGGCAACTACCGCGATTGTTGGGGCGATTGCCAAGCTGATCAATCTGCAAGGCATCCTCTCAGCAATCACAAAGGGTATGCGCGACCTTGTCCGCGACGTCGGCCAGCTTACGAGCAACGACGCAGCGGGGCGCGCGGCATCCCAGGCTGGCATTGCGCAACCCACCGTGATGCAGCGATTGGGTTTGTCGTCCAATACGCAGGCTTTGACCGCGAGCATTCGCGCGGATATGCGGCAAGAGATTGCGAACTTGCAAGCCAAGGTGCAAGACGCAGGGCGCGCGACTGGAACCGGGTTTTACCTTGGCGACACCAACCGCCTTAACGATCGCCAATTGCAAGAGGCTATTGGCGCAATGCGCACGCTCGCGGAGCGAACGAGCGGGACGTTCCTTTCTCGCGCGCAAGGCGAACGCGTTGACCCAAACACGGCTCGCGCAATCATCCTCGAAACCCAAGCGAGCATGCATTCGCGGTTCGACGAGTTAGCGCGCGTCGAGCAAGCCAACCGCGCCGCGAATGACCGCGTGCGAACGGAAGCGCTTGTTGCCAACGGGTTGCCGTCGACCGTTGCTGCCGCAAACGCGCGCGGTCTCACCGGCAGTGGCCCAGGCATTGTGGGTCCGCGTGATACAACGAACGGCCGCGGAGGGGGTGGACCTACCGCAAGCGAGCTCCGCGAGATGCGAGAGAAACTCGCCGACCTCGAACGCCAGCGAATCGTTGATCGCGCGCAGCAAGCACTCACCGCGGCGGGAGCAAGCGCGGCATCTCAGCAATTGGGAACGGACATCGCAGGCGTCAACGCGCTCGGGCAGACGCAAGCCCAATTGCTGCGGATCACGTTGCAAGAGAGCGCGGAGCTTTCTGGAATCGCTACCAAACTCCAAGGGCACAACCTCACGCTGAAACAGCGCGTTGAGTTGGAGGAACGCGCGCGGACTCTCCGCGCCAATCGACGCACGACAGAGCAGGTGATGCTGGCAATTGGGGAGAGGGAGCGCGATCTCAAAGAGGCGTCGTTCAACCTCACTGTCCAGCAAACCACGCAAGAGGTTGCGCTGTATCAACAGGCAATCGCGTCGCGCGAAGCTGGCCTGCGACTGACCGCGAGCGAGACGGAGGCGCTGGCTTCTAAGACGACTGCCACACAGCGGTTGCGAGAGCTGGAGCAAGGGCTGTCCGGGTCCATCTCAACCGCGCAGTGGGAGGTGCAATTCGCTGCGACGCAGGAAGCGAAGAATGCCGCACTCCAGCGCGAGCTTCAGCTCCGCATGCAACTGGCTGGTGTGCAAAGTCAGATTCGCGCCGCGGATGACAAGGCGAAAGAGGATGCGCTCAAAGGGGACTTTGGAGCTCAGATCTCGAAAAAGTTTCTCGGCAACGTGGCAGACACCACGACGCAAGCGCAGCGGTTTGCGGGCGTAGCAGTCGACGCGTTTAACCAATTGGGAGAAGGGTTCGCGTCAAACATTGTCGCGGTCATTCAGGGCCAGAAGTCGTTCGGAGAGGCCATGCGAGACATGCTCCGTGACTTCCTTGGAGCGATGACAAAGATGGCCGTGCTAGAGGTAATCAAGAATACCGCCATGGGGTTTGCCGCCCTGGCTACGTACCAGTATCCGAGCGCGGCTCAGCACTTTACGTCCGCTGCTATTTGGGGGGGAATTGGCATCGCCTCCGGCGCTGCCCTTGCTGGCGTCTCTGCGGCATCCAAACCCGCCGCGACTCCGCCTGCATCGTCCGGCGCTGGTGGAGGCTCTCCGCGGGCGGCAAACAACGGCGGAGGGGCAGGCGGTGCGAGCGGCGGGGGCGGAGGGTTCACTCTCAACGTTAACGTGTCCGGAGCGCTCTTTAACGCCGGAGTGGCGACGGCAGCGGCGGGCGCGGTAGAGTACGCACGCAATAGCGGATTGTGGCCTGCGTATCGAGCCCGGAGGGCAATGGCATGAGCGATGTTCTCGCCTACCTGTTTTCGCAAACCTTCGCCCTAACCGGCGCACAGAATTGGACCGTCACAGACGATGCCGTGACGTCTGCTCCGATCAATCTCAACGGCACGACAGGAACGCGGTATTACCGAATCATCGCGGCGCGTACCGCGTCCGCGGCGCGTACCAAAGCAGACCCAGGAGACCTGCTTTATTGGGTGCGCGCAGCGTTGGGTCCGACGCGTTGGAACGTGACCATGTTGCCCAATGGGCGTGTGCGGATTACCTACCTTGGAACTGGAGCTGGAGTCATTGACTTGACTGCGTCCACCACGGTTGCATTCCTGCTCGGGTTCGATTCGTCGATTGGCTCTCCCGTGCTGAACTTCGCGACAACCAACGCGTACGTTGACACTCCGTGCATTCCCACTCACACAATCGCAGCCGCACAATTCTGGCCAGACTCGGGATGGACACGCATCCCCCAGCGCACCGCGGGAGTCACGCTGAAAGACGGCAATAACGCGGCGTGGAGCGACCGCAAGCAAGGGCTTGCACGCAGCGGTGCAATTGGGATGCTTCCGATTGATTGGGAGTATGCCCAAGGCATCGAAGCTGGAACGCCAATGTTCCCCGTGGACACGGCAACGGAGGCGCGGTTGTTTACGCCGTCGACCGGCGAGCCTGGGCAGGAGGGACCATGGTCAGTGCTGGACCAATTGGGCAACCAACTGAATCAGAATTGGGGCTGTGTGTTCGGTACGCTGGTTGAAGTTCTGGCAGGGTCTGACACGAAGTTCGACGTGTGCTCTGTGACCATCGAATCCATTAGGGCCGAAGACTCAAACCGCCCCGCCGTTGCCGCGCTCGATAGGCGATGGGTACAGTCAATCGCGTTTCGGCTTGTCACGAAAGGCACGCGCTCATGAGCGTTGAGTTCGAGGGGTTTGTGTTTGCTGTGGCTGGAGTGCGCACCGCGTTCGGCACCTCCGGAACATCCGCGGCAACGTCGAGCGACGCGCTATGGTGGTCTCCGCCAATTGCGGACGGTCTTCTTACGATGCCTTCTTTCTCCTGGAAAGAGCAGGCAAAGCCCCTTGACGGAGACTGTGACGTAAGCGGCATTACCCTGAACATCATGGATGGAGAGGTTGACGGAGATCCAATCGCCACAGTGCTGTTTACGACAGACCAGCGGATTCAGGTTTCGAGTCCTCTGTCTGCGTCAGTCAACAACTCTGAAACGTCATGGATCGTTGCGAGCGGAACGGCGTACACGATTGGCGAATACGTGTGGTGCGAGAGGGAGTGCGCGCTCGTTACAAACGTCGTGTCCAACACGCTCACAGTGACGCGAGGCCAGCTCGGAACGCGCGCGCTCCCGCACGTTGTTGACGCCGATTCCAACCGACGCCCGGAGGTGTACACGTCTCCGCCGTGGTTGGGAGTGATGCGCCCCGCGTTCCTGTGGGGAATGCTCGCGGACGGCACGCTGAAACTCTTGTATCAGGGCTTCACACAAAAGCCCGTGCTCGGTTCGGACGGAGCGTCAATCGACATTCCGGTTGAGCATCTTTGGACGGTGCTTCGCACGCAGCGGATTGGCCAATACTACGGCTCGACGCAATTGATGGGAGTTGGATCTCCGCTCTTCAGCAACGTGTGCGATGTTCAGATCACAACGAACTTCACAGACTCGCCGATTGCGCGAACCACTTCTCAGAGCGTGAAGTATCGCGGGTATCTTGAGCCAATCGACGAAGCGTGCCGATTGATGGGAGTTGCTCTCCGTGTGCAGAACGGCGCTACTACTGCCGTCGGTTGGGCGCAAGACAACGGAGACGGAACCGCTACGGCGCAAGTGGTGTGGTCCAACGGAACGCTGGAAGCTCTCAGTGGTCAGATTGTTGGGACTGCACTTGCGTCGCTCGATCCTTCTCCCGCGGAGCTTATTAACGACAACACCAATCACGCCGTGCGCTGGACAATTACCGCGAGCACATGCGCCTATCGTTTCGTGTGCGGCTCGACGTGGGACCATAGTTCGTACGTACGTAGCACCGCCTCGCTTCCGTCTGTTTGGGAGGGGACCGATTGGAACGACGGAGGCCGCTCGACGCGTGCCAGTCGCGTACTGCGCGCAAACGGCACAGACGTGCAAGGCGGCGAGTGGTACGTAATCCTCACAGACGTTGCCGTAAACGTTTCGGATTCGTCAATCACGTATGCCCCTATCCAGCGCAGGAAGAAGCCTGATCAAACCTTTCTGCGAATCGTAGGCGGCATGCTGCTCGTGACGGATCCAACGCTAGAGGTCGTGCTCCAGGTGTCGTGTGATCATTGGGCGGATGGCTGGCGGCGCGGCATCGTACCTGAATTGGCGCGTGACACATGGGATGCCCAGTGGGATTGGAGCACGCTTGGAGCTCTGGCGCGCGTTGCGTCTGGACCGATTGGCAGGCGCGTGGAGTATTACGATT
>Ga0075163_10010913_pt1 | contig 11848 bp, 7 predicted proteins | sample JI1023141ADNA_FD_71478 | JGI IMG/M metagenome (GOLD analysis project Ga0075163, IMG submission 71478) | Wastewater effluent complex algal communities from Wisconsin, to seasonally profile nutrient transformation and Carbon sequestration -... | ecosystem: Engineered > WWTP > Effluent > Algae... | reverse complement strand
CACTTCGGCCTGCGAGCCGTGCTTCGTCCACGCACGAGCGAGCGCACCTCGCATCGTTCTGCGGTCGTGCTCATGCCTCCCGTCGAGCAGTGGGGAGCGCTCCAACGGCTGCGCGCACGTCACGACTCGCGCTTCGATCGTTGGCCACCGCACGTGTCGCTGCTCTACGGCTTCGTCGAACCGGCAGAGCTTCCCCTGTCCCTGCCCCGACTCACCGAAGTGGCGAAGGCCTCGAAGCCGTTCACCGTTCGTTTCGATCGAATCGTCACGTTCGAGCACGAGGCGAGCACCACGGTCGCGCTCGCGCCGTCACGCACCGAAGACGTCATCGCGCTGCAGACCCGGCTCGTCGCTGCGTTCCCCTTCTGCACCGAGCAGAACCGCGGCGACGGAGGCACGTTCACGCCGCACCTCACGATCGCGCGGCTCGACTCGGGTGACACGAAGACGCTCACGTCGCTGAAGCACGAACTGCGTGCACTGCAGCTGGAGTGGACCGCGAGTTCTCTCGTCGTGCTCGAGCGCCCAGACGAGGTGTTTCACGTTCACGCAGCGCTGGAGTTCGAACACGGGACGATTCAGCGAACGCAGAAGGCGCCTCCGATTCTCCATGAGCCAGAGCCCGAGATCCGCGCCGCAGTGAACGAGACGCTCGAGGCGCTGCAGCTCGAGGCAACCATCGAAGCGTTCGGTTCGCGCGCCTGGGCGCCGCAGCTCGCTGGCCGGGATCTCGATCTGCTCGTCACCGTCGACGGCAGCAGCTCGACCTTCCTCGACTCACTCGAGGCACGACTGCCTGAAGGACGGCGGGTCTCACGCCAGGTGCTGCGTGGTGAGCGCTTCGACGTGATCGCCATCGAACGCGGCGCAGAAGATGACGAGTCCCGTCGCTTCGCGCTGGGAGTCGAAGACGCAAGGACACTCCGGGCAACGCTGGAACGACACGGCCGCGCTGAGGTCTTCGACGCCCTCATTCCCGAGGTGCGTGCCTGGAGCCGTCAGCACGGACTCGAAGGCAACGCCTTCGGCTACTTCGGTGGCATTGGTTGGGCGGTGTTGCTCGCGTCGCCCTTGCTCCACGACGCCGAACTCTCGAAGGTGAACGAGCGCGGCTTCGCGGCGTGGCTCGAGTGGTTGAAGACGCTCGAAGAAGACGCGGTCGTCAGCCTGCACCACGAACCGCGCTTCGAGGCGAAGGGCTTCACGCTGCTCAGCCCTGCCAGACCATGGCGACCGATCACCCGCGCGCTGATTCCGTCGACGCACGCTGCGCTCTTCGAGGCCTTCCGCGGCACGCCCCGCACGCCCAGCGCCTGGCTCACCGTTCGAGGTCCGCTCGAGCAGCGGGGTGCGTGGCTTCAGCGGTGTCTGTCGATCTTCTCCATCCTCGACCGTGATTTAGGTCCGGTGCTGCGCATTCGCGGAGAGGAGCCTGTGCTCGACGCCGAGCAGTTCACCTCGCGCGTCGGCCTCGTGACGAAAGACACCAGCAAGGTGCAGCAGGCGTTCAACGCGCAGGCGAAGCGGCTCGAGCTGACGGGCGTGCGGGCCTTCGTCACGCCTGCCTGATTACGGCGCGCAGCTGCGCACGCAGGCGTTGTTCACGCAGCGCATCGGCGCCGGCATGCCACCGGGGCACGAGAGCGGCGGAGGAGTCGGGCCACCAGCCGGACAGTCGAGATCGTTCACGCACGCGCCGATCTTGGTGCAGCGGAACAGGTTCGCGTCGCACTCCGGGCACGCGTCACGGCAGTACGTGCCGGCAGCGCAGCCAGGCCCGGTCGAGGTGCACGAAAGTCCCTCTCCACGAATGCAGGCCCCTTCGTGAATCACCGTCGCTCCACCTGCTGTCGCCTGGCACCGGTTCTGGAACGTGCGCGCGTCACCCCGGCTCAGCTGGGCGCAGACCGGTTGAACGACCGCGGGGCAGGTGCCGCAGGGAATGCAGCGAACGTCGAGCATGCAGCCGGTGTCAGGGTTCGGCGCAGGCGGGCTGATGCACGAGCCCTGCATGCAGAGCGGAGGAGACGCCACTGGGCAGCTGTCACAGCAGTTGCCGGTTCCGCAGAACGTCGTGCCGAGGTTGCAGTCGAGCGTGGTCGAGCAGGCCGGAGCAGGCCCGCACATGCGGCCGCACACGGGGTCCTGCGCGTCGACCAACCCGTTGCAGTTGTCGTCGAGGCCGTTGCTGCAGTTCTCGCGTGCTCCTGGGTGAACAGCTGGATCGAACGGAGCGCAGTCGCCTCCTGGAATTCCCTGGCACTGCTGCGGCAAATACCCGTCACCGTCGAGGTCGACGCACGCCGGCGCTTCGCAGCGTGACTGCGGGCACGGGCACGTCAGACAGACCTGCGCGAACCCGACACATTGAGCCCCGCGCGGGCACGGCTTCGTCGGCGAACAGCCCTCAGCGCACGAATTCGAAGTGCCGCAGTTGTAACAGAGCTCACCTGCACCGCACTGCGCGTCCGTGCGACAGCTGGCCGTTCCTCCGCCTGCTGAACCACCTGCTCGCCCGCCACCAGCCGCACCTCCGCCACCAACCGCACCTCCGCCACCGACCGCTCCACCACCCGCCACGCTTCCTCCTGCCGTCGCCCCGCCCGCAGACGCACCGCCTGCCGAACCACCACCAACCGCTCTTCCACCGGCAGTGCCACCGTCACGCCCTTCGTCCACTGGGGCAAAACAGGCAGAGATCAAGACAGCGGAGGCGACGAGCAGGGTACGCATGGGTGCGACTCACAGCACGCCACGTGCCGACCTTCACTCATTTCACCGCGCGGGGTTGGCGAACGCTCACGGCGACTCCTCACGGAATTCTGAGGCGCTTGGAGGTGCGATCGCGCGTGCTATGCGCAGTCGCGCCATGACCCTGCTGCGCGCTGCCGATGTCACCGTCACCTTCGGAAGCCGCACGCTCTTCGACAAGGTCGAGTTCGTGATCGAAGAAGGCGAGCGCGTCGGCCTCGTCGGCCTGAACGGCTCGGGCAAGTCGACGTTGATGAAGGTGCTGACGGGAGCGCTCAAAGCCGACTCCGCGACGCTGCAGATTCAGCGCGGCGCGCGCGTGGAGTGGCTGCCACAGGAGCCGACGTTTCCCGAAGGCGCCACCGTCGCCAGTGAGCTCGAGGTCGCGCAGGCTCCGCTCAAGGCCGCGCTCGATGAGCACCGCGCGCTGTCGGCCCAGCTCGCGAAGACGCCTGGCGACGACGTCACCCTCGCGCGCCTCTCGCAGCTGTCGGAGTCGATCGATCGTCACGGCGGCTGGGACACGTCCTTTCACGCGAAGAAGCTGCTCGATCGGCTCGGCGTGAAGGAGTGGGACCGACCCGTCTCCGAGCTCTCGGGCGGTCAGCGCAAACGCGTGGCCATCGCGCGCGCCCTGCTCTCGCAGCCCGACCTGCTGATGCTCGACGAGCCCACCAACCACCTCGACGCCGACACCGTCTCGTGGCTCGAAGAAGAGCTCGACTCGTTCTCGGGCGCGCTGCTGCTCGTCACGCATGACCGCTACTTCCTCGATGGCCTCGTCGATCGCATCGTCGAGGTGAACGCGCCCGGCACTGCCGACTCCGGCCTCATCAGCTACCCCGGCAACTACGAGACGTACCTCGAGCAGAAGATGGTCGCCTTGCAGGACGCGTCGCTGGCCGAGCACAAACGCCAGCGGTGGATCGCGCAGGAGGTCGCGTGGCTGCGAAAGGGTGTCGAGGCGCGTCGAACGAAATCGAAGGCCCGCATCGAGCGCGCCCGAAAGCTGCTCTCCGAGACCGGCTTCGTTCGCCCCAAGGTGCCCGAGCTGCAGGTCGCCCAGGCGCCGCGCCTCTCGCAGACGGTCATCGAGGCAAAGAAGCTCACCAAGCGCTTCGGCGATCGCACCATCTTCAAGGACGTCGATCTCATCGTGCAGCCGGGCGAGCGCATCGGCCTCGTCGGACAGAATGGTGTCGGCAAGACGACGTTTCTCCGCACCCTGCTCGGTCAGCTCCACTCCGACGGCGGCACGCTCACCATCGGCCCGCGCACGAAGGTCGCCTACTACGATCAACAGCGCGCCCAGCTCGACGACGAGATGACCGTCGCCGAAGCGGTGTGGAGCGAAGACTGGGTCATGCTGGGCAACCAGAAGGTGCGCCTGTCGGACTACCTCGACGATCTCGGGTTCCCCCTGCTCTCGCAGAAGCAGAAGGTGAAGGCGCTCTCGGGCGGTGAACGAAACCGGCTGCTGCTCGCGCGCGTGTTCCTCGAAGGCGCGAACGTGCTCGTGCTCGACGAGCCGACGAACGATCTCGATCTGCAGACGCTCAACGTGCTCGAGCGGCTGCTGCGTCAGTTCGAAGGCGTGGTGCTGCTCGTCACGCACGACCGGTACTTCCTCGACAAGGCGGCGAGCTCGATCCTCGCGTTCGAAGGCGACGGGCGCGTCGTTCGCTACGAGGGCAATTGGTCGATGTACGTGAAGCTTCGCCCACCGCCGGGTCCGAGCGCCGACGCGAAGCCGAAGGCCGCACCGAAGCTTCAGGAGAGCGCTGCGCCTCCGCCGAAGAAGGGTGGCCGGCTCAGCTACAAGGATCAACGCGAGCTCGACGGCATGGAGGCCGCCATCGACGTCGCCGAGACGAAGAAGCACCAGCTCGAGCGGCGCCTCGCCTCACCCGAGGTGGTGTCGAACGCGAAGGAGCTCACCTCACTCTCGGCCGAGCTCGAGGTCGCCAGCAGAGAGGTCGACCGCCTGTACGCGCGCTGGCAGGAGCTGCAGTCGCTCGTCGAAGGCGCCTGAACGATTGACCTGCGGCGGGTTGGTCGCCATGTACCGGTCCGCCCCATGTCTCCGTTCTCGACTGAAGCGCTCGCCGCCGTCATCTCCCTCACCGCGATGGAGGTCGTGCTCGGCATCGACAACATCGTCTTCATCTCGATCGTCGCGGCCAAGCTGCCGCCTTCGCAGCGCCAGCGCATCGTGCGCATGGGCGTGCTGGCAGCCCTGGTGCTTCGCGTGGGCCTGCTCTCGACGCTGAACTGGTTGATGGGGCTCACCGCGCCGCTCTTCACCATTCTGCAGAACGAGTTCACCGGGCGAGATCTCATCCTCCTCGCGGGCGGGCTCTTCCTCATCTTCAAGGCGACGCGCGAGCTCTACGCGAAGGTCGAAGGCAAAGAAGAAGAAGACGCAGCGGCGGCCGAAGAGCTCAGCGACGAGGCCGAGCTCGTGAAGAAGGGCGAGGTCGACCCGAAGGCGGCGGCGATCAAGCGCAAGGGCATCACCTCGGTGATCCTGCAGATCCTCGCCATCGATCTCATCTTCTCGCTCGACTCCATCATCACTGCGGTCGGTATGGCGCAGGCGCTGTGGGTGATGATCACCGCGATGGTGATCGCCGTGCTCACGATGATGATGTTCGCGAACGCCGTCGGTGGCTTCGTCGAGCGTCACCCATCGGTGAAGGTGCTCGCGCTCTCGTTCCTGCTGATGATCGGCACCATGCTCGTGGCCGATGGGCTCGGCACGCACGTGCCCAAGGGCTACGTCTATTTCGCGATGGCCTTCTCGCTGTCGGTCGAGATGCTGAACCTGCGCCGCGCCACGAAGGAAGGCGACGGCGACGAGAAGAAGAAGCCCGCCTGAAGACGGAGGTGGAAAGGCCCATGCCCTTCAGGTAGAGGCCGCGTCACGGCGCGCTCGCGCGTCGGTCACGGAGGAAGTCTTTTGCGGGAAAAACTGCTGGCGCTCGCGGCACTCCAGAAGGTCGACACCGAGGTCGCGGCCCTCAAGAAGAACGCCGACGGGTACCCGAAGGACATCGGCGAACTCGAGAAACAGCTCGCTGCGGCGAAGGCTGCCGTCGACGCCGAACGCACGAAGTTCGACGAGCTCGAGAAGCAGAAGCTCACGCTCGAGCAGACGATCGTCGAAGACCGCGACAAGGTGAAGAAGTGGGAGGGCCGGCTCACCGAGCAGCGCTCCACGCGTGAGTACTCCGCGCTCGCCCGCGAGATCGACATCGCGAAGAAGGGCCAGCAGACGATGGCCGAAGAGGTCATCGAGCTCGGCCGCCAGGCCACCATTCAGCGCGAGGTCGTGCGCTCGAAGGACGGCGAGTTCAAAGAGAAGTCGAAGGGCCTCGTCGAGAAGATCGACGCGCTCAAAGAGAAGCTCGCCGCCGCCGAAGCCGCCGTGAAGGCGCTCGATGGCAGCCGTGAGACCGCCGCGAAGGCCGTCGATGCCGCGCTGCTCAAACGCTACGACGTCGTCCGCAAGAAGCGCATGCCGGCGATGAGCCCGCTCGTTCCGCCCGGTGTCTGCAAGGGCTGCGGCATGAACGTGCGTGCGCAGTTCTACAACACGCTCGTCGCCTCCAAGGGCGTCGAGACCTGCCCCTCCTGTTCGCGCATCGTGTACGCACAGGAAGTGCTCGAAGAGCCTGCGACGAAGTAACCTCTGCCCTCCTCCATGACGTCGAAGGCGAAACTGCTGAGCGGTCGCGCCCTGTCGAGCGCGGTCCTGCGCTTCCTTGCGCGGGAGGAGCCCCTCGTCGCCACGCTCGGCGCCTTCCCCCAGCTCGATCGCGCACGGCTGCAGCGCATTCTCGAGAAGGCCGCCGGCATGGTCGACGGCACCGGCCACGATGAACCCGCCGAGCCGGTGATCAGTCGCGTTCGCCTCTACTCCGACGGTGCTGCTCGCGGGAACCCGGGCCTCGCTGGCGCAGGCGCCGTGCTCGTCGAGCCCTCGGGGCAGGTCGTCGATCGCATCGGCAAGTTCCTCGGCAAGCAGACGAACAACTACGCCGAGTACATGGGGCTGCTGCTCGGGCTGCGCCGCGCGCGCGAGCTGTCGGTGAGAGAGGTCGAGGTCTTCGCCGACTCCGAGCTCATGCTGCGCCAGCTCGGAGGGCGCTATCAGGTGAAGAGCACCTCGCTGCGCCCGCTGTACGAAGAGGCGCTCACGCTCCTCAACGACTTCGAGCGCGTGAAGCTCGTCCACGTGCCTCGCGAGATGAACCGCGCCGCCGACGAGATGTCGAACCGCGCGATCGACGAACGCCTCTGAACCCTGACGGGCGTCGAGCGTTTGTCGTAGCCCTGCTGAAAGGGCACTCCTACGGTGCCGCCGTTTCACGGATGTCGCAGTTCGAGTTCGCCGTCGCGAGCCACCATCAGGCTCGCTTTGGGCTTCGTTTCACGAACGTTTTTCGAGGAGATCGTCATGGCTTCGCGTGCATTCCACTTCTTCCGCGCAGGCGGCTTCGATCAGGTGCGGTTCGACACGGGCGCCGACCTGCTCGCCATCGATCAGCTCGATCAGAAACTCTGGGTCGCGCTGGCCTGCCCGACGAAGGGCCTCGCGTTCGACTCCCGCACGCTCGAGCTCATCGACGCCGACAAGGACGGCCGCATTCGTGCGCCCGAGCTGATCGCCGCCGTGAAGTGGGCCGGTGGCCTCATCAAGAACCCCGACGATCTGCTCAAGAGCGCCGCCGAGCTGCCGCTCTCGGCCATCAACGACTCGAGCGAAGAGGGCAAGAAGATCGTCACCGCCGCGAAGACGGTGCTGGGTGGCCTCGGCAAGGGCTCCGCCTCGGCCATCTCGGTCGGTGACACGGCCGAAGCCACGAAGGCCTTCGACAACCTGCCCTTCAACGGTGACGGTGTGGTGCCGCCAGAGACCGCGAAGGACGAGGCGACGAAGAAGCTGCTCGCCGACATCGTGGCCACCCACGGCGCCGTGAAGGACCGCTCGGGCAAAGACGGGGTGAACGCCGACAAGGTGAACGCCTTCTTCAAGGACGTCGCCGACCACGTCGCGTGGCTGAACAAGGCTGACTCGGTCGCGGGCCTGATGGTGCTGAAGGCCGACACGGGCGCTGCGTTCGATGCGCTCAAGAACGTGCGGGTGAAGATCGACGACTTCTTCGCGCGGTGCCGCCTCGCGGCCTTCGACGCGCGCGCCATCGCCGCGCTCAACCGAGAGGAGAAGGAGTACCTCGCCGTCGCGGCCAAGGATCTCTCGATCACCGCCGACGAGGTCGCGAACTTCCCGCTCGCGCACATCGAGGCCAACAAGCCGCTGCCGCTGTTCGAGACCGTGAACCCCGCGTGGGCCGGCGCGCTCGCCACCTTCGCGACGAAGACGGTGAAGGCCGTGCTGGGCGAGAAGAAGACGCTCACCGAAGCGGAGTGGATGGAGCTTCGCGGCAAGTTCGAGGCGTACGAGGGCTGGCAGAAGGACAAGGCCGGCGCCACGGTCGAGAAGCTCGGCGTCGATCGCATCAGGGCGCTCGCCGTCGACGGTGCGCGCAGGCCGGTCGATGCACTCTTCGACGAAGAGAAGACGCAGGAGGGCACGGCGGCGACGCTGGCCTCGGTCGAGAAGCTCGTGCGCCTGCACCGCGATCTCTTCCGCCTCGCCAACAACTTCGTCTCGTTCAAGGACTTCTACGAGCGCAAGGAGAAGGCCATCTTCCAGGTGGGCACCCTCTTCCTCGATCAGCGCGCGTGCGAGCTGTGCATTCGTGTCGAAGACGCGGGCAAACACGGCACCATGGCGCCGCTCTCTCGCGCGTACCTCGCGTACGTCGACTGCAGCAGGCCGGCGAGCGGCGAGAAGATGACGGTGGCCGCGGCCTTCACGGCGGGCGACAGCGACAACCTCATGGTCGGCCGCAACGGCATCTTCTACGACCGCGACGGCAAGGACTGGGACGCGACCATCACCAAGATCGTCGACAACCCGATCTCCATTCGCCAGGCGTTCTGGTCTCCGTACAAGAAGCTCATTCGCTTCATCGAGGAGCAGGTCGCCAAGCGCGCCGCCGCGGCCGACTCCGACTCGGCTGACAAGCTCACGGGCAAGGCCGCCGCGGTGGGCACTGCCGCCGAGACCGGCACCTTCAAGCCGCCCGAGAAGAAGTTCGACATCGGCGTCGTCGCAGCCCTCGGCGTCGCCGTCGGTGGCATCACGGCCGCGATGGGAGCGCTGCTGCAGGCCTTCTTCGGGCTCGGCTTCTACATGCCGCTCGGCGTCGTCGGCCTCCTGTTCCTCATCTCGGGCCCGTCGATGCTCATCGCGTGGCTCAAGCTGCGTCAGCGCAACATCGGCCCGCTGCTCGACGCGAACGGCTGGGCGGTGAACGCGAACGCACGCCTCAACGTGCCGTTCGGCGGCTCGCTGACGCACACGGCGGTGTTGCCTTCGGGATCACGTCTCGACACGGTCGACCCGTTCGCTGAAGAGAAGAAGCCCTGGGGCACCTACGCGCTGATGGTCGCCGTCGTGCTGATCGCGGCTCTCTGGTACTTCGGCAAGCTCGACAAGGTGCTCCCGCCCGCCGCCCGCAGCATCACCGTGCTCGGCAACGCAGCGCCCGCAGCGCCGCAGCCTGACGCGAAGCAAGAAGCGCCGAAGGCAGAAGCACCCAAGGCCGACGCGCCGAAGGCTGATCCCGCGCCAGCGAAGTGACACGCAGCTCCGCTGATCCACAACACTGACGGTTCCCTCTTACCCCCGTGGTCTCTCGCGACCCATCGTCGCGCTCCATGATCACGGCCCTTACGGCTGGCCCTCTTCTCGCAATCTGCGGTTTCCCGTCGGCGATTCAAGCCGAGCGCGAAACGCGCCGAAGACGAGACGAAACCCAAACCGTGAAGAGGGGATTTATGAAGAATCGAACGTCGCTGTTGTGGAGTGCGGTTGGCGTGCTCGCCGTCGTCGGCGTGTGGGCCTGCAGCAATGAAGTGAACGAGAGCCCGACCACGGTGACGACACCGGGTACGCGCACCAACCCGGGCGACTTCCCCGGCATCGATGACGTCAGCGAGAACCTGGCCCAGCTCGCCTCGGCCTGCGCCTTCACGGCTGACGGTGGCGTGGTCACCATCAACCTCGCGGCAGGTGAGTACGCGCTCATCGCACGCGGCTCGCTCAACGACGGTGGCCAGTCGCTCAGCGTCAACGGCACGCCCTGCGGCAACGCGACGCCAGCGACGTCGACCCGCATCAACGTCACCGGGCCTTCCGACGGTGGCAGCGAGACGGTCATCATCGACTACCTCGGCGGCACCTACGCCCTGGGCTCGGCCTCGGCCATCGGCATCAACGTCGACCTGAAGAACGGCGCGTCTGACAGCCTCAAGATCCGCGGCTCGTCGGGTGTCGACAACGTGCTGCTCGCCACCACCACGGCCGACGCAGGCTCGAACGGCGTCTACACCATCGCCGTCGGCATCAGCGGCGTCACCAACCCCGGCACCAAGGCCATCAGCTTCACGGGCGTCGAAGCGCTCGTCGTCAGCACCGGCCCGGGCGCCGACGTCGTTCGCACGGCTGGCCAGGCTGACGCTGGCGTCGGCGGCACGCCGTTCGGCCGCACCTTGAGCGGCAGCGGCCCCACCCTCACCTTCTACGGCGGCGACGACGCTGACACCCTGAACGCGGGCGCCACCAAGGTGGGCAGCGCGGTCACCTTCAGCGGCGGCGCGGGCAGCGACACGGCCGACTACTCGGCGCGCACCATCGACCTCTCGTGCACCATCGGTGGCGGCGCGGTCTGCGGCGAGTCGAGCGAAGGCACGACCATCGGCGTCGACGTCGAGGTCTTCAGCGGCGGCTCGGGCAACGACACCATCGTCTGCGCGGCGGCAGCGGTCTGCAGCGTCTCGGGCAACGCGGGCAACGACACCATCACGGGCGGTGACTTCGACGACACGCTCGCTGGCGGCGCAGGCGACGACGTCATCACGCCGAAGGGCGGCACCGACACCGTCACGTGCGGTGACGAGAACGACACCATCTCGTACTCCGACCGCTCAGCAGACATCACCGTCGCGCTCGGCACCGGCGTCGCGGCCGCGGCGAGCAACGGCGACCCTGCCTACGCGCTGGCAGACGGCGGCACCGTGGCCGAGAACGACTCGGTCGCTGCGTGTGAGAACATCGTGGGCGGCTCGGGAGCAGACACCCTCACCGGCAACGACTTCGACAACGTCATCACGGGCGGCCTCGGCGCCGACGCCATGAACGGCGGCACCGGCAACGACACCTTCATGATGGGCGCGGCCTCGGACGGCAACGACACCATCAACGGCCAGGGTGGCGAAGACACGGTCAGCTACGCCTCGCGCAGCAACGTGCTCGACCTCACGCTGAACACCTCGACCCCCACCACCGGCAACGGTGAAGGCGCCGAAGACGACAGCATCGTCAACGTCGAGAACCTCATCTGTGGCGGCGGCGCGGACAACGTGACGGGCGACTCGGCGGCGAACCGCATCGAAGGTGGCGGCGGCAACGACGTCATCGACAGCGCGGCGGGTGACGACATCATCGACCCGGGCGCAGGCACCAACACGGTGACGTGCGGCGGAGGCAGCGACATCCTCCTGCCCGGCGGCACCACCACCAACGCGGCGGCCGACTGCGAGAACTGAAGTCCCTGACTGAGATGTGACGAAACACCAGGCGCGGGTCGCTTCCACCGAAGTGACCCGCGCCGCTTCGTTTGGGTGGGGAAGGCGCGATGGCACGACAGCTCCAGTTCGCCCTGCTCTGCCTCGCCACACTCTCGTGTGGCACCGAGCCTGGGCTTTCAGCAGCGCAGCCGACGGTTGGAACGACGGGCAGGCTTCCACTCGCCCAGCCCTGCACCATCGCCAGCGGCATCGTCTCGGTGGTGCTGACCGCGAACGAGACGGCCACCATCACGCTCGATGGCTCCAATCAACTGACGGTCAACACGGTGGTCTGCGGTGCAGCGACGGCGAGCTCGACGAAGCGCATCAACGTCACCGTGTTGGACCCGGGCATGGCCAGCGACGAGACGGTCATTCTCGACGGCACCAACGGCTT
>Ga0075163_10010912_pt1 | contig 11848 bp, 7 predicted proteins | sample JI1023141ADNA_FD_71478 | JGI IMG/M metagenome (GOLD analysis project Ga0075163, IMG submission 71478) | Wastewater effluent complex algal communities from Wisconsin, to seasonally profile nutrient transformation and Carbon sequestration -... | ecosystem: Engineered > WWTP > Effluent > Algae... | reverse complement strand
CTCGGTCTCGGACTCGGTCTCGGCCTCGGACTCGGTCTCGGTCTCCGCCTCGACCTCGATCTCGGCCTCGGTCTCGGACTCCGCCTCGGCCTCCGCCTCGGCCTCGGCCTCCGCCTCTAGTTCGTACTAGGCCGCAGCCCCGTCGTATTCGGCGGACTGAACGTGCCGTTCAGGATCCGCGGACGATCGACGTAGCTATTGACCCGGATCCGCCCCGCCGCGCCGCCGCCACCACCGCCACCGTCCACGCCGCCGCGTCCGGCCCCCGGATTCGTCCCGGCGCCCGTGCCGGTGCCACCGGCGCCGCCCGCGCCACCCGAGGTCGTGGTGCCATCGGGCGCCGTACCGCCGGCGGCCGGGGTCGCGTCGTTGCGGCCGTCCTCGCCGGCATCGGTGGTATTGCCGGCGCCACCGCCGCCGCCGTTGGCGGTGACGATGGCCTCGGCCGCGACCGTGACCGACGGCGCCTCGAGGAGGAGCGCCCCGCCAGCGCCGCCGCCGCCGCCGCCGGTGGTCGGATCGTCGCTCGAGCCATCGCCACCCTCGCCGGCCGCGTCGATGAGGGCGCCGGCGCCCTCGACGGTCAGGGAGGTGAGCGAGACGAGCTGGAAGGCGCCGCCGCCGCCGCCGCCCAGGGCGATCGGGGTCTGGTTGTGGCCGCGGCCACCGCCGCTGCCGCCGATCAGCGGATCGAGGGTGGCTGGCGCGCAGGTCGCGATGGCGGTCCCGAGCGGACCGCCGCCGCCGGCCCCGCCAGGCACCGACATGCCGCCGCCTGCCCCGCCGGTCTCCTGCGTCGGCCCCGAGCCGCCGGTGCCGTTGCCGCCGGGCGCGCACCCGGTGGCCGCGGTGGTGCCGGTGGCGCCGCGACCGCCGCCGGCGCCCGGACAGATCTGGCAGCCGCCGCCCATCAGATCGTAGCCGCCGCCGGCGTCGATCCAGCCGCGCACCACGACCGGACCAGCGCTGACGATCGCCGCCGCGCGCGCGCCGCGCAGATCGACCCACGAGGTCGCGTCGGGCATCGAGAACGAGCGCACGCTCCAGGTGCCGATCACCGGCGCGCCGACCTCGGCCTGGGTGACCCCGCGGTAGGCGATGCCGTTCATCACGCCGTCACCGCCGGGCCGCACGAGCTGACGATCGGTGTAGCCGCCGGCGCCGTGGGCCCAGCTCAGGATCTCGCCGGTGTCGCTGTTGAAGACGAAGGCCCGTCCAGCCGGCACCGTCAGATCGGTGGTCGATGCCAGCGCCTCGGCGGTCGGCACGTCGTTCGACGGCTGGAACACCCGGCACACCAGGGCGGCGCCGTCGCAGCCCGCCGGGCAGTCGGTCGTGACCGGGCCGGTCGGCCCGCAGGTGGTGAGGATGAAGCCGCTGCACGATGGGGTGCAGGTCGGGGCGTCGACGGCGTCGACCGCGGCGTCGGTCAGCGGGCCGTCGATCGCCTGCGGCCCGTCGAGATCGGGGCCGTCGTCGCCCGGCGGCGCGTCGACGGGGGCCCCAGCCCCGCGCGGATCGAACCCGCAGGCGACCAGGCCGAGGCACAAGGCAGCGGCGGCGCGCATGGGGGTGAGCGTATCACGGGGTCTTGGCGCGTCGCGGCCGAGCTCGAGGTCGGGCCGGGCGTCGCTGCCGGGCCGGCCGACGTGGTCCCGCCGGGGGCTCGACCGGCCGGGCGTCGAGCTTGTCGAGGCGCTCGCGCAGCCCGGCGGTGGTGGCCTTGAGCGCGGCGACCTCGTCGCGCAGGCGGGCCAGCTCCTCGGTCGCGCCGGCGCCGTCGCGGAGTGCCCGCACGATCTCCTTGCCGCGCCGCCGCAGCCGCCCATCGAGCTCGCGGTCGATCATCCGCTCGATCGCGCCGACCGCGGCGCGGTCGCCCCAGGTCGCCAGCGCCTCGAGGGCCGCGGCCTGGACCCGGAAGTCGCGATCGCCGAGCAGCTCCTCGACGCGCTCGCGGGCCCGCACCGCGTCCTTGTCGCGCCGCCCCTGGCACAGGGTCGCCAGCGCGCCCAGGGCCGCGCGCCGCCCGCCCGACGGCGTGCCCCAGGCCGCGCCCGCCAGGAGCACGTCGAGCGCGCTGTCGTCGCGGGCCTCGGCCAGGCCGCGGTAGGCGTGCTGGCGGATGACGTCGGTGAACGAGCGCCGGGTCGCGGCCTGGCGCAAGAGCGCCGGCGCCGCCGCGGCCCGGGTCTTGCCCAGGGCCAGGCAGGCCTCGGCCTCGACGAAGTAGCTGGGGTCGCCGCGCTCGACGAGGTCGGCCAGGACCGCGGCCGCCTTGTGGTCGTCGCGGAATTCGCCGAGCGCGCGGACGATCGCGCGCCGCGCCCGCGGGTGGGCCTCGACGATCACCGCGCGCACCAGGGCGTCGCGGGCGGCCTCGGTGCGGAGCGCGCCCAGGCCGGCGGCCGCCGCCCCGCGCACCGCCCAGAAGCTGTCGTCGGCCAGGACCCGGGTGAGGGTCGTGTGGGCCAGCGGCCCGCCGCGCTGCCCGAGGGCCCGGCACGCGTACCCGCGATCGATCGCCAGCGGCGCGTGGCCCGCCTGATCGGCCCACCACGCCAGGCTCTGCTCGATCGCGAAGGTGGCCAGGAGGCCGCGACCGGGGTCGACCACGCACCGCCGCGGCTCGGCCTCGGCGGGCAGGTAGAAGACCTGCTCGAGCCGGTCGACCACGACGCCGTGCTCGACGGTGGTCTCGCCGATCGTGAGCGCGATCGTGAGCGGCAGGCGGAAGCACGGCGTCGCGCCCTCGATCCGCTGGGTCTGCGCGACCCGGACCTCGAGGAGCCGGGTCGCGGGGTCCCACGCCAGCCCGATCTTGAGCTCGGGGTGACCGGCGCCGTCCACTACCCATTGCGAGAAGAACCCGTCGAGGACCCGGCCGGTGGCGTCCTCGATCGCGCGCGCCAGATCGCGGGTCTCGACCGCGCCGTGGCGGTGCTTGGTCAGGTAGTGGCGCAGGCTGGCGAAGAAGCCGTCGTCGCCCAGCTCGCGCCGCACCATGTGCAGGACCCGCCCGCCCTTCTCGTACAGGTGATGATCGAAGATGTCGATCGGCTCGTCGTAGAGCTTGGTGGCGATGGTCCGGCGATAACGCCCGCCGTCCTCGCCGAGGTAGCTGTGCAGCCGCTCATCGAGCTCGAGATCGGCGGCGTCGCGACCCTCGTGGTGCTCGCGCCACAGATACTCGGCGTAGGTCGCGAAGCCCTCGTTGAGCCAGCCCTCGCCCCAGTCGCGACAGGTGACCAGATCGCCGAACCACTGGTGGGCCAGCTCGTGGGCGACCAGCGCGTCGACGTCGTAGTCGACCGCGGCCCGGGCGTCGAGCAGGACGGCGTCGGTCAAGGTCGTCGCGCTGGTGTTCTCCATGCCGCCGAAGATGAAGTCGGCGGCGAAGACCTGGGCGTAGCGCGGATACGGATAGGCGACGCCGAACTGCCGTGAGAACAGCTCGAGCATCTGCGGAGTCCGGCCCAGGGTGCGCTGGGCCTCGGCCTCGCGGCCGGGCGCGACGTGGTAGGTGACCGGCAGGTCGCGCCAGCGATCCTCGACGGTGACCAGGGCGCCCGCGACCAGGGTGATCAGGTAGCAGGCGTGGGGCACGTCGAGCCGCCAGTGCGCGGTGCGGCGCGCGCCGACCACCCGATCGCTGACCAGGACGCCGTTGGACAGCGCGGTCCACGCCGCCGGCACGGTGGCGATCACCTCGCTGGTCGCCTTCTCGTGGGGGCTGTCGACACACGGGAACCAGTGGCGCGAGTCCTCGTCCTGGCCCTGGGTCCACGCCATCGCCGGCTTGTCGGGATAGCCGGGATCGGGCGCGGTGAAGTACAGCCCGCGGCGCGGCTGGGCCGCGTAGTCGACCGCGAGCTCGGCCCGGGCGCCGGCGGCCAGCGGGGCCTTCGGCGCGACCCGCAGCCGACGGCCGTCGCACGACCACCGCGCCGGGGCGCCGTCGACGCGGACCGCGGCGATGGTCAGCTCGACGGCGTCGAAGGCGAGCTCGGCGACCGGCGCGGCGAGGGCGCGGACCGCGATCGTGGTGGTCCCGGTCACCGACGCGGTCGCCGGATCGAGGGCCAACGCGATCCGGTAGTGCTCGACGTCGAAGGTCCGGTCGGGGGCGTAGCGCGGCCGGGCGCCGGGCAGCGGAAACTCGCGGCTCATGCCCCGACGGTGGCACGGCGCCGCGGCGGCCGACAAGCCGGGGCCGCGCCGGTCACCGCGGCAGCTCGTAGAGGATCGGCAGGAACAGCCGCCCCATCACCGACACCGTGGCCCCGCCCGGCGCCGGCCGCGGCAGGAACAGGAGCTCGTCGCGCGATTGCAGGAGCTGGGCGCCGGCGCCGGCGCCGTCGACGTGGACCAAGAGGTACTGGTTGTTGGCCCGGGTCCCGGTGACCAGCGCGCCGCCCATCGGATCGAAGGCCACCGCGCGCACGCTGATCACCGCGTCGAGGTCGACCTCGACCCCGGTCGCCAGATCCCGACGGCGCACCAGCTTGCCGCCGTCGCCGATGAGCACCGCGCGGCCGTCGTCGGCGACCGCGACGTCGTCGAGCCGCCGGCCGGTGATGACCAGGTCACCGGGGGTCCCGCTGGCCGGATCGAGCCAGCGCAGGGTCTGGGTCGGCACGCCGTCGTCGATCACCACGCACGGCGGCGCGCGATCGCCGGCGCAGCGCACCGCGCGGGCCCACCCCGGCGGCTGGCGCCACAGCTCGCGGCCGTCGCCGAGCGCCACCGCGACCAGCTCGCGGCCGGTGTCGCGGCGCAGCGCCGCGATCAGGACGTCGCCGGCCCGGGTGGCGTTGACGATCTCGCCGTCGAGGCGAGCCGCGGTGGCGGCCACCGGCCCGGCGGCGTCGTGGCGCTCGACGCCACCGGTGGCTCGGTTCCACACCAGGAAGCTGCCGTCGTCGAGCCAGGCCAGGACCGCGCCGACCGCGCCCGGGTCGAGGTCGCGGGTCCGGGCGCCGCCGTCGCTGCGATCGACCAGCCGGCTGCGAAAGGTCGCGCCGCTGTCGACGAAGACCATCCGCTTGCCGCCGACCGCGAGCTGCCCGAACCAGCCCCGGGCCGCGCCGTAGTGTCGGGTCGGTGGCCCAAAGCCGTCGGCGGCCAGCGGCAACCGCCACAGGGTCGGGGCCTCGACGGTCCCGGTGCCGTAGATCAGGGTCGCGTCGTCGAGCCAGGCGACCGAGGTCAGGGCCGGCAGCCAGTCCGAGCGCCGGACCGCGCCGCCGGCGTCGACGACGATGAGCTGGCCGTGGTAGCGGCGCTCGGCGATGAAGGCGATGCGGTCGCCGCGGGGGGCGTGGGCCACGACCACCACCGGCTCGGGGTTGACCAGGAGCGGCGGTCCGCCGGTGCGGCGCGCGATCTCGGTGCGGCCGTCGACCGTGCGGGCCACCAGATCGTCGTCGCCCAGCCGGCCGAGCCAGCGCTGCCAGTCGGGCGCGGTCCACAGCTCGGCGACCGCGCCGGTGACGAGGTCCAGCTCGACCAGGGTCAGGGCGCGGGAGCGCGCGAAGCGCACGCGGTCGTCGTCGAAGAACTCGACCCGATCGAGGAACCCGATCGGATCGATGTGCGACCACACCCGCGGGCCGTCGAGGTCGCGGACGTCGATCCGGTCGCTGGTCGCGATCGCCAGGCGGCCGCCTCCGGGCGCGAGCGCGATCCGCGCCGACAGCGACACCTCGAAGCGCCGGGTCGGGGTGAGCGCGCCGGGCGGCGAGGCGGGCGACCGACGGGTGGGGCCGCGGGCGATCACCGCGATCGCCAGGCCGACCGCGACCACCGCCACCGCCAGGGCGACCACCAGCCAGCGCGGCGCCCGCGACGGCGGGGCCAGGGCGACCAAGAGCGCCTCCATCGACGGCCAGCGCGCGGCCGAATCGGCGGCCAGGCCGCGCACCACCGCGGCCCGCAGCCAGCGCGGCACCGGATCGGGCGTGGGCACCGGCGCCAGCGCGCCGCGATCGATCGCGTCGACCAGGGCGGCGATCGTCATGCTGTCGTCGGTCAAGAACGGGTGGATCCCGTAGAGCGCCTCGAACAGCGTCACGCAGAACCCGAACTGATCCGAGCGGACGTCGAGGGGCTCGCCGCGGAGCTGCTCGGGGCTCATGTAGGCCGGCGTGCCGAGGACCGCGCCAGCCGCGGTCAGATCGCCACCGTCGCCGCGGGCCCGGGCGTGGCCGACCGCGCGGGTCGGCGCCACCGGCCCGTCGACCGCCGCCAGGCCGAAGTCGGCGACGCACACCCGACCGCCACGATCGACCAGGACGTTGTCGGGCTTGAAGTCGCGATGCAGCACCCCCGCCGAGTGGGCGGCGGCCAGGCCGCGGCCGGCCGCCAGGAGGAGCGGCACGACGACGCGCCAGTCGCCGGGGCGGCCGCCGCGCAGGCGATCGCCCAGGGTGACGCCGTCGACCAGCTCCATCGCCACGAACAGCCGACCGCGATCGTCGCCGGCGTCGTGGACCGCGACCACGTTGGGATGGGACAGCTTGGCCATCGCCCGGGCCTCGCGCCGCAGCCGGGCGCTGGCCTCGGGGCTGGCGGCGATGCTCGGGTGGACGACCTTGATCGCGACCGCGCGGTCGAGCTGCGGATCGCGAGCCCGCCAGACCTGGCCCATCGCGCCCTCGCCGAGGAGGACCTCGAGCTGGTAGCGGCCGATGGTCCGGGTCCGATCGACCGGCGCGGTCGGCTGGCGGCCGAGATCGAACCGGCCGGTGGCGCTGACGTCGTCGTCGACCTCGGTCGGCTCGGTCGGGTCGTGATCCCGGGTCGGCTCGCTGGTCGCGAACCAGTCGCGCGGCTCCCCCGGCATGGGCCGAGTATCGCACGGTCCGCGGCCGGGCCGGCGCCCCACCTTCACCGGCCGACCTGGGGTAGGCTGCCGGCCGATGCCGGTCGACGACCTGCGCTCCGGAACCTGGGTGACCTACGTCGGCGGCCGCGCCACCGGCCTGCGGCTGCGGCGCTGCCGGGTCGAGGTCACGGCTGGCCCCGACGCCGGCCTGATCCGCGATCTCGAGGCGCCGGTGATCCGCGTCGGGGCGCGCCGCGGCAACGACGTCCAGCTCTCCGACGCCAAGGTCTCGGGCTTGCACTGCGAGATCCGCCTCGATGACCGCGGCTATCGCCTGCGCGATCTCGACTCGACCAACGGCACCTTCGTCGGCGGCATCCGCATCAACGACGTCTACATCCAGCCCGGGGCCCAGATCGCGGTCGGCTCGACCCGGCTCAAGTTCGAGCCCCTCGGCGAGTCGGTCGAGCTCGAGATCTCCGAGCGCGATCGCCTGGGCGGCATGCTCGGTCGGTCAGTCAAGATGCGTGAGCTGTTCGCCCGGCTGCAGAAGCTGGCAGCCACCGACACCACCGTGCTCATCACCGGCGAGACCGGGGTCGGCAAGGAGCTGGCGGCCGAGTGCGTCCACGATCTGTCGCCGCGCGCCAAGGGGCCGTTCGTGGTCGTCGACTGCGGCTCGATCCCGCCGACCTTGATCGAGAGCGAGCTGTTCGGCCACGAGCGCGGCGCCTTCACCGGCGCCACCGCCAGCTACGCCGGCGCCTTCGAGCGCGCCCACGGCGGCACGGTCTTCCTCGACGAGCTCGGCGAGCTGCCGCTGGCGATGCAGCCCAAGCTCCTGCGGGTCCTCGAGGCCAAGGAGGTCCGGCGGGTCGGCGGCCAGCGCACGATCGCGGTCGACCTGCGGATCGTCGCCGCCACCAACCGCGACCTCGGCGTCGAGGTCAACCGCGGCCGGTTCCGCGAAGACCTGTTCTACCGCCTGGCGGTGGCCCGGGTGGTGGTGCCGCCGCTGCGCGAGCGCAAGGAGGACATCCCGCTCCTGATCGAGGGCATCCTCGCCACCACCCCGGGCGGCGAGGGCGCGTACATCGCGGCCGAGACCATCGATCTGATGATGAAGCACGACTGGCCGGGCAACGTCCGCGAGCTGCGCAACGTGATCGAGCGCGCGGTGCTCCTGGCCGAGCCGCCGGAGAGCGCGGCCCAGCTCCGGCGCGCGCCGATCCCGCAGCCGCCGCCGCGGACCGATCACTCGACGCCGTCGACCACCGCGTCGTCGCCCGACGCCACGATGACCGTGCCGGTCGACATCGCCACCCCGTTCAAGTCGGCCAAGAGCAACGTCGTCGCCGAGTTCGAGCGCCGCTACATCTCGAAGCTCCTGGCCCACCACGACGGCAACATCTCGGCGGCCGCGCGCGCCGCCGGGATCGATCGCATGTCGATCCACAAGATGCTGCATCGCCTCGGCCTGGCCAACCCCGGCCGCGACGACGGCCCGCCGACCTTCGACATCTCGGATCAGACCGAGGACTGATGGTCGACGACGACGACCCGTTCCGACGACCGGCGCACGCGCGCTCGGTCGCCCTCGAACGCCTGGCCGCCCGCCACCCCGACGCCGAGCTGATCCACGCGGTCGACGCGGTCGACGATCTCGACGCGATCGGCGCCGCCGTCGGCGATCCACCGCCGGCCGGCTGCCTGATGACCTTCGGCTACGTCGCCACGCTGGCGGTGGCCGCGGCGTGGCTGGTCAGCTCGCTGTCGTCGCTGTGGCTGGGTGTCGGCGGCGCGGTGATCGTGACGGGACACCTGAGCCTGGCGGTCGGCCGGGCCCGCTGGCGGCGCCGGGTCGCGCGCGCCCTGGCCTGGCTCGACGGGCTGCCGTTCCCGGTCACCGGGGTCCGCGGCTTCTTCGCCGCCACCGAGCCGATGGTCGACGTGAGCTTCCGCGCCGCGCCGGCGCTGGCCGACTTCGCGGCCGGGGTCCGGGCCTACGCCCCGACCGCGACCGTGACCGCGATCGGCCCGGCGACCTTCCGCCTGCGCTGGCCGATCGCCGATCAGCCCGACGACCGCGAGCCGCCGTCGAAGGCGCCGCGCGACCTGGGCTGGCTGCGGCGCTTCGTCGACGAGGTGATCGTGCCGCTGCACGCCGACCTGGGCGTCGAGCGAGTCGAGCTGGGCGGCACTCGGGCCCTGCCGGCGCCGGTCAAGCCACGACCTGCCACGTGAGCTTGGCGACCAGGGCCAGAGCCACCGCGACCGCGGCCAGGCGGACCACGCCACCGCCGCGCGTCAGGACGAGCTGGGCCCCGAGGAGGCCACCGACGAACTGCCCGGCCGCCATCGGCAGCGAGATCGACCACACGATCGCCCCGTGCGCGCCGAACCACACCACGGCCGCCAGGTTGGAGGCGAAGTTCACGACCTTGGCGTTGGCGCTGGCGCCGGCGGCGTCGTCGCCGACCAGCCACAGGAAGCCGACGATCAAGAGGGTGCCGGTGCCGGGGCCAAAGAACCCGTCGTAGGCGCCGATCACCAGGGCCACCGCGGTGGCGACGACGAGCGGTCGCCGCGGCGGGGCGGCGGCGGCCGGGCGCGGCAAGAGCACCAGGACCGCGGCCACCACCAAGAGCGCGATGAGCAGCGGCTTGAGCGCGCTGGGATCGAGCTGCGATACCGCGATCGCTCCCGCCAGCGAGCCCGCGAAGCCCGCGACGAAGGCCGGGCCGCTGCGCCGCGGCCCGAGCTTGCCGGCGCGCGCGAACCGCGCGGTCGCCGCCGCCGAGCCGAACACCGACTGCCCCTTGTTGGTGCCCAGGGCCAGCGGCGCCGGGACCCCGGCGGTGAGCAGGGCCGGCAAGGTCAGGAGGCCACCACCGCCGGCGATCGCGTCGACGAAGCCGGCGATCAGCGCGACCGCGGTCAGGACCAGGGTCGTGCCGAGGCCGACGTCCACCGCGGCACTGTACCGCCGCCCGCGCCCGCCGCGGTAGGCTGGCGGCGATGTCGGTCGCTGCCGTCCCGCCACCGTCGCCGCGCCTGGTCGCCGCCTACGATCCCGATCGGTTCCGCGCCGACGGCTACCGGGTGATCGACGCGCTGACCGCGCATCTCCGGACCGCGATCGACGGCGACGACCTGCCGGTCCTGCCGTGGCAGCCGCCGGCCGACGCGGTGGCGGCGTGCCCGGCCGAGTTCTCCGACGAGCCGGTCGCCAGCGTGGTCGACACCGTGACCGAGACCCTGGCCGGATCGATCCGCCTGCACCACCCGCGCTACCTCGGCCATCAGGTGCCACCGCCGGTGCCGTCGGCGGCCCTGGCCGACGCGATGGCGGCGCTGCTCAACAACGGCATGGCGGTCTACGAGATGGGCGGCGCCGCGACGCCCCACGAGCTCGCGGTGATCGGCTGGATGGCCCGCACCCTCGGGCTGCCGGCCGGCGCCGGGGGCCTGCTCACCTCGGGCGGCTCGCTCGGCAACCTGACCGCCCTGGTGGCGGCGCGCGCGGCCCGGGCCGGCCACGACGTGTGGACCGAGGGCAGTCATGCCGCGCCGCCGCTGGCGGTGCTGGTGGCGACCACCGCGCACTACTCGATCGATCGCGCGGTCCGCATCCTCGGCTGGGGCGCCGGCGGCGCGATCCCGGTCGCGGTCGACGCGCAGTTCCGCCTGCGCCCCGACGATCTGCCGCGGGCCGTGGCCGCGGCCCGGGCCGCCGGCCGCACCCCGATCGCGGTGGTGGCCTCGGCCGGCTCGACCGCCACCGGCGCCTTCGATCCGCTGCCGGCGATCGCCGACGTGTGCGCCGAGGCCGGGCTGTGGCTGCACGTCGACGGCGCCCACGGCGCGGCCGCGGCCCTGACGCCGGCCCACGCCCACCTGGTGGCCGGGATCGAGCGCGCCGACTCGGTGGTGTGGGACGCCCACAAGCTCCTGGCGATGCCGGCCCTGTGCACGGCGGTCCTGTATCGCGACGTCGAGCACGCCTACGGCGCCTTCGCCCAGGACGCCAGCTACCTGTTCGCGCGCGAGCGCCAGTGGTGGAACCTCGGGCTGCGCACGCTCGAGTGCACCAAGCGCATGATGGGCTCGATCCTCTATGCCAGCCTGCGCGCCCACGGCGTCGGGTTCTTCCGCGACTACGTCCTGCGGGTCTTCGCCCTGGGGGCGGCGCTGGCCGAGCGGATCGACGCCGCCGCCGACTTCGAGCTGGCGGTCCGGCCCGAGGCCAACATCGTCTGCTTCCGCTACCGCCCGGCCGGTGGGCCTGCCCCCGGGCCCGCCCTCGACGAGCTGCAGGCGACGATCCGGACCCGCGGGCGCGATCGCGGACGCCTGTACTTCCTCGACACCCAGCTCGCCGGCGCCCGCTGGCTGCGGACCGCGATCATGAACCCGCTGACCCGCGGCGACGACCTCGACGACCTGCTGTCCGAGATCCGGACACTCGGCGGGTGAGCCTCACCCCGGCGGCGGCACGACCCGACGCAGGCCGGCGCGCTTGAGCTTGTCGAGGAGCCGGGCCCGATCGCTCGAGCGCTCGCCGCGGTAGTGCAGGTGCGGCCCGCTGGCGACGTCGGCCAGCGGATCGACCGCCTCGAGGCCGTGGCGGGCCAGCCAGGTCGCGACCTGATCGGTCAGGCCGGCGTCGTCGGACAACCACAAGAGGGTCTTGTGCTGGGTCAGGCGCCAGGTCGAGCGCGGGGTCCGGACGTAGGCGGCGACGTCGACGTGACCGCTGGCCAGGCAGTCGACCTCGAAGTCGTCGAGGAACCGGATGGCGCGCCGGACGTCGCGCAGCCGCGGGGTCAGCCAGACCTGGCGCAGCCCGGGCGGATCGAGGTGATCGGCGACCTCGACCTCGAGGTTGTCGATGGTCGGCAGCCGCTCGACCACGTCGAGGAAGACCTCGCGCACCGCGGCCCCGGCGACCACCGCCTCGATCACCTGGGTGTCGCCGTCCTGGTGCCGGCGCAGCCCGGGCGCGATCGCCGCCCGGGCCCG
>Ga0075163_10010911_pt1 | contig 11850 bp, 7 predicted proteins | sample JI1023141ADNA_FD_71478 | JGI IMG/M metagenome (GOLD analysis project Ga0075163, IMG submission 71478) | Wastewater effluent complex algal communities from Wisconsin, to seasonally profile nutrient transformation and Carbon sequestration -... | ecosystem: Engineered > WWTP > Effluent > Algae... | reverse complement strand
GCGAACTGAAACGCCGCGGTCGACAGGCTGTGCTGAAAGCCCGCGAAGCGCCGCTCCCCGCGTCCCGCTCCCGCCGCGCCGGCGATCACCAGCAGCGGCAGGAAGTGCTCCGCGGTCGGATGGGCCAGTCGGGCCAGGGGATGCGCCCCGAACCCGGCCAGCGTCCGCGCCCGGTCCGCGCCGGTCCGCGCCGTCACCACCGAGCCCACCCAGGCGTCGAACTCCCGCGCGAACGCCTCGGCGGCCCCGACCTCGCCCCCGCCGAAGTACCCCCGGCGAAACACCTCCTGATTGTGCGTCACGCCGCCGCTGCCGATCAGCAAGATCCCCTCGTCACGCAGGCTCGCCAGCGCCGCGCCGATCGCCACGTGATCCGCCGGCGAGCCGCCCGCTGCGAGCGACAGTTGCACGATCGGCGCCGCCCCGGACGGATGCAGCAGCGACAGCGGCACCCAGGCCCCGTGATCGAGCCCGCGCCCCGGCTCCACCTCGACGGGCTGGCCCGAGGCCGCGAGCGCCCCGGCCACCCGCTCGCCCAGCGCCGCGCTCCCGCGGCCCGGATAGCGGTAGGCGAACGCCGCCCGCGCCGGATGATCGTGGATCGTCGCCAGCGGCCCCGCGCCGGTCATGCGCAGCGGATGCCCGACGTGATGCGCCGACACCACGACGATCCCCGCCGGCGCCCACGTGTCGACCTCGGCCGCCCAGCCCGCGAGGAAGCGATGCGTCGCGTCCGCGGGCGAGGTCGTGAAGATCGCCGCCCCGTGGCCGACGAACAGCGCGGGCGTCCGGGCGCCGTGGGTCGATGGCTGCATGCGTGTCTCCTCCCGCCGCCCAGCGTGCATCGGCCCCCCCCACGGCACCAGTCCGCCAATCCAGGACACACTGTCTCGCGCGAGCACCCAATCTCGCCCCGACCGCGAGGCCCCCGGCCTGCCGGTCGCCGTCGTCGAGCAGGGATCAGCGCCGGCCGCGGGCCTGCTCGCGGATCGCCACCGCCCGCTGCCGCAGCCGCTGCGCCTCCTCGCGGTCCCCGAGCATGAGGCGCACGTCGGCGAGGCCCTCGAGCGGGTATGTCAGATCGGGGTGGTCCGCCCCGAGCAGCGCCTCGAAGCTGGCCAGCGATCGCTCGTGCTTGCGCGCCGCCTCGGCGTAGTTCCCCTGCGCCTCGTCAATGTTGGCACAGTTGTACAGCACCGTCGCCAACATGCGAGGATTGGCGGCCGGGTCGCGCTCGAGGATCGCCAGCGCCCGCAGATAGAATGGCAGCGCCGCCGCGTGGTCCTTCACCCGGTCGTGGACATTGGCGAGGTTGTTCAGGCTCTCGATCAGGTCCGGGTGATCCGGCGCCAGCGCGGCCTCGCGGATCGCCAGCGCCCGGGTCTGCACGCGCAGCGCCTGATCGATCCGGTCGAGCTTGAGATACGCGATCCCGAGGTTGCTCAGGCTCGCCGCCACCTGCGGATGCTCCGGCCCGAGCGCGGCCTCGCGGATCGCCAGCGCCCGCTCGTGCAGGCCGATCGCCGCCTCCGTCGCGCCCTGCCCGGCGCGTGAATTGGCGAGGTTATTGAGGCTCTGGGCCACCTGCGGGTGCTGCTCGCCCAGCGCCGCGGTCCAGCCGGCCAGCGCGCGGGCGTGCAGGCGGGCCGCCTCGTCGTAGCCGCCGCTGAAGTGGTGGACGAGCCCGAGGTTGTTGTCCAGCTGCGCCTGCGCCAGCACGTCGTCGGCGAGCAGCAGGGTCAGCCCGGTCTGCGCCGATTCGGCCCACACCTTGCCCTCGGCCGCGCGCGCCGAGCGGTCGCCGACGATCCAGACCAGATGGATCATCGCGTCCACCGCCAGCCGCGGCGCCTGGGCCTCCCGCGCCCGCGCGAGCGCCCGCAGCAGGCTCGCCTCGGCCCGCGCGTACTCCCCCTGGTCCCCCGCGAGCACGCCGACGCGATACTCCCCCTCGGCGACGACCGCCGGCCAGTCCACCTCGCGCGCCGCCAGCAGCGTCGCCTCGGCGAGCGCGAGCCCGGCGGCGAAGTTGCCCGCGGCGCGCAGCGATCCGACCCGGGCCAGGCCCGCCCGCACGCGCAGCACCGCCTCGGCGTGCTCGGGCGCCAGCGGCGGCCGGGCGCGCAGCACCGCGGCGTCGAGGCAGCGATCGGGCCGCGCCAGCCCGGCCGCCGCCGCGGTCGCGCGCACGACCGTGATCGCGTCCGCGGCCCCCAGCTCGTGCACCAGCGCCGTGAAGCTGCCGCGCGCCTCCGCCAGGCAGTCGACCGCCCGCGCGTACAGCTCGTCGTCCCAGCCCTCGCGCCGCCCGTGGGCCTCGCACGCGCTGGCCCGCGCGGCCTGCCACGCGCTCGCCCAGCCCGCGAGCCACGGCAGCGTCTTCTCGAGGCTCGTCGCCGCCGCCGGCTTGCCGGTCGCCAGGAAGGCTCGCCCCAGCCCGGCCCGCACCTCGTCGTTCCAGTCGCCGGCGATCGCCGCCCCCTCGGCCTCGCAGGCCGCGATCGCCTGGCGGCGCGTCAGCTCGCGCGCCCCCAGTCCGCCGCCCACCGCCGCGACCACGCCCAGCGCCGCGGCGCCGACCTGCCAGCGCCTGCGCCGCGCGTGCCCGCGGTCCAGCTCGGCCAGCAGCGCGCCCATCGTCGGCCAGCGCCGCGCCGGCTCCGCCGCCAGGCCGCGGACCAGCACCCGCAGCAGCCAGCGCGGCGCCCCGCTGCTGCGCCCCGGCGCCAGCCGCCGCTCGGCGAGGATATTGGCCCGCAGCTCGGCGACGGTCTGGCCGGCGAAGGGCCGCGCCCCGTGCAGGCCCTCCCACAGCATCACGCAGAAGCCGAACACGTCCGCCGCCGGACCGGGCACCTGCCCCGCGAATTGTTCGGGAGCCATGTACGCCGGGGTGCCGATCATCGCGCCCGCCTGCGTCATCTCGATCCGCAGCATCGCCCGCGCGCCGGCGCTGACGTCCTGCGTGTCGCCCTCCTCCGCCGCGAGCCCGGCCCCGCGCCGCGCGAGCCCGAAGTCCATCATCCGGACCCGACCGTCGTCGCCGACCATGACGTTGTCGGGCTTGACGTCGCGGTGGATCAACCCCACCGCGTGGGCCGCCGCCAGCCCCTGCCCGGCCCGCGTCATCACCTCGAGCACCTCGCGCCAGCCGCCGCGGTGCTGCTGCCGCCAGCGGGTCAGGGTCTGGCCCTTCACGAACTCCATCGCGATCCACACGTCGTCGCCGTGGGTGCCGACGTCGTGGACCGCGACGACGTTCGGGTGCCCGAGCTTCGCCAGCGCCTGGGCCTCCCGCAGCAGCCGCGCCCGCGCGGCCTGGCTCTCCGACAGCGTGCTGCCGCTGGCCTCCGGCCGCAGCAGCTTGATCGCCACCTTGCGATCGAGCTCGGGATCGAAGGCGCAGTACACCACCCCCATCGCCCCGGCGCCGAGCTTGTCCAGCACGACGTAGCGGCCGATCGACGCGCCCCGCGCGAGCTCCGTCGCGCCCCCGTCCTCGCCGCCCAGCGGCGCGTCGCGCCCCCGCGTGACGGTCTCGCCGGCCTCGGCCCACGACGGCGCCGCCCGGGTGCGCGTCACCAGGAGCCCCGCCGCGAGCGGCTCGGCGCGCGTCACCACGGTGTCGGGCTCGCGCTGCCCGCTTGCCTCGCCCTCCATCACGACCGGCCATCCTAACCCACGCATTCGCCGGCGCGCGAGCGCAGGTTCCGCGCCCCGCCGCCCGCCGTCACAAGCTCCCGCGGGTGCGGGCCGCGAGCTTCAATCGTCGGGCGTGGACCGGCGTCCGGATGGCGAGCGCGCGGCCGATCTCGGCGACCTGGCCGCGCCACCAGCGGTGCGCCGGCTCGAGGTCCCCCGAGCTGGCTCCGGGGACAGGCCAGCTAGCGGTCGCCCGGCAAGTCCTCGGCCCACAGCGCGGTCGGCCGCCCGAGCGACTCCTCGACCGCGCCGAGCTCGCTCGCCGCGAACCCGGCCCGCGGCGCGCCCAGGACGGCCGCCCCCGCGCCGCCGAGGGCCGTCCCCGAGCCGCGCGCGGAGCCGGTGAACCGAGACGGTCCCGCGCCACCCTCCGCGAGCTCGCCGACCGCTTCATCCGCGTGTACGTCGACGTGTACCTGAAGGACGGCACCGCGATGAACTGCCGCCACTGCATCAGGAATGTCATTGTGCCAGCGCTGGGCGACCGCGAGTTCGACCCCATCACCCGCCGCGACGGCCGCGCTGCTCACCCCCTGGGAGGACATGCTGGACGGCGCCACCGTGGAAGTCCGACGCGCACGAGGACGCACCGAGTGTATCAGGGGAGGATACGAGCGCTGAGGGCCCGGGGCAGGCCGGCGCGTGAAATCTGCGCGCGGGCGGCCGCGGATCTCGGTCATAGGCGGGTGCTCCGAACATGCAGCGTGGCGTGATAGCGTCGAGCGATGCAACTCTGGACGAGGATGGGATTGGGGATCTGTGTGCTGACCGCGTGCCCGGGCGGAGGCGGCGGCGGGACCGGCACCGCGGGCACGACGGACGACCTGACGACGACGACGATGGACGGCACGAGCACCGCCACCCCGACCGGCACCACCGCCCCGCCGACCACGACCGACTCGGCGACCGGCACCACCGCCGAGCCCACGACCACCGGCGGCGGCGACCCGCTGACCGACTGCCAGACCTGGTACGGCGAGTTCCCCAAGCAGTTAGAGAAACAATGCACCTGCGAGGTCGAGTCCGGAGTCTACCCCGATATGCGGACCTGCCTGGCAGATTTTGTGCCGGTGAATGGGGACTGCGAGTGCCCGGTCTTCGCCGCCGACCCGGCCAACGCGAGTTGGCTCGAGTGCCGCGCCGCGGCCGAACAGGCCTCAACCGTCTGCATGGCCACAGTCGCCTGCGACGATGTCGCGGGCGAGGAAATGTGCGTCGATGCCTTTTTCATGTTCGACTGCGGCCTGCCGACCAAGGTCAGCCAGGGCGAGATAGACCTCCAGTGCTACGGCTCCACGGCCTTCATGTGCGGCTCCGGCGAGCGGATCCCCGCGGCCTACACCTGCGACGCCGAGCCAGACTGCGTGGACATGTCCGACGAGGCCATGTGCCCGTGAGTCCGCCACGCCCGCCCGCGCCATGATCAGCCGCGCCGTCGCGTGCACGCGCCGCGACGGCCCGCCTGGTGGCGCGATGTGAGAGCCCGTGTCAGTCATGGGGCCGGGAGACGGCATGACCAACGGTCGACCAGGACGCGCAATCGCAAGAGACTCGGAGTCTGCGCTCACATTCGCAGAATCAGTACTTCTGCGCGCCTGGGTTCGGTGACGGCTCTGGCAAACAGGTGAAGCTGCAGCGGCGGCTGGGAGCACATGTTGCGGTGACCGAAGCAACTCCACTCTCGCAACTCCACTCTGCGTTATCGTAACACTGATCGGTCCACTGGGCGCAGGTCATCAGGGCGGAGCCGCCGGGGATCGGGGCACTCAACGCGACATCGGCGCCCGGTCGGGCGCCGTGGACGGGTACCTGAAGCTCGCGGACCTCGGCCACCGCGAAGGTGCCCGGCAGCGCGAGCAGGCCGCCCCCGACGACGCGGCCGTCGTCGTCGCTGGTGTATGGCACCACGAGATCCGCCACGCTCGCTTCGCCGTGATTCTCGACGAGCACCGTGACCCGCGGCTCGGGGCCGTGGTGGACCTCGATGAGCGCCGCATGGACGGATTCATCGTCGTGGAGGGCGTCGTCACAGGCCACGGCTGCGAGGGCGAGGACGAGGGCCAGCGAGCGGCCGAGGATGCGGAAGGATGACAAGGACATGGGTGTACCTGGCTTCTTGGGGTTGGAGGCGTGAGTGCCTCTCGATCCCGGGACGAGGGTCCTGCCTGGGTGGCGCAGCGAATTTCTCGTCGTCGCCGAACACGGTCTGCGCCCTATCTAAGGGGCCTCAAGCGGCCTTGCCCTTCCGGTGCGCCGCGTGCGATCCTGCGGCCTACCCACGCTCCCTGCGCAGCATGTCCTCGCCCGACCCGACCTCGCTCTCCGCTCGCTGGACGCTCACCGACGACGCGACGCGGGCGACCCTGGAGGAATTTCTGGGCGCCCGTGTCGCAGCCGCTCGGCGCGCCTGGCCGGACCTCGGGCTGGCCGCCGCCGACTTCGTCGACGGCCTCCACGCACGCGTCCCGTCCGGGAGCGACCCGGTAGCTGCCCTCGCGCCGCTGTGCACGGACGACCTCTATCTCGCCGACGCCTGTGCCCGGGGTGACAGCGCCGCCCTGGCCGCGTTTCAGCGCAGCTACGGCGGGGAGCTCGCGGCCGCGTTCGCCCGTTTGGCGATCGGCGGCAGCGACCCCGAGGATCTGCGCCAGCAGCTGCTCACGCGGCTGTTCGTGATTGTCGATGGGCGTGCGCCGCGGATCTCGGAGTACACCGGTCGCGGGTCACTGCGCGCCTGGCTCAAGGTCGTCGCGCTGCGCCTGCGGATCGACCTCGAGCGGCGCAAGCGTGACCGCCGTGACAACTTCACCGCAGAGGATCGCCTGCTCGACCTCGGCGTCGGCGAGGACCCGGAGCTCGAGCACCTCAAGCGCCACTATCGGGTCGAGTTCCGCGAGGCCTTCACCGCAGCGCTGGCCCTGCTGACCGACGAGCAGCGCGCGCTGCTGCGTCTGCAGGCGGTCGAGGGCCTGAGCGCCACCGATGTCGCCCGCATCTACAACGTTCACCGCGCGACCGGTAAGCGCTGGCTCGCCGACGCCCGCGAGCGGCTGGTCGCCGAGACAGGTCGCCTCCTGGCCGCGCGCCTCGGCGATCGGGGCGTCACTCTCGCCAGCATCGTCCGGCTGATCCACAGTGACCTCGATGTCTCGCTGTGCCGTCAGCTCGGCGCATGAGCCATGCCTGAGGCGACCGACTGCCCCGATGAGTCCGAGCTGGCGAGCCTGCTCGAGGGGCTCGCCGATCCGGCCCTGCGCCGACGGATCGACGCCCACATCGCGGGGTGCTCGCGCTGCGCGGGCGTGCTCGCGGCTTATGTCCGCGAGGCTTCCGGGGGGCGCGCCGCGTGGGCAGAGACCTCGGCCGCGATGCCCCCGTCCCACGCTGCGGACGGCGGTCTGGCGGACGGGGCCACGCTCGGCCGCTTCGTCGTGCTCGGGCGCCTCGGCGCCGGCGCGATGGGCATCGTCTACCTCGCCTACGATCGCCAGCTCGACCGCCGGGTCGCGATCAAGCTCGTGCGCGCGGCGCTGCTCGTCCACGCGGACAGCCGCGCCCGCCTGCTGCGCGAGGCCCAGGCGATGGCTCGGATCTCCCATCCCAACGTGATCGCGGTGTACGAGGCCGGCGAGCACGCGGACCAGATCTACGTCGTCATGGAGCTGATCAAGGGCGTCACGCTGCGCGTTTGGCTGGGGCAGACACGCGGCTGGCGGGAGACGCTCGCCTGCTTTCTGCAGGCCGGCCGCGGGCTGGCGGCTGCCCACACGGCCGGCCTCGTCCACCGCGACTTCAAGCCCGACAATGTGCTCGTCAGTACGCGCGGTGCGGTCAAGGTCACCGACTTTGGCCTCGCGCGAGCGCTCGAGGTCGGCGACGACGGCGGGTCCGACACCATGACCCGCGGCACGCTCGTCACGCTCGCTCGCTCGCCGGCACTCGACCGCTCGCTCACCGAGGCCGGCGTGGCGATCGGTACCCCCGCGTACATGTCTCCGGAGCAGATCGAGGGTCGGGCCGACGCTCGCAGCGACCAGTTCGGGTTTTGCGTCGCCCTGTGGGAGGCGCTGTATGGCCAGCGCCCCTTCACCGGCGCCACGATCGCCGAGGTCTGGTCCAAGGTCGGGGCCGGCGCGTTCGCACCTGTCCCGCGGGACATCAAGGTGCCGGACCACGTGCACATGGCGCTGCGCCGCGGGCTCGCGGTTCGCCCCGAGGCACGTTTCCCGGACCTCGACGCCCTGCTCGCAACCCTGGCCGACGATCCCGCCGCCCGTCGCCGGCGGATCGGTGCAATCGTTGGCCTCGCAGGCGGCCTGACCGTCGCCGGCCTCGCGCTCGCCCGTAACGACACGCCCGCGACGTCGACCTGTGCGGGCGCACCGGCGCGTTTGCACGGCGTGTGGGATGCATCGCGGCGGATCGTCGTGCGCGACGCGCTGCTTGCGACCGGGGTCGAGCGAGCCGCCGACACCTGGGACCGCGTCGCCGCGACCCTCGACGACTATGCGGAGCAATGGGCCGTGACGCACCACGAGACCTGCCTGGCGCATCTGCACGGCGAGCAGTCGGGCGCGGCGCTCGACCTGCGCATGACCTGTCTCGAGCAGCGCCGTCGCGAGCTCGCGGCGCTGACCGACGCGCTGATGACGATCGACGCCGCCGCGCTCGACGAGGCGGCCCGCGGCACGGCGTCGCTGCGCCCGCTGGCGGCATGCTCCGACCTGCCGGCATTACAGTCGCGCGCCGAGCAGCTCGCGCCGCCATCATCGGAGCAAGCCCCGATGGTCGCGTCGGCGCGCGCCGAGATCGGTGCCGCCGAGGCCCGTGAACGAACCGGCCAGTACGCGGCGGGCCTCGTCCGCGCGGACAGGGCCCTGAAGCTCACCAGCACACTCGGATATGAGCCGGTCTCGGCCGAGGCACGGCTCGCCCGCGGCCGGCTGCTCGAGCGCCTCGGACGTTACGAGGAGGCCGACGCCGACCTGGGGGCCGCGCTCGTGGCCGCCGACCGGACTGGACACGACGAGGTCCGGGCCGAGGCCGCCGTGTGGCGCCTCGCCGTGAGCGGCCAGCGCCTCGCCCGTTACGATGAAGGGGGGCGCTGGGCCGAGCTCGTGGGCGCCGTCGTCGACCGCGTGGCCGCCCCCGCCGACCTCCGCAGTCGCTTTCTCCGGATCCGCGGCGCCCTTGAGCTCGCGCGTGGCGAGTACGCGCCAGCGTTGACGACCTACGAACACGCGCTCACGCAGGGCGGCGTCTCGCCGGGTGAGCGCGCCGCGGCGCTCGGCGGGGTGAGCAGCGTGCACGTCGCGCTCGGCGACAACGCGGCGGCCGAGCGGGCGCTGTTGCAGGCCCTGCCGCTGCTCGAGCGCGCGCTCGGCCCGCGGCACCCGGAGCTCGGCGTCGTGCTCAACAACCTCGGTAACGTGCAGTCGTACCAGGGCCGGCGGGCCGAGGCGCAGGCGACCTTCGAGCGCGGGCTCTCGCTGCGCGAGCAGGCCCTCGGCCCCGCGCATCCGTTGACCGCCGCGCTGCGCCTGAACTACGGCGGGCAGCTCGCGCAGGTCGGGCGCTTCGACGACGCGGTCGTCCAGCTCCGGCGGGCACGCGCCGATCTGGTGGCGGCCCACGGTCTGGACCACCCCCATGTTGCCTACGCCGACGCCAACCTCGGCGAGGTGCTGGCCGCCCACGGCGAGCGAGACGCGGCGCGCCTGGCGTTCCAGTCGGCGATGGCGCTGCGCGAGCGGTTGCTCGGCCCCGATCACCCGGATCTCGGGACGCTGCTCGTCTCCCTGGGCGAGCTGGCGCTCGAGTCCGGCGGCCTCGACGAGTCCGAGGCCGCGTTCTCGCGGGCCATCGCGCTCTACACCGCGGACCCTGCCCACCCGCACTTCGATCTGCCGTCCGCACGGGCGGGCCTCGGCCGCGTCGTGCTCGCTCGCGGTCGACCGGCCTCGGCCATCTTGTTGCTCACCGAGGCCGAGGCGGCGGCGGTCGCCAGCGACCTCGATCCGCTCCGCATCGCCAGCATCCGGTTCGCCCTCGCACAGGCGCTGAGCGCCGGCCGGGGCGACCCGACCCGGTCACGTACGCTCGCCGGCCTCGCCGAGGCCGCGCTCGTCGAGGGCGGCCCGCCGCGAGCGGTCGAGCTCGCGCAGGTGCGGGCCTGGCTCGCCGGGCATCCCTGAGATCGCCGCGCCACCCCGGGCCGGACATCGTCCCGGGATCAGACGCAGCGACCCTCCGATCATCGAGTACAAAATGGCCAAGACCGACTGGAACGATCCGCACTACTGGGACGAGCAATACAATTGGTGGGCGCGCCGCAACTGGATCGACTGCTTCGATATCTGGCACGGCCTCAATATCTATTTCGCCGCGTCCTGCGTCGCAGCGGGGCGACATCGCGTATGGGTGCCCGGCAACGGGCTCAGCCTGGCACCATTCCTGCTCGCCGCCTGCGGACTCGAGGTGTGGGCCAGCGACTTCTCCTCGCGCGCCGTCGGCATCCTCCACAAGGCCGTCGCACACCCGGCGGTCGCTCGCGTCGTCGCTCAGCGCCTCGCGGAGTTCCCCGGCGCACGCCTGGATCGCCCCGGCACCGTTCACGTCATCCAACACGACTTTCGCACCCCGTGGACCGAGGGCACGGTCGATGCCGTCTTCAACACCGCGGCCTTCCAGGGCCTGACCCCCGAAGGTATGCTCGCCGCCGCCAAGGTGTTCCACGCGGCCATTCGCCCCGGCGGCGAGCTGTCGTTTCGCCTCGTCAACCCGAGCGACGAGCTCTGGGCGAGGATCAGCCACACGCTCGCCGAGGCCGGCTTCGATGCGTCCTCGGGGCCCGACATCGAGCCGCGTTACTCCCACCTCTCGTTCGTGACCGGCTGAGCGCCGTGGCCGTGGCGACCAGGTTCAGGCGCGGGTCTCACCGTGCGCAGCTCACCGCGCCGGCACCGCGAGGAGCTTGCCGAGGGCGTCGATCACGGCGTCCGGGTTATCTTCCTGGATCATGTGACCCGACGTCGGGTCGCCGACCCGCGCGACGAGGGAGCTCGCCCCGAGCCTCTCGACCCACTGGTCCAGCTCCTGCTCGATCACGGCGCCCTGCAGCTTGCACACGCGCGCGTCGCCCAGCGGGTTCGCCGAGCAGTTGTTCTTCGTCTCGTCGTAGTCGGGGTCACACTCGCAGGTCGCGCCGGCCGGGCACAGGGAGGCCGCGTTCGGGTCGCAGCGCAGGGCCCCGAAGAGCCCGTCTCTCAGCCCGGACACCAGCGCGTAGGGCTTGCCCTGGAGCTTCGCCAGGCCACTCGCCACTTCGCCCTGGAAGGCGTCATCGCCCAGGATCGAGATGGCCATCGTCGACATCGCCGCGCAGTCCTCCGTCGAGAGGGGCTTCTGCGTGGACGGGTCCATCGCCGGGCTCAGGTAGGCGTCGCGGATCTGCTCGTAAGTGGCTCCCTGGCCCGGGTCGTTGGCCCTGGCGAGGGCGTCGGCGGTCGTGGTCAGCATCGCGTTGCAACCAAAGAGCGGGTCGGACTGGTAGAGCTGCGTGGCCAGCTTGCCCCAGGTAACCAGTCCATGGTCACGCCCGGGGTTGTCCGGGTCGATCGACCAGGCCCAGGTGTTGAGGATCAGCAAGCGGCTGAAGAGTTCGGGCCGACGGGTCGCTACGCCGAGCCCGATCGGGCCCCCCCAGTCCTGCACGACCAGCGTCACATTCTGGAGCCCCATCGCGACCACGAACGCCTCGAGGTTGGCCGACTGCGAGCGTGGCCGGTAGTCGAACCGGGTCGGGTCCGGGGCGTCGCTCATGCCCATGCCCAGGTGATCGATCGCGATCACCCGATAGCCCTGGGCGATCATCGCCGTGGCGACGTGGCGATACAGGAAGGACCAGGTCGGGTTGCCGTGAACCATCAGGAGCGTCTCCTTCGCGTCCCGCGGCCCCTCGTCGAAGAAGTGCATCCGCCCCTGGCCCGTCTCGAAGGCGCAGGACGTGAAGGGGTACGCCTGCGCGTCGACCTCGAAGGGACGCACAAAGGCCTTCGACGTGTCGCTGGCGCACGAGACCTGAGGTGTGACCTCGTCCCCGTCTTCGCCGCCCTGAGCGGAGGTAGAGCCTGTGGTGCCGCCCGAGCC
>Ga0075163_10010910_pt1 | contig 11851 bp, 7 predicted proteins | sample JI1023141ADNA_FD_71478 | JGI IMG/M metagenome (GOLD analysis project Ga0075163, IMG submission 71478) | Wastewater effluent complex algal communities from Wisconsin, to seasonally profile nutrient transformation and Carbon sequestration -... | ecosystem: Engineered > WWTP > Effluent > Algae... | reverse complement strand
AGACGGTGCAGCCTATCTGGGCGATATGCCGCTGACCATCGGCGCGGATGATAGTCTGGCATTCCCGACCGAGCGGGCCCTGCAGCTGCTCGATCCACTGCTTGCTCCTGATGTCATGTCGAGCCTGCGGTCCACCTTGGCGGGCAAGTCGACAATTGGTCCGGCTGATCTGGCAGCAGCGGGCATCGCCGTCGAATACGATCCCAGGACGCTTGAACTGCGGTTCATGATTCCGGTTGAGAAACGCGCTGCGCGGCGGTTGTCGGTATCGGCGCTTGATCGCGCTTCGCTTGGCACTTATGTTCCGCAGGCCCAATACAGTGCCTACCTCAACATTCGTGGTTCGGTAGATCTATACGAGGAAGGCCCGGACACCGGCTTTCAGGCCCCGATCTTCCTGCTGAATGGTGCCGTCAACCTCAAAGGCGCGGTGATTGAAACCGACGCGATCTATGTGCCGGGCTCAAGCGGGGTTGATTTCCAGCGGCTGGGCACGCGCTATGTCTATGATGACACCAAACGGGTGGTCCGCTTCACGCTGGGTGACCTTGAGGCGCAAGGCCGCGGATTTCAGGCGGCGCCGGACATTGCCGGGATTTCGTTCTTCCGCTCCTATTCGGTGCTCAATCCGCAGCAGATCATCCGCCCGCGCGGTGACCGGACTTTCCGGCTAGATCGGCCTTCGACAGTTGAAGTCATCATCAACGGCCAGCAGGTTCGCCGTCTGCAACTGGCGCCGGGCAACTACAACCTGCGCGACTTCCCGTTCGCGCAGGGCGGCAACGACATCCGCCTTAACGTGCTCGACGATACCGGACGCACCGAAGTGCTGCGGTTCAATATCTTTCTCGATCAGACCCAACTGGCCAAGGGACTGGATGAATTCGGGCTCTATGCCGGGGTCAAGGCGCCGCTTGGCCCGCATGGCCCGGTGTACAGCGATGACTGGATCGTCAGCGGGTTCTACCGCCGGGGGCTTAGCGACAATGTAACCTTGGGGGCCAACTTCCAGGCCGATGGTGATGTCCAGATGGCCGGGATTGAGGCGATGTTCGGCACGCCGATCGGCTCGTTCGGAACGAATTTTGCCTATAGCCACACCGATGGATTTGGTGATGGTTTCGCGCTTCAGGCAACCTTCCAGCGGATTCTGCAGCACGACGATGGACAGGCTGATACCTTCAACCTGTTCGTTGAACACCGCAGCCGCCGGTTCGCCCCGGTTACCTTCTTGCTGGCTGACAATCAGTATGAGTATGAGGTTGGTGGCGGTTATACCCACGCGTTCAATTCCAACTTCTACATGGGCGCCAATGCGCGCTTTGCAAAGGGACGTGATCTCAATCCCGATGTTCAAAATTACAGCCTGATCGGCGGCTGGCGGATTTCTCCGCGCGCCACGTTGAGCGCAGAAGCTCGCTACACCGAAGATACCCGCGGCGAAGAAGTCAGCGGCTTCATGACGCTGACGGTCCGGTTCGGCCGCAATTCCAGCGTCCGCAGCGAATATGACACGCGCGATAACCGGGCGCGGCTCTCGTACCAGACCAACCACGGCAACGGGGTGGGCAGCTACAACGTGACAGCCGATATCGAACGGTCGGACTTCGGATCGAATGTTGGGCTCAACGCCAACTATTTCACCAACCGGGCGGAACTCGGTGTCAGCCACTTCGGTTCGTTCGCGGGCGATTTTGGGGATAGCAACAGCCAGCGGACCAGTTTCCGCATGGGCACTTCGATCGCCATTGCCGGGGGTGAAGTTTCGATCGGGCGTCCAATTTACGATAGCTTTGCGATCGTCAAGCCGCACGCGAGCCTGAAGAAGGCCAACATTGTTGTTGAACCGACCCCCTATGGCTACACCGCCAACAGCGGCACGATGGGGCAAGCGACCATGCCGAGCCTGTCATCCTATTCGGAGCGGGTGGTCACTGTGGATGCCGAGGGCGCTCCGGCCGGGGTAGATATCGGCCAAGGCTCTTTCAAGGTTTTCCCGGGCTACCGCAGCGGCTATGTGCTTGAAGTTGGGTCCGACTATCACGTTACTGCGATGGGCACGATGCTCGATATCGATGGTCAGCCAATCGCACTGGTTTCGGGCAAGGCCACCGAACTGGCCCATCCGGATCGCAATGCGGTGACCCTGTTCACCAACCGTCAGGGCCGTTTCGGTGCCACAGGTCTCGCTCCGGGACAGTGGCGAATCGAAATGCTTGACGTGAAGAAATCCGTCTATCTGATTACCATTCCGGAAGATGCCGATGGTGTAGTGCGCCTGGGTGAAATCTCGCCGGTGAAGGAATAAAAACGATGTCCAGTCTTGCCAAGATTGTCCGAACTTTTGCCATCGCTGCCGGCCTTGCTGCTGCAGGCATGGCTACCAGCGCGCAAGCGCAGAATTCGCCCTGTGGGATCACCGGCAGCGCTTCAGCGGCGCCAGCGGTTTATGATCCGTTCAACCCGACCGGGTTAGCCAGCACCACGATCACGATGAACCTGACTCGGGTAAATAACACCGGCGGGGGCGATACCCGTTTCGTGAACTTCTACCTGCGCGCTAATTCAACGACTGGGGCGGCTGCCAACGGCACTTCGGTGGTAACCTCAAGTGTGGTTGGCTCAACCCAGATCGAAGGCATCGGCCTCAACATTTTCCATGACTACAATGGACCGTTCCCGACCCTGCCGATCGACCCGATCAATGGCACGCCAACCGGCGGCAACCGCTACCTAGAAATCAACTTCACTGGTAACAATGCCGGGTCGGATACGGTGCAAGTGATCTTTAACGTCAGCCTGCCGGCCAACCTGAACCTCAATGCTGTGCAGAATCTGGCGTTTGATGCCTTTTTTACCTGCAACATTCAGGGGGGCGGAAATAACGGCGACACCAACTCTGGCACCTTCGCCAATGCCGTAGTGTTCCCGGTAACTGTGCTTTCGGCGCTGCGGACCTACTATGCCGGAACCGACCTGGCCTTTGGCGAGATTGGCAATATCCCGGCTGTGCCGCTCAGCCCGGTACGGACTGATCCGGCGAACTATATTTTCGTCCAAAGCTCGGGCGCCTATTCGGTCGAGCTGTCATCGCAGAACGGCTTCAAGATGAAGAAGCCCGGCGCGGCGACCGTGAACGATGAAATTCGCTATAGCCTGAAGTTCCTCGGCGATACCCGCAGCACGGCCACCACGCCGGTTCCTGGGGCAACCGCAATCACGCATCAATGCATGCGGGCTGGTCTTGCCACCGCCGGACAGACCCTGCCGATCCAGGCGACCTTGATTGATGGCGGGCAGGGGAAGAACCCGTCACCGACCTATACCGACATTCTGACCGTGACGATCACCCCGCTGGCTTACAGCGTGGTCGGTACCGACAACTGCGGCAGTTATTCGGTTCCCTGATCCGTCGGGATATGCACGCAAAACGGCCCGCCTTTCCAGACCGGAAAGGCGGGCCGCTTCGTTTGGGTTAGCTGAAATGGATCAGCGCGGTTCGATCCGGAAGCTGAGCGATCCGGCTTCACCGTCCTTGGCCAGTTCCAGCGCAACCGCGCGGCTGGCAATATTGGCTTGATCCGATTCCGAGATCACCACCGAACCGCTGTCGCTCAGCGGGGTTTCGATCCCGTCGATCAGCAGTTTGGATCCGATCAGTGCCGAGGAATAGTCTGCCACCACGCGGTAGCCGCTGGGGCTGTTGCAGAATTCCTTGAGCGTGCCGAGCGAGACCGTACCGGCCACTGGCGCGACCAGGCTAGAGTCGACATTGGCGCGGCAAATGACCGGCACATAGCCGACCACGCCGATCGTAAACTGTTGCGCGCCGACTGCAACCGAGGGCTCGAAGCTGCTCGCAGGGGCAATCGTGGCAGTGAGGGCGGCCGCAACCAACCCGATCTTAAAAAGTTTCATCAGTGGACCTCCCGAATTTCGTCGAGATGCTGAATGCCATGTCAACCTCAATGCCCGGTCACTCGAGAAGGTTAACGCGGACTTAGCTGCAAACCGCCAATTCGGTTGGGGCAGGGGTCAATTTTTGCGCTTGGCCAAGGCCTTGCTCGTCCGAGCAGGTCAATTTTCGCGATTCACCATAAGCCGAACCGACCCGAAAAATGCGCAAGTGGCGGCGCATTTCAGGCGAGCATTCGACGGATAGGATCACTGCGATGGGGCAAAGCCATGTTCATACAATCCGGCCAACGCCCGTGTTTTCCGATTTCGCCATAACCGTCCGGTCAACCCGTGAAACGGTATCACGTGCGGCTGGCGAATTTGGGCAGCGCTCTGAACCAGGCGATTGAGCGACTGAGTGGTCAGTCCGGCAACGGTCTTGAGCAAGCCCAACCGCTTACCGTCCAAACCCTTTTGGAAATCAGCCGCGAGCGGTTCGATGCTGGCGCCATGGTTGGTCAACAAGGTTTCAGGAAAAGCTTCGCTTGGCTCGCCGCCGATCAACGCAGCCAGAATCGGCCGGTCGGGATGCAATTTCCGAAACAACGCGAGCTCCTGCCCGACCCAGCGATTGGCGCGGGCGGCAGCCCCTGCCGAATCGTCACTCACGGTGCTCCCTATCTGTTTGCGGGAAAGTCTGTCTCAGCACCGGGTGAAAGGCAACGGTTGCCCGCCATCGCTGACCCGTTTTGGGTGTGGCAGTTGGGTTACGCTGAAGCCTTGTTCTAACCAATCGATTAAAACCTGTTGTCAAGAGGGTCAGACGGTGTTCTATTCGTATGCGCAACCGCCCGGTCAAGGGCTGGGCAAACAAGGAGAGTGGGCTAATGAGGGGTAAATTGACCCTGCTTGCAGGCGTATGCGCCGGGGCAATCGCGTTTCCGGCTTATGCACAAGATGCAGCTGAAGAAGAGACCAACAGCACCGAAATCATCGTGACGGCACAGCGCTCTAACCAGCGCCTGCAGGACGTTCCGATCGCGGTCAGCGCCTTCAACACCGAAGCGCTGGAAAAGCAGCAGATCAAGAACACCTCCGACCTTCAGCTCTCGCTGCCCAACGTGACGTTCACCAAGACGAACTTCACCGGCTCCAGCTTCACCATCCGCGGGATCGGTGACCTGTGCGTGGGCGTGACCTGCGACCAGGCCACCGCCATCCACATGAACGACGCGCCGCTGTTCGGCACCAGCCTGTTCGAAGGCGAGTTCTATGATCTGGCGCAGATCGAAGTTCTGCGCGGACCGCAGGGCACTCTGTTCGGCCGCAACGCGACTTCGGGCGTTATCAACATCCGTTCGGCCCGTCCCAACCTGACCGGCGTTTCCGCCAATGCCGAGCTGGAATACGGCAACTACAACCACGTCAAGGCCAAGGGCATGGTTAACCTGCCGCTCGGTGACATTGCAGCCGTGCGCGTGGCGGGATTCTATCTTAATCGCGACGGTTATACCAAGAACATCTTCGACAATTCACAGATTGACGATCGCGATATGTGGGGCATGCGCGGCTCGATCCGGCTTGAGCCGGGTTCGGGCACGACGGTCGACCTCGTCGTCCAGTACTTCCACGAAAAGGATAGTCGCCTGCGCATCCAGAAGCAGATGTGCCAACGCGACCCGACCGGTGTGCTGGGTTGCCTGAACGGAAAAAATCAGTTCCAGGTGACCAATGCGAACACGACATTGGCTTCGGTGCTCACTTCGCGTGAATTTTTTGCCATGCAGGGCATCCCGACCGCCTTCGCGCTGGGCAGCCTCTATGGCGCCGACGTCTATTCGTGGCCTGGCGCGGCCAATCCCGCCGATTCCAGAACGGTCAATACCGACTACCCCCCCTATTATTTAGCAGAAGAATGGATCGTTCAGGGAGCGATCGAACAGGATCTTGGTGGCGGGTTGAGCCTCAGGGTCCAGGGAAATTGGCAGGATACCTCGGTCGATGCGGGGCAGGACTATAACCTGTCGGTGCAGAATCGGGCAAATTATCTGCCTGGCCTGACTGCGCTCAACACGGCAGGCACCACCGGTATTCCTGGACTGCCCGTTTCCTATTTTGCGCCTGTCCGGAACGCTCTGATCCCCAATGGACCGGGCAACGTCATTTGCACGTCCTTGTCCGAGGAAACGAATACCGGGGCATATGGCGGGCACCGCATCTGTTCGATGACCCCCCAGGATTTCGACCGGTCGAATGCCTATCAAAGTAGCTGGACGGCTGAGGCCATCATTTCTTCCAAGTGGGATGGCCCTTTCAATTTCCTGCTGGGCGGCATTTACGGCAAGGCCCACTTGGAAGAAAGCAGCTACTACGTAAATGCCTTCGGTCTTGACTATGCCGCCGGCATACTCGGTGCCTTCAATGCGTTGGGTCGGGCTCCGCTTGCCGGAATTGGCGCGACACCGCCACCGCCCGGCTTCCTGGGTTCGCCGTTCTACCGTAATCACAGTGATGATTTCCGGCTCGAATCTTACGGCTTGTTCGGTGAGCTGAACTATAAACTCACCGATACGCTTAAAATCACGGCGGGGCTGCGTTACAATCATGACAAGAAGGCGTTCTCCGCGCGAAACACATTTGCTAATTCGCTTGTGCCATTTGGTTCGACGGACATGTTTAATTCGCCGTATATCTACGGCTTTGCAGTCACTGGGGCGCCAACATCTTCTTATCTGCAGCCTTTTGACGCAGATAGTTCGACGAACTGCACCATTACCGGTACGACAGCATCGGGCACTTTGACCGCTGCCAACTCCACCGGTTGCGAGCTGTTTGCCTCAAGCAATGTGACTTTCAACGAGATGACTGGCAGGTTCGTCGTCGACTGGAATGTCACGCCCGATAACCTTCTCTACTTCAGCTATTCCCGGGGTTATAAATCCGGCGGGATCAACCCGCCCATTCCTTCGATATTCAACGTTCCTTCGACGTTTTCTCCGGAATTCGTCAATGCCTTCGAAATTGGTTCGAAGAACAGCTTTGCCAACGGCAAGATTATCCTGAACGTCACTGCGTTCTACTATGATTACAAGGATCTGCAGCTCTCGCGCATCGTTGCCCGTACCTCGGTCAACGACAACGTGGGCGCCGAGATCTACGGCCTGGAAGCCGAAGCCATCCTGCGTCCGGCCGATGGCCTGACGCTGAACTTCGGGGCCAGCTACCTGCACACCGAAGTTTCGCAGGACAAGCTGCTTTCCAATCCGCGTGACTTTGGCGCGGGCCGGGCCGATGCGGTGATCATCAAGGACATCACCAATTCTTCAAACTGTGCCGTGGCATCCAACACCGGCAACGTTGCGGGGGTCAACGCCTTCGTCAACGGGGTGAACAACCTGATCAACGCGGGTGTGGTGACCGGCAATGCCGGGGCCGGCCTTCAGCCGACCACTGCCTTCCCGTCGGGTTCGGGGATCAACTCGACCGGTGCCTTCAGCGTTTGCGCAGCTCTGGCGGCGGGTGCGGCCGGTGCCTTCATCCCGGCGGGTCTCGACCCGGCGGCGCTCGGCGGCGTGACGGTCTACACCTCGGGTATTCCGACCAATATCAAGGGCAACAAGCTGCCCGGCGCCCCGGACTACAAGCTGGCCGCCGGTATCCAGTACGAAGTGCCCGTTGGTGACCTGACCGTGACCCCGCGTGCGGACTTCATCTACACCGGCAAGTCCTATGGCAACATCTTCAACGGCGCGATCAACGAGATCCCGAGCTACACCCAGGTGAACGCTCAGCTCCAGATCGACGGGCCGGACAAGAAGTGGTTTGCCCGCGTGTGGGTGCAGAACCTGTTCGACAAGGACTCGATCACCGGTCTTTACGTGACCGACCAGTCCTCGGGTAACTACACCAACATCTTCACCCTCGAGCCGCGCCGTTACGGCCTGACCGCGGGTATCAAGTTCTAAGTTCAAGGCACTCCTGGGAGGGATGCTTTAGCGGGGGCTCCGGGTTTCGACCCGGGGCCCCTTTGCTGTGAGGCTGGCCCGGTGCGGGATCGGGGGTGTCGCGCTGCGATCCATGCACAAAGAACTGCCCCGGCCATGCCTGCGGGGCGGCAGACGGACCGGGGCAGCAGGTTGGGCACGAGTGGGTCTGCGGGTTGTCCTTCCAGGTACTGATTGCGCCATCGGGCGCAGAACCGGATATAGAAAGGCCGCTTGAACGGTGGGTGTTCAAGCGGCCCGGGGGAACTGCGTAGGAGGCGGGGTCAGGATCCGCCGAGCGATGCCTCGATCGCGATGCGGATCGCCTCGCTGGTGTGGCTGGCCCCCATCTTGTTGAGCATGTTGGCGCGGTGAATCTCGACCGTGCGCGGGCTGATCCGCAGCCTTTCGCCGATCAGGCGGTTGGACAGGCCATCGGCCACCCCTTCCAGTACTTCGCGTTCACGGCGGGTCAGCTTCTGCACCCGGCTGCGGGCGCGGGCTTCGCGCAGGCGCAGGCTGCCGATGCTGCCGGCCGCGCTTTCGGCAAGGGCGATTGCGGTCATGATCTTGGCCGTATCGCAGGGCCATTCCAGGTAATCGAGCGCGCCGGCCAGCACCGCCTTCACCACCCGACCGGTATCGGGGCCTTCGCTGAAGCCGATAACCGGCAGCCACTGGCCGTGGTCGGTCATGTGCTCGATCAGGTCCTCGATCCCGTGGCCGTCATCGGCCACCAGGATCGCGCCTGATCGGGGCCAGCGATAGGTGATTTCGGCAATGTCCTCGAACGGTTCGACATGGACATTGCAGCCGGCCAGCGCGTGCGAAATCGCGGCCCGGCGGCGAAAGTTTCCATCGATCAGGGCAAGATTGCGGCGTCGATCCATCGGAGTGCTCCCTAGTGATTTCCGCCTAGGGAATTAGGCCGATGCGGCGGCTTGGCGTCATGCCATTGGTTCCGCTTCTGACCCTTGGGATAGGGGCAGCTACGTAGGTAAACACCACTTTTACCATGATTTCAGGCACATGGGATTGGGCCATTTCGGAACCATCGCGTTCAGGCCGGGGCATGGCGAAAGGCCTCCAGCAGGTCGGCCACGTCCTCGCGCAGCCGCTCGATCGCGCGGGGATCGAACTGGACCACGCTGCCCAGCACCGCCTTGCGTCCGCCCTCCAGGAAGGTAGCCAGCGCCGCCGTGATCGGCTGGCTCGGATCAAGCCCCATCTGCAGCGCGGTCAGCGCGGCGAGAGCGCGGGTCAGGGCCTCGCTCTTGCGGGCATTGTCGCCCCGCCCGGCGGCGAGCAGCGCGGCGCCAAGCGCGGCGGAGAGCTGTTCGTAGCAGACAATGACCAGCTGGCGCGGATCGGCCCCGCTGATGCGGGCATCGAAATCGACCCGGCGATAGGCTTCGGCAGGGCTTTTCAGCGCGTACATCTCAGCGGTCTCCGGCATTCCAGGCGTCGATCTGATTCTGCAGGAACGACAGCGTCGATTTCGACGCAGCGACCCGGCTATCGACCCCGGCGAACTGCGTGGTCAGGCGTGAACGCAGCTTTTCCTGCGCTTCGGCCAGCTTGCTGGCTTCGTCTCCCAGGCTGCGCTGCTGCTTGCTCAGACGGCTGAGCGAACCGGCCAGGGTGCCGGGATCGCCGGGCGCGGTCAGGCGGCGGCTGAGCTTGTCGAAGGTGGCGAAGACCCCGAACAGGCCGGTGGTGAACATCGCCGCCGCGCCCTCGGGCGATGCCGCCAGCGTTGCCGAGAGGCGGGCCGAATCGAGCCGGAAGGTGCCGTCGCGGTTGGTGGCAAGGCCAAGGTCGGCCAGGGTCTTGGGCTCGCCCGGGGAAGCGCCGGGCATCACCGTGCTGCCGGCCAGCTGGCTCAGCGCCCGGCGCAGCGCCCGCGCGCCGCTGTCGCGGGCCAGGTCCCCGCTCAGCGGATCGGTCTGGGTCTTGAGCTCCCCGGCCAGCTCGTTGAGCGCGCCGACCAGGTCGTTCATGAAGGTGCTGGCCGCTGTCGCCGGATCGCTGAAGCGGATCGTGGCCGGCGCCCCGGGGTTGGTGCCGGTCAGCGCCAGGCTCAGTCCCGGGGCGACGTTGGTGACCGTGTTGGACGCGCTGGTCAGGGTCAGGCCGTCCAGCTTGAACTCGGCATCGCGCGCGGTGCTGAGCAACTGCGCGGGGCCGGTGGCAGGCGTCCAGGCCAGCGCGGCCAGGCCTTCTTCGCCAACTGTTTCGGTGGCTTCGATCACAAAGCCGCTGGCCGCGCCTTCCTTGCCCTTGAACATCAGATGCGCACCATCGGTACCGCTCGCGACATAGGCGGAGACCCCAATATTGGCGGCATTGATAGCGGTGGCGACATCGGCCAGTGTCGATCCGCTGGGGATCGTGATGCTGGCAGGGGCGTGGCTGAGATCCTCGACGAATGCCGCCCCGGCGATGCTGCCAAAGCGGAAGGTCAGACTGCCCGATCCAGTTGGCGTGGTTGCTGCGGCAAACGGAGCACTGGTGAGCACCTGGTTGGCAGCGAGCTGGGTGACTTCGAGCGAATAGGTTCCACGCCCGGTCAAGGTCCCGCGCGAAACAGCGGCGACCGCGCTGTTGGCGATTGTCGGTTGGCTGGACAGATCGCCAGCCCGGACGCGGTCACCGATCGAGCTGGATAGCTGAAGCAGCGAACTTTTGAGCGCCGATGCCGCTGAAATCTGCCGCTCGACCGTTTCGCTTCGTGCGGTGTTGCGATCTACCTTGCTGGCGAACTGGGCGTTGGTCAGGTTCTGAACCAGCGCAGCCATATCGATCCCGCTGCCCGCACCAAGCGAGGAGATGATCGATGATGTTGCCGAACCGGTTTCCATAGGCGTTAGGACGGCGCAAGCGCCGCGCGGTTAAGGCCGCTGCAGTTCAATCCGTCCTTCAGCGTCAAAGCGCAGTTCAAGCGGAACCTCCACTGGCGGTAGTGGGCAAACCTCACCCCGGCGCAGTGAAAAGACGTAGGCCAGCATCGCGGCGACGGCGCCATAGAGTTCTTCGCGGATCATCTGGTTTTCGCGCGTGGTGAAATAGATCGAGCGTGCAAGCGCCGGCACTTCGAGCAGCGGCACGCCTAGTTCGCGGGCCAGATCGCGCATAGCCAGCGCTTTCTCCCCGCGACCCTTGGCCAATACCACCGGGGCACCCGCCTTCAGCGGGTCATAGGCCATTGCGACCGAGAAATGGCTGGGATTGGTCAGTACGAACTGGGCTTCCTTCATCGCCTTGGCCACTGCACCGCTGGCATACTGGCGGGCGCGGCCGCGCTGTGCCGCCTTGCGCTCGGGCGATCCCTCGCTCTCCTTGTGCTCGTCGCGCATTTCCTGTTGGCTCATCCTCAGCCGCATGAACCGGCGCAGCCATTGCACCGGCCAGTCGATCAGCGCGATGACCAATAGCCCGGCCGACAACGCGAATAGCAACGCGGTCAGCGCCACCCAGGCCTGCCGCAACGATCCGCCGAGCGAGGCCGCGCGGCCAAGCCCTAGCAGGTCGCCCAGGCTCGACTTGGCCCAGTACCAAGCGATGGCGCCCAGCAGGGCAACTTTGAGAACGCCTTTGCCAACCTCAATCCAGCCCTGCGCACCGAACATCCGCTTGAACCCGGCCAGCGGATCGAGCCGGGACGCCTTGGGCAGGGCGCTTGCGCCAACCCAGCGGCCATCACCATGCGCCAATTGGGTCGCGCTGACGCTGACCATCACGGCCAGCGCCAGAGACAGCAGCGGCGGCGTCACCGCCCAGACCGCGGCCAACATCGCACCAGCCGGATCGTACTGCTCTACCGCGTGGCGGTCCCATGACAGTCCTGCCCGCAAGGCCGCACTCAGTCCGTCGAACAGCCACGGCCCAGCGAATTGCAACCAGGCCGCGCCAACCAGCATGGCGACGGCGGTTGCCACTTCGCGGCTGCGCAGGACATCGCCTTTGGTTGC
>Ga0075163_10010909_pt1 | contig 11852 bp, 10 predicted proteins | sample JI1023141ADNA_FD_71478 | JGI IMG/M metagenome (GOLD analysis project Ga0075163, IMG submission 71478) | Wastewater effluent complex algal communities from Wisconsin, to seasonally profile nutrient transformation and Carbon sequestration -... | ecosystem: Engineered > WWTP > Effluent > Algae... | reverse complement strand
TGACTGCGGGGATCGTGGCTGGTTCATACTGGGCCTATTACGAACTGGGCTGGGGCGGTTGGTGGTTCTGGGACCCGGTGGAGAACGCCAGCCTGATGCCTTGGCTGGCGGCGACCGCACTGCTCCATTCAGTATCAGTACTGGCATCGCGGAATGCGCTGCGGACCTGGACGATCATGCTGGGCGTAGTGGCGTTTTCGATGTCGATGCTGGGAACGTTCCTGGTCCGCTCGGGCATCCTGACCAGCGTTCACGCCTTTGCAGTCGATCCCACCCGCGGCGCCTTCATCCTGATCCTGCTGGCGATTTATATTGGCGGGGCCTTGGCGCTGTTCGGCCTTCGCGCCGCGACAATCAGTGAAGGCGAACGGTTTTCCGTAACCAGCCGGGAAGGTGCGCTGGTGGTCAACAACGTGCTGCTAAGCGCGACGCTGGGCATCGTGCTAATGGGCACGCTCTATCCGCTGCTGGCGGAAACGCTGGGCGCCAAGGTTTCGGTCGGCCCGCCCTATTTCAATCCGATGAGCGCGGTGTTCGTGCTGCCGATGCTGGTCGTTCTCGCGGTTGGCCCGCTGCTGCGCTGGCGGCGTGATGACTTTGTCCGGGTACGCAAATTGCTGATCCTGCCGTTGGCGGTCACCCTGGGGGTTGGGGTGATGGCACTGATCTCGGGCATGAAGCTGCTGCCGCTGCTGGGCATGGCACTGGCGTTTGGGTTGGCACTGGCCAGCCTGCTGCCGCTGAAAGGGCGCAGGTTGCGGACCTTGCGCTTGCCGTTGATCGGCATGGTTCTGGCCCATTTCGGGGTGGCGGTGGCGCTGTTCGGGATGGCCGCCGATGCGGCCTTCACGACAGAGCGATTGGTTGCGGCAAACCCAGGTGATACGGTCGAAGTTGGTCCCTGGCAGGTCAAGCTGGAACAAGTCGTCCCGGTTGCCGGGCCAAACTGGACTGCGTTGGAGGCGACCGTTCAGGCGCGCTATCAAGGCGGCAAGCAGATTGAACTGCATCCGCAAGCGCGCAGTTTCTGGTCGCCACCTCAGGGAACCAGCGAATCTGCGCTATCGACCCGTTGGAACGGCCAGCTTTACGTGGTTCTGGGCGAAGTGGCAGAGGATGGGCGTTGGCAACTGCGGCTGTGGTGGAAGCCGTTCGTGACGCTGATCTGGTATGGCGGACTGCTGATCGCGCTGGGCGGTTTGCTGGCGATGCTTGGCCATCTCAGCAGCGATCTGCGCCGGATCGTCGCGCAGGATAAGATCGCATACCGTCGGATGAAACAGGGCCGATGAGCGAACCCGCCCCCACGCGCGCTTCGCCCTGGCTGCTGTGGCTGCCGCTGCTGGCCTTCGCCGCATTTTTGGCGCTGGTCGCCTATGGCCTGCGCAATCCGGCTCCGCGTGAAGTGCGCAGCGCATTGATCGGCAAACCGGTGCCTGAATTCAATCTGCCTCCGGCGCTCGATGGCCAGCCGGGGCTGGCGCGCGCCGATCTGGCTGATGGCAAGGTCAAGCTGGTCAATATTTTCGCGAGTTGGTGTGTGCCTTGCGCGGTTGAGGCACCGCAACTGGCCGCATTGAAGGCGGCCGGGGTCAACCTGGTTGGTGTGGCGATCCGCGACAAGCCGGCTGATCTGAAGATCTTTCTGGATCGCAACGGCAATCCCTTCAGCCGGATCGCGGCCGATAATGTCAGCGCAATCCAGTTTCAGCTGGGCTCGTCGGGCGTGCCGGAAAGCTTCGTGGTCGATGGTCGGGGCGTGATCCGCTATCAACATATCGGCGAAATCCGGGCCGATCAGGTGCCGCTGATCCTGGCTGAGATCGAAAGGGCTGCACGATGATCCGCTGTGTGATCGGTGCCGTGCTGCTGGTTGTTGCGGCGCCAGCCTTGGCCGATGGGACCATGCCAGCAGCGCCCTACGCCTATACCCAGCTGGAAAATCCGGCGCAGGAGGCAAGCGCGAAGGCCTTGATGGAAACGCTGCGCTGCCTGCAATGCCAAGGCCAGTCGATTGCCGATTCGGACGCGCCGATTGCCGGCGATATGCGCCACCAGGTTCGCACCCGGATCAAGGCTGGCGAAGATCCTGAGGCCATCCGCGGCTGGTTGGTGCAAAGCTATGGCGATTACGTCAGCTATGCCCCGCGTGTGACAGCGGCGACCTGGCCTTTGTTTGCAGCACCGCTCGTCCTGCTTGGGTTGATCGGACTGATCCTGCGGCGGCGGCTGGGCAAAGGGAAGCAGGCATGATCTGGGCGATGGTGATCGGACTGGGGTTGGCGGCCTATGCGGCATTGTTCGCGCTGAAGATTCCGCGCCAGGGCTGGGAACCGATTGGCGCTGCACTGGCGCTTGGTCTGGCGGGTTTTGCGATGCAGGCCGCGCCAGATCAACCCGGCGCACCCCGTCAGGCCGAGCAACGTCAGGACAAGGCTGGACCCTTGTTGGTTGAGGCGCGCAAGGCGCTGATCGGGTCAACAGCATCACCCAATCTGCCCAATCGCTGGCTGTTGACCGCCGACGCAATGACCCGCCACGGCCAGTATGGCGATGCAGCTGGCATGGTGCTGGGTGCGGTTGAGGCCAATCCCAAGGATAGCGAAGCCTGGGTGGCGCTGGGCAACAATCTGGTTGGCCATGCTGAAGGAACGTTGACCCCAGCGGCCATGCACGCATTTCGCAAGGCGGCAGAGGCAGATCCAGCCAGTCCGGCACCGGGTTATTTCCTGGGGCTGGCGCTGATCACCAATGGCAAGGTGGCTGAAGGCCGCGCGATCTGGGTCGATCTTGTGACCAATGCACCGAGCGATGCCGCCTGGCGGGAAGAGCTGGCAGATCGGATCAAACGGCTCGATCAAATCGTGGCGATGCAGCAAGCTCAGTGACTTACGGCAGTTCTGGACCTGCCTTTCGGGCAGTGCTAGGCGAAACGCTTGCGCCGACTGATGAGGGTTGCGGGTTGCATGAGTAATCAAGACAATTCCGGTGCTGAGGCACCTGGAAAAGAGCAGTCACCCGCGCATCAAAGTGAAGGCCATGGCCATCACCACGGCGGAATCATCGCGCTGGCAATTGGCGCGGTTGGTGTTGTGTTTGGTGATATCGGCACCAGCCCGATCTATGCATTCCGCGAAACTTTCGCCTCGCACCACGGCGCGCCGGGGATTCAGGTTGATCCGGTTCACATCCACGGCGTGCTCAGCCTGGTGTTCTGGTCGATGATGATCGTCGTGACGTTCAAATACGTCCTGACCATCATGAAGGCGGACAACAAGGGTGAGGGGGGCAGTCTGGCGCTGCTCGCGCTGATCAACCGCAAGTCAGAAAATGCCAAATGGACCGCGCCGTTCGTGCTGCTCGGCGTGTTCGCTACCGCGCTGTTTTACGGCGATTCGATGATTACACCGGCGATGTCGGTGCTCTCCGCCACAGAAGGTCTGCAATACGTCAATCCCGGCTTCAAGAACTGGATCGTGCCGCTTGCTGTGGCGATCCTGTTCGCACTGTTTGCGATTCAGGCGCGGGGGACGGAAAAAGTCGGGAAGCTGTTCGGCCCGATTATGGTGCTCTATTTTCTGACACTGGCCGCGCTCGGGTTGATGCACCTGACGGCGATGCCGATGGTCATTCTGGAAACGATCAATCCGGTCAATGCGATCAAGTTCTTCATGACCGACGGGTTCCGCGCCTTCGTAGCGATGGGCAGCGTTGTGCTGGCGGTAACCGGGGCCGAGGCGCTTTATGCCGATATGGGGCATTTCGGGCGCAAACCGATCGGGGTCAGCTGGATGACCTTCGTGTTGCCGTCGCTGATGCTCAACTACATGGGGCAGGGTGCGATGGTCCTGTCGACGACGCCCGATCAGGCTGCGTTGCTGATCAAGGACCCGTTCTTCCTGATGATCCCGGACATGGTCCGCATTCCGGTGATCTTCCTGGCGCTGGCCGCAACGATCATCGCCAGTCAGGCGGTGATCTCGGGCGCGTTCAGTCTGACCCAGCAAGCGATCAACATGGGCTTCTTGCCGCGGATGCAGATCAAGCACACCAGCGCGGCGGCAGCCGGGCAGATCTATATCCCCACGCTGAACTGGGCCCTGATGATCATGGTGATCATTCTGGTGCTGTTCTTCCAGTCATCCAGCAACCTCGCCGCCGCTTATGGCATCGCGGTGACGGGGGCGATGTTCATCGATACGATCCTGCTCGCTGTGGTGCTGATCACCCTATGGCGCTGGCCGCTGTGGAAGGCCGCACCGCTGATCGCGGTCTTTATCGTGGTCGATATGGCCTACCTTGGCGCGAACCTGCTCAAGGTTCCGCAGGGCGGCTGGGTGCCTCTCGTAATCGGGCTGTTTATCTTCACTTTGCTGACCACTTGGTCGCGCGGACGGCAACTGATGCGCCAGTCGATGACCGAGGGCACGATCCCGATGGAGGTATTCGCCAAAAGCGCAAATACCAGCGCCAAGCGAGTGCAGGGAACCGCAATCTTTATGGCGAGCACGGCGGCTGGTGTGCCATCGGCGCTGCTCCACAACATCAAGCACAACAAGGTACTGCATGAACGGGTGGTCGTGCTGACCGTGGCAATTCAGGATGTGCCTTTTGTGGACGAGGCCAAGCGCTGTGAAATGAAGGATCTGGGGCAGGGTTTCTACCGTTTGACCCTCAAATACGGATTCCTAGAAGAAACCAACATTCCGCTTGCGCTCAAGCAGGCCGAAATTTGCGGCGGCCCCTTCGAGATGATGCGAACCAGCTTTTTCCTCTCACGCCAGACGCTGATCGCTTCGGAAAAGCCCGGCATGGCAATCTGGCGCGAAAAGCTGTTTGCGTGGATGCTGCGCAATGCCGCGAGCGCGATGGAATTCTTCCGTCTGCCCAGCAACCGCGTGGTTGAACTCGGCAGTCAGGTTGAAATCTAGCTTTCGCGTAGCCCGCGATTGCGGCTGGCGAACCACGGCCCGATGCGGTCGATGGCTTCCTCGACCAAGGGCGTTGAAACCGCAAAGCTGATCCGCATGAAATGGCGCCCTTCAACCGGATCGAAATCGATCCCAGGTGCGGTGGCAACGCCGGTATCCTGCAGCAGCGCTTTGCAGAATTCCATACTGTCATCGGTGAATTCCGACACGTCTGCATAGATATAGAACGCGCCATCTGGCGGTGCGATCCGACCTAGACCCATTGCGGGAAGCGCCGCCAGCAGCAGCTCGCGGTTGCGGGTGTAAGTCGCAATGTTGGCTCGGAGATCGGCGGTGCAGTCCATCGCGACCAGCCCGGCGTGTTGGGCCAGACTGGGGGGCGTCAGGAACAGGTTTCCCATCCGTGCCCGCGCCGCGTCAATTCCGCTATCAGGCACCACCAGCCAGCCAAGCCGCCATCCGGCCATCGACCAGTATTTCGAGAACGAGTTGACCACCAGCGCATCGGGCGCAACCTCGAGGATCGAGGGCGTGCCCATGTCATAAGAAATGCCATGATAGATTTCGTCGGAGATGATCGTGATCCCGCGCGCCCGGCAAACCTCGGCAATCGCCGCCAGTTCGTCGCGCGGGATGATCGTCCCGGTCGGGTTGGCCGGGCTGGCGAGGATCACGCCTTGGGGAGCGGGATCGAGCGCGGCCAACGCCTTGGCGCTCATCTGAAATCGTTCTGCCTCGCCGCAAGACAGCTCGACCGGTTCGATGTGCAGCGCCTTCAACGTGTTACGATAGGCGACGTAGCCGGGGCGGGCAAAGGCTACCCGGTCACCCGGCGCAAAGCTCATGTTGAGTGCCAGGACCAGCGCGGGAGATGCGCCGCAGGTCAGCACGATCCGTTCCGGGCTGACTTTTGCACCATACCATTCGGAATAATGCGCCGCGATCCGCGATTTCAACGCGGGGCTTTCCCAATATCCCATCGGATCATTGTCGAGCACGTGGTGTGCGGCGGCGATTGCGTCAGCCGGAGCGCCGGTGCTGGGCTGGCCGAATTCCATGTGGATAATGCTGCGCCCTTGAGCTTTGAGGCGGTGAGCGAGGCCGGACACGGCAATGGCCTGAAACGGATCAATCTGTGCAGTCATGACTGCTGGACTAGCCATGCGCAGCTTAAAAGAAAAGCGCGGCGCCCCGGATGGAACGCCGCGCCCTCCTCGGCGGACTGTTGAAAGTTTAACCCAGGTTGGCGCTGACCATGCAGTACAGCATCGGGATCGACAGCAGCGTGTTGGTGCGGCTGGCATAGAGTGCCCGGGGTGCGGCAGCGGCCTTCTCTTCAGCGCTGGCTTCGGTCGTGCCCAGATTCAGGATCTTCTTCTGCGCCGGCCAAATGATGAACCACACGTTGAAGGCCATGATCAGCGCCAGCCACATGCCCAGACCGATCAGGTTCTCCGATGCAGTAGCGCCGTTGAAGGTCAGGGCGCGGTGGCCGTAACCCTTGATGATCGCGATGATCAGACCCGTCAGCACGGTCAGCAGCGCGCCATAGCGGAAGAAGAAGAACACCTTTGGAGCGATGTGTCCGGTGATCGCACCTTTTTGCTCAGCCGGGATGGCGGGCATGGTCGGCACTTGAACGAAGTTCAGGTAATAGAGCAGGCCGATCCAGACGATCCCGAAGAACACGTGCAGCCATGACAGCACATTGGCGGGTTGCACGCCGTACGATGGATCCGCGAACTGGAACATCACGGCGATCGCGGCGCCCAGGCCAACGCCCAGCACCAGGTGCAGATTTCCGAAAAACTTGGCCATTTTGCTTCCCCCTAAATTGAAGCGTTATTTCTTGCTCGGGCGTTATCGCGCGGTTTGCGCGGTTTGTCACCCTTTTCGCGAACCATTCTCACTCGTGCGGCGGATCACTCAGCACTTCACCCTCTGCCTCTTGCAGCAGGCCATGCTTCAGCAGCATCGGTAACTGCGTGAAAGTGAACAGGAACGACAGCGGCATAAACAGCCACAGCTTGAGTGAAATCCAGGTCCCGAAATTGTCGTTCTGGACGTTGTAGATCTGCCGCAGCACCTCGTTCAGGGCGGCCAGCGCCAGAAAGAACAGACCCCAGTTGCGCGAAAGCTTGCGCCAGCCTTCCTCGTTCAGCCCTTCAAACGCCGCCTCGAGCAGGTACTTGAGATAGGACTTTCCGCGCCAGACACCGACCAGCAAGACAACAGCGAACAGCAGGTAGATCGCGGTCGGCTTGACCTGAATCCAGATCGGATCGCGCAGCACGATGGTCAACCCGCCAAACCCGACAATCAGGACGGTCGAGAGCCACAGCATGGGGGAGATATGTTTCAGTCGCCACCACGATACCCCGAGCGCCAACAAAGCGGCGACCATGAATGACAGCGTGCTGATTACCACCGCGCTCACTTCGGCAACGGCGTTTTTCTGATCAGCGGGCGGAGAATAATACCGGTAGGTCAGGAAGAATACGACCACCGGGCCGTAGTCGACCAGCAGGTTGAGCCAGCCGGATTTCGGCTTGGATTGCACCGCCTCGGTCATGCCACACCCGCAATCACGCGGGCGACCAGTTCGGGATCGAACGGGCGCAGATCGTCGATCTTTTCGCCCACTCCGATGGCGTGGATCGGCAGGCCGTATTGCTCGGCGGCAGCCACCAGAACCCCGCCGCGCGCGGTTCCGTCTAGCTTGGTCATGATCAGGCCAGTCACACCGGCAACCTCCTTGAAAGTGTCAATCTGTTGCAGCGCGTTCTGCCCGTTGGTGGCATCGAGCACCAGCACCACATCGTGCGGTGCCTCAGGGTTGAGGCGGCCAAGGACGCGGCGGATTTTCGCCAGCTCGTCCATCAGCTCGCGCTTGTTCTGCAGCCTGCCTGCGGTATCGACAATCAGCGCGTCGATCCCCTTCTCAGTCGCAGCCTTGACCGCATCAAATACCACCGCCGAAGGATCGCCGCTTTCAGGGCCTTTGATCAGCTCCACGCCGAGCCGGTCTGCCCAAATGCCAAGTTGGCCGATCGCAGCTGCGCGGAATGTATCTCCGGCGGCCAGCATCACCGAATAGTCCAATTCCTGAAATAGATGCGCGAGCTTGGCGATAGTCGTGGTCTTGCCCGATCCGTTGACCCCGATCACCAGAATGACCTGCGGGCGCGGGAAGGCCACGATATCAAGCGGGGTTGCAACCGGGCGCAGGATCGCAGCGATTTCATCGGCCACAGCCTGCCGGATCGCCGCCTCATCGGCGCCGCGCTCAAATCGCTCACCCGCCAGCCGCTCTCGGATCCGTGCCGCCGCGCGGGGGCCGAGGTCAGAGAGGATCAGCGCGTCTTCCAGCTCATCCAGCTGCGTGGCATCCAGCCGGGTTTTTGAGACAATCCCGGCGATGTTTTCGGTCAGCTTTTCGGAGGTCTTGCGGAAACCGCCAAACAGGCGGTCGGACCAGCTTTCTGCACTCATGCCAGCAGGCCTTCGACAATCCGGGTGGGGGTCATGCGCACGATCATTCCAGCCTTGGTGCCGGGGGGCAACTGCACCCGGGCGAAGTTCGGCGCATGGCCGGTTCCGTCGCGTTCGGCAAGTATTTCGAGCGGCTGACCAAGCTGCATCTGCAGCCATCTGGCACGTTCGCCAGCTACTGCGGCGCGCAGTTCACTGGCCCGGGCCTTGATCGTTTGCGGATCGACCTGCGGCATCCGCGCGGCTGGCGTGCCGGGGCGGGGCGAGTAGGGGAAGATGTGGCCATGGACCAGACCGAGCTCGGTGATGATCGACAGGTTGGCCTGATGCGCCGCCGCATCTTCGGTCGGAAATCCGGCGATGAGGTCGGCCCCCAGCGTGAGGTCTGGCCGCCGTGCGCGCAAAGCCGATACCAGCCCAGTCGCTTGTGCGCGGCTATGCCGACGCTTCATGCGTTTGAGGATCAGGTCGTGGCCGTGCTGCAGCGACAAGTGCAGGTGCGGCATCAGCCGCAGCTCGCTGGCGATCAGTTCGTGCAACAGCGGATCAATCTCCACGCCATCGACCGATGACAGCCGCAGCCGCATAAGTGCGGGGAACGCCGTCAGGATCGCTTTGACCAGCACGCCGAGCCCCGGCCCACCGGGCAGGTCGTGGCCCCAACTGGTTAAATCCACGCCGGTCAGCACCACTTCGCGTGCGCCTAACGTCAGATGTCGCTCTATCTCGGACAATACCGCAGTGACGGTCAGCGAGCGGCTTGGGCCCCGGCCTTGCGGGATCACGCAAAAGGTGCAGGCGTGGTCGCAGCCGTTCTGAACTGCGATAAAGGCCCGGGTGTGCTGGCGGACCGGCTGGACCGAAGGAGCAACATTCCAGGCGCGCGGATCGAGTTTGCTGACATTGGCGATCAGGCCATCAACCTCGGGCATCGCGGCCAGCGCAGCACGTTCCACTTCGGCTGCGCAGCCGGTTACCAGCAACCGCGCATCGGGCCGCTCGCGCCGGGCGCGGCGGATCGCCTGACGGGTCTGGCGCACAGCTTCGGCAGTCACCGCGCAGGAATTGATCACCACCAGATCGCTTTCCTGTGAAAGCAAGCCGCGCAGCTCCTCGCTTTCCGACAGGTTCAGGCGGCAGCCCAGTGAAATGACCTCTGCGCCCATCAGCCCGCACCGAAGGTCGCTGGATCAAAAGTTCCTCGGAAGCTCTCTACCGCCGGGCCAGTCATCTGAATTCGACCCACTTCGGTCCATTCGATCTGCAAATCGCCGCCAGGCAAAGAAACAGTGACGCTGCGGTCTACCAGACCGCGCCGCATTGCGCCGATTGCGGTGGCGCAGGCGCCAGTGCCGCAGGCGCGAGTCTCACCGACACCGCGCTCCCACACCCTTAAGCGGATGTGGCTGCGGCTCGTAATCGTGGCGACGTTGACGTTGACACGCTGCGGAAACACCGGATCGTGCTCGATTTCCGGACCAAGCCGATCGAGTTCGACCGCACTGCAATCAGGTACGAAGAATATCACGTGCGGATTGCCGACATTGACAGCGGTGGGGCCTTCCAGTGCATCCCAACTGAGCGGCAGGGTGTGGGTATCCAGCGGATAGGCCAGCGGGATCGCGTTCCAGTCAAACCGGGGCTCCCCCATATCGACGCTGACTCCGGCAGAGTGGGGTGCCACTTCGAGCAGCCCGCCCAAAGTCTCGATTGTAGCGACCTTGCCCAGCAGCAGTCCAATCGCGCGGCTGGCATTGCCGCAGCTCTCAACTTCGCCGCCGTCCTGGTTGAAGAACCGGGCCTTGAGGGTGGCGCTGGTTGAAGGTTCAAGTACGACCAATTGGTCACAGCCAATCCCGGTGCGGCGGTCAGCAAGTGCGCGCGCGAAGGTCTCGGTCAACGGGGGCAAAGCGGTTTCACGCCCATCAAGCACGATGAAATCGTTGCCGAGGCCATGCATCTTGATGAACGGAACGCGCATGGTCAGCGCCTTAAGCGCTGGGCTGTCAGCAGTCCAGTCTAGGCGCTGCGGGTGAGAGGCGTGGCTACGACCAGCGGCTCGGCAGCGGGGGCAGGCGGTTCGAGCAGTAGGTCAAGCTGCGCAAGTTCGGCGGCGGTTTCTTCAGCCGCTTCGGGCAGTCCGTAAAAGAAGCCCTGGCCCTTGAAATTGCCCAGTTCGCGCAGCCGGTCGAGCACTTGCTGATTTTCGATCCCTTCCGCAGTGATCGGCAGGCCTAGACCTTCACCCAGCGAAATAATCGACTGGATGATCGTCGCGCTTTCCGGACTGTCGAGCACGGTGGCGACAAAGCTGCGGTCGATCTTGATCCGGTCAAACGGCAAAGAGCGTAGCTGCGAGAGCGAACTGTAACCGGTCCCAAAGTCATCAAGACTTACCGTGACGCCCTGGTTCTGGAGGCTGGTGATCAGCGATCGGACCAGCCCAAGGTTTTCGTGCAGACAGCTTTCGGTTACCTCGATGTCGAGGCGGCTCGGCGCGAAATTGGCTTCCACCATCATTTTCAGCAGCTTTTGCGCAAACCAGGGATCGCGCAGCTGCAAGGGCGAGATGTTGACCGAAAGGGTCAATTTGGGATCCCAATTGCGCGCGTCGTGCATGGCCTGACGGATCAGGCTTTCCGAGATCGGGGCGATCAGGCCAATTTCTTCGGCAACCGGGATGAAGATCTCCGGGCTGACCATGCCCAGTTTTTCCGAACGCCACCGGGCCAACATTTCAAAGCCAACCAGTTCGCCCGTCTCCAGATCGATCTGCTTTTGATAGAACGGTACAAATTCACCCGCCGTCAGTCCGCGGCGGATGCCGGATTCGAGCTCGCTGCGGAATTTGAGCTCGCTTTCCATCGCCGGATCGAACCAGCAATAACGATTCCGTCCGCGCTTTTTGGCGTGGTACATCGCGATATCGGCCTGATGCAGCGCGGCTTGAGTCGTCTCTTCGCTGTTCGGATCGCGGCGGTAAATGCCGGCGGAGATCGTGGTCTCAAGCTCACCATCATCGTGGTCAACGGTTTGCGAAATCTCAGAAATCAGACCGTCAACCAGCCGATCAATCTGCCCTGGCCGGGCTGGATCAAAGGGGACTATGCAGGCGAATTCATCGCCTCCGACGCGAGCCACCAGGGCATTGCCGGGCAGACTGACGTGGAGGCGGCGGGCGGTTTCGATCAGCATCCGGTCACCAGCTGAATGCCCGCGCGAATCGTTGATCTGTTTGAACCGATCAAGATCGATCATGACGAATGCCACGGCTTCGCCGCGCTGTTTGGTTTCGGCAACCAACCGATCCGCCGCGTCCGCTACCGAGCGCCGGTTGAGGCAACCGGTTAGTGGGTCGGCTTCGGCCAGAAACCGCGCGTGTTGTTCGGCCTTGCGCCGTTCCGCGACTTCGCCGGTCAGCTCGCGATA
>Ga0075163_10010908_pt1 | contig 11853 bp, 10 predicted proteins | sample JI1023141ADNA_FD_71478 | JGI IMG/M metagenome (GOLD analysis project Ga0075163, IMG submission 71478) | Wastewater effluent complex algal communities from Wisconsin, to seasonally profile nutrient transformation and Carbon sequestration -... | ecosystem: Engineered > WWTP > Effluent > Algae... | reverse complement strand
ATTGTGGCAGTTGGTGATATCTCTAATTATATTCACTCTGCTCCTGTGAAGGCGGCGAGTGAAATCTACTATCATACTTTTGTGGAGTTGCCGGGATTGCAGCCGGAGAGAGCGGCGGAAATTACTGCGAAGGGTATCGATATATTGATGGAATTTACCGGTGCGTATGATTTACCGGCTTCTCTTTCACCGCATGCGCCGTATTCAGTGTCGCTGGCGTTGTATCAGGAGTTATTTGCTCGTGTAAATTATTTTGATCCGCTTACTATTCATATGCAGGAGTCGGAGGAGGAAATAGAATTTTGTATGAAGCATACCGGTGCGTTGGCGGATTTGTTTACCGCTTCCGGTTTCGATTTTAGTAAGCTGGAGCCTTTTTCTCCTGATCGTCCGCTGAAGAAATTATTGCCGCTGTTTCCGCAAGCGAACCGGATGCAGCTGGTGCATAATACAGTTACTACAAGAGAAGAAATACATGCGGCGGAATCATTGCACCCGCAGTTGTTCTGGTGTGTTTGTCCGTCGGCGAATGAGTTTATCACCGGTGGTGTTCCTCCTCTGGAAGCCTTGTACAAAGAAAAAGTTCGGGTGACTATCGGTACGGATAGTCTGGCGTCGAATACCGGTTTATCTGTGTTGTCGGAGCTGAAGAAAATTGCAAAGCATTGTCCGGAAATTCCTTTTGAAACGTTGATGCTCTGGTCGTCGTGGAATGGTGCAGTATTCCTCGGACTCGATCATCTTTGCGGAAAAATAAAACCCGGAATAAAACCCGGGCTTTTGTCTTTGTCGGGAATGAATGCTGATCATCCCGTATTACATGATGCGGTGCAAGTGCAGCGTATTTGCTGATTACCACTCGTCGCTCTTGGCGGCTGCAGGTGTGGACATCGCTTTCTCCATCGACTTGAGGGTTTCGCGTACGCTGGCATCTACCTGCTGGAGGTAATAATCAAATTCAGGTTTGTAACCTGGTGCTGCTTTGTCTATCCATTTTTCGCAGGCGTAGTATGATTGCTGTTTCCAGTTGATTCCGGAGAGTTCATAACGGTAACGCCCATCCTTAAATTGAATTTTCAGTGTGTACATCACGACTCCCGCGTCAGTAGAAAGTCCTTTTTTATCGGGTGGATTCTGAATTTTAAATCGTGCTTTGCATACTACCAATCCTCCGATAGAATCTTTTTCACGAAGTACATCTGCCGGATTTTTATAGTATTTATTTACCCACTCAATGGCGCGCTGATATAAGCTGCCTGTCGTGCTGCCGGTGAGTTCTGTTACCTTGGTGTAGGTGATGAGTCCGGTTTTTTCATCTACCGGAAGCTTGGGTGCTTGTTGTACCTGTTGCGCCGTTGCCAGTGTAGGGATCAGCAAAATGCTCAGCAGGATGGATGCCAGAATGTTTTTCATGGGGATGATGTTTTGGGGTGAAGGAAAAAGTACTCAGAGGGTATTCGCTCAGCTTCCGTTGACGGGGATTTTAATTTTAACTCCGCGTTTGAGGTATTTACTGTTGCTGATGTTGTTCAGCTTTTTAATCTGTTCCAAGTTGGATTTATACTTCTGTGCAATATTCCACAGAGTATCGCCTGACTGTACAGTATGATAAATAAACCGTGGACGAGGTGCTGTATCCGGTGTCTCGGTTTTTTTCGCAACAACAGCTTCTTTCAGTTTCGCAGTGTCCTGTTTTACTTTTGCTTCAGAATGCGTTACGTGCTGACTGGTCATCTCCGTTTCGCATTGCTCAGTGGTGTCGGAAGATGGCTGCAGATCTGCAATCGATTCTTCCGGATCAACAACCAGCTTTACCGGAATACGTTTCTTGACAGTGCTGTAAACATAAATCTTCTGGCCCGGACGAATAGTCGTGCTGCGCATCTTATTCCATTTCTTCAGTTCGCTGACACTAACATTGTAACGATCAGCAATACGACCCAGATTATCTCCACTGCGAACAGTATGTGCTTTCTTAATTTTCTGCGTCACCATTTTATAGGTGTAGGCATAATTCTCGTCGTTGCCGGTGTCTTTTACTCTTGGTTCAAGGTTTGGCTCCAGTTTAGCGAGACCTCTGTTTACACTATCAAGAAAAACTTTCGAGGCCATCACATCCGGTGCACTCTCTCCTAAACGACCCAGCTTAATGGCATCGTAGTAGGTGTTCATCATGTTTGCTACTAATCCGTTTCTGATCCACGGACTACGACAACCGAACACTACACTGATCAGTCGATGATCGCCACGTTTCCCTGCTGCTACCAGACAAAATCCCGCTGCTTTGGTGAATCCGGTTTTTAAACCATCTACTTCCATTCCATAGTTAATCACCAATCCATTGTGGTTACGGTAACTCACTGTGCCTTTCCCATTGTGTACGTTCGCATAAGGAATCGATGTGATCTCTACCAGCTTCGGGTGTTTCAATAATTCGAGACCTAAAATCAATTGATCACGCGGCGAACTGCTGTTGTCGAGTTCACGCATAATCGCAGGCAAACCCGATGGATTCGAGTACATCGTTTTGGTCATCCCCAATTCCATCGCACGACGATTCATGCGTGCTACAAAGGTCTCGAGTGTACCTGAACAATGTTTTGCAATCCAAATCGTACTTTCATTATGGGAGGCAACCATCGCCATCTTCAACACATCTTCGAAAGAATAATTCTCTTCAACGGTGTAAGTGGTGTAACGGCGGCGACGTAATTTCTTTTTGTATGTGCGGGTAACGGTGATGCGATCGTCCAGACAAACAGTACCGGCTGCAATATCTTCCATCGCCAGTAATCCTACCATCATCTTCGTAAGGGAAGCAATAGGATAGGCATAATCCATATCCTTTTCCCAGATGATCTTATCACGCACCACATCGTACAACAATCCGGCACGGATCTCCCGTTCATTGGCGACTAAACCATCGATGGTATCAACACCAAAATTTACTGTGGTATAATGTGGAGTAAGATCAGCTTCCTGACTAACAGCAGGCGTTACCGAAAAGAACAGAAAAAGACTGAAAAGCAATAACAGCGATTTATACTGCTCTCGCAAGAAACTATTGATCACCTGTCCGTTCTTCATCTTCTGCAATAATAGTTTTTTCAGTTACGGATATGCACACCGTGCCCTGTCGTCTTTAAACAATTTCCTGTTAGTTTTATTGTACGATGAATTATGCGTTCCGTTTGGATCGTTTTAGCTGCTGTTATTACAGTCGGATGAGGGGCGGTTTTATCGCCATCTCTACAAAAATAATAAGGAATACGGGCTTTTTTGGGCGATTTCAGGCCGAATCTGTCAGAAAGCTATCAGATTCCTTTCAAAATTGAGGCGGCTACAAGCATGTCGGAGGGAACAGTGAGCTTGATATTGCTTTCTTCTCCTTCTTCGAGATGAACAGGATGTCCTGCTGCTTCAAAAAGGGATGCTTCGTCGGTGAAACTGGCCAGATCAGGATGGGTGAAGGCTTTTTTTAGCAGGGATAATCGAAAAACCTGGGGTGTTTGTACTGCACGGTATTGGCTTCGTGGAACCGTAATACTGCCCTGATCATTGAGTAAACGGAGGGTGTCTTTCACTGCGATCACCGGAATGGCAGAATCATGTTGGGCACCGGCTGTGTAGAGTCGGTCGATGAGGGCCGGACTACATAAAGGACGCACTGCATCGTGAATGGCCACCAGTCCTTCTTCGGGCAATGCGGCGAGTCCGTTGGCTACCGATTCCGCACGACTTTCTCCTCCTGCAACCAGAATATGCGGTGGAATATCGGTTAGTCCGCTGCTCAGATCTTTCCAGTAATCGATGTAGTTAGCATTCATCACCAGCACGAGGGTGATATCTACATGATGAAAACGTCGGAGGGTATGGGCAAGTACCGGCTCACCGTTGAGGGGTAAAAACTGTTTGGGCAGGACACCCTGCATGCGGATACCCTGCCCACCGGCCACGATGATGGCAAATTTTTTCATTCTTAGTCGAGAATCAGCATGGCATCACCATAACTGAAGAAACGATATTTCTCTTTCTGCGCTACTTTGTAAGCTTCCATGATCAGATCATATCCACCGAAAGCTGTCGTCATCATCAACAATGTTGATTCAGGCATGTGGAAATTGGTGATCATCATATTGGCAATACTGAAATCGTAAGGCGGGAAAATGAACTTGTTTGTCCAGCCTTCGTTCGGTTTTAATTCGCCCATGGTGCTGACAGATGATTCCATCGCACGCATAGCAGTTGTGCCTACAGCGCAAATATTTTTACGGGCTGCTTTTGCTTTGTTTACAATATCAGCCGCTTCTTTATTTACTGCGAACTGCTCGGAATCCATCTTGTGCTTGGTGAGATCTTCCACTTCTACAGGACGGAAAGTACCAAGTCCAACGTGCAAGGTAACTTCTGCCAGATTCACACCCTTTAACTCGAGGCGTTTCAATAATTCACGACTGAAGTGAAGTCCTGCTGTTGGAGCAGCTACCGCACCTTCGTTCTTCGCGAATACAGTCTGATAGCGTTCTTTATCTGCCGGCTCAGCCTTACGTTTAATGTATTTCGGAAGTGGAGTATGTCCGAGTTGTTCGATCACATCTCTGAATTCTGCCGAAGTACCATCGAAGAGGAAACGAAGCGTACGTCCGCGGGAAGTAGTATTGTCGATTACCTCCGCAACGAGCATATCATCGTCGCCGAAATAAAGTTTGTTACCAATACGAATCTTACGCGCAGGATCTACCAGTACATCCCAAAGTTTACTCTCTGCGTTCAATTCGCGCAGAAGGAATACTTCGATCTTAGCACCGGTTTTTTCTTTGTTGCCGTATAAACGGGCAGGGAAAACTTTTGTGTTGTTCAACACCATCACATCACCATCATCAAAGTATTCGAGGATGTCGCGGAAAGAGCGGTGGAGGATTTTTCCACTTTTGCGGTGAATCACCATTAATCTTGATTCGTCGCGGTTTGCTGCAGGATGTGTGGCTAATAGTTTCTCGTTGAAACCGAATTTGAACTTTGATAACTTCATGCTTACGGGCCGTCAGTTTATGTTGCCTTAGATAATGAAAACTTCTGAAGCAACTGGTTATATTAATGTAAGGTTTCCGTTAAAACGGGTTGCAAAGATACGCTTTTAAACAGGGGGAGCGCTATGGGGTAGGTCCTAATAGCTTGCTAATCAGTCAGTAAAAACTTTGTTTAAGTACAAATTATTGGTTATCAGCCGATTGACTTGTATCTGCAGTTGTTATGGTATTGGTGCGCGGGTATTTAGCTTCAAGATCGGCTACCGTGAGGGCATCTGTAAGAAGATAGTCGCCAATGCGGGTGCGGCAAAGGGCGGTTAGATGTGCGCCGGCGCCGAGTGCGAGTCCGATATCCCTGGCTAAAGCTCTGATATAGGTGCCTTTACTGCAAACTACTCTGAAGTCGACTTCGGGAAGCGCATAGCGGGTGAGTTCGAAGGTCTTTATGACAAGTGGTTTGGGGCGTAACTCGGCCATCTCTCCGCGGCGAGCTAGTTTATAGGCGCGTTGTCCGTTGAGCTTGACGGCTGAATGCATCGGCGGAACCTGCATGATCTCTCCGATATGTTGCTGAAAAACTTCTCTGACTTTTTCTTCGGTGATATGGCTGATGTCAAATTCTGCGTCGCGTTCTGTTTCCAGGTCGAAGCTGGGCGTGGTGGCTCCGATGTAAAAAGTGCCGATGTATTCCTTTTCGGCGGCCTGAATGGTTTCGATGGTTTTGGTTTTTTTACCGGTGCAGATAACCAGTAATCCTGTCGCTAGTGGATCTAACGTTCCCGCATGTCCGACTTTCTTGGCACGAATAAGCCACTTGACTTTTTTTACGAGCTGAAAAGATGTCCATGTGAGTGGCTTGTTCATCAACAAGACCATGTCTTCCGACTGCACTGCTTCCATTTAATCCGGAAGTTTTAAATCTACGCCAAGTACGCTGAGTACTATAATGAGTATCCCTACGGCGATGCGGTAGTATCCGAAAACCACGAATCCGTGTTTGGTGAGAAAACTGATGAAGGAGCGAATGGCAAATCCGGCTACGATAAATCCTACCAGGTTACCAATTACCAAAATGTTGATTTGTTCGGGAGTGACGCCGATTCCTGCTTTTGCAAATTTGTATACTTTAAATATAGTAGCCGCAAACATGGTGGGGACAGCGAGGAAGAAGGAAAATTCAGCTGCTGTTTTGCGGTCGAGTTTGGAGGCGAGCCCCCCGATAATGGTTGCTGCCGATCTCGAAACACCTGGTATCATGGCGATGCACTGAAACATCCCGATGCGGAAGGCTTTTGCGTAGGTGATATCTTCGGCTTCGGGGCCCGTTCCGCCTTTGAGCCAGGAATCAATGAAGAGGAGTAATATTCCTCCGGCTAGTAAGGTGAAGGCTACAACCAGGACATTCGATAACAACATATCAATCATGTCGTCCATGAGAAATCCTAAAACAGCAGCCGGAATAAAGGCAACGAATAGTTTTTGGTAGAATTCAATGCTCTGCAGAAAACGTTTATAGTAGAGCACCACTACCGATAAAATGGCGCCAAACTGAATAGCTACCGTGAATGTCTTGGTGAAGTTATCTTCTGCAATCCCCATCAGCGATGAGGCAATAATCATGTGACCCGTCGATGAAACGGGCAGGAATTCAGTAAGGCCTTCAATAATGGCCAGAATGATAGCCTGGAGTGTGGTCATGGGCGATTAGTCCGCCTTTTTTACGATCGCGTAAATAGCCAGCGCATAACCGGTCATCACCACAATGGGTGCCAGTGTGATACGACGAAAACTGAATACTTCTTCGTTGAATACATTGGGATTGTCCGCCTTGCCACCTGCCATCAGGAAGTAGCCAATCAGCAATAAACCAATGGAAATGAACAGAAGTACGTAGTTCTCACGGCCAAAAGCAAAGGCAGCATCATCGATACTTTCTTTAACAGCAGGGTTTTTTACCCCGGTGGCTTTTTTATCAGTAGTATTTTTAGACATAAGCTTAGTAAAGGTTTTCTGTGCGGTAGCGAAGATATTTATTCACCGCGAACCACGTGCATAGAAGGGACAAAATTACACCAGTTATGATTAATCCCGCGGCTACAATGCCCATTAATTCAAAATCGCGGATCAAACTCAACTCGGGAACCTTTAAAATGGCAATGTAAAGGAGTCCGGTGAGGAGAATAATAGCTACCAATCCGCCTATTACTCCGTTCAGCATGCTTCTGAGCAGGAAGGGGCCACGGATGAATCCACGGGTGGCGCCAACAAGTAACATGCTCTTAATGAGGAGTCTGCGGGCGTATAGGGAGATGCGAATGGTGTTATTGATCAGGGCTACCGATACCAGAATCAGCAATACGCTAAAGCTGAGCATGATCCAGGTAATGGTGCGTAAGTTCCGGTTGATGCTTTCAACCAGCGATGGCTGATATTGTACTTCGCTTACTATCGGACTGATTTTCATCGATCCCACAAAGGCATTGATGGTGGTTTCTTCCGCAAAATCAGCTTTCAGACGGATGTCGATACTCGGAAATAATGGATTGTAGCCCAAAAACGCGATAAAATCTTCCCCCAAATCCTTCTTCAGGTCTTCTGCGGCTTCTTCCCTGGATACCAGTCGGGCTGACTTAATGTATTCATAGGTCTGTATTTTCCCGATCAGCTCGTTGACCGCTACACTATCGGCTTCCGGCTTGATAATCAGGGAGATTTCTATGTTTTCCTTTACATAAACGCTGAGTTTATGCGCGTGAAGCAGTAACACTCCCAATGCTCCTAACAGGAAGAGCACCAGTGAAATACTGATAATTGTGGAGAGTCGGGACGACCGTTGGGTCTTACGTACGAATTTGGTTTCCTCTGTCATGAAGCTCAACAAAAATATAAAATATCAACCCCTCCATTTCCGCTGTTCTTAAGAGTTATTCACCCCCTCTTTTTACTAACTTCGTAGCCCTCCTAATTACCTGTATGATGGACTATAATTTCCGGGAAATAGAAGATAAGTGGCAACGTTATTGGCGCGAGAATCAGACGTATCACACTACAGAAACGCCCGAACAAAAGAAGTATTATGTGCTTGATATGTTTCCGTATCCTTCGGGTGCCGGATTGCATGTGGGCCATCCATTGGGATATATCGCTTCCGATATCGTGTCCCGTTATAAACGCCTGAAAGGATTTAATGTGTTGCATCCGATGGGCTATGATGCCTTTGGTTTGCCGGCGGAGCAATATGCTATCCAGACCGGGCAGCATCCGAAAGTGACGACCGATCAGAATATCCGTCGTTATAGGGAGCAACTTGATAAAATCGGATTCAGTTACGACTGGAATCGTGAAATACGTACCTGTGATCCGGATTATTATCGCTGGACTCAATGGATTTTTATTCGTCTTTTCCATTCATGGTATAACTGTCAATCAGAAAAAGCTGAGCCGATTGATCAGCTGGTGCGCACTTTCGAAACGGAAGGTTTTAACTGTAATAAACCACAATACCTGACCGGCGATATCGAGAAGGAAGTATCTCCTTTCACGGCAGAACAATGGAAAGGATTTACGCCGAAGGAACAATCAGATATCCTCTTGCATTTCCGTTTGGCTTATCTCAGCGATGCATGGGTGAACTGGTGTCCTGCACTCGGTACTGTCCTCGCAAATGATGAGGTGAAAGATGGTGTGTCGGAGAGAGGAGGTTATCCCGTCGAGCGAAAGATGATGAAGCAATGGAGTTTGCGGATTACGGCCTATGCCGACCGCCTCTTGCGTGATCTTGATACCCTCGACTGGCCCGACTCAGTGAAGGAAGCTCAAAGAAACTGGATCGGAAAATCAGAAGGTTCGTCGATCAGGTTTAAACTGGTTGGACATGATGAATACATCGAAGTGTTCACTACTCGTCCCGATACAGTTTTTGGAGTTTCCTATGTTGCATTGGCGCCGGAGCATGAACTCGTGAGCAAGATAACGTCAGCGGAGTACCGAAATCATGTGGAGGAGTATGTGAAAATTGCAACCAATAAATCGGAACGTGAGCGTCAGGCAGAGGTGAAGAAAGTGAGTGGTCAGTTTACAGGTGCTCATGTCTTGCATCCGTTTACCGGCGAACATATTCCGGTATGGATTGGTGAATACGTTTTAGCCGGATATGGTACAGGCGCTGTGATGGCTGTTCCTGGTCACGATCAGCGTGATTATCTCTTTGCAAAGCATTTTCACTTGCCAATCATTGAAGTGGTGAGTGGTGGTGATCTCTCTCAGGAGGCTTATACTGCCAAGGATGGAGCACTCGTGAATTCGGGATTCCTCAATGGATTAAATGTGAAGATGGCCATCCGTGAAGCGATCAGCGAAATCGAAAAGCTGGGCATCGGAAAGGGTCAGGTGAACTACCGTTTGCGCGATGCGGCGTTTGGTCGTCAGAGATATTGGGGTGAACCGATTCCCATATATTACAAAGACGGTATGCCGCAAACGTTAGACGAAAACGAGTTGCCGTTGATTCTTCCGGAAATCGATAAGTTCCAACCGACAGAAAGTGGTGAACCTCCTCTCGCACGTGCGAAGGACTGGAAATACAAAGGACAATACGAATACGAAACCACAACGATGCCTGGATGGGCCGGCTCGAGCTGGTACTTCCTCCGGTACATGGATGCGAAGAATAGCAAGGACTTTGTATCGAAGGATGCCGTGAACTATTGGCAGCAGGTAGATTTTTATCTCGGAGGTGCTGAACATGCCACCGGTCACTTGTTGTATGTACGCTTCTGGACAAAATTCCTCTTTGATCTCGGATTGATTCCTGCCAACGAACCGGCAAAGAAGCTGATCAATCAGGGAATGATTCAAGGAGTGAGTGCGTTTGTATACCGGATTAACGGAACACATCAGTTTGTTTCGGCCGGTCTCAAAGATCAATATGAAACTACACCGATACATGCTGATATCAGTATAGCGCCAAATCATATTCTGGATACTGAGAAGTTTAAAGTGTGGAGAGAAGATTTCGCAGATGCAACGTTTATCCTCGAAGATGGAGTGTATAAGTGCGGAGCTGAAGTGGAGAAGATGTCGAAGAGTAAATACAATGTTGTGAACCCGGATGATATCATCGAAGAATACGGCGCTGATACATTGCGTTTGTATGAGATGTTCCTCGGACCATTGGAGCAAAGCAAACCCTGGAGTACACAAGGAATTAACGGAGTGCATAATTTCCTGCGTCGTTTATGGCGTTTGTACAATATCGTAGATGGAAAATCTGTTTTGAGTACAGAGGAGCCAACAGCGGCAGAGTGGAAAGTATTGCATAAAACCATCCGTAAGGTGGAGGAAGATGTGGAGCGATTCTCATTCAATACTACCGTAAGTGCATTTATGATCTGCCTCAATGAGCTGAGCGATCTAAAGTGCAATAAACAGGCAGTGCTGGAGCCGTTGGTGATTCTCTTATCGCCGTATGCGCCGCATTTCGCAGAAGAGCTTTGGTCATTGCTCGGACATACTACATCTGTCACGAAAATGCAGTTCCCTCAATGGAAGGAAGAATACCTGGTGGAGAATGAATTTGAATATCCGGTCTCTATCAATGGAAAGGTGAAGTTCAAAATGAATCTCTCCTTGCAGTTGTCGAAGGAAGAAGTGGAGAAGGAAGTGATGTCATCGGAGGAGATGGCGAAGTTTGTGCAAGGTGCTCCGAAGAAAGTGATTGTAGTTCCCGGACGAATCGTGAACGTAGTCGTATAATTAAATCAGAAATATTAATCTCCGGTATACCCGGAATAGCGAAACAAATTTTACATGCAACTCTTACTCCAACATATCGAAGCATTGATCTTCGTTTCTGAGCAGCCTATCACGGGAGATGAAATTTTATCTTGTCTGAAAACAGCGTACGGCTGGGAATTGAAGAAGGAACAGTTTCATAGCCTGATTTCAGAGCTGAAAGAAAAATACAATGCAGAGGAATATTCATTTGAACTGGTGGAGATCGCTGAAGGATTTCAGTTCCTCACGAAGAAGGAATATCATCATGCTGTAAGTGTCTTGTTGCAGATTAAAGCGAAACGTCGTTTGAGTACAGCAGCGTTGGAAACATTGGCTATCATTGCTTACAAGCAGCCATTGTCGAAGTCGGAGATTGAACATATCCGCGGAGTGAACTGCGATTACAGTATACAGAAGCTGCTCGAGAAAGAATTGATCGTGATCAGCGGAAAAGGTGATGGTCCGGGAAAACCACTGCTCTATGCAACCAGCAAAAACTTCATGGATCACTTCGGACTGAAATCAGTTAAAGAACTGCCAAAACTGAAAGATCTGCACATTGCTGACAATGAAATCGGAACTCCGAGCGATCTGATGGACGAAAATGAGATACCGGTAGATATTGACCCGGATGCACCTGTTGACAAAGAAGGTGATTTCCCGCAATCGGAAGATGCTGTTAATGAGGGTGTTGAGGCTACTTCAGATGCCACCGAAGAAGGCGCTGAGTTTATCATCGAAGGAACTGTAGACCCTGAAGCTGCCATGGGTGGTAGTTTGGAACAGGATTTGATAGATGAAGAGGAAAACACAGAAACAAAAGAAGAATGAAATCAACCCTGAAGTACCTTTTCGTTCTCCTGACCCTGCCTTTCATCGCGGGTGCTCAGGTGCCTTTAGCTAAGGTGAATAATCAGGCCTTTGGTCCAAGTGAAGTTCTTGAATACCGTGTTCACTATGGATTCATGGATGCCGGTACAGCGCGTCTGGAAGTAGATCCGATCGTTAAAAATCTCGGCGGACGAACTTGCTACCGCGTATTAGGTAC
>Ga0075163_10010907_pt1 | contig 11853 bp, 7 predicted proteins | sample JI1023141ADNA_FD_71478 | JGI IMG/M metagenome (GOLD analysis project Ga0075163, IMG submission 71478) | Wastewater effluent complex algal communities from Wisconsin, to seasonally profile nutrient transformation and Carbon sequestration -... | ecosystem: Engineered > WWTP > Effluent > Algae... | reverse complement strand
GCGTCCTTTCAGGATGGTCGTTCGGAATCGGCGGTAGGCATCGCCCTGCCACAGCGTTCGGAACGACGCCGTTTTCAAATCACCCAGGCGGAATTCGGCATCTTTGTCGAAGCAGCAGGGCACCACGATCCCGTCCCAGGTGATGACGCAGGAATGCCAGAGTTTCCAGCAGTGGTTGTCGAGGCTGTGTTTGACCTCCCATTCGCCATTGGCGGCGGGACGGTAGCGGGCAAAGCGGTCGATGGTCGGGATGAGCGGGTTTCCGTTCCGGTAGTCGTACACCTGGGCAGTTTTGAGGCGAACTTCATCCACGCCGATGTCGCGGGCCATGTTGTAAATATCGGGTATCTGGTGTTCGTTGGGGCGCACGACCAGGAACTGGAATATGATGTGCGGGCTGCGGCTTTTCAATTTTTTTTTCCAGGCAACTACGTTGCGGGCGCCTTGCAGCACCTGTTCGAGCGAGCCACCGACCCGGTATTGTTCGTAGGTTTCCTGCGTGGACCCGTCCACCGAGATGATGAGCCGGTCGAGGCCGCTTTCCACGGTTCGGCGGGCGTTTTCGTCGTTGAGAAAATGGCCGTTGGTGCTGGTGGTGGTAAAAATTTTGAGCCGGTGGGCGTATTCCACCATGTCGAGGAAACCCGGGTTGATGTACGGTTCTCCCTGAAAGTAAAAAATGAGATAGAAAAGGTCGCGGTGCAATTCGTCCACCGTTTTTCGAAAAAAATCGCTGCGCAGGTTGCCGGTAGCACGGCTGAACGCCCGCAGTCCGCTGGGGCATTCGGGGCAGCGCAGGTTGCAGGCGGTAGTGGGTTCGATACTGACCGTGACCGGCATGCCCCACTGTATGGGCCGGCGCAGCCAGCGGGTGAGGTAGTACGACGACAGCACCCGGGCGAAATTCCACACCCGGCGTACGCTGAGTTTCGACACAAAGTTGAGGCTGTCGTTCAGGTAGATTTTCATGCGCTGTAAAAGTAGGAATTCACGGATGGATGATTCGGGTTTGCAGCATGTCGAATATTAACTTTACTGCGCGAAGAGGCGCTGCCTGTTGTTGGTTTTCGATCGGATGTTTTATATTTGACAAACCAAACGCCATCCTATGGACTACCTCATGCCATTTGTTATTGCCCTCGCCTCTCTTTTCCCTATCGCGCTGCCGGCTCAGGACGCGCCGGTAAAATTCGGCAAAATCCCAAAAGAAGACCTTCAAATGACGACGTATCCTCCCGATACTTCAGCAACAGCAGTCGTGCTTTGTGACTTCGGTTCGCTTCGTTTTGAATTCAAGGACGATAACCCGCTCACCAGTCTCGTGCACCACAAGCGCATCAAAATCCTGCGCAGGGCGGGTTTTGAATATGGCGATGTAGTCATTCCATATTACACCTCCCTGATGAAAATCAAATACCTCAAAGCCCGGGTTTTTGCTCCTGACGGCACAGAGACCGAGGTTTCCCAAAAAGATATTTATGATGAAAAAGAGAACGAAAACTGGTCGCGCATTCGATTTGCATTTCCCAACCTGAGCGAAGGCTGTGTTGTGGAATACAAGTACGAATTGGAAACGGATTACATTTTTGAACTGCCGGAATGGTATTTTCAAAGGGAAATCCCTACGCGCTGGAGCGAATTGCAACTGGTCATACCGCTCTGGTATCGATATGTCACCCTCACCAATGGCCGTCAACCGGAAATCGTGGAAACAAAGGAGATGAAAGAGACTTTCATCCTCCCCAGCAGCGGCACGAGCAATAATATCGCCAGCGGCACTGTCAATGCAATCCATATCCGCCTGGCCATGAAAGACGTACCCGCTTTCAAAGAGGAAGCCTTCATCACGACAATGGAAGACTACTACTCCAGGGTTCGTTTTCAACTAAAGTCCATTCAATACAGCGACAATGCAGACCCAAAACCGATCATGAGCACCTGGGACCAGGCGGCGTCAAAACTCCTGGAAGACGAAAAGTTCGGGCTGCAAATCACCAAAAAATCGAAATACAAAAAAGCATGGGGAGCAGCCCAACCCTACGTCGCGGCAGCCCAGACACCCGACGACAAAATCGAGGCAGTTTACCATTTTCTATTGGGAAGCATCGAATGCGAGAGCGGCTACCCGACTTATTATGCGCGCCAGGACCTCGACGATTTGTTTGAGAAAAAGAGAGCGAGCGCCTCTGAAATGAACCTGCTCCTCATCGCCTTGCTGCGCGAATCCGGTGTACAGGCCCATCCGGTACTCATCAGCACCCGCGATCACGGGCAACCCGTGACGGATTACCCCATCATGGACCAGTTCAACCATGTGTTGGCTGTAGCGGAAAGCGGCGACAAAAACGTGTTCCTGGACCTGGGCAACTCCTTCCGCCCGCCGGGCACGATAGCCGTCAATGCACTCAACCGCCAGGGATGGAAAGTGCATGCCACACAGTCGGAATGGATGCCGCTTACACCGGTTATGGCTTCCGAAACCTATCTGGGCACATTCCATCTCGATGAAGAGGGAAGTCTTTCGGGAAAAATTCAGACAACCGAAGAAGGCTACGGCGCAATGGAGCGCCGCATCGGGATCAACCAAAAAACAGCTGCAGTGTACTGGACTGCTGAAATACAAAAACGATATCCGGATGCAATCGTAGACTCCGTATTTGTTGAAAACAGAAACAGCATTAAACTGCCCCTGTCCGAAAAATTCGTTTGTACGCTACCTGCCTACGCTCAGGTGTCGGGCGATTTTATTTACCTGAACCCGGTCTTTTACAGCAATTACCATGAAAACCCCTTCAAACTGGAAAACCGCATGTACCCGGTGGACATACCGCATCCCCTGAAAGAACGCGTTGTGTTCAACCTCGAAATACCTGCCGGGTACAAAGTGGAGTCGCTGCCCGAATCCTCCCGCCTCGCTTTGCCCGGCAACAAAGGCCGTTTTCAGTATATCATCGAACAAAAAGACGGCAGGATTATCCTGAATGCCACCCTGACCCTGACGCAGCTCCAATTTTCAACAGAAGAATACGACGGGTTGCGCAGCTTCTTCGGCATGATCGCAGAGAAATACGGAGAGCAAATCGTTTTGAAAAAAAATTGACGGATTGCCAGATGAAACATCCTTGGTTGTAAAAGGGCATTTCACATAAGTATCTCTCCCGTCAGCATCCTTCCAATTCGAAATTCATCATGCGTTTCCTTCTTTTTTTACTTTCTCCACTTTTGCTCCCGGCCCAGGACGAGCCCTCTTACAACGTCATGAACATCCAGGCCGGTTTGCGTGAAAATGCCGACGCGGTTGTCCGTTCGCAGGAAATCACTTTCAGTGTGTCAGCCCCCGACGAGGCAGTTTTTAAGGAAAAACGGGTAGTGACCTTGCTCAACAACAAAAGTGGCTACAACAAACTGGTGCTTCAGTACAGCAGTTTCAACAAAATCGGGAGAATACGGGGCAGCATCTATGACGCCCATGGGAATTTCCTACGGGAAATCGAGAAAAAGGAAACGCGCGATTACAGCGCCATCAACGATTTTTCCATCTACGAAGACAGCCGGGTGCGCTACCTCGAAGTGTATCACGATCTATTCCCGTACACCGTCGTTTTCGAATACGAAATCAAATACCGCGATTTGCTCTTCTACCGCGATTGGGACATACAAAACTTCAATACCTCCGTTGAACAGGCTTCACTTACCGTAGTCATGCCGGAGGAAATCAAACTCTGCCACAAATCTCTGAATACCCCGCTGGAGCCTTCCATCCTTACTGAAAAAGACAAGCGCCGGTACGAGTGGAAAGTCGAAAAATTGCCGGCCATCAAAAGTGAAACCTACCCTCCTCCTGCTTGCGAAATTTTGCCGCAAGTGATGCTCTCACCTTCTGTTTTTAAAGCCGATGCATACACCGGCAGCATGGCCTCCTGGAAAGATTTCGGCGCGTTTCAATACACGCTGGCCAAAGGCCGCGACGAACTTTCGCCAGCACTCAAAACCAAAGTACACGAACTCGCCGCCGGCCTGAAAACTGATGCTGAAAAAATCGCTGTACTCTACCGCTATTTGCAGCAAAATACCCGGTATGTAAGTGTCCAGCTCGGCATTGGCGGCTGGCAACCCTTCGACGCTGTTTATGTTGAAAAAAACAGGTACGGCGACTGCAAGGCGCTCAGCAATTTTATGAAGGCGCTGCTCCGCGAAGCGGGCATCGTGTCGTACACCGCCCTGGTCAGGGCCGGCGACGACCCGCCCTGCCTTTCAGAAGATTTCGCCACCAATGTATTCAATCACATGATCCTGTACATTCCTTCGCAGGAAACCTGGCTCGAATGCACCAGCAGTGATTTACCACCCGGATATCTCGGCAGTTTTACGGCCGACCGCAACGTGTTGTTGGTAACGGAACAGGGCGGCCAACTCGCCCGCACACCGGCATACCCGCCCGATGAAAACCTCGCCGCGGGCCGCACCGAGATCAGCGTGTCACCCTCCGGTGAAGCCAGAATTACCAAAAAATCCGCGTTGTTCGGTCCTGTTCACGAGTGGTATCGCCATGCGGCAAACCAGCTGGCACCCGAGGATTTGAAGAAGGAAATGCAGGAAAACAACCCGCTGCCACAATCATACTTTACCCGGCTTCAGGTCAAGCCGGACAATAATACACCCGGCACTGTTGTGGAATATGCGATGGATGTACCGCAATACGGCAGCAAGGCCGGCAAACGACTTTTTTTGCCCATCAATCCAGTCAACGCTTTCACCGACGTGCCACCGGCCAATGACAAACGTATACACCCTGTAATAGTCCGGCAAGGTTATATCGAGCAGGACACCATTGTTTTAAACATTCCCGAAGGATATTCGATAGAGAGCACACCGGCAGAAAGCACCGTTCTGACAACCGAATTTGGCGTTTTCTCCAGCCAGATCAGCAGGGGGGAAAAGGCGCTTGTACTGGTGCGCCGACTGGAGATGAAACCTGTTCGCTTGCCCGCTGGCCGCTACAACGACTGGCGAAATTTTCTCCGAGACGTCGCCAGGGCCGACGGCATGAAAGTCGTGTTGATACAAAAAACATAATCCACTTACTTTTGCACGATTTCTTACAAAAAGCATCACATGACAAACGACACCAAATCCGGCAAGGGCAAAAACCGGGAAACGATATTGCTCATCATTGTCGCCCTGTTCGGCGTGGCAGGACTGGTCGCGCTGCAATTTTCGCGCAAGGACCGCTCCCGGGCCACCGGCGACAAATCACTCGTGCAGGCCGAGAATCAGGCCGACAACACCGATGCCCAGGCTTCGGCGCCGATCCAGAAAATTCCCGGCGAACTGCTCCGCACCAGCGAGTACCCCGAGGCCGGACGGCCTTTCAAATTTTATATGGTGAAGTCCAGCCAGGGTCCGGACTACACGCTCGACTTTGGCGACGGCTCACCCCGCAAACCCTTTGTCAACGGATCGGTACAACACACCTTTAAAAAGCACGGCCCCTGTGTCGTCACCTTATATGCCCGCTACGACGGACAGGAGGTGGCGCTCGATACCCTGCGCAAGATCGTCGCGCGGGTAAAAGAAGATGTACTGGTGGGTCCGAAAGGCAAGCCAATCATCGACTTCTGATGAGGCTCACTTTATTTTTTTAACGAAAATTTGGCAGCAAAACCCTTTTCAGTAGTTTTGTCGCAAACCGACAACCAACACCGCATCCATCGCACACACACTAATTCAAGAACGGAATGAAGAAAATCGGAATTCTGCACGGAAAAGAATCCTCCTTTCCGGAAGCCTTTGTCGCACGCGTCAACGCAAAGAAAATTAAAGGCGTGCAAGCCGAACCCGTCCTAGTGGACGAACTTGCGCAAGGCCACCCGACACCTTATGCAGTGATGATCGACCGCATCAGCCAGGACGTGCCTTTTTACCGCGCCTACCTGAAAAATGCCGCCCTCAATGGCACGGCAGTGCTCAACAACCCCTTTTGGTGGAGTGCCGACGAAAAGTTTTTCAACAACTGCCTGTCCACCAAAATCGGCGTACCCGTACCGCGCACCATCCTCCTGCCTTCGAAGCAGATGCCGCCCGATACCAGCGCGCAGAGTTTCCGCAACATGAAGTACCCGCTGGACTGGGAAAAAATGATCGATTACCTCGGCGGTTTCCCCTTGTTCATGAAGCCGCACGCCGGCGGTGGCTGGAAAAACGTGTATAAAGTGGAGAACTTCGATGAGTTCTTCCGCGACTACAACGAAACCAATACCCTGGTGATGTTGCTGCAGGAGGCCATCGACTTCGATGCCTACTTCCGCTGCTACTGCCTCGGCGGCAAATACGTCCGCATCATGGACTACGAACCGCGCAACCCGCACCACCTGCGCTATGTAGCCGACCACAAAGTATCGAAAGCGCTGCGCGAGCAGATGCACGACCTCGTGTTGCGCATCAACCACGCCCTGGGCTACGATTTCAATACCGTGGAATTTGCCATCCGCGACGGTGTTCCGTATGCCATCGACTTCTGCAACCCCGCTCCCGACGCCGACGTGGCCTCGGTGGGTGAGGAAAATTTCGAGTGGGTGGTGGAAAACGCGGCCAACATGGCCATCGAAAAAGCGCTGGCACACAAGGAAGGCGGCAACAACCTGACCTGGGGCACCTTTGTACAGGATTCGGTGGCCGGACTGATGCCGACCATGCCGGGCGGCGACAGCGCGCCAAAGAAGGCTGCCGGAAAAGCGTCCAAAGCAAAAAAATAAAAACCGGTTTTGAACGCCGAAAAATGTTGGAAGCCTGCCAGCGATTCGATTCGCCCGGCAGGCTTTCTTTTTTTCAAAAAATTTTTGTTGAAAATCCGGAATCTGCGCATCCGTTGTTCACGTAAATGCCGCAACGGGCATAAACCCTCGTTCTTCGTCAGCGGAGGCGCATGAACCACCCCCAATCCACCAAAACACCGGCCTCAGCCCGCCGCCAACCCAATGAACCAGCGCCCGACCAGCGCAACCTTGCCAAAAGTTCTTTGACAAATTTGAAATTTTTTTTGCCCCAAAAACGTGACTTTGATACCCATTCAAGTCTAATATCCACTTTTTTGAAAAATATTTTTCCTAAAAAACCAGAACACGCGATTTTTTGGCACTCCGTTTGACTATACCCTATCATGCGCCGCTAAATAATCAAAAGCGCCTTTTAATCAGAAAGCATCTCCAATCATCTCACAAACCAATTAATACCTAATCAACATGAAACTTACCACTGCAATTCCGACCATCCTGATCGCTCTCGTAAGCCTCTTCGCAATCAACGTGAATGCACAAGACACTACGACCTTCCAGGACTTTCTGGCTCAGTTCCCGGCTGCTTCGCTGCCCTACAACTTCAGCACAGAGGAACTGCAAAGCCAACTCCAAAACCGCACGGCTGCCAAAGCAAAACGCCTCGGCTGGGAATTCTACCAGTTTCTCCCGGAACTCGAGCGCAGCGCACAATTCAGCAGCATGCCGGTGTACCCGGAGCCGGTAGCAAAATTTGAAACGGAAGAAAACATCGCCGTTCTTTACAATATCGCTCGCGGTCTGAGCCGTGGCACGAAAACCTACAGCATCAGCATCTTCGACAAACAAGGCAACTACATCGGCACCCACTTCGTAGCAGGCGTCAATCCCAACGCTCTCACCGTGGCCACCATCGCTGAAAACCTGAACGCCGACGTTAAAGAATACAAACTGAACTGGGCCAACGACTTCAGCACTTTCGGTGCTCAAGACAACCAGGTGCTCAACATCGAACTGACGGAATCGCAAACCCTCGACCTCGTCGCTCCGGGCAACCCTGACCAAATCGAATGGACCAACACCATGAACGTTCAACAAGACACGACGGCTGATCTGGCCAAAATGAAATAATTAAAAACCAAAGAAATTAAAAACTGAAATTGACTGAGCCGTACCGATTCGATTCGGGCGGCTCTTTTTTTTGCCCTTGCTGCGGGCGTCCCATAAAAAAACCCGGCTGCGACTTTTCACAACCGGGGTTCTCGCCTATGAAGCATAAGACATCTGAACCGTACTGAATGCGGTCAAACGGGGCAGTTTTCAAAATAAAAATCAGGGAAAATGCACAGCCTGGCTATGGCCGGCCGGCATGTAAAGTGTCATCGACAGGCACTGAAAGCGCTGTTCCGCCGGACGCAAAACGCCGGAAGCGGCAGCCGCGGGCGCCGGACGTACAAACGATCGTATATCAGGAAAAAAGAAGGCGCGGGAGCGCGCAGGAGGGACGCCAACAGCGTCGCAGTAAATAGAACAAACCTGTTCATCGGACAACGGGATGAGTAAAATTAAATCGGATACCTGTTTCTGGTATGGGATTAAAATGCAATGATGACAAAAGTAGGTTTTTTCCGCTTTCATCTGCCTATGTCTAACGCAAGCTATTTCCGGAAATGTCGGCTATCTGTCTTTTTTAACATTTAGGCCGACAATGATGAAATATCGCTTTTTAACAAATTTATTTTGCACCGCCTTTTGACATACTTCGATCCGCTCCACGAACGTTATTGCAATACCAACCCTGAAAACATGCGTGCCCCCCTTATTGGAACATCATCTAATCACACGAACCACTGACCGACGATATGGCAAGTGCTAACTACAAAATTCTTCTCGTAGAAGACGATCAAAATTTCGGAGACGTACTTCGATCCTACCTCGAAATGCACGACTATGCGGTGACACTGGCTACCGACGGCGTGCTGGGGTTGGAAGCCTTCCGCAAAAACAATTACGATCTCTGCATTTTGGACGTAATGATGCCGCGCAAGGACGGCTTCACACTCGCTAAAGAAATCCGCGAGCGCAATCAGGACGTGCCCATCATTTTCCTGACTGCCAAAACGATGAAAGACGACGTATTACAGGGTTTCAAACTCGGCGCCGACGACTACATCTCCAAACCTTTCAATTCGGAAGAGTTGTTGCTGCGCATCCAGGCGGTGCTCAAACGTTTTCATAAAAATGCCGACCCGCGCGACGACCAGCGCGAGTTCGTCATCGGCAAATACCATTTCAATTACCCGGTACGCATTCTTACTTTTACGGAAGCCAAAGCCGGCGAGGAAAAACAGTGGAAACTCAGCCCGAAAGAGGCTGAATTGCTCAAACTGTTCTGCAAGTACATCAACGACGTGATGCCCCGCACCGAGGCACTCACCAAAATCTGGCACGAAGACACGTACTTCACCGCCCGCTCAATGGATGTGTTTGTAACCAAACTGCGCAAGTACCTCGCCAAGGACTCTTCCATCGAAATTGTCAATATTCACGGCAACGGCTTCCAACTGCTGATCAAGGATCTGGCAGCCAGCGCCGCGTGATGCTTTTCTGATACAGAAATTATCTACCTAAGCCCGTGCGCCACTCTCCCCCCCGGCCGTGCGGGCTTGTTTTTTTGTAAAAAAGTATCGCTGCCGGCCGGTACATTTACCCGGAAAAGAATCCGCTAAAAATCCCACGTATTCCGGATTTTTACCGCCTGAAATCCATCCGTGTCATGCCCGTCCCTGATTTCTCCAAAATCGCGTTCGATCCCGCGCTCCGCGCAGCCACTACGCCCGCCAGCACCCAGCATCCCCGGCCGCTGCGCTACGTCGCCGGCATACCGCCCTTTCTCGGCGGCCCCTATTCCTCCATGTACGTCACCCAGCCCTGGACGATCCGCCAGTATGCGGGCTTTTCCACCGCTGCTGACAGCAATGCCTTTTACCGCCGCAACCTCGCTGCCGGTCAAAAAGGCCTCAGCGTCGCCTTCGACCTGGCCACACACCGGGGCTACGATTCCGACCACCCGCGCGTGGTGGGCGACGTAGGCAAGGCAGGCGTGGCCATCGATTCGGTGGAAGACATGAAAATCCTCTTCGACCAGATTCCGCTCGACCAGATGAGCGTGTCGATGACCATGAACGGCGCCGTGATCCCGATCATGGCCTTCTACATCGTGGCGGCCGAAGAGCAGGGCGTCGCGCCGGAATTGCTTTCCGGCACCATACAGAACGACATCCTCAAGGAATTCATGGTGCGCAACACGTACATCTACCCGCCCGGGCCGAGCATGCGCATCATCAGCGACATATTTGCCTATTGCGCCCGGCGGATGCCGAAATTCAATTCCATCTCCATTTCGGGCTACCACATGCACGAAGCGGGCGCCCCGGCAGAAATTGAACTGGCTTACACCCTCGCCGACGGACTCGAATACATCCGCGCCGGACTGGCTGCCGGCCTCGACATCGACGGCTTCGCGCCGCGCCTTTCCTTCTTCTGGGGCATCGGCATGAACCACTTCACCGAAATCGCCAAAATGCGCGCCGGACGCCTGCTCTGGTCCAAACTGGTGAAGCAGTTCGACCCGAAAAGCGCCAAATCACTGGCCCTGCGCACCCATTGCCAAACCTCGGGCTGGTCGCTCACCGAGCAGGACCCATTCAACAACGTAGCCCGCACCTGCATCGAAGCCATGGCAGCCGTGCTGGGCGGCACCCAGAGCCTGCACACCAATTCATTCGACGAGGCCATCGCGCTGCCCACCGATTTTTCGGCCAAAATCGCCCGCGACACGCAGATATTTATTCAAAAAGAAACCGGCGTCACACACGCCGTGGACCCCTGGGCGGGGTCATATTTTGTGGAAAAACGCACCCTCGAACTGGTGGAGCAAGCCTGGGCGCTCATCCGGGAAGTGGAAGCCCTGGGCGGCATGGCCAAAGCCATCGAGGAAGGCCTGCCCAAACTCCGCATCGAAGAGGCTGCAGCCCGCAAACAGGCCCGCATCGACGCCGGTCAGGAAAAAATCGTCGGCGTCAACATCTTCCGGATCACCGACAACGAAGCGTTTGAAATACTCGAAGTGGACAACACGGCCGTGCGCGAAGCCCAGCTCCAGCGCCTGCAAGCCGTAAAAGCCGGGCGCGACGATGCCCGGGTGCAGGCAGCCCTGGCCGCGCTGGAAGCGGCCGCGCGCGATGCGCAGTCCGGCAACCTGCTCGAACTCGCCGTCGAGGCAGCCCGCGCCCGCGCCACCCTCGGCGAAATATCCCTGGCCATGGAAAAATCTTTCGGGCGCTACACAGCCACTACCCGCGCCGTTGCCGGCGTGTATGCAGCCAACATGAAGCAAAACGAAGATTTTGACAAGGCGCGGCAAATGGCCGACGCTTTTGCCGAAATGGAAGGCCGGCGCCCGCGCATCCTGGTGGCCAAACTCGGCCAGGACGGCCACGACCGCGGCGCCAAGGTCATAGCCACTGCCTTCGCCGACCTGGGCTTCGATGTGGATATCGGCCCCTTGTTCCAGACGCCCGCCGAGGCAGCCCGCCAGGCGGCCGAAAACGATGTGCACATCCTCGGCATTTCTTCGCTGGCGGCAGGCCACAAAACGTTGGTCCCGCAAACCATCGCTGCCCTGCAGGCCCTGGGTCGCCCCGACATACTCGTGGTGGTGGGCGGCGTGATCCCGCAGCAGGATTACGATTTCCTGAAAGCAGCAGGCGCCGCAGCGGTATTCGGACCGGGGACGGTGGTGGCCAAAGCAGCGCAGGAGTTACTGGGTGCGTTGATGGCTTGAAGCCAGGCCGGAGCAAATTCAAACAGCGTCTTAACACGCCTGTTTCGCTTTGCCGTTTGCCGCAGGGCCGGATAACTTTAAGACTGTTATCCAGATCTGCATTTTCAAATTAAAATCAAAAAGGACTGGGTTTGAATAACCACCGGTGGAACCCGAGGGGCTAATGGCGTTTGCCCCCAATCCTGATTCGAAAACGCAACACTAAAAATCCCGACCATGATGCGCAGTCTTTTC
>Ga0075163_10010906_pt1 | contig 11853 bp, 12 predicted proteins | sample JI1023141ADNA_FD_71478 | JGI IMG/M metagenome (GOLD analysis project Ga0075163, IMG submission 71478) | Wastewater effluent complex algal communities from Wisconsin, to seasonally profile nutrient transformation and Carbon sequestration -... | ecosystem: Engineered > WWTP > Effluent > Algae... | reverse complement strand
GGGCCGGGTCGATGGGCAGCGCGATCAGCAGCACCTCGCCCATGATCGAGGCGATCGGCCCCAGCTGCGGCACCACCCCGGCGGGCAGCCGCTCGCGCACCGCGGCCAGGCGCTCGGTGACGCTCTGGCGCTTGCGCCAGATGTCGCTGCCCCAGTCGAACTCCACATACACCAGCGACAGCCCGACGCCCGACACCGAGCGCACCCGGGTGACGCCGGGCATGCCGTTCATCGCGGTCTCGAGGGGGAAGCTGACCAGCTGCTCGACCTCCTCCGGCGCCATCCCGCCGGCCTCGGTCATCAGGGTCACGGTGGGCTTGTCGAGGTCGGGGAAGACATCCACCGGCAGGCGCTGCAGCCCGAAGGCCCCCGCCGCCAGCAGGGCCAGCGCGGCGGCCAGCACGAACAGCCGGTTGGCCAGGCTCCAGCCCACCAGGCGGTCGAAGAGATTGGCCCGGGGCGGCGTCATCGCACCGCCCCCAGCAGGGGCGCGCCCTGCACCACCACCCGCTCGCCGGGGGTGAGGCCACCCAGCACCCGCAGCCGGCCCGCATCCAGCGGCGCCACCTGGACCCGCCGCGGCGCAAAGACCTCCGGCGCTTCATGAACCCACACCGTCGCCGCCTCGCCGCTGCCGCTCACCGCCGCCAGCGGCAGCACCACGCCCTTGGCGGCCTGCCCGGGCAGGCTGGCGAACACCTTCACCGGCTGGCCCACCGCCAGCAGCGGCGCGCCCTCCACGCGGAACAGCAGCGGCAGCGTGCCCTCCCGCAGGCTGCGCCCGCCGCTGGCAAAGCGCAGCGCGAAGCTCGCCCCGCCGGCCTCGCCGCGGGCGCTGCCAGCGGCCGTCGCCCCCCCCATGGCGGCGCCGATGGCCGGGTCGTAGGCCAGCGCCTCGACCATCAGGCGGTCGGGGCGGATGAGTTCGAACAGCTCCGCGCCGGCCTCGACCCGCTGCCCGGCCAGCACCAGGCCCGCCGCGACGATGCCGGCCAGCGGCGCCCGCAGCGCCTCACGGCCGCCCAGGGCGGTGCCGAGGGCGGCGTGCTGGCGGGCCAGGCCGTCGGCCTCGGCGCGGGCGGTGTCGATGTCCTTCTGCGCCACGCTGCCCTCCAGCTGGGCGAGGCGGGCGGCGCGCTGGCGGGCCACGGCGAGGCGGGCAGCCACGTCGGCCTGCTCGGCGAGGCGCGCCGAGCGCTCCATCGGCGCCACGCTGGGGCGCAGCCAGGCCAGCACCTCGCCGGCCTTCACCGCCTGCCCGGGCAGCGGCAGGCCGCGCGGTCCGGGCTCGACGATGCCGGCGAAGGGCGCCTGCACCCGCCCGCCCGCCGCCGGGTCGGCCACCACCCGGCCGGGCAGCTCGACGGCCGGCGCGGCATCCTCGAGCACGGTGATGCGGGTGCGCAGCTGCCAGCTGCGCTGGGCCGGCTTGGCCAGCATCACCCGGCCATCGGCGAGGCGGCGCGGGGCGTCGGCGGCAGGCGGCGGCGCCTCGGCCGCGTGGTCGTGGCCTTCGTGGGCGAAGGCGGGCGGCGCGCCGAGCAGCAGGGCGAGGCAGACGGCCCGCAAGCCGGCGAGCACTCCGGTAAATGGTTGCCGGCCGGCCCGGCGGCGGCTGCCATCTGCGACGTTGTCCGGCGCAAGCATCCTGCCCGCCTCGCGGACGCAGGCCGCGGCTTCAGCCACACGCCCTCGCGGCATCAGCGCCGATGTGCGGCGCGCTCGCTCGGTGGTGGGCGCATCGCCGTGCGGATACGTGTCACGCGACAAGGGCAAGGGTGCGATTACGAGAACCGGCTTCATGACCCCGCCCTCCCCGCCTGCCGGCGCGAGCGGCGATAAGCCTTCCAGCCCACGGCGCCGAGCAGCGCCGCAGCCAGCCCGCCGACGATCCAGCCGCGGTCGCCGCCTGCAGCGGATGGGGCGGCCTGGCCCGGCACGACCAGGGTGGCCGGCAGCAGGTCGATCGCCTCACCGGCCTGCACGGTGAAGATCAGCGCGTGGCGGCCCGGTGTGGCCAGCGGCCCGGCGGGCAGGCGCAGGCTGCCGTCTGCGGCGGCTGTCGCGGTGCCCTTCCAGGTGCCGGATTCGGCTTCGATGACGGCCTCGGCCAGCGGGGCGTTGTCGCGGGCGCGGTCGAGCCACAGCACGAGCTCGGTGCCGGCCAGCACGGCGACCAAGTCGAAGTCGCGGCTGCGGGCGGTGGCGCGGGGTGCCCAGTCGGGGGCGGCGGCTTCGGGGGCGCCGTGGTCGTGGCCTTCGTGGGCGGGCGTGGCGCTGGCGAACAGCAAAGCCACCAAGGCGGCGGAGAGCCGTGTCGGGGTGGGGCGGATCATTCGATGGCTCCATTCAGGTAGTCGCGCCAGGCCAGGGCCTGGTCACGGGCGAGGCCGGCGCGCAGCAGCGCGGCGTCGGCGTCGAAGGCGGCGGCGCGGGCCCGCAGCAGGGCTTCGAGCGGGCGCTCGCCGAGGCGCCAGGCCTTGTCGGCGAGCGCCACGTTGTCGGCGGCCAGGCGGCGACGGGCCTGGGCACTGGCGTGCAGGCGGTCGGCGGCGGCCAGCTGGTCGGCGGCCTGGGCGCGGTCGAGCTGCAGCTGGTCGCGGGCCCGCTCCAGGGCCACCGCGGCTTCGGTCACCGCGGCGACGGCGGCGGCCTCGCGGGCGGCGCTGCGGGGGGCCGAGGCCAGCGGGATCGAGATGCGCAGGGCCACCGAGTCGCCAAACGGCGCACCGTAGGTGTCGCGCTCGTGGCGCAGGCGCACGCCCAGCTCGGGGTTGTCGCGGAGCGACTGGCGGGTGCCGGCGAGGCGGGCCCGAGCCAGCGCGGCGCTCTCCCGGGCGGCGGCGAGGGCAGGATGTTCGTCGAGCCCGGCGACGGGCGGGCGCGGCAGGGTTTCGGGGGGCGGCGTGCCGGTGAGGCGCTCGAAGCGGCGGGCGGCTTCGGCCACCTGCAGGCCCTGCTCGGCCAGCTGGGCTTCGGCGGCAAGGCGCTCGGATTCGGCGAGGTTGGCGTCGAAGCGCGGCGCCTCGCCGGCCCGCAGGCGCCGCGCCAGGTCGTCGGACAAAGCCCGGGCCAGGTTCAGCCGCCCTTCGGCAAGCTGCAGCCCGGCGCGCGCCGACTGCCAGGCGAGCAGCTCGCCGCTCAGGCTGCGGGCGAGCCCCAGGCGCAGCGCGGCGCGCTCGGCCTCGAGGGCCCGCAGGGCGGTCTCGGCCTCCTGGCGGCGCGCCTCGGCCTGGCCGGGCAGCCACAGGGGCTGGGCGTATTCCAGCTCCCATTCGAGGCGGCCGCGGTCGCTCTGCAGGCGGTCGTTGCGGTGGGAGATGCCGACCGTGCCGGGGCCGGGCAGGCTGCCGGCGGCGACTTCGGCGAGGGCGGCGAGTTCGTCGCGGCGGGCGTCGAGCAGGCGGGCGCGGGGCTCGCGCTGCCAGGCGGCATCGACGAGCCCGGGCAAGCTGGCGGGCGGGTGCTGCGCGTGGGCGGCGACAGCGCAGAAAAACAAGAGCGGGGCGAGCAGGCGTCGCATGGCATCCTCGAAAGCAGACAAGGGGAGGCATGCGGACGGCAGGGCCCACGGCGCTCGGCCGCGGCCCGCGTTACGGGGCTACCGGAAAAGGAGGAGCTGCCGTCCGCGTCAGGCGGCGGCGGTGTTTGGTGGACGGTCCGGCAGGGCCGGGACGCGGCTCGAGACCGGCGCGGTGGGGCCGGTGAGCTTCACGGAGGAGAAGTCGGGCACGGCCAGCAGTGCCGGCAGCACCGGCAGGGAGTAGGCGGCCTGGTGGCAGCCACCGCAGTCGTCACAGGGCTGGGCGCCGGGGTCGGCGGGGGCCTCGTCGGGCATGGTGTGGCCCGCGTCGATGCTCATCTGGCAGTGCACATGCTCGGCGGCCGGAGGTGCCGCGGAGGCAGGCGCGACGTCGTGCCGGCACACATGCACGAACGCACCCGCCAGCGCCTGGGCGGGCAGGATGAGGACGAGCAGCAGCAGGACGAGGCGACGCAGCATGCGGGTGATCGAGGGCGGGCTGTTCTGGAGGGTGCCGGCGGAAAACCGGACGGAGCTTGCCACAAGCTCTTGGCAGAGTCGACAAAGTGGTCCAAAGTTCCCATCGACACGCAAACCCTGAACCCTGATGAATCCGCAAGCCAACAATCCGCTCCACGGCATCACCCTCGAACGCATGCTCACCGAGCTGGTGGCGCGTTTCGGCTGGGACAGCCTGGCGGCGGTGATCGACATCCGCTGCTTCCAGAACGAGCCCAGCATCAAATCGAGCCTCAAGTTTCTGCGCCGTACGCCGTGGGCACGGGAACAGGTCGAAGACTTGTATCGGCGTGAAATGACCTGACGCGCCGGCCCGGGGCGCCCTGATCGCCGGGCAGCCCTGGCCCTTGTCGCCAGGGCAGGTCGAGGGAGATGCCCCCGTGAGTGCCTTCATCCTGCCGCAGCTGCCTGCGCCGCCGCGCGTTCCGTCCGTCGCGGCCGGGCCGGCCCTGACGGCTTCCCACCCCATGTCAGTGCCGCGGCCGGCCGGGCGGGGCACGGCCTCGTCGTGAGCGCCCCGGAGACATCGCACCCGGCCCTGCCCGCGATGCGACCGCCCCCCACGCCCCGGCTGCGCAACCTGGGCCTGCCCCTGCTCGTCGGGCTGCTGTCCCTCGCCCTGACGGGCTGGCTGTGGCATCACGAGCGCCAGGCGGCGGAGGCCCGGATGCGGGCCGATTTCGACTTCAGCGTGCGCCAGTCGGTGAGCCGCATCGAGGCGCACATCGCCAGCTACGAGCAGATGCTGCGGGCGGCGCGCGGCCTTTTCGAGGCGTCGAGCGAGGTCAGTCGCAGCGACTTCAACCGCTTTGTGGGCGCCCTGATGGGCGGCCCGGAGTTCTCCGGCCTGCAGCTGATGGCCTTCACGCCCCTGCTGCCCGCCGGGCAGATCCCGCAGCACGTGGCCACCCGCCAGGCCCTCGGCGACCCGGACTACACGATCCGGCCGGCCTTCGGCGACGGGCCCGTCGCGCCGGTCACCTACGTCGCCCCGCCGACCCCCGGCAACCAGGCAGCCCTGGGGCATAACCTGTACGCCGACCCGCTGCGCCGCAAGGCCATGCTCCAGGCCCGCGACTCGGGGGGCATCGCGATCACCTCGCGGATCACCCTGCTGATCGATGCGCCACAGAAAAAGCCCGCCTTTGCGATCTATCTGGCGCTCTACGCCAAGGGGCAGCCCAGCGACACCCCGGCGGCCCGCCAGGCCGCCGTTTATGGGTGGGTGCACATGGCCTTCCGGCTCGCCGACATGATCGCCAGCATGCACGGCGAAGGCTCGCCAGGCATCGCGCTGCGCATCTACGACGGCCCGGAGATCACGGCGGAGCAGGCGATGTTCGACTCCGACCCCGACACGGCAGGCAGCCCGCCCCGCTTCACGGCGGTCGAGCACATCGAGTTTCCCCAGCACAGCTGGACCTTGCAGGTCCGCTCGACGCCCGCCTTCGAGCTGGGGCAGAGCAACAAGCCGGCGCGCATCATCGCCGGCGCGGGGACGTGCGTGAGCCTGCTGCTGGCCTTGCTCACCTGGCAGCTGGTCACCGGCCGCACGCGGGCCTTTGCCCAGGCCCAGGGGATGACCCGCGAGCTGCGCGAGCGGGAGGAGCACATGCGCCACATGGCCCAGCACGATCCCCTCACCCAGCTGCCCAACCGCGCCCTGTTCTCCGACCGGCTGCAGGCGGCCCTGGCCCGGGCGCGCCGGGAGCGCAGCCGGGCGGCGCTGATGTTCGTCGACCTGGACCACTTCAAGCCGGTGAACGACGCCTGCGGCCACGCGGTGGGCGACAGCCTGCTGATCGCCGCCGCGGAGCGCATGCGCGACTGCCTGCGGGAATCCGACACCCTGGCGCGCATCGGCGGCGACGAGTTCGTGGTGCTGCTGCCCCACATCGACAGCCGCGACGACGCCCGGCAGGTGGCCGAGCGCATTCGCGCCTCCATCGCCCTGCCCTTCCACATCGGGCCTCACCAGATCGGCATTTCGGTGTCGATCGGCATCTGCATCTTTCCGGAGCACGCGGGCGACGAGGTGAGCCTGATGAAATGCGCCGACACGGCCATGTACCGGGCGAAGGAGGTCGGCCGCGACCGCCTGGTCTTTGCCGACGGGGACTGAGCGCCCCCGGTGCCGGGCTCCGCCCCCGTGGGGGCAAGGGAAGGTGGGGCGGGCCCTGCGTTTCCTTGAGAGCGGGCGGCGATACGGGGCAAGCCCGGCACCGCCGCCAGAGGCGTTCAGACCGGGTCGGAGAGCTCGCCCGGCGTGGTGGCCAGCACGCGGACGCGCTTCCTCTGCCCGTCCGGCAGGCGGACGTCGGCCATCATCTGCAGGCGGTTGGCGCTCAGGTCGCGCCAGGTGGGCACCATCGCCATCCCGATGTATTCATTGAAGGCCTGGACTTCCCGCGAGGCCACGATGACCGGCTTCTCGCCGGCCTTGACGCGGAGCCACTGGACGACGACCCGCGTCATCAGCTCGTCACTGCCGCCCTTCACGACGATCACCCGATAGACGCCGCTCTCCCGCTTGTCGGTCCAGCGCCCGACCAGGGTGACCGAATAGACCTCGGCCGGCAGCGTCTCCAGCTTCAGCTCCGGCAGGGCGGGCCTGGCGGGGGCTTCGGCGGCGGGTGCCACGGCGGCCTTCACCGGCTCGGCGGCGGCCGGAGCCGGGTCGGCGATGGCCACACCGGCAGGCACAACCAGGGCGAGGGCCAGCGCAGCGGCACCGAACAGGTGCCCCCGAAGGGCACGGATTGCCGGCGGGGCCGGCGGCATGGGGTTCTGCTTGTTCATCATTCCTTCACTCGAAACACCCGTCGGCCGCGCGGTGCAATCGCAGCCTGGGCCGGACGGCTTACTCGGGTCGTCATTATCCTAAAAACGGTAGTTGACCGCTTTTCGCAATCTCAAGAACCGCATGAACACTTGCGATAGTGCCTTCGCCGACGCTCACCCGGAGGGTGAGAGCGCTACCGCCTTTGGCACACTCGATGGCCACGCTCGTCTGCCGTCACCGGCGGCTGTTTTCAGGATTATGACGGCAGTGCACCGGATCGACGCCGGCCAATCGCACAGCGCGGCGTCAATTTGCTCACATTTGCACACGCCCCCGGGCACACGCGCCCGGGAACCCGGTGCGGCAGGTGCTCAGGCCTGCGCCCGGGCCCGCAGCGCTTGTTCTAGCACATCGGCCCAGGCCAGCACCTCGCCACGGCGGGCGCGGGCCTCACGGATCAGGCCCAGATTGCCGGCGGTGGCGCCGGGCTCCCAGCTCTCGCGCACGGCGGCCAGGGCATCGGCGGCGGCCTGCGTGGCGGCCGCCTCGTCGCGGGCCAGCACGGCCAGCTCGATGCGGGTGGCGTGGTCCCAGTAGTCGGGCGCGCCCTGGGCGATGCGGCGCTTCACGGCGTAGGCGAGCAGCGGCAGGAGCTCAAGGCGGCGCGGGTCTGGCGGGCTGGCGAGCTCCATCAGAGTGACGGCGTTGATGCCCGGAAAGGCGTCCCGCCAGTCAGCCTCGAAGCCCTGCAGGTAGGTCGCGATGGCCTTGCCCAGCCAGCCCTCGGCCTCGGCGGCCTGGCCGGCCCGGCTGGCGGCTGCCCAGCGGTCTTTATAGACGCGGCCGAGCAGGCCGTTGGTTTCGCTGCTCGGGCCGCGGGTGGCGATGATCTCCTGCAGCACCCGCTCCGCCTCGTCGGCGCGCCCCAGGCGGTTGAGGGCGAGGCCGTACTGCTCCTGCACCAGCGTGCTGCGGGCCAGGGGCCGGGCCATCCGGCCGACGAGCTCGATCATGCCCTGCCAGTCGCTCACCGCGCGCAGGGACAGCAGCAGGTCGATCACCACGCCGGATTCGGCGGCAGACACGTCGCCCAGCCCTGCCGCCACCGCCTGCACCGCCCCCTTGCCGCCCCGCCGGGCCACCGCCAACGCGTCGCGGGCGTCGCTGGCGTAATCGGACCGCTCACGAAAGACGTCGGTCTTGAGGCGGGCGATGTCCGGTACCCCATGGCCCGCGAGCAGCGGATAGGCCGAAGCGCCGGGGGGCGGCCCGGCCCGGGGCCGGCGCAGCGCGTCGAGGGCGCGGCACAGCGCCTCGGCGCTGGCGGCGGCATCGGCCCCCGGGGTGTAGCGGATCGGGGCCGGCGGCGGCAGGGTGACGGGCAGCGGGCCCGCCTCGCAGACCAGCGTCACGGTGCTTGCCGGCCGCAGGCCGTGGCGCAGGCCGAGCGGGTAGAGCACGCGGGCGCTCGCACCGCTCAGGTCGGCCACGGCGTAGTCGCAGAGGAGCAGCCGCTCGGCGCCGGGCTCGTCGAGCATGTCACCGGCGGCCCCCAGGCCGGCGCGCAGCGGCTCCATGCCCGCAGCCACGACGCCCGGCTCGACCAGGGTGGTGTAGACGGCCTCGAAATCCACCACCTGGCCGGACGGGAGGCGAAGCGTGCCGGCGGGCATCAGGACACAGCAGAGGGGCTTCACCAGCGGGCTCCTGGGGGAAAGGTCACGCGCCCCGGGTCGGGAAGGCACGGCGGGCGGCCGCGCCGAGGGCCAATCGCCAACAGCCAATCGGCTTGGACGCCGCGTCGATCACTACCTATTGTAGAGAGATGGCGCGACCTTCACCCCCTTTCTGTGCCCGCTTCCCGGTGTGGGGCGCGGGGGCCCTCATGGCGGCTGCGCTGGCGGCGGGCGGGTGTACGACCGTCGTGGTGCATTCGGAGGGGCGGGTCAGCACGGAAAGCCGCTTCGGCATCCTCCGGCTCGATTTCGCCGATGCCCGCGCCAGCGCGGTCGCCGTCTCCAGCGTCGGGGTCGTCATGCTGCCGGAGGCCCTGTCGGTGGGCTGGACCACCTGGCAGGGCGTCCGGCTGGCGCCCGGTGCCGCGGAGGCGTGTTTCTCGGTCAATTTCGCCCCACCCCCACCTAAGGAGTGACGCAATGAAACAGACCCTCGAAAGCCCGCCCGCCCGCACCCTCCGCCAGGCCGGCAGGGCCGTTGCGCTCCTCGCCTCCCTCGGGCTCGCGGCCTGCGTGAGCGTGCCGATGGCGCCCCTGGTGTATGGGTCGAAGACGGTGGGCGGGCTCGACATCGCCACCAACACCGGCGCCAACCCGGGGGTCAGCATCTCGATCGGCTACAAACGTGACGACCTCGCCCTGGTGCCGGTGGCGGTGCTCGAAAGGAAGGGCCAGGCCGACGAGACGCTGAAGATCGTGACCGGCCGCGACGGTGACGGCACGAAGCCCGATGACGGGAAACCAGGGGGCACGCCCCGGCGCAGCTCCGACGCCATGTCGGTCTTCGGGAGCTTCGAGGGGCGCGGCATGGCCGGTAGCGCCACCGCAACGACCAGCGCCCAGGCCGTCGCCGCCAATTACTTTTCGACGGGGATCGCCGCCCAGAACCTCGCCGACGGCGTCGGCAAGGCCGCGAGCGTCGCCCAGATCCGCCACTGCTTCGCCGCGGTGGCCGCCACCGTCGCCAGCCTCGACCAAGCCGAACGCAAGGCTTACACGAAGAAAGGAATGGACGCCTGCACGGAGGCCGCCGCCTCGCCGATGACGGCCCCGCCGACGACCAAGTGATCGAAGCTGGACACAGCCCCTGCACGCCCGCACCTGACGCTCTCCCCCGTGGGGTGAGCCGGCAGAAGCGCGCCGGTCGGTGTCCGGCGGGCTGTCGAGGTCTCCGGAAGGCTTCGGCTGGCGTTTCCGTCAAGTGCTGCAGCCTGCCTGCGTTTCGGGCCGGCGGCGCCCCACGCAGGCCGCCCGGCGGCCATGCCGGCAGAGCTCAGCGCACCTCGATCAGACTGCCCGGCGTGGTGGCCAGCACGACCACCCGCCGCCAGCGGCCGTCCGGCGTGCGGATGCGGGCCGACACCTCGAGCCGGTTGTTGCCGCGCGCGCGCCAGGCGGGCAGCACCCGGGCGCCGGCGTAAGCGGCCACCGCGGCCACGTCCCGCGAGGCTTCGACGACCGGCACGCCGGCCTCGCTGCCCCCGGCATCGCTCAACCACTGCACCACCAGCCGGGTCACCGGCCTGTCGACGCCGCCCTTGAGCACGACGACACGATAGGCACCGAAGCGCGCCCCCGCCGCCCAGTGTCCCAGGCTGGCTACGGTATGCAGCTCGCCGGGCAGTGAGGCCAGCGGATCGGGCGCCTCCCCGGCCCGCGAGCCGGCGGCCGCCGCGGCCAGGCCGAGCGCCAGCGCCAGGGCGCGAACCCGGCCGGTGCGCCGGGCGAGGCTCATTTCTTGAAGCGCCGCTGCATCTCGTCGCTGACTTCCTTCAGCGTCATGCGGCCGAGGGGGCTGGGCTCGGGGCGCAGCTGCACGTGGGGCCAGTCGGGAAACTTCCGCCACAGCCCGCCCGGGTCGAGGCCCAGCTTCTTCGCCTCTTCGGCCATCACCCGGTAGCCGTTCAGGCCATTCACGAGGCGCTTGGTGGACCACTCCGCGTCGCCCTTGACCACCCAGAAGCAGTCCGCCGCCTCACCCCACTGGTGCCACGACAGGCCCGGCACCGCGTTGGTCACCGGGTCGCCGTTCTGCGGCCCGACCTGCACGATGCAGTCGGCCAGGTAAGCCGCCCCGGCGGCACGCAGCTGGGCGACCTTGGCGTCGATCTGCTCCCGCGAGCGGGACTGGCGCCACAACCTGGCCTGCTCCAGGGGCGTGCGCAGGCCCATGTAGGGCCGCATCTCGACGCCGCGGGCGCGGCAGTTGGCGATGAGCGTCTCGAGCCTGGGCCGGAAGGCGGGGACGAGCAGGGTGAGATCGGCAGCCATGACGGGCCTCCCCGGAGCATGTCCGGATGGGTTGATGGTCCTTCAGGATAGACCGCCGGCCGGCGCTCTGCCTGCGCGGTGGCGGCCGGGCCGATCTGCCCCCCGCCAGGGCACTCGCGCCCCGGCGCGAGACTCACGGCAGCGTCGACGAGACGCTTTGCATGCCTGCAAAGGCTTTCATCATAGTAAGAACCCTTGTTCGCACGCCTGCAACCAAGGGTTCATGCTATGCAATGATCGGTTGCAGGCATGCAAAGGCCTTCATCATAGTAAAAACCCTTGTTTGCACGTCTGCGATTAAGGGTTTTTACTATGATGAGAACGATTGCAGGCATGCGATGAATCTCGACACCGCTGCAATCGATCGTTGCACCGCTGCGATCATCGATGTGCACGCCGCCATCGATGTTCGCAGGCCTGTCGAGAAGCATTGCAGGCTTGCGATGAAGCATCGCAGGCCGCGCGAGGCCTTCGACACCCTGCTCATCGACCTGATGCGCCCCACAACGGCCTTCTCGCCCTCCGCGAGGCGATGCCCGGGGGCCGGCCCTCGTCGCTCGCCCCCCAAATGCAAAGCGGCGCCTTGCGGCGCCGCCTGTGTTGCCCGGCATGCCCCCTCGCGGGGGCCGGGGCGTGTTACATGCTGCGGCGGTACTGGCCGCCCACGTCGTAGAGCGCGGTGGTGATCTGGCCCAGCGAGCAGTACTTCACCGCATCGACGAGCACCGCGAAGACGTTGCCGTTCTCGATGACGGTCTGCTTGAGCTTGGCCAGCCACTGGGGCGCTTCGGCGGCGTTGCGGGCGTGGAAATCGGCGAGGCGGGCCAGCTGGCCCTGCTTTTCGTCCTCGCTGGAGCGGGCCAGTTCGATGTCCTGCTGGGCCATGCCCTTCGGGTTGAGGAAGGTGTTGACGCCGATGATCGGGTAGGAGCCGTCGTGCTTCTTGTGCTCGTAGTAGAGCGACTCTTCCTGGATCTTGCCGCGCTGGAAGCCGGTTTCCATGGCGCCGAGCACGCCGCCGC
>Ga0075163_10010905_pt1 | contig 11854 bp, 9 predicted proteins | sample JI1023141ADNA_FD_71478 | JGI IMG/M metagenome (GOLD analysis project Ga0075163, IMG submission 71478) | Wastewater effluent complex algal communities from Wisconsin, to seasonally profile nutrient transformation and Carbon sequestration -... | ecosystem: Engineered > WWTP > Effluent > Algae... | reverse complement strand
CAACCGGTCGCGTCTATCAGTTAACCAAACTAGCAACCAGATTGACGGGGGTAAGCACTCAATTGCCCCGGTTGCTAGCCTCACACTTAAGCACACAGGTTAAACTCGACAAAGCGTCGCCGCCTGGCTCTTGCTTCTCACCTTGTGACCTCGCGGTTACTTGTTGCGGCGCATTCCTGGCTGCCACGTGGAGTTGAGCGTACACCTCGACTGAGGAGCTTTTGTGGCTTGGGCTCAAGGTGGCCTTCTTTCCAGCACTCTCACGAGTGACCGGCCAGACCTTCCAACAATAGTCGATCATCCCTTAGCTGCTTTCACGAGCAGCAGTACTTGCTCCTGGCCTATTCAAAGCCGACCAGGAGCCTGTACAACCCCTGACTGGTAACAGGACAATCTCTGATATACAGCAGACTCTCAAGTTAATAATGTGCCGTCGCCACTGACTCAATTGTGCGTCTTCACTGACGCCTGCTCGGAGTCATTGGTTTAATCTCGTGAGCAGCTGGTCGTTTTCCCGACCTGGCAATACACCATTGGGACCATCCCCTCCACTTGGTCTGTGTAGCAATGCACTGCTGGTCAGGGTTACACCTGTCTGGCAAGACCCCGGAATGGTGATGGGCTACACCCACAAGCACATCTGCCACTTGTTTGTCTGCCATGCGTTTCTGGCGCCGCTGCTCTCTTTCCAGAAATGGACTGGGGCAGCGGCTGTCAGTTTTCTTTTCTCTTTTAAAATGAACGGTCAAATGAAGTTGTCATCTTTTTTCGGTCACTCTCTTATGCGATATAGTATTTTATAAAAGAAGGAAAAAAGACAAAGAAGCTCACAAAATGCTATTTTCGCCTGTCTCTAAAGATAGTGTCGTTATAAGCGTCAATCTGCTCTTTTTGCAAAAAATTGCGATCAGCCTTAGCCAACTGCATCTGTCCTGTTTTTTCGTAGAGCGCAGCCCTGGCTGTGCGTGCCGTTCTATCCTTTGAGTTAACAGCAATTGTGCTGTTATTGGGCTGGATAAATTTACAGAGATCGGCTATTGCTAGCTTGTCTTGACCCAGAGCCTGATAAGACAGTCCCCGCCAGAAGTAATAATCTATAAAAACAGGCTCAATTTTCAACTTATCGGAGCAGAACTTGACGGCATTTTTGTACTGACCAGCTTTTAAATATGCTTCTGCCAGTCGCGAACCACCAAGATTGCTATCAAAAGTACACTGGTAGTGTTGCTCCATACAGGCTACAGCCTGGTCAAAGCGCTTCAAAGCAGTGAGATCACTTGCCTTGCAAAAATACAACTCACCTCTGGTCAGGCGCATCTCCAGATCTTTATTATCACCAATCATTTTCAAAGTCTTGTCTACGAGTGCAATACTCTGCTCATATGCGGTATCTCGTTGCAGAGACACTGCCATTTCCTTGAGAGGCAAGGTGCAGAGAGGAGCTACTTCTGCCCCCTTTTTAAAATTAGCCATAGCCAGATCATCTTCATACTGATCTTTAGCAACGCGCCCTATCAAGATATAAGGCGCGCACCAGTGGGGATGCTCTTTGATGGCACGTTGAGCCATCTTTTGCACAAGTCCAAAATTTTTCTTTTGCATGGTCTCAATGCCAAAGCGATAAAACTTTCTCTCGGCCAAATGATCGCGCATGGCAGGACTGTCTGGTTTGGGATGCAAATCAACAATAAAATCATTAATAGAGTAAGCTCCACTGCCTGTACTTTGCGCTTGCATAAATGGGCACCAGGTCAGGGACGCAAGCAAAAGCCAAGACGTTATGGGGGCTCGTTTAAAAATGCGCTGTGACATAGTACTCGCGGTTTGATAAATCTAGTCTAGGTCAGTCAAGCCTGACTGGCAAGCAGTAAACGCCATACTCGACTCTAGCGCCTTAACCTTTCCTTTCCCTGCAGCCAACTATGCTTGTTGCATGTACAAGGAGTCAATTATGTTTACCATCGCAACTAAACTGACCGAAGTTGAAACAGCTTTTGAAGACTCGAAAGAAGTAAGGTGGCTAACTGAGAATGAGGTCAAGCAGCTCATTGAACGTCTGGTTACTATTGCTGCCACCGAAAACGAAAAAAGAGAAGCAGCTCTTTTGAGCCGTCTAGACTACCCAGCCAGATAAAAACCATTACTACCAAAATCCAACCCAGAGACACTGTCACACCACAGGCGGTGTCTTTTCTCATTTTCTACTATATAGCTGACAAGACACAAACAAAAGAAAAAGCGAGGGGATAAACCCTCTCGCTCTTTCAGTGTTGTGGCCAACAGCGCTTATCGCGCGGCAGTCACCTTGTGCTCGTCGAGCATCTGGTAGAGCGCCCGCGTGTCTTCCTCGATGGCCACGCTGGTGGGCGTGATGAAGGGGAAGATGTTGTCGTGGGCGTCATTGTTGGCAGTGGAAGTCTCGAGCATGATCACGTCGCCGCCACCGGCAGCCACGGAGATGATGTGCGAGAGATCGCCAGGCAAAGTGATGGTTTCGCCGGGGTTGATGGTGACCTTGCCGTGGGCGGGCAGATGATGCCAGATACCGTCCACTTGCACATCGACATCGCGCTCGGAGAGCTTGGTGTCGCTTTCGGCCCAGGCCAGTTCAAAGGTCACAGGAGCGCCGGCCACCACAGTCACTTCTTTGCGCTCTTTCTGGCGGTGGAAGTGGTGGGGCTCGGTTTGACCGGCCTGGACGAAGAGGAACTTGCGCGAGAAGCTGGAGCCCGGGTAGTGATAGGCGCCGACCTGGCTGCCTTTGGTCACGGGCTCACCTTTGGCATCAGCCAGAGCGTTTGCCAAAACGAGCACGACCAGACCACAGTTGGCAAAGTCGCCGAGACCAAAGTCCACGACTTTCCAGCCGAGCTTCTGTTGTCTCATGCCTTCCGCGCTTTCGCCGAATTCTTCAGGAGCCCAGGCAGCCCAGCGAGGCAGCGCAATGCCGCATTTCTGGGAGTTGGCAATGGCACGGGCAACTGCTGCATTGATTTCAGAACGTTTCATAAGAGCCCCTTCTCAGGTTTGAAGACAACTAATGGTTAGGTTTTATCATGCCATTAGCCAAAGAGTTTATCGACATTCTCCATTCAGACAAAACAGCCGCTATCTCGTATGTCCAAGCCTTACAAAAGTAAGCGAGAGAAGCACTAAAGACAGTGGGCATATTTATGTTTGAAGCTTTTTCTATTTGGTGAAAAATTGGGGAAATTGATAATAAGACCTTAGGCCGCCTATTAAGGCTTTAGCAAGGCTCTTATATAAAAGGTGAGGTAAAACAGCTAAAAGAGACTAGCTTAATTAGCGCTAGCTAATCTTTACCTCTTCAGCTTTGCTTTCTTCTTTTACTGGTCCCTTTTGACCCAATTTATTCATGATCGCTGTCTTGTGTCTCAAAACATAGAGCCCAGCCACAGGAGTGCCAAATACAACAAGAGCACCAAGTCCTAAAATGGCAATAAAAATAGCTGAAGTTGTAAATGTAACTGTGTCCTTCATCTCGTGCAAATCACTTTTGAGCGCCTTGAGCTGGCCATCGACAGCTTTGACAGGCTTTTGCAAAGCCATAACGGGCTGAGCCAGCTCACCTACAGGCACAGCAATACGGCCAAGTGATGTGTCGATACGGTCAATATGTCGTTCTATGTGCTGCATACCGCGGTGCACGCCATCGATATCGCCGTGCAAAGTTTGCATTTTACCTTGTACCTCTACCAGATCCTGACGCAGACCAACCATGGGCTTCTGCATTGTAGTCAGAGGCGTATTAAAGTCGTTGACCTGCTGACCGAGATTTTTTACCTCTTTGCGCACGTCTGTGATCGGCTTAAAAATGTATTTGAAGGGGTTTAAATCACTGATGGTAAAGCCAGTTTTCTCAGGCTTTCTTACCGGCACCCCGTCAATCTTTGCCACCGCATCCTCAACAGCATCTCTCGTGGCAGCCTTTTGCAAGCTTTCATGACGCTCTACCACTGGCTGAGTGCTGACCGAGTCACTTTTGGAATGCGCCTGAGGCTGATTAACGACGTTTGGAACAGGACTCTGGGCCAAGGCAGGAGTCACCCCTATGGCATTGCCACTGACAGCCACCGCAATCGATATCAACACCCTTGTATTCATCAACGTTTCACCCTGGTTCCTTTTGCATGTCGACTGCCTCAGGTGCACAGAGTTCCCCACAAAAGTTATAGATAACTAACGTTAATGAGTTATTGACCAATCGGGATTTCTAGTCAATAATTCAATTATCGTCTTTCCGCCAGGTAAAAATCAGAGTCATGGCTAGACCCAAAACAATTCACAACCGTACTGACCTAATCATCAATGCCGCCGATGAGCTATTCGCCCATTATGGTTATGAGCGCACCAGTATCGAGGATATTGCCAAACACCTGGGCATTTCCAAGGGCTCCATTTATCTCGACTTCAAAACCAAAGAAGACATCTTTCTAGCAGTAGTAGAACGTCACGCTGACAAATTTCACGCCATCATCAACGAACTCGTCCAAAATTCAAAAACAAGCGCTCTGGACACCCTCAAAATGGTGATTAAAGAGTCCAGCGCCATGGCATATGACTTTGTCACGCGCGACTTTCACACCCCTGAGGCCATTCTCTATGCTTCCATCACTATCAAGAGCCGCTGCGGACACTTTTTTGTGCGCAAACGCATGCTCTTTCTCTCATTGCTGCAAAAGGCCGCTACCAATGGCGAAATAGAACAGAGCAAAGCAACAGAAGAAATGGCGGTAGCTCTTTTAATGGCTACCTCATCTGTATTTCCACCTTACGTCAATAATTTTTCTGAGTCCAATCAACCAATGGACAAGACCACACTGGCCCAAAGAGCGGACATCTTAATTGACCTTGTATTTGCGGGACTGGCGCCGCTGGCCTCGCACAAAGCAAACGCCCAAAGTTAGAGATTGCACTATGGCGACATTTTTTCAGGAAGAATTACAAAGAGAAGTGGACAAGCGCGGCGAAATTGTGCGCTGGATGCTCTTGCTTGGCGTAGCTACAGCCGCTTTGATGGAAGTTATTGACAGCAGTATCACTAACGTGGCATTACCACACATCCAGGGCAACCTGGGAGCAACTACTAGCGAAGCCGCCTGGGTTGTCACTTCTTATGGTATAGCTAACGTCATTACCATGCCACTGGCCGTGATGCTGGGCGACCTTTTTGGCAAATCCCGTTACTTCATTTTTTCGCTGATAGGCTTCACTCTGGCATCAGTTCTCTGTGGCATGTCCACCTCGCTCAATACTTTGATTTTTGCAAGAGTGCTGCAAGGTCTCTTTGGCGGCGGGCTGCTTGCAAAAGCACAGGCATTTTTATTTGAGGCATTCCCCAAAGAAAAGCAAGGCATGGTGCAGGGTATTTTTGGCATCTGCGTCATTGTTGGACCTGTTATTGGACCAACTCTTGGCGGCTGGCTGACAGACAATTACGACTGGCGCTGGATATTTTTTATCAACATACCGGTGGGCATAGTGGCAGCATTACTTTGCCAGCGCTTTTTACCGGCAGACGAAAAGAAGCCAGCCAACCATCCCAAGCCGTTTATTGACTGGGCTGGAATTGGACTTCTCACAATCATGCTTGGCTGTTTCCAATTCTTTCTCGAAAAAGGCCAGGACGAAGACTGGTTTTCATCCAAACTCATTGTCTGGAGCGCTATCTTGGCGGCAGTCGGCTTTGTCGGTTTTATCTGGCGCGAGTTAACTATCGCCCAACCAGCTGTCAATTTGCGAGTAATGCGCTACCGCTCAGTAACTGTCGGGCTACTCTTCCAGGTTGTAGTGGGCTTCGTACTCTTCGGTGTCAATTATGTCATTCCTAACTTTGCCCAAACGATGCTGGGTTATACAGCATTTCAAGCCGGGCTCTTGCAAATCCCATCATCAATTATTACCGCTTTCATGTTTCCCATAGTAGGCATGAGCACGGGCAAAATCGATGCCCGGATCATGGTGGCAGTGGGCACATTCTTTCTCTGTATGTCCAATTGTGCGCTGCTACCGATGACCCTTGATTGGGGCTTTAACGACTTTTTGATCTCCAGCCTGATGCGTGGCTTTGGCGTAGTGCTGGTATTTTTGCCTCTGACTCTAGCAGCGGTAGGCGATTGCCCACCCGAAGACATTCAAACTGCCGCCTCTCTTTTGAGCCTGATGCGCACAGTGGGAGGCAGCGTTGGCATTGCTGTACTGGCTACTATACTGACACGACGCATTGACTTTCATAGAGCTGTCCTTGTCGAACATGTCACGCCTTACACCACGGCTGCCATGGAGCGTTTCAATCAACTCACGCAAATGTTTCAACACAATGGCTGGACCATTTTTGAAGCCAAGGCCAGAGCACTAAATCTGCTCAGCAATCAAGTCAACAGTCAAGCAGCCATCCTCAGCTACGCTGATATTGCCTGGGTCCTGGCCGTTTTTACCGCATGCAGTCTCCCTTTTTGCCTGATGCTCACATCCGGCAAACGGGCAGCTCCCGTGGAGATGCATTAATTTTCATCATTCTCATTTAATTGAATCTTTCAACCCCAAGGTCCGTCTCCTCACTCACCACCAAATCAAGCGCCATAAACACAGGTAACAAATCATGGATGCCACAATCGAAGAAAAGCAAACAAATCAGGATGCACCAGTCCAAGCTCATCCTGAAATGGCAGAAACACAAAAGCCAGTAAACTTTGCCAGAGAGGGCGCAGCCAAAGTGGTCAAGACAACCCTCCTGGTCGCAGCTCTGGGTGGCGCCATTATTGGCGGTGGCATGTGGTGGATGCATATGGGCAAAGTGCAGGACACTGATGACGCTTATATTACCGGTCGCGTGCACCAGCTCAGCGCCAAAGTATCTGGCACAGTGACGCTTGTGGCAGTGGAAGACAACCAGCACGTCAAAGCCGGTCAAACACTGGTCAAAATCGACCCGCGCGATCTGCAAATTAGCGCCGAGTCTTCTGCCGCCGCCTCGACAAAAGCACAGTGGCAAGCCAACGAAGCGCAGTCCACCATAATCATGAATGAGAGCAAGGCCGAAGCACAAAAGCTAGAAGCTCAATCTCAAATTGCCAGTGCCAAAGCACAGGTAGATAGAGCCATTGCCATGCTCTCCGAAATGAAACTAGGTGTAGCGCTGGCCAAAACACAAATCAAACAAAGAGAAGCAGAATTAACTAGAGCGGCCAGTGATTACGACCGCTATAAATCACTGGTGGCAGACCGCGCTGCCACCACTCAATCCTTTGAAAAAGCGAGCCAGGACAAAAGCGTTGCCGAAGCCAATCTAGAAGCAGCAAAAGAAAACTACAGACAGTCACTTTCGCGAGTGAGCCAGGGCGAGCAAGCCATCCTCGACGCCCGTTCACTGGTAGTCAGAGCGCAGGGCGCTTCTAAGAGCGCGGACGCTGCTTTTGCCGAGGCGCAAACCAGCAAGCGCACTTTTGCCATGCAACAAGCAGCAGCAAAACAAGCCCAGGCCCAGTACAAAAATGCCCTTACACAGCTGTCCTACACCGATGTGATCGCTCCAGTCTCCGGCAAAATCGGTCACCGCACAGTCGAAGTCGGTCAGCAAATTGAACGCGGGCAAGCTCTCATGAGTATTGTCTCTGACCAAAAATGGGTTGTGGCAAACTTCAAAGAAACGCAACTAACCAAAATGAGACCGGGACAGGAAGTAGATCTAAAAATCGATGCTTTTCCCAATAAACATTTCAAAGGCATTGTGGATTCAATGTCACCGGCTTCCGGTGCGCAATTCGCTATGCTGCCTCCAGATAATGCCACAGGCAACTTCACCAAAGTCGTACAGCGCATCGCTGTAAAAATTGTTTTTGATCCCCAGAGCATCAAAGGCTACGAAGACTTGCTCTCCCCAGGCATGTCAGTGGTAGCCGAAGTCCACGTGGCGCATTAATCCCCGTTATTTCTGTATACAGGTATCCACTAATCAAATGTTTTTTAAATCAAACAAGCGCAAAGCGAGGGTCTTAGCGGCTCTGGTCTGGAGCACTGCGGCAAACGCACTGGCAACACCAGTTATTGCCAGTGACTACCAGCTACCCGAAAACCAGGCAGCACTAAAAGACCTGGCCAAGCCACTTAAAACAAAACTGCCGGCAATAACAGATAAAAGACCACCGCGCTATATCAAAGAACTGGAAGAAGCTCAGAGTCAAAAACAACTGGGTAAGCTGCCAGTCAAAGCGGTAGAAGTGCCTCTACCAGGAGATCTATCACCTGGTATGTCTTTGCCCCGCATCAATCCTGATGGCGCCTCCTCCAACGCTCCAGATGTCACCGACACCGGTTGGCAGGATCAAGCATCAGTAGATATCAAACGCCCGACGCTCAAAGCACTTATATCAGTCCAGGAAAACCTCAACCCATTTACGCTCGATGCCCAGTACATTGAGAGAGTAGATTTGGGCGATGTATTAAACGAAGCAATCGAAGAAAATCTCAATATCGAAAGCAACTATGCCGCACTAAAAACTCAAAAATACCGTTATCTATCAGCTGCCTCCAAATTTTTACCAGACATAAAATCCGGCTACAACCTTATTGGTATCAAAGGCTCGTTACCAGGAGCCCTGCTTGGTGGTGGCAATGGCACAGTAAGTTTGCCGTCGAGTTTTCAAATCCTCAATGTTGGCTTTAGCCAAAATCTCTACCAGGGCGGCCAGGTACTCTTTGGCACGCTCGAGCAAAGACACCGCTACCGAGCAGCCAGAGCCCAACTCAAAGGCAATGTCAACGATGTTTTACTGGAGACCTCGCGGCGCTATTATGATCTCTTGCTCAACGAAGCCCTCCTTGAGATTCGTACCAGAGCTGTAGAAATCTCAGAAGAACAGGTGAGACTGAATCAAGCACAAGAACGGTCGGGCACGGCCACTGGTCTTGATGTATTGCAGTCACAAGCTCAGTTATCTAGCGATCAACAAAATCTAGTAGATCAGCAAAGCACGCGCAGACAATCGTCCTTGCAATTAGCGAGCTTTATCAATAGCAGCCTCTCACAGGACCTGGTCTCAGCCGAAGACGAACTCAAAAAGAAACGTCTGGTGCCACGGCTCACCCCAATTACCCAGCTACTTAAAACAGCTGTAGACAATCGGCCCGAGCTAAAGCAGTACGAAGAACTACGCATTGCGACCAGGCGCGCCATTGTCAGTACGGCCGCACCGTTGCAACCAAGATCAGCACTGGCAGGCACAATCTATGGTATCGGTGCTGGTGGCAGTGATTTAACGCCACTCTACAATTTAAGCTTTACTGTCAACTGGAATCTGGGCAAATTAGGGACCACCGATCTGGCCAATATTCAAGCGGCAAAATGGGAAGCAAGACAAGCTGCCATAAGAGCCAAACAGGCATTTACCGATGTCTTCCAGCAAGTCCGGACGGCATTTGATCAGAGCCTGGCGGCTGACAAACGCATCGACCATGCCAGCGCTCAAATTGTCGCTGCCGAAGAAGAATTGCGTATTGCTACAAAGCGGATGCAAGCTGGTATCGGCCTCAATATCGATGTCCTCAATGCCCAGAGAGATCGCACCCAGGCTAGCATCAACAAAGCCCGTGCGCTTGTAGACTTTAATGTCGCTCAAGCCCAGCTCCTCCACGATATCGGACTGATCTCTGTGGGCGGACTGACCACCGGCGTCAAGTTTTAAGCTGTAACTAATTAGCCAATTAGTGCCTGGTTGATTTGCCCGGTCTGGCAGACTTGGTACTTTTGCGGTGCGATGCTGTCAAACAAAAGTCTGGAGGCACAGTATAAATGGCTTCAAGAGTGAGGATATCGTCTTGTGTAATGACCGGCATAGCCGGCAGATGTCCGTAGCGATCGAGCTTTAATGGCTCGGGATTGTCACGCATCACATCAACCGGATGATGGCTGTGTCCCAATATGCCAAAGGCATGACCGAGTTCGTGGGCAACACACTGACGCAAATTGTACTCAAACACCTCACGATTTTTAGCCGAATTATCATTGTTGCGTTGTGCTTGCTGGCTATCTACGACCTTAACCACAATCACTACTTTGCCATTATCATCAGGTTGTACATGCGGAAAGGTACGCCCGCTGACCTGAGGACCCAGGTCTTCGTTTGTCCAAAAAACCACAATATCAGCCAATGTCGGATCGTCAACAAATTGATATTCGATAAAACCAGATTGCCTGGCAGGCTCCCAGGCCTGTGCGCCCTGGTAGGCAAGACTGAGCCAACTGTTCTGGTAGCCAGGCACTGTACTCAGTCCTCGATAAAATCTGGGATCACAGAGATAAGGACAAAGACCGTGATCTGATATCCGCCCTACGTCAGGAGCACATCCTGGCGGTAAGCTCAGCCCCCTGGTGATACAAATTTTTAGAGGAAAGTCAGTCTTTGACCAGCGCACAAAATGTCCATAATTTTGATCGAGGGCAAAGTAGGGGACAGCCCCGCCATAAGCCTGGCCATAACCGGTAAAGCAATTTAGAGCATTGACACTAAAAGGATTATTAGGCACCGAGAGCGCCACCACCCTGGCCAGCGCCAGTCGACTGAGGTCATAGTCCTGCGCGTAAAAAGCTGACAGTCCCTGATAATAGCTAACACCGATGTCTTCTGGATTGTGTCTCAAACAATCGGTAAAAGTCTGTGCCGCTTCTTTAAATTGTTTGGCAATAAATTGTTTTTTGCCCTGCGCAATGAGCTGCTCAAATGAATTGGCACCGACCGCGCGAGTGCCCGAAAATGCTTGGCGGAGATTGCGTACCGCACGTTTTTGTCCGGCGCTGGGATGAAAATGCGGGGTGTTGGCACTGGCCTGGTGCAGCGTAAAACCAGGCATCAATGCTGCTAAAGCTAGCGCCAGACAAACTCCAAAAGCGCAGCCGGAGTCGACAAAACGCGCCACTCCGGCCTTTGCTTTTAGACTAACAACAGGTTTATTAGTCAACCAGGTGTGACTCGATAAACCAGAGACGCTTATCGTTATTGCGCGAAATCTCAGTATAGAGATCGGCACTATCGGCATCGCCATACTGACTGCAGAGATCAATAGCAGTGCGTACGTGTTTGCCATATAGAGCGAGACGCTCAGCCAGGGCGAGCAGGTGTCCATGTCCGCCTGGTGCATGTTCAGGGTATTCTGGCAAATGTGTCTTAGCTGCAGACATACGCACCGTACCGCGAGCATAGCCACCAAGGGCGGTGACTCTCTCGGCGATCATGTCATTGTATTCGTAGTATTCAGCGGCAATCTCATCAAAGAGTAAATGCAATTGATAAAAGTCCTTGCCTTTGACGTTCCAGTGCGCTTGTTTGATCTGTGAGTACAGATCAAAATTCATGGCAAGACTGTCATTGAGCAATTCGCAGACTTTAGTTCTCACTGACTCAGTCAGATCGATGCGTGATTTATGCAGAGTGTGAGCCTCTTTTACGTTGGCCATTTTATCCTCGCTATGTTTGATTCTGGACTCTGGCAATGTGTAACACCGCCTCTTCAGATGGGCAATATGATAGCGCTTTCACTATATAAATTGGACATCAAACCCCAATTTTTAGCTTGCCACCAACAGTCTGAGCGAGAGCATAGCGCTAAGCTAGCGCGAGCGCTTGACTTCCGCATCTAAGGCCGCAGTGCGGGCAAAGAAGAAAGATAAGCAGAGCAATAAAGTAACCAGTATCTCCCCGAGGTTTAGCTAATTCCTAAGGTTTATCTATTGCTTAAGCATGCAAAGAGATGAGAGATACAGGTGTATCAAGTCTTTTCTCTTTAACAAACAGGTCCACCCCACCAAGCGTCATCATTGCCCACCAATGCAGCTCAG
>Ga0075163_10010904_pt1 | contig 11854 bp, 7 predicted proteins | sample JI1023141ADNA_FD_71478 | JGI IMG/M metagenome (GOLD analysis project Ga0075163, IMG submission 71478) | Wastewater effluent complex algal communities from Wisconsin, to seasonally profile nutrient transformation and Carbon sequestration -... | ecosystem: Engineered > WWTP > Effluent > Algae... | reverse complement strand
GGGGTGCGGCGTGAGGAAGGGCGCGTTCTGCGCGTCGCGGAGGGCGAGGCCGTCGATGCCGTCGAGCGGCGCGCCGCGCGCGAGGGCCTGCGCGAGGGCGACCATCGTGCCCTCGGCCTCCTGCCGGACGATGGTATCCACCTCGGGGAAATCGCGGAGGATGTCGAGGCTGGCGAAGGTCGCGAAATGGCCGCCCATGGTGATGTGCCCGCGATAGCCGCGCGCGCGCAGGGCCACGGCGAAGCCCAGGAAATCAGGGGCGCGCCATTGAAATGCCAGCGAGATGCCGACGGCGAGCGGGGGCTCGGGGGCGTCGACGATCGCCGCGAGGGCCCGATTGAAATCAGCGTCCTGGTTGAAGCCGATGATCTCGCTGCGAAAGCCGTGCGCGAGGAGCGAGGAGGCCAGGTAACGGAGGCTGAGGTTCTCCTCGATCTCGGGGCCGACCAGCGCAATCCATTGCATGCAAAGCTCCTCCGGCGAGGGCCGAGGGTACACCAGGATCGAGGCAATGCGCTCGCGCTTCCGCCCGGGTGTGGCGCGGATCACCCCCGGATGCCGAGCGTCGCGAGGGCGGTGGCGAGCTTGTCGATCTCGTCGGGGCCGATGTAGATCGGCGTCGAGAAACGAAGGACTTTCTGACCGGGGCCCGGCCAGGGGAAGACGGGGATCTCGACGCCGAAGCGGTGGAAGAGCGCGTCCTGCAATGGGTCGATCGGCGGTGGTGGGGAGGGCGGCGCGGGATCGGGGATCGGGAACGAGGCCATCGCGCCCACCATGTCGGCGGGGCAAGGCGGCTGGACGCCGAGCACCTCGGCGATGCGTCGCTGCCCGCGCAGGGCCTCGGCGCGGTTGTGCTCCATCAGCGCGGGGAGCCCGCCGGGGAGCAGGCCGGCGAGGAAGCGCAGGGCCACGGGGACGCAGAGGGCGGCGGTGGGATCTTGCGTGCCGGTCCAGTCGGCCTCGACGCGGAAGCGGGAGCGATCGCGGCGCGTGGCGTTGGCGCCGTGGCTGATGGAGAGCGGGCGAACCATCGCCTGCTTGTCGCGGCGCACGTGGAGGAAGGCCGCGCCCTTGGGGGCGCAGGTCCACTTGTGGAAGTTGCCGGTGGTGTACGCGGCGGCCGTGCGATCGAGGGCGAGCGGCACCATGCCGGGCGCGTGCGCGGCGTCGACGAGGGTGTCCACGCTGCGCTCGGCGAGGGCGCGCACCAGGCGATCGACGGGGAAGACCAGCGCTGTCGGGCTGACGATCTGGTCGATCATGCACAGCCTCGTGCGTGACGTGACACATTCGAGCACGCTGTTGATCACCGTGTCGGCGTGGTCGATGGGGAAGGGGATCTTCGCGACGACCACCCGCGCGCCGGATCTCTCGGCCACGTAGTCGAGGGCGTTCTTGCAGGCGTTGTAGGCCTGATCGTGAGTGAGCAGCTCGTCGCCGGGGGCGAGGTCGAGGGAGCGGAGGACGGTGTTCACGCCCTGGGTGGCGTTGGTGACGAAGGCCAGATCGGCCGGGTCTGCGCCGAGGAAGGCGGCCACCTCGGCGTAGGCGGCGTCGGCGAGGGCCTCGAGGTCGCGGATGAAGAAGCGCACCGGCTCGCGCTCCATGCGGGCGCGCAGCTCGCTCTGCGCTTCGAGCACCACGGTGGGGCAAGCGCCGAAGGAGCCGTGGTTCAGGAAGGTGACGCTCGGGTCGAGGGTCCAGTGGCGGCGGAGCGCGTGACGGTCGATCGTCATGCGCGGGACGCTATCACGCGGCGGCGTGGGCGCGATCAGGCGGCGGTGCGCGCGAGCTGACGGTCGCGGAAGAACATCGCCAGCAGGGCCGCGGCGTGGCCGATGGAGAGCGGGACCAGCACCTCGGCCTGCTCGCCGGCGAGCTTCGCGGAGACGCCGGTGCGCAGGCCGCGGCGCGCGAGGAGCTTGCCCCAGGGGTGGTTGGTGCGATCGGGGGTGAAGGTCATCGAGGTGCGGGCGAGGCGCTCGATCAGGTCGGAGGCGCGATCGGCGAGCGCGACCTCCGGCACCGGGAGCGCGGCGAGGCGAGGGAGGTGGGCCTCGACCCACCACTCGAAGGGATCGCGATCGTGCGCTTCGCGGGCGGTGTGCGAGGGGATGGCCATGTCGGCGATGAGGTGGACGATGCGGCCGAGGAGGACGAAGGAGGCGGCGGTCTTCCCGGCGGCGTGCGCAGCGAGGGCGCGGCGATACAGCCTGTCGGCAGAGGAGCGCGGGCCCGGCCAGAGGAAGGGGAGGAAGCCGCCGGGGAGGCCGGGGCGATAGAAATGGCTGAAGGAGGGGTACTCGGTGACGCGGCGGAGGAGCGGGAGATAGAGCACGTCCTCGCGCAGGGCGCCGAGGATCACCGTCTTGCGATAGCGCTCGGCGAGGGGCGCGCCGAAGGCTGTGACGGCTCGATCGGCGATCAGGTAGAGGCCGTTGGCGAGCATGCTTCGAGGGTAACGAGATCAGCCGGCGAGGGCCACCAGCTCGCCGGCGATCTCGCCGAGGCGCGCGCGCATCCGCTTCTTCGCGCCCACCTCGATCTGCCGCACCCGCTCGCGCGTCACGCCGAAGACCGCGCCGAGCTCCTCCAGCGTGTCGGGCTCGTCGGCGAGGAGGCGGCGCTCGACGATGCGCTGCTCGCGCGGGGTGAGCTCGCTCACCACCTGCTTCACCGCGCCGGCGAGCTTCTCGCGCTGGTCGGCCTCGCAGGTCTCGTCCTCGGGAGAAGGAGCGTCGCCGGAGAGGCGCTCGCCGAGCGAAGAATCGCCTTCTCCCCAGGGCTGATCGAGGTGCAGGTCGCCGCTGGTGAGCAGGGGGAGGAGCACGCGGGTGCGCTCCTCGCCGAGGCCGCTCAGCTCGCCCAGCGTGGCGGGATCGCCCTCGCCGGTGCGGCGGTAGAGGCGGAGCGCGCGGCGCTCGGCGCGCGATTTTCCGAGGCCCACCATGCGGTAGCTCCGCGCGACGTGCTCGCGGATCTCCACGCGTATCCAGTACGCCGCGTAGGTGGCGAGGCGCGTGCCGCGCTGGGGATCGAAGCGACGCGCGGCCTCGAGCAGGCCGAGGTTGCCCTGCTGCACCAGGTCCTCCATCGGCGCGCCCCAGCGCTCGTACTCGCGGGCGATGGTCATCACGAAGGAGAGGCAGCCCTCGACGAGGGCCTGGCCGGCCTTCATGTCGCCGGTCTGGTAGCGCAGGCTGAGCTCGCGCTCCGCCTCGGGGCTCAGGATGCGCGTGCGCTTCACCGCGGCGCGGTAGGCGGTGAAGGCGCTGCCGTCTCGGGGAAAGGCGCTCATTCCTCGGCCTCCGCGGCGTGGGGCGGGAGGCCGAGCAGCGCGTCGAGCTCGCGCTCGCCCCTGTCCACGGCGGGCGATCGACGCTCGCGGAAGCGCTTGATCCAGGCCAGCGCGTCGTCGAAGTACGAGTAGGCCACTGGCACGACAAGCAGGGTGAGCAGCAGCGAGAGGGTCTGCCCGCCGAGGACGATGGCGCCCGTGGTGCGGTTCTGGCCGGAGCCGATGCCGCGCGACATGACGAGCGGGATCATCCCGGCGACGAAGGCCAGCGTGGTCATCAAGATCGGGCGGAGGCGGTCCTTGTTGGCCTCGAGGATGGCCTCGAGGCGGCCCTTGCCCTCGGCGCGCAGGTGGTTGGTGTGATCGATCTGGAGGATGGCGTTCTTCTTCACCACGCCGAAGAGCACCAGCAGGCCGAGGCCCGAGAAGAGGTTCAGCGTCTGGTTGAAGAGCAGCAGCGAGAGCAGCGCGAAGGGGACGGTGAGAGGCAGCGTGAGGAGGATGGTGATCGGGTGGAGCCACGATTCGAACTGGGCCGCGAGGATCAGGTACATGAAGACGAAGGCCAGGCCGATGACCATGAGGAAGCCCGTCGCGGTGTTGGCGGTGTCCTTGGAGCGGCCGACCGGCGCGGCGGTGTAGCCGGGGGGCAGGTGCTCGTCCTTGACCGCCTTGTCGAGCGCGGCCTGCACCGCGCTGTCGCCCACGCCGGGCGCGGAGTTGGCGAGGATGGTGATCTCCCGGCGCCGCCCGAGGCGGTGGATCTCGGCCGGGCCGGAGCCGGCCTTGGTGCTGATCACGCTGCGCAGGGGCACCGATCCGTACTTCGTCGAGGGCACCATGAAGTGGGCGAGCGAGGCCTCGTCGACGCGGAAGCGCGCGTCGGCGCGGAGGCGGACGTCGTACTCCTCGCCGCCCTCCGAGTAGGACGAGACCTTGAGCCCGCCCACGAAGAGCTGGAGCGTGCTGGCCACGTCGGCGACCTGCACCCCGAGCGCCGCGGCGCGCGGGCGATCGATGGTCACGCCGATCTCGGGCTTGCCGACGACGAGGGTGTTGTCCACGTCGACCGCGCCGGGGGCCTTCTTGAGCGTGTCGGTGATGTGCCCGGCGATCTCGCTGAGGCGGCCGAGATCCGGGCCTTGCAGCGCCATCTGGATGTTGGCGGCGGACATCCCGCCGACCGAGATGGCCTGCACCTCGCCGGCGGTGACGCGGATCTCCGGGGGCTGCTTTCCGAGGATCTCCAGGCGCACCCGCTGCATCAGATCGAACTGCGAGGCCTCGCGCTCCTTGGGGTCGGTGAGCATCACGTAGATCCTGGCGATGTTCGAGGCCTGCTGGCTCCCCTCGCCGAGGGTGAGCAGCGTGTGGGAGACGCCGGGGACCTTGCGGACGTCCTCGGCGATGCGCTCGGCGCGGTAGCGCGTGGCGGTGAGGCTCGACCCCTCGGGGGCGCGGAGGTTGATCTCGAACTGCCCTTGATCGTCGGCCGGGAGGAAGCCCGAAGGGAGGCGCTTGCCGATGGGGCCGATCGCCGCGAGCGCGCCCAGCGAGGCGAGGACGATCACCCAGCGGCGCTTCATCACCCAGCGGAGCATGGCCACGTAGCCGCGCTCGATCGGGCGGTAGAACACGTCGACCACGCGCGTGAGCAGGGGCTTCTTCTCGCCCTCGGCGCGCTCGCTCCTCGCGCTGAGCCAGCGCGCCGCGAGCGTCGGCGTGAGGGTGAAGCTCACCAGCATCGAGACGGCGATGGCGAAGGCCATGGTGAGGCCGAAGCTGCGGAGGAAGCGCCCCGCGATGCCGGGCATGAAGGAGACCGGGATGAACACGGCCATGAGCGAGAGGGTGGTGGCGAGCACGGCGAGGCCGATTTCCCGGGTGGCGAGCACCGCGGCCGGGAAGGGCTTCATGCCCTTCTCCTGGATGAAGCGGACGATGTTCTCGAGCACGACGATGGCGTCGTCGATGACGATGCCGACCGCGAGGGCCAGCGCGAGGAGCGTGAGGAAGTTGAGGGTGAAGCCCGCCAGCCACATCACGGCGAAGGTGCCGATGATGGAGATGGGGATGGAGAGGGCGGCGATGATCGTGCTCTTCGCGTCGCCGAGGAAGAGCAGCACCACCAGCGCGGCGAGGACGGCGCCGACGGCGAGGTGCTCCTTCACCGCGTCGATGCCGGTGCGGATCACCTGCGAGTTGTCGCGGACGATCTCCACCTTGGTGCCCGGCGGCAAACCCCTCTGGATCTCGGTGATCCTGGCCCTCACCGCGTCCACGACGGCGACGGTGTTCTGGCCCGACTGCTTGAGCACCGAGAGCACCACGGTGCGATCCGCGTCGAGCTCGGCGTAGGTGCGCTCGTCGGCGCGGCCGTCCTCGACGCGGGCCACGTCGGCGACGCGGATGGCGTGCCCGCCCTGCTCGCGGATCACGATCTGCCCGATGGCCTCGGGCGTCTGCACGCGCCCGAGCACGCGCAGGGTGAGGTCGACCGGGCCGGTCTCCAGGCTGCCGCCCGGGGTGGTGAGGTTCTGCGTCGCGAGGGCGCGGGCCACGTCGCTGGGCGTGAGGCCGCGGGCGCGGAGCGCGTCGGGATCGAGGGCGAGGTTGATCTGCCGGGCCTGGGCGCCGATGAGGTTCACCTGCCCCACGCCGGAGATGCTCTCGATCTGCCGGCGCACCTGCTTGTCGGCGAGCTCGCTCACCTCGCGGATCGGCCGGTCCGAGCGCACCGCGACGAGGAGGATGGCCGCGGCGCCGAGGTCGACCTTGCTGACCACCGGCGGGTCGATGCCCTTGGGCAGCTCGGGCAGGATCGCGCTCACCTTGTCGCGCACGTCCTGCGCGGCCACGTCGGGGTCCTTGTCCAGGTTGAAGGCGGCGACCACCACCGAGACGCCCTGGCTGGAGGTCGAGCGCAGCTCGTCGATGCCGGAGATGGTGTTGATCGCGCTCTCGATCTTGTCGGAGATGTCGGTCTCCACCTCCTCCGGCGCGGCGCCGTCGAAGCGGGTGGTGATCACCACGAAGGGGATGTCGACGTTGGGGAACTGGTCGAGGCCGAGCTTCGAGTAGCCGGCGAGGCCGAGGACGACCACGAGGAGCATGAGCACCGCCGCGAAGACGGGGCGGCGCACGGAGATCTGGGCGAGCCATTGCATGGTCGGTTCACTCCACCGCTTGGCCGTTCTGGAGGGTCGGCGCGGGCTTGTTGACGATGTGCTCGCCGTTCGAGAGGCCGCGCGTCACCGCGACCAGCGCGCCCTTCTCGGCGCCGAGCTGGACGACGCGCTGCTCGAGGCGATGATCGACGACGGCGTAGACCTCGCTGCGCCCCTCGCGGGTGACGACGGCCTCCTTCGGGATCACCGTGGCCGCGACGTCGGCCGTGCGCAGCGCGGCGGAGGCGAACATGCCCGGCCGCAGCGCGTGATCGGCGTTGTCCACCACGGCCTCGGCGATCAGGTCGCGCGTTGTCTCGCGCACCGAGGCGGCGATGTGCTTGACGGTGCCCGCGAAGACGCGATCCGGGTAGGCGGCGACGGTGAAGGTCAGCGCGCCGCCCTCCTTCAACGAGGCGATCTTGTCCTCGGGCACGGTGAGCTCCAGGCGCAGCGTGTCGATGTCCGCGAGCGAGACCACGCGCGAGTCTGGCCGCAGGTACTGGCCCACCTCGATGAAGCGCTCGGAGACCAGCCCCGCGAAGGGCGCGCGGATCGCCCCGTCGCTCGCGACGACCCCGGCCATGCCCGCGCGCGCCTCGGCCGCGGCCAGCGCGAGGGGCGCGAGCCGGCACTGATCGGCGACGCGATCGTACTCGGCCTGCCCGATCGCCCCCTGCCCGAGCAGCGCCTCGTAGCGGGCGCACTCGCGCTTCGCCGACTCGCCCTGCTTGCGGCTCAGCTCGGCGGCGGCGCGCGCCTCGGCCGCACCGAGCGAGGCCGCGCGCACGTCGAGTCGCGCGAGCAGCGCCCCCTTCTTCACGTGCGCGCCGCGCTCGACGTAGGTCTCCAGCACCTTGCCCGCGGCGTTGGCGGCGAGCTCCGCCTGCCGGGCGCCGCGCAGCGTCCCGGTGAGCGCGAGCGAGGCGGGCACCTGCTCGGCGCGCGCCTCCACCGTCTCGACATGGATGGGCGCGGTCGCGGAGGCGGCCGCGACCTCGGCCGCGCGGCTCTCCGTGCAGGCGGGCAGCGCGGCGAGCGCAGACAAAAACAGGACGGATCGCAGGGGCTTCGTGAGAGACACGTGGCTCCTCCTCGGGGTGGATCGGTGGCGTCGCGCCCCGGGGTGGGGCATCGCTACGAACGGTTGCGATGAGGGATAACACCGCCCGGGGTGACCGCAACGATAAGTTGCGTTAAGCGCAACGAATTGTTGCGATACGAGGAGGCGGGACCTAGATCACCGCTTGCGCTACCCTCGCGGAGGCAGTGAGCATGACGGCGACCCAGGCGGCGAAGAAGCAGGCAAAGCGGCGACCCAAGCGCCCGGCGGTGGTGCGGGGCGAGCCGGTCGTCCAGGGCGTCCTCCAGGCGACGATCGAGGAGCTGGCCCACGCCGGCTACGGCGCCCTTCGGGTGGAGGACGTGGCCACCCGCGCCGGCGTGAACAAGACGACCATCTACCGGCGCTGGCCCCTGAAGTCCGACCTCGTGCAGGCCGCGCTCTTCTCCTTCGCCGAGGGCGTGGTCATCCAGCCGTCGACCGGCTCGCTCCGCGGCGACCTGATGGAGCTCGGCCGGGGGATGGCAGGCGCCGCGTGCACCGCCCATGGTCAGAGCATGTTCCGCGTGCTCATGGCCGAGCGTCACCCGGACTTGATGGCCATCGAGCGCTCGCTGCGAAAGACCTTCGAGGCGGTGCCGCTCTCGGTGGTCCAGGCCGCCGTGAACCGCGGCGAGCTCCGCCCCGGCCTCGACCCGCGCGTGCTGATGGAGACCTTCATCGGCGCCCTCCACCACCGCGTCTTCATGATGCAGGAGACCGCCGACGAAGACTTCGTCGCCCGCGTCGTCGACCTGGTCCTGCACGGCGCGCTCAAGCGCTGAGCGTGCGACCCTTCAGCGCCGCACCCGCTCGCGCCGCACCCGCGCGACCCAGCTCTCCACCTGCCCGCCCCCCGCGTCGCGCCGCAGCGAGAGCAGCACGTCCTCCCCGATCGGCCCCGTGAGCCGCTTCCTCGCCGCCTCGATCGAATGCACCTCGCGGCCGTTGATCGCCAGCAGCTCGTCCCCCGGCTCGAGCCCGGCCACCTCGCCCTCGCTCCCCGGCGGCACCATCACCACCAGCACGGTCACGCCCCCACCCGCGCGGTGCTCGCCCAGCGTCACGGCCACGCTCGCCGCGCCCTTCGGCTCCTTCTTCGTCGAGGGCTCACCGTCGAGGGTGATCTTCACCCGCTCGGTCGTGCGCCCCGCGCGCACCTCCACGCCCTCGATCGCGGCGCGCCCGAGATCGCTGAAGTAGGCCTCCAGCGTGACCTTGCCCTCGGGCAGCCCGCCGAGCTTGAAGCGCCCCGCGCGATCGGTGGCGACGATGCCCCGCGGCAGCGGCCCCAGCGGCAGGTAGGTCGGCACGCCGCGCAGGCCCACCCGCGCCCCGGCCACCGGCTCGTCGTCGCCGTCGACGACCAGGCCCTCGACCTCGCCGGCCTCGCTGAGATCTATTTTGCCTAGATCGGCCGGGTGATCGCGATCGCCCTCCACCTGGACCACCGCCTCGGCCGGCGCGTGCTCGGCGGCGCTCACGGTGATCCGCACCCGCCCCGGCGCGAGGTCGTCGAGCGTGTAGCTCCCCTCGTCGTCGGTGCGGGCGTGGCGCGCGCCGGTGGCGGTGAACACGGTGACCTCGGCGTCGGCGATCCGATCGCGCCCGCCCCGCCCGGTCACCTCACCGCGCGCGCGCACCCCCTCGGCGAGCACGAAGTCGAGCCTCTTCGGCGCGCTCTCGACGGCGCTGACCTTGGGCGCTTTTCCAGGGCGGATCATGGTGATCCGCAGCGGCAAGCCCAGCGCGTTCGGCAGCTCCACGTCGCCGTCGTTGGTCGTGAAGAGGGTGCGGCGCAGGGGCTCGCCGAGCTCCAGCGAGACCGCGCGCACCTCGACGCGATCGACGGGGTAGCCGCGGTCGTCGGCGACGTGGATCGTCACCGTGTCGCGCGCCTTCGGCAGGACGATCTCCACCTCTCGCCGATCCCGATCGGGCACCTGCAAGAGCCCGCGCGCCACCACCTCGCCGGGCGCCGAGGCGCGCGCCACCGAGAGCAGCACCTCCTCGGGCGCGGAGGCGAAGGTGAAGGTTCCATCGTCGGCGGTGTAGGCGACCAGCTCCAGCGAGCCATGCGTGGCCGCGAGCTCGATGCGCGCGCCCGCCACCGGGGTCTTGTCCTCCTCGACCACGCGCCCCTCGATCCAGCCTCCCTGGCGCAGCACCACGTGCACCGTGGCGGTGGCGCCGGGGCGGATGGTCACCACCTCGGACACGGTCTCGACGTAGCTCGGGTGGCGCACCAGCGCGTGCACGCGGCCCGGTGGAACGGGCGCGGCGCGGAAGCTCCCGTCGCGCGTGGTCACCCAGGGATCGCCTCCGCGCGCGGCCACGGCGCCCGGGAGCGCGTCGCCGCCGGGCTCGGTGGTGCCGCCGAGGCCGGTGCCCGGAGGCAGGTTGGAGACCGCCCCCATCCCGTGCGGAAAATCGGGGATGGGCCCGGGCATGACGCCGAGCTCGCCCATGGGGATCAAGGGCCTGGGGCCGCCCATCGACAGCTCGAAGTGCGCGTCGCGGAAGTCGGTCATGGTGGTGGAGACGTCGATCGGCAGGCCCTCGTCGTCGACGCCGATCACCTCGATGGATGCGCCGGCGACCGGGAATCCTCGGTCGTCAACGACGTCACCCAGCAGGACACCGCCGTGGAGGAGCGCCACCCGCGCCTCGGTCGCGTCGGCCTCGACCAGCACCGCGGTCCGCTCCACGAAGCCCTCGGCCCGCGCCGAGACCGTGGCCTGCTCGTGCCCGATCGGGCCCAGCACGACGACGCCCTTGTCGTCGGTGCGGCCCTGGAGCGGGAAGGACGAGAGCCCCTGCTCGGCGAGCACCACGCTGGCGTTCTTGATCGGCGCCGCGTCGTCCCCCGCGCCGTCGGTGACGGTGACGACGACGCGCTTGCCCTTCTCCAGCGTGAGCTCGACCTGCTTCACCTCGCCTCGCCTCGCGGGCACCGCGAAGTCGGTGGGGCTCCGCTCGTCGCCGAGGCGCGCCATCAGATCGTAGGCGCCGCCGTGCAGCCCGCTGATGGTGGCCTTGCCGTCGTCGCCGGTGAGCGTGCTCCGCGCGGGCCAGAGCCCGGTGCCCGCGGCGAGCACGGTGGCGCCCTTCGCGGGCTGCCCGTCGCTCCCCTTCACGCTCACGACCAGCGTGGCCAGGCGCTCCAGGCGCAGCCGCAGCGGCGCCGCGCCGGGGACCACCCCGCCGCGCACCGTGTCGTCGTAGCCGCGCTTCGAGGCCCGGGCGCGGTACGGCGGAGGCCCGAGGCGATCGACCCGCGCCGCGCCGTCCGCGCCGGTGATCGCCAGGTAGGGCAGGGGATCGGCGGTGATCACCTCGACCTCGGCGCCCGCGACCGGCTGCTCGGCCTCGTCGACGACGATCACGTCGAGCGCGCGCGCCTGCCGGAGCTGCAAGCGCTCCTCGCGCGTCCCCGCTTCGAGCACCGCCTTCAGCGAAGCGCGCGTGCGCCCCGGCCCATAGGCGAGCACCCATGTCTCGCCGCGGGGCAGGCTCGGGAAGCGCGACCAGCCCCCGGGGTCGCTGTCACGATCGCCTGCAAAATAAGCTTTTTTGTCGCGGATCGTGAAGACCCGCACGCTCGCCCCGGCCACGGGTCGCTCGGCCTCGTCCACCACCAACACGTCGAGCGCGGCGTCGCGCACGCTGATCTCCTCCGGCACGGGAGGCGCGGGGATCGGCGGAGGCAGCGGCAAACGAAGGGCTGTGTCCCGCAGGGTGGTGACGAAGAAGAAGCAGATCAGCGCGGCCAGCGCGACGACGAGCCGACCGAGGAGGCCCTCATCCCGCGCGCTGCTCCCCGCCCTTCGATCGGCGGTCGGGTGGCCCCGGTCCTCGCTCACATTGCTCCGTTGCCTGGCTGAAGGAAGGGATGCTTAGCGCGATTTGTTCCCAGCGGAAGCGCTTCGTGATCGTGCGCGGGCACCATCGACCATGCGCCCTGGTTTCTCGTAGCATCTCCTTCATGAACAGCCGCCCTTCGCTGTCCGGGATGTCGCCCGTCGCCTCTGTCCGCGTCGCCTCCCTGCTCGGCCTCTTCACCGCCGCGCTGCTCGGCGTCTCCTGCAAGGGAGGCGAATCGAGCGGCGGGGGCGGCAGCAGCGGCAGCAGCAGCACCGGCCCCGTCCCGACCGGCGCGGGCACCGGCGGGCCGCTCCCTCCCGCGCCCTCGTGCAAGGCCGCGGACACGGGCAGCGCGGTCGTCGAGAAGCCCACGCTGCTCCTCACGCTGAAAGATCGCTGGCACGAGGCCTGGCTCGGCTC
>Ga0075163_10010903_pt1 | contig 11855 bp, 1 predicted proteins | sample JI1023141ADNA_FD_71478 | JGI IMG/M metagenome (GOLD analysis project Ga0075163, IMG submission 71478) | Wastewater effluent complex algal communities from Wisconsin, to seasonally profile nutrient transformation and Carbon sequestration -... | ecosystem: Engineered > WWTP > Effluent > Algae... | reverse complement strand
CGCTGGTGACGGTGCACCTGGCCTGCCAGGCGCTGCGTCAGGGCGAGTGCTCGCTGGCGCTGGCGGGCGGGGCGGCGCTGATGCTGACGCCGACGGTGTTCGTCGAGTTCAGCCGGCTGCGCGGGCTGGCGGCCGACGGGCGCTGCAAGAGCTTCGCGGCGACGGCCGACGGCGTGGGCTGGAGCGAGGGCTGCGGGCTGCTGGTGCTCAAGCGGCTGCCGGACGCGCTGCGCGACGGCGACGCGGTGCTCGCGGTGATCCGCGGCTCGGCGGTCAACCAGGACGGGCGCAGCAACGGCCTGACGGCCCCGCACGGGCCGGCGCAGGAGGCGGTGATCCGGCGCGCGCTGGCCCAGGCCGGGGTCGCGGCGGCGGAGGTCGACTACGTCGAGTGCCACGGGACCGGCACGGCGCTCGGCGATCCGATCGAGGTCCAGGCGCTCGGCGCCGTGATGGCGGGGCGTCCCGCTGGACGGCCGCTGATCATCGGCTCGGTGAAGTCGAACCTCGGGCACACGCAGGCGGCCGCGGGCGCGGCGGGGATCATGAAGGTGGTGCTCGCGCTCGACCACGAGCGCATCCCGCAGAGCCTGCACTTTTTGAATGCGGGGCCGAGCCCGCACATCCCGTGGGACACGCTGCCGGTCGCGGTCGCGGCGGAGGCGGTGGCCTGGCCGCGCGGGGCGACGCCGCGGCGGGCGGGGGTCAGCTCGTTCGGGGTCAGCGGGACCAACGCGCACGTCGTGATCGAGGAGGCGCCGGCGCCCGCGGCGACGCGGACGGCCGGGCGCACGGCGGAGCTGGTGGTGCTCTCGGCGCGCGACGCCGCGGCGCTCGACGAGGTCGCGCGGCGGCTGCGGGCGCACCTCGAGCTGCACCCTGAGCTCGCGCTCGCGGACGTCGCGGCGACGCTGGCGACCGGGCGCAGCGCGATGGATCTGCGGCGCGCGCTGGTCGTCGGCTCGGCGGCGGAGCTGGTCGAGGCGCTCGCGGCGAGGGTGGACGGGACGCGCGCGCTGCCGGGGCGGCCGCGGGTCGTGTTCGTGTTCCCCGGGCAGGGCGGGCAGTGGGCCGGGATGGCCCGCCAGCTGCTGCGCGAGGAGCCGGTGGTTCGCGCGAGCCTCGAGAGGAGCGACGCGGAGATCTTCGCGGAGGTCGGGTGGTCGGTGCTCGCGGAGCTGGCGGAGTCGTCGCGCATGGACCGGATCGAGGTCGTGCAGCCGACGCTGTTCGCGGTCGAGGTCGCGCTCGCGGCGCTGTGGCGGTCGTGGGGCGTCGAGCCCGACGCGGTCGTCGGCCACAGCATGGGCGAGGTCGCGGCGGCGCACGTCGCCGGGGCGCTGAGCTTGAAAGATGCCGTGCGCGTGATCTGCCGGCGCAGTCGACTGCTGCAGCAGATCAGCGGGGCCGGGGCGATGGCGATGGTCGAGCTGACGCAGGCCGACGCCGAGGTCGCGCTGCGCGGGCTCGAGGACCGGCTCAGCGTGGCGGCCTGCAACGGGCCGCGCGCGACGGTGCTGGCCGGCGAGCCCGCGGCGCTCGACGAGGTGCTCGCGCGGCTCGCCGCGGCGGGGGTGTTCTGTCGCCGGGTGCGGGTCGACGTCGCCAGCCACAGCCCGCAGGTCGAGCCGCTGCGGCCGGCGCTGCTCGCCGCGCTGGCGGGGCTGCGGCCGGAGGCGACGCGCGTGCCGATGCGGTCGACGGTGACCGGCGCGGCGCTGACGGGGGCGGAGCTGACCGGGGACTACTGGCTGGCGAACCTGCGCGAGCCGGTGCGCTTCGCCGCGGCGATCTCCGGGCTGCTCGCGGACGACCACGCGATCTTCGTCGAGATGAGCCCGCACCCGGTGCTGACGCCGGCGGTCGACGAGCTGCTGCGCGCGGCGGGGCGGCCGGGGGTCGCGGTCGGCTCGCAGCGGCGCGACCAGGACGAGCGCCGCGCGCTGCTCGAGTCGCTCGCCGCGGTGTGGCTGCGCGGGGGCCCGGTGCGCTGGGATCGGGTCGTGCAGGCGGGGGCGCGGCGGGTCGCGTTGCCGACGTATCCGTGGCAAAGAGGGCGCTACTGGATCGAGGTCGACGGGCGCAGCAAGGAGCAGCGCGCGGGGCATCCGCTGCTCGGGGTCGGGCACACGCTGTCGACCGGCGGGGTGCGGCTGTGGGAGGCGACGCTCGGCGGGGGGCGACCGCGGTGGCTCGAGGACCACAGGGTGCACGGCGCGGCGGTGCTGCCGGGCGCGGGGTTCCTGGAGATGGCGATCGCGGCGGGGGTCGAGGCGCTCGGCGGGGCGGTGGTCGTCGAGGATATGAGCTTCGAGCAGGTGCTCGCGGTCGACGCGGCGCGGCAGGTGCAGACCGTGACGACCGAGGACGGCGCGGGGCGGCTGCGGCTTCAGGTCGCGAGCCGCGTCGCGGACGGGGCGTGGGTCGTGCACGCGCGCGGGGTGGTGCGGCGGGCGGAGCAAGCCCAGGCGGGCGCGCTGGACGTCGCGGGGCTGCGAGAGGCGCTGGGCGAGGCGATCGCCGCGGAGGCCGTGTATGCGCGGCTGGCCGCGCGGGGGCTCGAGTACGGGCCGGCGTTTCGTGGGGTCGCGCGGCTGTGGTGCGGGCCGGAGCAGGCGCTCGGCGAGGTGCGGGTGCGCGTCGCCGACGCGGATCGCTGCCACGTGCACCCTGCCCTGCTCGACGCGTGCTTGCAGGTGACGATCGGGGCGTTCGGCGCCGACGATGCGACGTGGTTGCCGGTCGAGGTCGGGGCGCTGCGGCTGGTGAATCGCGGGAGGATCGCGGGGGCGCTGTGGTGTCACGCGAAGCTGCGGCCGGAGGCGGCGAGCGCGGGGCCGCGGCGGCGCTGCGCGGACCTGCAGATCGCGGACGCGACCGGGCAGATCGTCGCCGAGGTCGCCGGGCTCGTGGTCCAGCAGGTCGCGGGGCGGCGCGGGCGCGAGGAGGACGGGTGGTTCATCGCGCTGGCGTGGGAGCGCGTCGCGGCGCCGGTGCGGCGCGGGGCGCCCGGGCGGGTGCTGGTGCTCGGCGATGGTGGCGGGCTCGGGGGGCCGCTGCGGGTCGCGCTCGAGGCGGCGGGGCACACGGTGGTCCACGCGGTCGCGGGGGCCGACGGGCGCTGGCCGTTCGACGACGGTCACCCGGCGACGCTGCGGGCGCTGCTCGGGGACGTGTTTCGCGGGGCCGCGCCGACGGCCGTGGTCCACCTGCGCAGCCTCGAGGGCGACGACGCGATCGAGGGGGCGCTCGTGCGCGGACCCGACAGCGCGCTGCACACGGTGCAGGCGATCGTGGGGATGGGGTATCGCGACGCGCCGCGGCTGTGGCTGGTGACGCGCGGGGCCCAGGCGGTCGGGGACGGGCCGGTGGCGGTCGAGCAGGCGCCGCTGCTGGGCCTGGCGCGCGTGATCGCGATGGAGCACCCGGAGCTGCGCTGCGCGCGGGTCGACCTCGATCCGCGGCGGCCGGCGGGTGAGGCGGAGCTGCTCGCGGCGGAGCTCGGCGGCGACGAGGTCGAGCACGAGGTCGCGTGGCGCGGCGCGGTGCGGCAGGTCGCCCGGCTGGTCCGCCGCGCGCCGATCGGGCGGGTCGATGGGGTGCGGCGCTGGGGGCCGCGGGCGACGGGCAGTTATTTGATCACGGGCGGGCTCGGGGGGCTCGGGCTCGGCGTCGCGGGCTGGCTCGCGGAGCGCGGGGCCGGGCACGTCGTGCTCGTCGGCAGATCGGGGGCGGACAGCGCGGAGCAGCGGGCGGCGATCGCAGGCATCGAGGCCCGCGGCGCGCGGGTGACGGTCGCGCGGGCCGATGTCGGCGAGCGCGAGCAGGTCGCGGCGGTGCTCGCCATGATCGCGGACTCGGGGCCGCCGCTGGCCGGCGTCGTGCATGCGGCGGGGGTGCTCGACGACGGCTTGCTGGTCCAGCAAACCCGGGCTCGCCTGCGGCGCGTGATGGCGGCGAAGATCGGCGGGGCGCTGCACCTCGACGCGCTGACCCGCGGGCAGGGGCTCGACTTCTTCGTGATGTACGCGTCGGCGGCGGGGCTGATCGGCGCGCCCGGGCAGGGCAACTACGCGGCCGCGAACACCTTCCTCGACGCGCTCGCGCACCGCAGGCGCGCCGCGGGGCTGGCGGCGCTCAGCGTCGACTGGGGGGCCTTTTCGGAGGTCGGATTGGCGACGAGCGCGGGGGCGCGGCTGGCCGATCGCGGGCTGCGGAGCTTGACGCCGGCCGAGGGGCTCGCGGCGCTCGAGCGCCTGCTCGACGCCGACGCGACGCAGGCGGCCGTGGTGCCGCTCGACGTGCGGCGCTGGGTCGAGTTCTTCCCGGCCGCGGCGGCGTCGCCGATGCTCGCGCCGCTGCTGACGGCGCCGGCCCGGCGCGACGCGGGGGCGGACGGGCTGCGCGAGCGGGTGACGCGGGCCGGGGCGCAGGCGGGGCGCGCGTTGCTGGTCGAGTTCCTGCGCGGCGAGGCGGCGCGGGTGCTGCGGATCGGCGAGGGCGGGCTCGACGTCGACGCGCCGTTGACCGCGCTCGGCATGGACTCGCTGATGGGGCTCGAGCTGCGCAACCGCGTCGAGGCGGCGCTCGGCGTGCGGGTCCCGGCGACGCTGCTGTGGACGTACCCGACGGCGGCGGCGCTCGGCGAGCACCTGCTCGGGCTGCTCGGGATGACCGGATCGACCGACGCGATCATGGACGACGAGGTCGCGACGCCGCCGGTGGTCGCGGAGGACCTCGACGAGGACGGGCTGCTCGCGCTGCTCGACGCGTCGCTGGCGCGGGCGCGGCCGGACGAGGGAGGGCGCGGATGAGCCAGCGCGAGGAGTTGCTGCTCGAGCGCCTGCAGCGGGCGACGCTGGCGCTGCGCGACACGCTCGACGAGCGCGACGCGCTGCTGCGCGAGAAGTTCGAGCCGATCGCGATCGTCGGCGTCGGCTGTCGGTTCCCGGGCGGCGCGGACGACCCCGAGTTATTTTGGAAACTGCTCGACGAGGGGCGCGACGGGATCGGGCCGCTCGCGCCGCGCTGGGCGCTGTCGGGGACGGTTCCGGGGCCGACGGCGCCGCGCTGGGCGGGGCTGCTGACCGGGGCGGTCGAGGACTTCGACCCGGCGTTCTTCGGCATCTCGCCGCGCGAGGCCGGGTCGCTCGACCCGCAGCACCGCCTGCTGCTCGAGGTCGGGTGGGAGGCGCTCGAGGACGCGGGGATCGCCGCCCACGGGCTCAGGGGCAGCCGCACCGGCGTGTTCGTCGGCGCGACCAACACGGACTACTTCGGGCTCGTCAGCCGCGCGCCGCGGGCGCAGCAGGACGCGTACACGATCACCGGGAATTTGTTGAGCGTCGCGGCGGGCCGGCTGTCGTACACGTGGGGGCTGCAGGGGCCGTGCATGACGGTCGACACGGTCTGCTCGTCGTCGCTGGTGACGGTCCACCTCGCGTGCCAGAGCCTGCGCGCCGGCGAGAGCGACCTGGCGCTCGCGGGCGGGGTCAACCTGATCCTCTCGGCGGACACGATGGACGGGGCCGAGCGGACCCAGGCGCTCGCGCCGGACGGCCGCTGCAAGACCTTCGACGCGCTGGCCAACGGCTTCGCGCGCGGCGAGGGCTGCGGGCTGGTCGTGCTCAAGCGGCTGCGTGACGCGCGACGCGACGGCGATCCGATCCGGGCGCTGATCCGCGGCTCGGCGGTCAACCAGGACGGCGCGTCGACCGGGCTGACCGCGCCGAACGTGCGCGCCCAGCAGGCGCTGCTGCGCGACGCGCTGGCCAGCGCGCGGGTGGCCGCGGCGGACGTCGGCTTCATCGAGACCCACGGGACCGGGACGGCGCTCGGCGACCCGATCGAGGTCGAGGCGCTGCGCGCCGTGCTCGGGGCCCCGCGCGCCGACGGCTCGCGCTGCGTGCTCGGGGCGGTCAAGACCAACCTCGGACACCTCGAGGCCGCGGCCGGCGTCGCCGGGCTGATCAAGGCGGTGCTCGCGTTGCAGCACCAGCGCATCCCGCGAAACCTCAACTTCAGGGTCCAGAACCCGCGCATCGAGCTCGAGGGCTCGGCGCTGGCGCTGGCGACCGCGGCGCTGGCGTGGCCGCGGGGCGAGCGGCCGCGGCTCGCGGGGGTCAGCGCGTTCGGGCTCAGCGGGACCAACGCGCACGTGCTGCTCGAGGAGGCGCCGGCGATCTCGGAGACATCGGCGCCGACGCGGGCGGCCGAGCTGCTGGTGCTCTCGGCGAAGACCTCCGCGGCGCTCGATGTGGTGGCCGCGCGGCTGCGGGACATGCTCGCGGGGGATGTCGCGAGCGACGCGTCGCGTGCGTCGGGCGACGCGTCCCGCGACGGCGCGAGCCTCGGGGACCTCGCGTTCAGCCTGGCGCGCACGCGCAGCCCGCTCGAGCACCGCGCGGCGATCGTCGCCGGCTCGCGCGCGGAGCTGGTCGCGGCGCTGACCGGGCTGGCCGCGGGCGCGAGCCCGCCGGGGACCACGCGCGCGGCGGTCCGCCCGGGGCGCGGCGCGCTGGCGTTCCTGTTCACCGGGCAGGGCGCGCAGGTCGTCGGCATGGGCCGCGAGCTCGCGGCGGCGTGGCCGGTGTTTCGCGCGGCGCTCGAGCGCTGCGCGGCGCTGTTCGACCGCGAGCTCGAGCGGCCGCTGCTCGCCGTGATGTGGGCCGAGCCGGGCAGCGAGGCGGCGGCGCTGCTGGACAGGACCGCGTACACGCAGCCGGCGCTGTTCGCCCTGCAGCACGCGCTGGTGGCCCTGTGGCGGTCGTGGGGCGTGGAGCCGGCGCTGGCGGCCGGGCACAGCGTCGGCGAGCTGTCGGCGGCCTGCGCGGCCGGGGTGTTCTCGCTCGAGGACGGGGCGCGGCTGGTCGCGGCGCGCGGGCGGCTGATGCAGGCGCTGCCGGCCGGCGGCGCGATGATGTCGATCGCGGCGAGCGAGGCCGAGGTCGAGGCCGCGATCGCGGGCCACGCCGACGTCGTCGCTATCGCGGCGATCAACGGGCCCGAGCAGGTCGTGATCGCCGGCGACGAGGCGCCGGTCCGCGAGATCGCGGCGGGCTTCGCTGCCATGGGTCGGCGGACCCGGGCGCTGGCGGTGTCGCACGCGTTTCACTCGCAGCGCGTCGAGCCGATGCTCGCGGCGTTCGGGCGCGTCGCGGCGACGGTCGCCATGCGGGAGCCCGCGCGGCCGCTGGTGTCGAACGTCAGCGGCGCGCTCGCGGGCCCGGAGCTCGCCACGCCCGACTACTGGGTGCGACACGCCCGCGCGGCGGTCCGCTTCGGCGACGGCGTGCGCGCGCTGTCCGGGGCGGGGGCGCGTTGCTTCCTGGAAATTGGTCCGCGGCCGGCGCTGCTCGCGAGCGTGCCCGCGTGTGTGCCGGACGCTTCACCGACGTTGATCGCGTCGCTGCGCGGGGGTCGGGCCGAGACGGTCGCCATCCTCGAGGCGCTCGGCGGCGTGTGGCTGGCCGGCGGCGAGGTCGACTGGCGCGGCGTGTTCTTTGAGAAGGCGCATCGGCGGGTGGCCCTGCCGCGCTACCCCTGGCAGCGCCAGCGCTGCTGGCTCGAGGTCGCGGCTGCGCCCGGGGCGACGGCCGGGACGGTCGGCGCCTATTACGACGCGGTCGCCCGCGCCGACGCGCTCGCCGACGGTGACAGCGAGATCGACGGCGGCGAGCGCTACCTGACCTTCGCGCCGTTCGCCGAGCCGGTGCCGGGGTTCTCGTGGCTGCTGGCGACGCTCGACCCGACCGGGCACCCGGAGCAGGCGCGCCGCGTGCTCGCGGCCCAGCGCGAGATGCGGGCGGTGCTGTTTCGCCGGGTCGACGTCGCCGCCTGCAAGGATGTCCTCGACCTCGGCTGCGGCTACGCGACCGACCTGCTGGTGCTCGCGCGCAAGCACGCGCACTTGCAGCTGCACGGGCACACGGTCTCGGCGGAGCAGGCGAGCATCGGCGCGGCGCGGGCGCGGCGGTCGGGGCTCGAGGATCGCGTCGGCGTGCTCCACCGCGACAGCACGCGCGGGCCGTACCTGGCCGACTACGACCTGGTGTTCGGGGTCGAGGTCGCGTGCCACGTGCGCGACAAGGCGGCGCTGTTCGCCAACGTCGGGGCGCACCTGCGCGAGGGCGGGTGGCTGGTGCTGTCGGACTTCGTGGCGAACACGGCGTCGGACATCGAGCACGACGAGGCGGGCTCGTACCTGGCGACGGCGCGGCGGTGGGCCGAGGTGCTCGCGCACAATCACCTCCGGCTCGACGAGTGCGTCGACGTGAGCCCGGAGATCGCCAACTTCCTCGACGACCCGGAGTTCGCGCGCAACCGCGAGCGCCTGCGCGGGGCCGGCGGCGACGCGGCCGTCGACGCCGGGTTCACCTCGTACGATCAGCTGAGCCGGCTGCTGCGCCGGCGCATGGCCAGCTACGTGCTGATGAACGCGCGCCGCGTCGCCGCGGGGACGGCGAGCGACGCACTGCTGGCCGACAACCTGCGCGCGCTGGCCCGGCCGACGCCCTACGCGGAGCTCCGGCCGCAGGCGCGCCGCCCTGACGATCGCTTTTTAAAAGTCGCGTGGGAGGCCGCGCCGGTGCCCGCGGCGCGCACGAACGCGGGGCGCTGGCTGCTGCTCGGGGCCGAGGCGGGGGTCGGGGCGGCGCTGCGGGACGCGCTGACGACCGCGGGCCACGCCGTGGTGCTCGCGCCGACTTCGGTGAGCCGCGACGCGACGCGCACGACGCTGGCCCGGGCTTTCGAAGGGCTCGCGCCGACGGCGGTGGTCCACCTGGGGAGCCTCGACGGCGACGCGCCGGCCGACGCGGGTGACGGCGCGGCGCTCGAGGCGGCGCTGGTGCGCGGGGCCGACAGCGCGCTCGCGCTGGTCCAGGCGCTGCCGGCGATGCGCTGGCGCGACGCGCCGCGGCTGTGGCTGGTGACCCGCGCGGGGCAGGCCGCGGGCGCGGGCGACGAGGTCGCGCCGACGCAGGCGCCGCTGCTCGGGCTCGGACGCGTGATCGCCATGGAGCACCCGGAGCTGCGCTGCGCCCGGGTCGACCTCGACGCGAACCGGCCGGCGGGCGAGGTCCCGAGCTTGCTCGCCGAGCTGCTCGCCGACGACGCCGAGGACGAGGTCGCGCTGCGGGCGGGCGGTCGGCTCGTCGCGCGCATCGTCCGACATGCGCCGATCGACCGCGGGCCCGCGCCGGCCGTGCGCGCCGACGGCTCGTATCTCGTGACCGGCGGGCTCGGCGGGCTCGGGCTCGGGGTCGCCACGTGGCTCGTCGAGCGCGGCGCCGGCCACGTCGTGCTGCTCGGGCGCCGCGGTCCGACGCGCCCGGAGCAACACGCGAGCCTCGCCGCGCTCGCGGATCGCGTGACGGTCGTGCTCGCCGACGTCGCCGACGCGGACGGGCTCGCGCGGGCGCTCGCGACCGCGAGGACAGCCGCGCCGCTGCGCGGCGTCGTGCACGCGGCCGGCGTCGCCGACCCGGCGATGCTCGCGGACCTCACGCCCGGGCGGCTGCGCGAGGTCATGGCCGCGAAGGCCCGCGGGGCGCTGCTGCTGCACGCCGCGACCCGGCAGGACGCGCTCGACATGTTCGTGATGTACGCGTCGGTCGCGGGCCTGCTCGGGCTCGCGGGGACGGGCAACTACGCGGCCGCCAACGCGCTGCTCGACGCGCTCGCGCACCACCGGCGCGGGCGCGGCCTGCCGGCGCTGAGCGTCGACTGGGGCGTGTTCGACGGCGTCGGTCTGGCGTCCGCGGCGGACGGGCGCCGGGCCGCGGCCTACACCGCGGGCATGCGCGGCATGACCCCGGGCGAGGGCCTGGACGCGCTCGCGCGGCTGCTCGCCGACGACCGGGCGCAGGTCGCCGTCGTGCCGTTCGACGCGGCGCAGTGGGTCGAGTCGTACCCGGCCGCGGCGGGCTCGCGCCGGCTCGCGCCGCTGCTCGCGACGTCGACGGACGCGCCGAGATCCGGCGACGCCGGGCTGCGCGCGCGCCTCGCCGCCGCCGACCCGGGCGCGCGCCCCGGGCTCGTGCTCGCCGTCGTCCGCGGCCACGCCTCGCAGGTCCTGCGCATCCCCGAGGCCGCGCTCGACGTCGAGGCGCCGCTGACCGAGCTCGGCATGGACTCGCTGATGGGCCTCGAGCTGCGCAACCGCGTCGAGGTCGCGCTCGCCGTCAAGGTCCCGCCGACGCTGCTGTGGACCTACCCGACGGTCGCCGCGCTGAGCCGGCACCTCGCCGCCGAGCTCGCGGGCGACGTCCCCGCGGACGACGCGGTCCCGCCGACGATGACGCGCAGCGAGGCCGAGCGGCTGATCGACGAGGAGTTCGAGGCGCTGACATGACCGACGATCGACTCGCAAAGGCCGCGCTCGTGATCGGGCGCTTAAAAGAGCGGATCGCCGCGCTCGAGCAGGGCGAGGCGGCGCACGCCGGCCCGATCGCGATCGTCGGCGCGGGCTGCCGGTTCCCCGGCGGCGCCCACGGTCCCGCCGGCTACTGGGCGCTGCTCGACGCGGGCCGCGACGCGGTCGTCCCGCTCGCGGACCGCTGGGCCCGCGTCGGCGAGCAGCAGCGCGCCGACGTGCCCGCCTGGGCCGGGCTGCTGACCGCGCCGGTCGACGGCTTCGACGCCGAGTTCTTCGGGGTCTCGCCGCGCGAGGCCGCCGCGCTCGACCCCCAGCACCGCCTGCTGCTCGAGGTCGCCTGGGAGGCGCTCGAGGACGCCGGCGTCGCCCCGCACACGCTCGCGGGCACCCGCACCGGCGTGTTCCTCGGCGCGTGCGTCAGCGACTACGCGGGGCTCGTCGCGCGCCGCCTCGGCGACGAGCAGGACGCCTACGCGGTCACCGGCAACCTGCTGAGCGTCGCGGCCGGGCGCCTGGCGTACACGTGGGGGCTGCAGGGGCCGTGCATGACGGTCGACACCGCGTGCTCGTCGTCGCTGGTCGCCGTCCACCTGGCGTGCCGCAGCTTGCGGTCGCACGAGAGCGACGTGGCGCTCGCGGGCGGGGTCAACCTGCTGCTCTCGGCGCAGATGATGGGGGCGCTCGGGCGGACCCAGGCGCTGTCGCCCGAGGGCCGCTGCAAGACCTTCGACGCGCTCGCCAACGGCTTCGCGCGCGGCGAGGGCTGCGGGGTCGTGGTGCTGCGCCGGCTCGCCGACGCGGTGCGCGCGGGCGACCGGATCTGGGCGGTGATCCGCGGCTCCGCGGTCAACCAGGACGGGCGCTCCACCGGGCTCACCGCCCCGAACGTGCGCGCCCAGGAGGCGCTGCTGCGCGACGCGCTGCGCGACGCGCGGGTCGCCGCGGCGGACGTCGGCTTCATCGAGACCCACGGGACCGGCACGACCCTCGGCGACCCGATCGAGGTCGAGGCGCTGCGCGCCGTGCTCGGGGCCCCGCGCGCCGACGGAAGCCGCTGCGTGCTCGGGGCGGTCAAGACCAACCTCGGCCACCTCGAGGCCGCCGCGGGCGTCGCCGGGCTGATCAAGGCGATGCTCGCGCTGCACCACGGGCGTATTCCAAAGAACCTGCACTTTCGCACGCTCAACCCGCGCGTGCGCCTGGCCGACAGCGCGCTGGCGCTGGCGGAGGAGTCGATCGCCTGGCCGCGCGGCGAGCGGCCCCGCGTCGCCGGCGTGAGCGCGTTCGGCATGAGCGGGACCAACGCGCACGTGATCCTCGAGGAGGCGCCCGCGCCCGCCGTCGCCGCCGCGCCGCACAGGTCCGCGGAGCTGGTGGTGCTGTCGGCGCGCAGCCCCGCGGCCCTCGACGCCGCGGCGCGGCGCCTGCACGACCAGCTCGCGGCCGGAGACAATCATCGCACTTCCGGCGATCATCG
>Ga0075163_10010902_pt1 | contig 11855 bp, 8 predicted proteins | sample JI1023141ADNA_FD_71478 | JGI IMG/M metagenome (GOLD analysis project Ga0075163, IMG submission 71478) | Wastewater effluent complex algal communities from Wisconsin, to seasonally profile nutrient transformation and Carbon sequestration -... | ecosystem: Engineered > WWTP > Effluent > Algae... | reverse complement strand
GGCCCCGGCCGCGGTTCCGGCGCCGGCTGTCTCGTCGCCTACCTGCTCGGCATCACCAACCTCGATCCGCTCCGCTTCAAGCTGCTCTTCGAGCGCTTCCTGAACCCTGAGCGCGTGTCCCCGCCCGACTTCGATATCGATTTCTGCATGCGCCGCCGCGGCGAGGTGATCGACTACGTCCGCCAGAAATACGGCAACGACTGCGTCGCCAACATCATCACCTACGGCACCCTCGGCGCCAAGATGGTCCTGCGCGACGTCTCGCGCGTTCACGACCTGCCCTACGCCGACGCCGACCGTCTGGCCAAGATGATTCCCGACGAGCTCAACATCGAGCTCAAGTCCGCCATCGAGAAATCCGCCGAGCTGCGCAACGAGTTCGAGAAGAATCCCGTCGCCAAAAAGATCATCGAGCAGGCCCTCGTCCTCGAGGGCATGGTGCGCAACACCGGCAAGCACGCCGCGGGCATCATCATCACGGACAAGCCCCTCGAGGAATTCGTCCCGCTTACCCTGCAGGAAGGCGATGTCACCGTGCAGTTCGACATGAGCGCCGTCGGCAAGCTCGGCTTGCTGAAGATGGACTTCCTCGGCCTCAAGACGCTCACCGTCATCGCCGATGCCGTGGCCAACGTCCGCCGCACGGCCGACCCGAAGTTCGACATCGAGGCCGTCGGCTTCGAGGACGCCAAGACCTACGCCCTGCTCAACTCCGGCCGCACCACCGGCGTCTTCCAGCTGGAATCCGGCGGCATGCAGGCGCTCTGCCGCCAGATCGGCCTCTCCTCCATCGACGAGATCGTCGCCCTCATCGCGCTCTACCGTCCGGGTCCGATGGAGTGGATTCCCGACTACGTGCGCGGCAAGAAGGAGCCGAGCACCGTCACCTACCCGCACAAGCTTCTCGAGGATGTCTGCCGCGAGACCTACGGCGTCATGGTTTACCAGGAGCAGGTCATGGAGGCCGCCAAGATCATCGCCGGCTACACGCTCGGTGGCGCCGACATGCTCCGCCGCGCCATGGGCAAGAAGGACGCCGACGCGATGGCGAGGGAACGCGTCAAGTTCGTCGACGGTGCCGCTAAGGTGAACAAGATCGACGCCAAGACCGCCAACTCGATCTTCGACATCCTGAACAAGTTTGCGGGCTACGGCTTCAACAAGTCCCACTCCGCCGCCTACGCGGTGCTCAGCTACCAGACCGGCTACCTCAAGGCCAATTACCCGGTCCAGTTCATGGCCGCCATGCTCACCTCCGAGCTCGGCAACTCCGAGAAGGTCGCCCACTTCATCGCCGAGTGCGAAGCCATGGGCCTCAAGGTCCTTGGACCCGACGTCAACGAAAGCCGCGAGGCGTTCACGCCGGTGACCTCACGCAACCCGGTAGGGGCGCCGCTCGACGGCGCCCCTACATTTAATGCCATCCGCTTCGGTCTCGCTGGCATCAAGGGCATCGGCGAACAGGCCGCCCAGAAGATTCTCGAAGAGCGCGAAGCCAACGGCCCCTACAAGGACTTCGCCGACTTCACGTCCCGCGTCGACACCCGCGCCCTCAACAAGCGCGTGCTCGAACACCTCGTGAAGACCGGCGCCTTCGACTTCAGCGGCGCCGCCCGCAAGCCGCTCTTCGACAGCATCGACTCCGCCATCGCCGGCGCCGCCGCCCACGCCCGCGACAAGGCCGCCGGCCAAAACACCTTCCTCGACATGCTCGCCGAGGAGAAGCCGAAGAAGAAGGCCGTCATCACCACCAACGGCGCCACCACCCACACGACCACCGCGGCCGACTTCAGCTCGGCCGAACGCCTCCAGTTCGAGAAGGAACTCCTCGGCTTCTACGTCTCGGGCCACCCGCTCAACGCCTACAGCGGCCTCGCCGAGGCCCTCTGCACCCACACTGAGGAATCCGTGCTCCTCGAGGGCGACCGCGTGGAATTCCGCCTCTGCGGCATCATGAGCAGCATCAACAAGAAGCTCTCCAAAAAAGACAACCGTCCCTGGGCCTTCTTCAATCTCGCCAGCAAACGCGCCGCCATTTCGGTCAACATGTACGCGGACGCCTACGAATCCTATAATCAAAACCTCGCCGAGAACGCGCCGGTGGTGGTCCTTGGCACGGTGATGAAGGGCAACGACGGCGCGCGTCTCAACGTCAAAGAGCTCTATCCCCTCGACGCCTACCTGCAGAACCACATCCGCAAGGTCACCTGGCTGCTTACCCCCGACCACCCACAGCTGACCGACTGGCTGAAGGCGCTTCGCTCCACGCTCGATTCCAACGGCGGCGATACGCGGGTGGAGATGGCTTTTCTCTTCGAAAACCGCGTCGCCCCGATTGCCGAGGTCGCCGGCGCCCTTAAGTGGCGCCTCGCCCCCGAAGCCTGCCAGCGCCTCCGCGCCCACCCCGCCGTCGCCGGCCTCCACGCCGAAGCCCGCCCGCTGGAACTGAAGGAAGTCAAGAAACGCTGGGGCAAGCGGGGCTGACGCAGAGGCGCCGAAATCACGGAAAGGATCTTTCCTCATTCCGGGTTTTCCGTGTATTCCGTGGTTTCCCAATGTCCTCTCCCGTCCTCAACCACGCCGCCCGCGTCCTGAAACTCGTGCAGACCGGCGTGCCCGCCGACCAGGCACTGCGCGACTCCCTCACCCAGGACCGCCACTTCACCGCGCCCCTGGCCCGCCGGCAGGTGAGCCAAGCCGTGTTCACCTACTTCCGCTGGTGGCGCTGGCTGGCCCCCAAGGACTCCCTCCAGAAACAACTCGAGGTCGCCCTCGCCCTGCAGGCCCGCTTCGACAAAACCCCCGACAGCTTCAAGCCCGAGGCCCTCGCCGCCCGTGCCGTGCCGGAGTGGCTGAAGGACGAGATTCCGTGGCCCGAGGCCGGCGCGGGCGGGGGCAGCCGCCCCTACGCGACGGAACTTGCGTGGCTCCGCCAGATCCAACGCGTCCCCACCCTCTGGATCCGCACCAAGCAGGGCCTCGAAGCCAAAGTCACCGCCGCCCTCGGCCACTGCACGCCACCCCCTGCTCACCGCTCACTGCTCACCGCTTTCGCCTACTCCGGACCCACCGACCTCTACCGCACCAAGGAATTCCAAGCCGGCGAATTCGAGATTCAGGACCTCGCTTCGCAGCTCGTCAGCCACGCCTGCGCGCCCAAGCCCGGCGAAACCTGGTGGGACACCTGCGCCGGCGAGGGCGGCAAGTCGATGCACCTGGCCGATCTCATGCAAAACAAGGGCCTGCTCTGGGCCACCGACCGCTCGGTGCGCCGCCTGACCAAGCTCAAGGCCCGCGCCGCCCGCGCCCAGATCTTCAACTACCGCGCCGCCGAATGGGACGGCGGGGCCAAGCTGCCGACCAAGACCAAGTTTGACGGTGTGCTGATCGACGCTCCGTGCAGCGGCGTCGGCACCTGGCAGCGCAATCCGCACGCCCGCTGGACGAGTTCCCTCACCGACGTCCAGGAACTCGCGGCCGTGCAGACCAACCTCCTCAACCACGTCGCCCCCGCGATCAAGAAGGGCGGCCGGCTGATCTACTCCGTCTGCACGCTCACCCGCGCCGAGACGACCGCGATCGCCGACGCCTTCACCGCCGCCCACCCGGAGTTCGAACCCTGGCCGGTTTCCGGCGCCCAGCCCTCCGCTCTCAGCTCTCAGCTCTTCTTGTGGCCGCAGGCACTGAACGCCAACGGCATGTTCATCGCCACCTGGAAGAGAAAGTAGGGCCGGTCTCCGACCGGCCGGGCGCTTACGCCATCGACAGCCGAAGCAGAAATGCTATCTCCCTTGAGAGCATCACGCTTGGGCCGGCGTGGCGCTGTGAACGCACCCACCCACCATGATCTCGCCCTCCCTTCGCCCTTGTTTCCTTTTCACCGCGGCTGCTTTGGCCCTCCTCTCCAGCGCCCTGGCCGGCCCGCCGCCCGCGAGTGACTTTGTCCATCGCCTTGATGTCTCTAACGTCCAGATTTCCGAAGACGGGCACTATGTGTCCTTCCAGAGCCCCGGCAAAGACGACAGTTACGACCTGAACCTCTACGACACCGAAACCCGCAAGCCCATGAGACTGGATCTGGGTGGCATGCAGCTCGCGACCCATCAATGGATCGACGCCCATCGCATGATCCTTTCCTACCTCAATGACACCAAGCAGGTCTACGACGCCCGTCTCAACAAGGTCACCGGGAACATCAGCGCGTTCGGACAATTCCTGGTCTTTATCAGCGCGCTCCGGAAAAACCCCGATCTCTTCATCGTCCGATTCTATGAGGAATACCTGAACAGCGGCGCCCGTTCGGGTCTGGCCGTGATCAACTCGCAGCGCGTCACGTTCTCGATGGCCGGACACAACAACCTGCGTTTCAATGTGCGGGATTGGCTCGATCTGCCACCGGGCCAGTTGAACCAGACGCTCACTGATGCAGACGGGGAGGTCCGCGGGGTCAGCATGTACTACTCCGGAAAACTGCGCTTCCACTATCGCACCAGCGCGCAAGCACCCTGGACTGAACTGCCGCTCGATCTCGACAGGACGACGGTCCGCGAGATCACGAGCGATCCGGACATCCTTTCCGTGTCCCATTTCGCCGAAAACGTCGCGGCTAGCCGGCTCCAGACTTACCAGATCAGCACGGGACAGTTCGGCCCCGTCATCGTGGAAGATGCCGAATATTCGCTCGATGAGGCGACCACCATCAGCATCAGGCAGTCGGACGGGGCATCCCGGCCCGTTGGCGTGACCTATCAGCGCAGCCTGCCCACCCAAAAGTCCCTCGATCCCGCCTTCAGCGAGGTGCAGGATATGATCGCGCTCAAGCTCCCCGGCCGCCTCAACCTCATTGAAGGCTGCGACAGCAACCTGAGACGGTTCATCATTTCATCAGCGAGCGGTCGCGAGCCACCGCGCTACGCGATCTACGACCGGGAAAGCCTGGAGCTGCTTCCCTTGCCCGCCCCGGCGCCATGGCTGAAATCCGAGCAGATGAGCGTCAAGCAGCCGGTAAGATTCACCACGAGGGATGGACTCGTGCTCGAGGGGTATCTGTCCATGCCGGTTGGAACTGCGCCGGGATCCAAGCCGTCGCTCATTGTATTCCCGCACGGCGGCCCGTGGGCGCGGGACATTTGGTCCTTCGATTCCCGGGTCCAGTTCCTCACCAGCCGCGGCTACGCCGTCTTCCAACCGAATTATCGTGGATCCACCGGCTATCCGAAGAAAGTAAGCATCGACCCCTCATTCGACTTCATGGCGATGCACCACGACGTGACCGACGGCGTCCGGCATATCATCGCGCAGGGTCTCGTGAATGAGAAGAAGATCGCCATTTTCGGGGGCAGCTTCGGCGGCTATCTGGCGGTCTGCGGGGCCGCTTTCGAGCCCGACCTGTATCGCTGCGCCGCAACCTTCGCAGGTGTGTTCGACTGGAAGATGCTGGTCGACTCGCGCAACGCCTACAAACGCTACGATCGCTACCAGTACGACCGGCTGATCCAAAAGCTCGGCGATCCGGACAAGCAGCAGGCGCACTTCGAAGCCATCTCCCCGATCAACCGCGTGGCGGCGATCAAGATTCCTCTCTTGGTGGCTCACGGGAAGCTCGACCTCACCGTCGAGTTCGCCCAGTCAACCCGGCTGCTGGCCGAGTTGAAGAAGCACAACATTACCCATGAAAAGCTCATGTTCGACACCGAGGCCCATGGGCTGGAGGAACGCAAGAACGCCCAAAAATTCCTCGAAACGCTGGAGTCTTTCCTCGCCCGCAACCTGTGACCGATCCCACCCCACCCAAGATCACCGGCGCGACCGTGCGTGATGACTTCAATGCCATCAACACGGTCCTGCACTATACCCGCGCCGCGCACTTCATCGGTCTCTGGAAATCAGAACTCGTCCTGATCGAGCGGTATTTTCCCGACAAGACCTTCCGCCTCCTTGAGGCTGGCTGCGGCGCCGGACGCGTTGCCGTCGGGCTCTGGCACCAGGGGTATCGCCGGATTGTGGCCTTCGACTTCGCCTCCGAACTCGTCGAGCAGGCCGTCAACCTCGCCCAGGAGCAAGGCATCGCCGGCATCTCCTTCCTTCAGGCCGACGCCACCCAGCCGCTCCACCCCCAATTCAAATCCCTGCCCCCAGATCCCAGGCCCCAGATCCCAGATCCCAAAACCCCAGACCCTAAAAGCCCAGATCCCGAGCGCCCGGCGCTTTTCGACGGCGCGCTCTTCATGTTCAATGGCCTGATGCAGATTCCCGGCCGGGAGAACCGGCGTCGCGCGCTGGACGAGCTGCACCGCGTCTGTCGTCCCGGCGCGCATTTCATCTTCACGACCCATGACCGCGACGACCCCGCGGATCTCAAGGAATGGGCCAAGGAGGCCGCCCGCTGGGCCAAGGGCGAACAGAACCCGCGCCTGCTGGAATTCGGCGACCGCTACTTCACCGACGAGACCGGCAACACCTTCATGCACCTGCCCAACCGGCAGGAAGTGCTGGAGGACCTGACCGCCACGGGCTGGACCCACGTCCACGATCGCACCCGCAACGAGCTCGCCAGCGAGACGCCGAAGGTCCGCAACTTTTCGGACAACTGCCGTTTCTGGGTCGCGCAGAAACCCGGCCTTGAGTGATCGCCACTCGGGCTCGTTCAGGATGCCGGGCGGGAAATGATCCGCTGTAACAACGCCTTCTCCTCACTCGGGGAGGCACCGGGCAGATTCGGTTTTGCCAGCGTGGCCTCATAGCGGGCGCAATCCACGATCGACTCAGCCAAGGGCCGCAAGGTCAGTCCGGCCGTCCAGGCCTTGCGGCCATCGACGACAAAAATGCCTCCCGACTTTTCATCCGTCCGCGGGATCCAGAGGGGCAGTTTCACCCGCCCACCCGGGTTTTCGCTCTCCATGATTTCACGCTTCACCCACACGGGCTCCGCGGAGCTGTGCAGAGCGTGTCGTCCGGTGTTCAGGAGGTCCCGGAAGACCAGTGGTTCCGTCGGACCCACCGCATTGTAGACATCCACACGTCGCTGCTCCACCAGCCGCACGGTCCACGCGGCCAGGTCATTCACGTCTATGACTTGCAGCGGATCCGCCCCATCACCGGGTGCCACAAATTTCTCCCCCGCGGCCAGACATCGGATCCAGTGGCCAAAGCGCCCGGTCGGATCATGCGGTCCGATGATGATGCCCGGCCGCACGATAAGGCTGCGCGATCCCGCGACATCCCTGGCCACCCGCTCGCACGCCGACTTCAGCCGCCCGTAATTGGCCGCTGTGATCGGACCTTCTTCCCCGAAGAGCGGCTCGGCCAGCGCCGATGCCTCCGTGAGACCCGGCCGGGAATGATCCGCATAGGCTGAGACCGAGGAGATCAGGGTGTAGTGCGGGCTGCCTGCCAAGGCGGCCAACAACGTCTGGACCTGGCGCGGGTAATACGCACACGTGTCGATAACTGCATCCCAATTCTTTCCGCGCAACAGCGTGAGGTCGGCGTTGCGATCCGCGGCGAGGTGTTCGACTCCCTCTGGGATGGACGCGGCCGATTTGCCACGATTGAGCAGAGTCACGTGGTGCCCCCGCGCGAGGGCGGCATCCGTCAAGGCCCGCCCGACAAAAACCGTGCCGCCCACGATGAGAATGCGCATGTCCGCACGCTGGCCCCAAGGGTCAATTCTGTCGAGCGTTTGCCCGCCGCAGGCCTGGCTGCTGGGTGCCGAAATCCGTTTCGCACAAAATATCAAGACAGCCGCTTCGCCGCTCTGCTAGGATGTCGTTCATAAACTCCATGCACCCCTACCGTCAGTCTGTGCTGCGCAGTCTGGATCTCATCGAAGAGAGCCTGAAGCAACCCATCGCGCTGCATGCGTTGGCGAAACGCGCCGGATTCTCGCTCTGGCACTTCCATCGCATCTTCACGGAGCACACCGGCGATTCGCTCGGTTCCTATCTGCGCAAGCGCCGCCTGACCGCGGCCGCGGAGGAATTGGCCCGTACCCGGCGCAGCATCCTGTCCATCGCCCTCGACTATCAGTTCGAGTCCCACGAGGCCTTCACCCGCGCGTTCAAGGCAGCCTTCGATTCCACGCCCAGCGAATTCCGTCGCACCGGCCAACTGGCCTGGCTGCGCACCCGCCCCGCTCTGAACCCGGCCCGACTTCACAACCTCCCCACGCAAACCTCCATGAAACCTGAAATCATCCAGCTCCCCGCCCTGCACTTGCTCGGCCTCTCCGCCCGCTTCATCCGCCCGATGGCTCCCGCGGCCAACAACCTCGATGTGGTGCCCAAGCTCTACGCCCGCTTCTGCCCGATGATCCCCACCCTGCCGCCGCCGCGGGACAAGTATGTCTATGGCGCCGCCCGCTGTCCCGCCGACACCGAGTCCCGCCACCCGGATGAGTTGGAATACCTCGCCGCCATCAACGTCGCCGCCGGCACCAAGGCGCACGCACCGCTGTCGCTGTGGAAGATCCCCGCCGGGACCTACGCCGCCTTCACCCATCGGGGACCCGTGGCCAAGCTTGGCGAAACCATCAACTACGTGTTCGGCACGTGGCTGCCTCGCTCCAACTATGTCCACGGCAACGGTCCCAACCTCGATCGCCAGGACGAACGCTTCGGCGACGGCGGGCCGGGCTGCGAATTCGACTACCTGATCCCGATCCTGCCGAAATGAACCTAAATTCCGCAGAAGGAATGGCCACAATAAGCACAAAAAACGCAAAACAGAAAATTGAGTCAGCGTGATCACAAGAAATTCGTTCACCTTGTCAGTGAATCGGCTTCTAAGCGCCGAAGTTCGATCTTATCTCTACGTTCTCTGTGACCTCTGTGTTTCAACTGCGTTTTTCAGGATAAAGATGTCCGGAGTGGAGGGCCGGTCTCCTGACCGGCCGCGGCTGGTCAGGAGACCAGCTCTCCAATTTTGACGTGATCTCCCCGGCTCCAAGCCCAGCCGGAGTCTGCAGAAGGGCATTGGATCAAAAGCAAATGAATCCTAAGGCGTTCGCGGACGCACAATCACCAGCTGGCCGAAGTCGGCCAGGCTGATGTCCTCCAGCCGATTGCCGCTGACCAGCGAATCCTCAAGCGTGTTCGGATTGCACGACGCATCGTTGATGCGAATCCCTTGGGTGCGGTTCCCGGTGACCGTGAGCTCGCGAAAAACATTATAGCGGCACGCGGTGCCCGGCAGCGTCCGGGTCTCGGCCACGAAAATGCCCTGCTCGCCGTTGTTGTTCAGGGTCAGACGCTCAAAGACATTGTTGAGCGAGTCCCGCATGAAGATCCCCTGACTGCCGTTGTCCGACGCCGTGGTGTCGGTGATGCGATTCTCGTTGAAGCGCCAGTCAAACGAGAAGCCGGCACTGCGGTTGTGGTGCAGGTTGAGGCGCGTGAACTCACAATCCTCGGTCTCATAGGCGGCCACTCCGTCGAACTCGTTGTCATAGGCTTCCAGGCGGTTGATGCGCACGCGGCGGCAATATTTCTCCAGCACAATCCCGCCCGAACGCGCGCGACGGGTCACGACGTCCTGGATCAGAATATCCTCCGCTCCGCGGACCGTGATGGCGTTGTTGCGCAATGCCGTGAGATGGCGTTCATCGCATGGTCCGCCGTAGCACTCAAACTCCTGCTCCGCCCGGTTGCCGTCCAGAGTCAGGTTGCGCACTGTGATCCGGTGGACGATCCGGTCGGGTGGCGTCGGGACGCGACCGACCACGATCATCGGGCAATTCGCCTTGGGCGCCAGCCACAGCAATGTCTCGGCGCCCTGTCCCTTCAGTTCCACGCCGTCGCGATCGATCACGATCGGCCGCGTCAGGGTGAAAGTCCCTTTGTCCAGTTCCACCACACCGCCCATTGCAGGCAGCGCCGCGAGCGCCGCGGCGATCGCCTGTTCGCCCTGGGCCGGCGTGATCGGTTCCGACCGGCCGATGCTGCTTCCGATCAGCAGCAGGGCACCCAGCCCGAATCGCCGGCAACCCATCAGTAGAAAATCGCTTGGCTGGAAAAAGAGTGGCTGGCTCATGCCGATCTCGCGATGAAGTCGGATCAAGAATGACTCGGCCATCCCAAATTTTCCGCCCGGCTCAGCGAGCGAGCATGGCCTCCAGCCGGGGTTTGGCGACGACCCAATCCTCCCGCGTGAATGCGTACATGGCCGAACTCCGGACATAGCCATCAAAGCCGCGGATCATGTGGTCACGCAAAATCCCTTCGTACACCGCCCCGATCCGCATCATCGCATCCCGGGAACGCTGATTGCGGGCGTCGGACTTGAGTTGTACGCGAATGGCACCGAGCTGGTCGAAGGCGTGTTGCAACATCAGGTATTTGGCCTCCGTGTTGATCGGGGTGCGGCGGGCTTCCGGCGAGAGCCAGGTCCAGCCGATCTCGAGTCCCCGGTGGGGTCGGCGGATGTCCAGAAAGCGGGTGGAACCCACCACGCACCCGTCGCTGCGCCTCACGGTGGCGAAGGGGACATCCGTACCGTTGCGCTGCGCGTGCAGCGAGTCATCGATCCACCGTCTCACGTCGTCCACCCCGCCAAACGGCGCCACCGGCAGGTAGGTCCACAGGCCCGGCTCCCGGCTCGAGGCCCACAGCCCCTCCGCGTGTGCCACCGCCAAGGGTTCCAGCCGCACGTGACGTCCTTCCAACAGCAAGGGCCTGGGGTCAAAGTCCATGCTTCATCGCTGACAGCGCCCCGCGCTCCGTCCAAGCCTGAACAGCCTGTAACGGCTCGGCATGGCTAGGATTGCGATGGACTATGCCGGCTCCCGCGAAACCGCCTGGGGGATCAGGCTGCGTCGGGCACCAGCGAGGCTTCCTGGGCAGCCTCGCCCGCACGTCATAATTAGCCCGCAGGCCGGCCGCCCGACCTCCTGCTTATTTCCGAGGCTCGCGCTTGCCGGACCTGTCCGGACCGGCCAAGTTGCCCCCATGTCATCGCTGCCCACCGACCGTGCCCTCCTGTGGCTCGGGGCCCTTCTCTATCTTGCCGGCTTTCTGACCGGCTTGGTAGCGCTGCTGCGTCGCACCCCGGACTCCCGCCGCCGCACGTGGTTGAATGCCCTCCTGATCGCCGGCTGGAGCGTACAGATGGCCGGTCTCTATGTGCGCGGCCTGGCGGCCGGTGGCTGCCCCCTGGGCAACACCTTTGAAATCGTGCAGTTCGTCGCCTGGTCGGCCATGGTGCTCTATTTCTTCGTCGGCACCGCGTTCCGGGTCAGCCTGCTCGGGCTCTTCACGGCCGGTTACGCAGCCACGCTGGCCCTGGCCTCCCTGTTGATCCCGGCCTGGGATGCGTCGCGCAGCGAGCGGATTTTCGGCTCCAATCCCTGGATCGAGCTACATGCCGCCCTCGCGGTTTTCAGCTATGGAGTGTTCGGCCTGCTGGCCCTCACCTCGATCATGCAGTTGCTGCAAAACTGGAGCCTCAAGCACAAGCGGCTCAACGGCCTGTTCTGGTTCCTGCCCTCCGTCGTACAACTGGATCAGATCAACACCCGCATGCTCGGGCTCGGCGTGCTGATCCTCACGTTTTCTCTCGGCGTAGGCGCCTCGTGGTGGATCCGGGACACCGCTTCTGTCGACCAAGGCAAACTCCTCGTGACCGTCGGCATGTGGCTGGCCTACCTCATCGTCCTGCTCCTCCGCTGGCTCGCGAAGCTCGTTTCCGTGCGGTTTGCCTGGGTCTGTCTGATCATGTTCATCGTCGCCCTGCTGTCCCTGGGTCCGGTCAATTCCAGCCGGCACCATACCGTGACGCTCACCCCGTCCGATCGCTGAAGATGGAGTCCCAACAGCCTGTCCTCTTTCTATTTGGAGCCAGCCACCAGACGGTGCCCCTGG
>Ga0075163_10010901_pt1 | contig 11857 bp, 15 predicted proteins | sample JI1023141ADNA_FD_71478 | JGI IMG/M metagenome (GOLD analysis project Ga0075163, IMG submission 71478) | Wastewater effluent complex algal communities from Wisconsin, to seasonally profile nutrient transformation and Carbon sequestration -... | ecosystem: Engineered > WWTP > Effluent > Algae... | reverse complement strand
TTCGACACTCTGAGGCAGGAAGGGTTCAAGGTCGTGGCCGCGAGATCGAACGCGACCGCGACGCGCATCCTGGCGCTCGACACATGGCTGGCGAGACAGGTGGACGGCGGTCCGGCACACCTTATCGACCCGAGCTGCACGAACCTGATCGCCGCGCTCCGTGGCGGGTATCGGTACAAGCGGAAGAAGGACGGCGAGACGGAGACTTCGCCCGAGAAGAACCTGCACAGCCACATCGCCGAGGCCCACCAGTACGCGTGCCTGCACGCAGGCGGGGCGATGATCGCGGGTGGGGCTGTCACCACGGCGAGGCGGGAGGTGAAGAAGGTGCCGTCGCACGGCTGGACCTAACATCTTGACGTGTTAGGTGGTAGGGTGTTAGGTTGTCGCGCTGCGGCGGCACGGATGGACGTGCGAGCGCTGGTCGGAGTGAAGGCGGCCTAATCGACCCGCCGAGGCTCATGCCTACGAGGACCAGCGAGAGAGGGTGACCCTCTCAGTCGGTACCAAGGCCGGTCCGCAGCTTCATCCAGGGGTGGGCAGATGGCCAAGCGCAGCGGAGAAGGTTCGCCCAAGGACAAGTCCGAGGATCGCAAGCTGGCCAAGAAGGCCGGCATGTCGATGAAGGACTGGGAGCGGAGCGCTGCCGACAAGAAGCACGACGCCAAGAAGCCGGGGAAGCGCAAGTAGATGTCCGGCTCGCTCCCGGCTACCCCGGCCGGGGTGACGCCGCCTCCCGCCCTCGGGGCTCCCGGCCAGATCGTCCAGCTTGGCGTGATGCGCGCTGCCGGCCTGAACACCGTGCTGGACGAGGCGCGGCGGGCGGCCGAGCTGACGCAGGCGCAGCCGTTCATCTCCTCCCTGGCGGCGCATGTCAGGCAGTCGTGGATCACGGCGCGGCAGGCCAAGCAGGCCACGGTCGAGCCGCGCATGCTCGCGAACCTCCGGGCGCGGCGGGGCGAGTACTCGCCCGAGAAGCTGGCCCAGATCCGTGAGCAGGGCGGCAGTGACGTGTTTGCAGGCGTTACCTCCGCCAAATGCCGTGCGGCGTCGGCGTGGTTGCGTGACGTGCTGTTGGGTAGCGGCAGCGACAAGCCATGGACGATTGGGCCGACGCCGGTCCCGGAGCTGCCGCCCCAGGTGAACGACGCCCTGGTGGAGCAGGCGACGCAGGCGATCATGGCTGCGATGCAGTCGGGTCAGATGGTGTCGCAGGCTCAGGTTGTCGAGCTGATGCAGTCGCTGAAGGCGCAGACACTGGAGAGCACGCGCGAGTACGCGCGCAAGACCTCCGAGCGCATGGAAGCGAAGATGGAGGACCAGTTAGCGCAGGGCGGGTTCCTCAACGCGCTCGACGCGTTCTTCGATGACCTGACGGTGTTCCCGTCCGCGATCATCAAGGGGCCGATTGTGCGGCGCCGTCCCGCGCTGACGTGGCAGAACGCCAACGGCACGATGGTGCCTGTCGTGCAGGACCAGCTCAAGCTGGAGTGGGAGCGGGTGAACCCGTTCCACATCTACCCGTCACCGTCCTCCACGACCGTGGACAACGGCTACCTCATCGAGCGCCACAAGCTGACGGCATCCGACCTGGAGGCGTTGATCGGCGTCGATGGGTACGACGACAACTCCATCCGTGCCGTGCTCGATCAGTACGGACGGGGCGGGCTGCGCGAGTGGCTGACCAACGACGTGGCCCAGGCGGATGCGCAGGGCCAGAGTGCTGTCGCTGTTGCGATGAACCCGGACCACCTCATCGACGCGCTCCAGTACTGGGGCACGGTGCAGGGCAAGTGCCTGATCGACTGGGGCATGGACATTGGGGTCGATGACCCGACGAAGTTCTACCATGTCGAGGCGTGGCTGATCGGCGCGTACGTCATTAAGGCAGTGCTGAACTACGATCCACTGCACCGCAAGCCGTACTACAAGGCGAGCTACGAGGAGATCCCCGGCAACTGGTGGGGCAACAGCGTCGCCGATCTGGTGCGTGACAGCCAGCAGGTTTGCAACGCCGCCGCGCGTGCCGTCGTCAACAACATGGCCATGGCTTCTGGCCCGCAGGTCGGCGTCAACGTGAACCGCCTTGCCGATGGCGAGGACATTACGACGCTCACGCCGTGGCGCATCTGGCAGGTGACGAGCGATCCGACCGGCAACAGCGGTGTCCCGCTCCAGTTCTTCCAGCCGAACAGCCATGTGCAGGAGCTGCTGCTGGTGTTCGAGCGGTTCAGCCAGATGGCTGACGAATACAGCGGTATTCCGCGCTACCTGACCGGCGACACGACGGGAGGCGCAGGGCGCACCGCCAGCGGGCTCAGCATGCTCATCGGCAACGCAGGCAAGAGCATCAAGCAAGTGGTGGCGAACATCGACAACTCGGTGCTCACTCCGCTGCTGGAGCGGCTGTACTTCCACAACATGCGCTACGCCGACGACCCCGATCTGAAGGGTGACGTGCAGATCGTCGCGCGCGGCGCTGCGTCGCTGATCGCCAAGGATGCCGCTGCGGTGCGCCGCAACGAGTTCCTGGCGGCGACGATGAACCCGATTGATAGCCAGATCATAGGGATTGAGGGCCGCGCCGCGTTGCTGCGCGAAAGCGCCAAGGCGCTCGACGTGAACCCGGACAAGGTGGTGCCGCCGCTTGACGTGCTCCGTCAGAGGCTTGCGGCCCAGGCGATGATGATGCAGTCGGCCCAGCCGCAGCAGCCCGGCGCGCAGACCATCCCCGGACCGTCGCCGAGCGGACAGAACCTCCAGGATGGAGCGCCAGTCACAGATAACTTTGGGCCGCCGCGCCAATGAGACACGGAGTTTACACCATCACCTGCAAGGTGACCGGCAAGACGTATGTCGGGTCCGCCATGCGGACCACATTCAGGAGTAGATGGGCGGCACATCGGTGCGAGCTGCGATCAGGTAAGCACCACAGCGTGCTGCTTCAGCGCGCATGGAATAAGTACGGCGAGGACGCCTTCGTGTTTGAGGTGGTTGAGGAGTGCGACCCAGGTAGCTGTTTGGCGTTCGAGCAGTACTGGATGAACGCGCTGCTGTCGTACATCCCTGCGCACGGGTTTAACGTCTCGCCTGTTGCTGAGAACTGCTACGGCGTGCGCCATACCGCTGCTACACGAGAAAAACTGTCGCGGGCTCGTCAAGGAAAGAATTTAACCGAGGCGCACTGTGCTGCGATCCGCGCAGGACATGCGCTGCATCAACGCACGGCGGAGCATACTGCCATCCTTGCTGCCTGCCATCCGAGCCGCAAGGATCAGAGTGCTTGGCGCGCAATGATGGCGGAGGCGCACAGTCACAGGCGTCGCGGCCTTGAGGCCGTGGACATTCGTACTGGTGAGGTGCGCACGTTCGCATCTTACAGAGACGCAATGCGTGCAGGGTTCGACGGGAAGTCGATCAAAATGTCTGTCGAAGGGCAGGCACGCCAGCACAAAGGGTTTCGCTGGCGGCTGATGGGCGAAGCTTCGCCCGAGGCCAACCGCATACCAACACGCTAACAGGAGATCAGCGCGATGCACCCTCGCCCTACCAAGTCCGCCCACGCCACCCCGATGAACCTGGACCCCAAGTCGGGTGATCGGTTCGACACGTCGAGCGGCGCCCTCGCGACCACGGCGGTGCGCGGGTTCTTCCAGCTTCCCACCTGCGCTGGCGCCCCCACCGGCACGCCGGAAGCTGTTCCGACCGGCCTCGCGTCTGTCGTCGTGGATACGACCAACAACCGGCTCTACATCCACAACGGCACCGCCTGGAAATACGTCGCTCTGACCTGATGCCTATTGACTGCGGTTAGCATGTTCTGCATCATGTTAGCGAAATGCTGAAGCGCCCAACCACCGCCGCTCTTGAAGGCTTCGCGCTCGTAGCGCGGTTGCCGGCCTGGGCTGCGGTGGAGGCGATGATCCAGGCTGAATACGACGAGGCGCACCGGGTTCTGCGCGAGAGCGGCGACAAGTGGGCTCTCGGCAGGGCGCAAGGCCGTGCCTCGTTCGCACAAGAACTGCTGGCCCTCGCTGCGAAGGCGCGGGCGTAGGCACACCGTCAGGCCCCGACACGGACACCCACACTGGGACCGCCATCGGAGGTGCCCGGAGCCAAGGAGAAGGTTCAATGGATGCACTCCCCCCGCAGGTTCGAGCTGCGGCCGAGGAGGCTGAGCGGTTGCAGGCCGAGCTGTTCCCAGCGACGCCGCCGCAGGCCACTCCCGAGCCCGCCGTCACCGAGCCCAAGCAGGAAGTGCCTCCGGTCACGGCACCGACGCCTGAGCCGCCCAAGCCCGTCCAGGACGAGGCGACCTGGGAGCACAGGTACAAGACCCTTCAGGGCATGTTCACAGCGCAGAAGCAGCGCGACGAGCAGGCCAGGAAGGATCTGGAGGCCAAGCTGGCCGAAGCGGCCCAGAGGCTCACCGCCCTGGAGAAGCCGCCGCAGGCTGAAGCCCCTCCGTCGCCGGCTGTGACCGACAAGGACGTGGAGGAGTTTGGCGGCTCGCTCATCGACCTCACCAAGCGAATTGCACAGGACGCGGTACAGCGCGCTGTGGGTGAGCTGAAGGCGGTGATCGGCGCCAAGGACGCAGAGCTTGCGCAGTTGCGCGCCCAGCTCGGCGGCGTTGTGGAGCAGACCAGGGCGGTAGCGACGCAGACCTATGTCGGTGAGCTGACGAAGCTCGTTCCAGACTGGGAAGCGGTCAACACCTCCGAGGAGTGGCTCAAGTGGTTGGCGCAGCCGGACCCGCTCTCGGGTCAGCCTCGGCAAGCCTTCCTGGACGACGCTTTCGCCAAGCAGGACGCACCGCGCACGGCGGCCATTTTCACCGCCTTCAAGGCGTTGGCCCCGGCCCCCGCAGCTCCGTCGCCAGACCTCGCACGTCAGGTGCAGCCGCCGACTTCGCAGGCTGCCACGGCAAGCCCCTCTGAGGCTCAGACCAAGCTCTGGTCCGCAGGGGAGATCGGCCAGTTCTACACGGACGTGGCGCGAGGGGCTTACCGAGGCAGGGACGCGGAACGGGTGCGCACCGAAGCCGAGATCGACGCCGCCCTTGCGACGGGTCGGGTCCGACCGTGACCTGACCTCTGGCCGTAGCGGCGGGGTCACCACCCCAGAACTTCCTAACAGGAGGCCGCTATGGCGAGCGCAATCAAGTCAGGCACTTCTTTCGTCACCAACCCGACCTACACCGGGACGTTCATCCCGCAGATTTGGTCGGGCAAGCTGAACGTCAAGTTCTACGCGAGCACCGTGTTCGGCGAGATCGCCAACACCGCGTACGAGGGCGATGTCAAGAACCTCGGCGACAAGGTCATCATCAACAACATCCCGTCGATGACCGTGCGCGACTACGAGATCGGTCAGTCGCTGACCTACGAGGTGCCGACCCCGAGCACCGTCGAACTCATCATCGACAAGGCGAAGTACTTCGCCTTCGAGGTGAACGACGTGCTGGCGTACCAGTCCCAGCCGAAGCTGATGGAGATGTTCTCCGACGACGCCGCGAACCAGATGAAGATTGCGATTGATAGCGCGGTCCTTCTGGGCACGTTCAGCGGCGGCGCTTCGGCGAACAAGGGCGCGACTGCGGGCGTGCTGAGCAGCGCCTACAACCTCGGCACCGATCTGGCCCCGCTGGCGCTGACCGGCGCGAACGCGACCAACATCGTGTCGATCATCACCGCCCTGGCGTCGGTGCTGGACGAGCAGAACGTCCCCGAGAACGACCGCTTCATCGTGTTCTCGCCGTACGTGCGCAACATCATCATGCAGTCCGAGCTGCGGCAGGCGTACCTGACCGGCGACGGCCAGTCGATCCTGCGGAACGGCAAGATCGGCACCATCGACCGCTTCACGGCGTACGTGTCGAACCAAGTGCCGAAGGCCGCTGCGGCCAAGGACTTCGCTGGCGCCGACCTGACCAACGCCCTCAAGCGGCAGGCGATCATCGCCGGCCAGAAGTCGGCGATCACCTTCGCGGCGCAGCTCACCAAGATGGAGCAGACCCCGAACCCGAACGACTTCGGAACCTACGTGCGTGGCCTGAGCATCTACGGCTACAAGGTCATCAAGCCGGAGGCGCTGGCCCTCGCCCTTGTGGCCTAACCGCCTAGGGTGTTAGCATGTTGGACCGGGCAGCGCTGCCCGGTCCAACGCCGCACGTGAGGTAGCCCGTGGCAATCACAGCCCAACAAGTTATCACACGTGTCAGGTCGCAGATCATCGACCCGAACGGCGTCCGCTGGACGGATGAGGAGCTGCTGCGCTGGCTCAGCGATGGGCTGCGCACCGTGCTCTCCGCGAAGCCCTCCGCGCTCTCCACTATCGCCGTGGTGTCGCTTGTTGCTGGGACGCGGCAGCAGCTTCCGGCAGACGGGTACATGCTGCTCGGCATCGTGCGGAACATGGGGTCGAACGGTGCGACGCCTGGGCGCGCTGTGCGCGTGGTGAGCCGCGAAGCGCTCGACGCATACAAGCCTGACTGGCACGCAGCTACGAGCGCGGCCGTCGTGCAGAATTTCATCTTCGATCCAGAGACGTTCAACTCGTTCTATGTCTACCCGCCGAACGACGGCACCGGGAAGGTTGAGGCTGTCTATGCTCGCTCCGTGACGGAGCTTGTAGCGCTGACGAGCACCCTTCCGATCCTCGACAACTACCTCACAGCTCTGACGGATTACGTGCTGTTCCGCTCGCACCAGAAGGACGGCGACTACGCAGGCGGGCAGGGCGTGGCGCAGACGTACCTCAATGCGTTTGCGCAGTTCGTCGGGGTGGCAGGCGCCGCCGAGACGGCCAGCAACGTTAACCGCGGGCTGCGCCCTGGTGACAAGGACGCCGCAGCATGACCGCTTACACGGAGTTCTTCCCCTACGTCCTGCCGCAAGTGGCGGACTGCCCGGAGATCCTGGTCGAGCAGCAGCTTCGCGAAGCAGCTATCGAGTTCTGCGAGCGGACCGACTTTGTGCGTACGGACTTGTCGGCGATCTCGGTTGTTGCCGGCACCGGCACGTACACTGTCACGCCTCCGGCGGACCAGGACGTGGCACGCATCATGGAGGCGTACTACGGCGTCCTGCCGTTGGTCCCGGTGAGCGAGGACGAGCTGCGCATCGCGAGCCGCCGCGACTGGCGCGTGGAGGCAGGCACGCCGTGCGCGTACTTCCAGCCGGACCATGACCACGTCACGCTGTATCCGAAGCCGGATGTTTCCCAGGCGGGTGCGCTGCGCTTGAGAGTGTCGGTTCGCCCGACGCGCACTGCAAGCGCGTGCCCTGATGTGCTGTTCACGCGCTACGTCGAGAGCATTGCAGCAGGTGCTGTCGCGCGCCTTGCCATGCTGCCTGGGCAGCCGTTCTTTGACCCGCAGCGCGCCGCTGTAGCGCGAAGCGTTTTTGATCGCGGCGTGTTCGAGGCGGTGAAGCAGCGCCTGCGCTCGCTGGGCCGCCCGGTCATGCGTGTGCGACCGCATGGAGGTAGCCTCTAATGGCAATGAAATTCGCGAACAACGCGGTGTCCACCCTGTCGGCGGACCTGTCGTCAACGGCCACGTCGCTCACGGTGCAGGCAGGCGACGGGTCGAAGTTCCCTGCGTTGCTGGCTGGCGACTACTTCTACGTCACGCTCGCCAACATCCTGAACGCCCTAGAGATCGTGAAGGTTACTGCGCGATCCGGCGACACGATGACGATTGTTCGCGGCCAGGACGGCACGACGGCCAGGGGCTATGCGCTCGGCGACAAGGTGGAGCTGCGGCTGGTGGCGGCAGCTATGCGTGAGGGCGTAGACCATGCCGCACGCACGGACAATCCGCACGCTGTAACTGCCTCCCAGGTCGGAGCCTACACCAAGTCCGAAGTGGACGGGATGATTGGCGGGACTGTCCCATCAGGCGACTTCGCGACGGCGCTGGCGGGCAAGGCGAACGTCTCGCACTCGCACCCTATTAGCGAGGTGACCGGGCTCCAGACCGCGCTGGATGGTAAGTCTGCGACAGGTCACACGCATAGCCCGGAGCAGATTACCGGGCTTAGCGATAGCTATTATCACAACGTCTACAACGCCGATCATTACGAAGGAACGAATAATGGGCTCGGGTTCAGGTTTACGACCGCGTACATGACTGCGGACGGGGGCGCGCTCACGTTGCACCGCGTGTACGAATACATCTGATCCAGGAGGCCGTGACGTGTCAGATGTTGACAGGGAGATCGGGAGGCATGACGCGCAAATTGAGGCTCTGCGTTCTGATCTTGCTCGTGTCGCTCTGTCGATGGAGAAACTTGAAGGGCAAGTGCAGTCGGTCGAGCACCTGCTCACTGAGGCGAAGGGCGGGTGGCGGCTGCTGATGCTGCTTGGCGGCGCGGCAGGGATGCTCGGGCTCACGCTTCGTGACTGGGTGGATACATTGTTCCGACAACACTAACACCTTGCGGTGTTAGCTTGTTCGTGCGAAGTTAGCGCGCCTTCGCGGCGCACCAGGAGAGCTAACATGGAAGTCATCAAGAGCTACATCCGTCAGTCCAGCACCTGGACTGGCGTGTTCATCTTCGCGGCGGCGCTTGGCTTTGGCGTGCCGGACAGCCTCCAGGCTGCGATCCCGCAGTTCGTCATCGCCGGCATCGGCCTCTACGACGCGTTCCGCAAGGAATACGTCAAGCTGAAGGTGTGAGATATGGTCAGTGCGCTGCCGAGGGGGATGCGTAACAACAACCCCCTGAACATCGAGCACAGCCCGGCCAATGACTGGCGCGGGCTGGCCGATCCTCCGACCGATGGGCGGTTCTGCCGTTTCTCCACCATGGAGTTGGGAGTGCGTGCGGCTGCTGTCTTGATCCGCAACTACCAGACACGGTACGGGCTGCGCACGGTGCGAGGCATCGTGTCTCGCTGGGCACCGAAGGTGGAGAACAACGTCTCCGCCTACGTAGCGTCGGTGGTGCGGCATTCCGGGCTTGAGCCTGACGAGCGCCTGGACCTCAACGATGCCCGCGTCTTGGTGCGCCTGATCCGTGCGATGGCGAGACATGAGAACGGGGTCGAGCTGAGTGAGCTGTCGGCGAAGGCCGGCGTAGCGTTGGCCGTCTAACACACCAGGAGATGTTAACATGAAGTCGCTTCAGCATCCGGTTAAGACCGACTTCCTCGGCAAGTCCGGCGGCCTGCCTGACCAGCGGACGGTGCAGGGTACGACGCGCTCCCCGAGCCGCCCGAGCAAGGCGACGGCGAAGCCGTCCATGGTGACTGGCCCGTTCGGCGGCAAGAAGCCGGCCTGAGTTACCGACTAGCGAGGAGCTGAGCCCGTGGCGCAGGAACTGATCGGCGTAGGCTCGTCTGCGAACGACGGCACGGGCAGCAAGCTCCGTGAGGGCGGGCAGAAGATCAACAGCAACTTCACGGAGCTGTACCAGAAGGACGCGCAGAAGGCGTCGCAGATCAGTGCGCTTCAGAACACGGTCGGCACGCACACGACGCAGATCGACGCGCTGGATGGGCGCATCGACGTGCTGGAGGCCGAGGGCGGAGGCGGCGGTGACACGATTTTTGGGGCGCAGATTGCTGCGCTTCAAGCCGCCGACACGGTCCACAGCTCGCAGATCACTGCGCTAGACGGCCGCCTTGACATCCTGGAGGCGGCTGGGGGTTCAGGCGGCGATACGATTGTTGGCGCGCAGATCCTTGCGCTTCAGAATGCGGACACTTTGCACAGCTCGCAGATCGCCGCGCTCCAGGCCGCAGACACGGTGCATGGCGCACAGATCACTTCGCTTCAGAACGCCGATACGTTGCACGGCTCGCAGATCGCCGCCCTTGAGGCAGCGGTCGGAGGCGGCGGGATAACGGCGGCCCAGGCGCAGGCCGCCGCGTTTATGTGGGGCGGCACGGCGGGCGGCACGGCGAACGCTTTGACGCTCTCGCTGACGCCGGCTTTGAGTGCTTACAGCACTGGGCTCGCGATCCGCTTCATCGTCGGAGCTTCGGCCAACACAGGGGCTGTGACGCTCGCTGTCAACGGGCTTGCGGCCGTCGCTGTTAACGGAGGCTCCGGCCTTGCACCGCTTCAGGCTGGCGCGCTGCCGCCTGGGGCGCTTGTGACCGTGCTGCATGACGGTACTCGCTTCCGACTGATGACGGTCGGTGACGGTGGCCGAGGTGTGGTGTGCGCGTCTGACTTCGGTGCTGTGGGTAACGGGCTGACTGACGACACGGCAGCAATCCAGTCGGCGCTGAACTCACTCGGTGCGACCGGCGGGACCGTACAGATCCCGAAGGGCTTCAAGTGCCTAATCGACAACAACCTAACCGTCCCGGTGAATTGCCACCTTGTCGGCCCGCACAGCTTCGTCGGGACGCCGGGCACTAACGCGTCCGCGCCGTACGGCAACATGGGCGGCGCGCTGCTGGTGAACTCGGCCAAGACCATCACTGTGAGCAGCGGAGCGAGCCTTCGCGGCCTGCTGATTTACCGCAAGGGGATGACGTTTCCAGCGGCCAACAGCTCGGCGTTCTCCGGCACTGCGATCACGCTCGCTGGCGACGACACAGCGATTGATAGCTGCATGGTGATGGGGTTCAACAAGGCCGTCTATTCGAGCGGCTACCAGCGGCAGAAGATCGAGTATCTGCTGCACGACAACATCAACGGTATCGAGATCACTAACTGCGCCGACATCGCGTACATCTCGAACTGCCACGCGTGGCCGTTCTCCAACATCAGCATCGGCGGCAGCTACACCAACATCACGCGCTCCGGTAAGGCGTACTACCTCCACGATCTGTGCGACTGGGCCAAGATCACCAACTGCTTCTCGTGGGGGTACGGGACCGGGTTCCAGATTACGAGCGCGAACTCTGTCACGCTGACCGGGTGCGGCGCTGATAACGCGACCGATGGATCGCCGCTGAACACTGGCTCCATCGGGTTCCGCATCGACTTCAACAGCACGGACACGACGCTCGTCAACTGTCAGGCAGCAGCTAACGCGACGGCCGGCATCTACATCAGCACCGCCGCTGGCGTGCAGACCAAGGTGCTGGACGCAACGATTTGGGGTGGCGACACCGGCACCCAGGGCGTTTACGTCAACAGCGGCGACGCTGCGATTATCGGCGGGAACATTCGAGGCCAGAACAATGGCGTGTATGTAAACAACACCAGCAGCCGCGTGTTCATCGACAAGGTGCGGTTCGAGACGATCCTGAACAAGCCGGCGCTCGCTCCGACGCCGTCGCGGCTGGTGTTCCTTGGCGATGGCAACGACTATTCAAACTTCACCGGCAGCCCGGCCCCCAGCCTGCTGTGCCAGACAGTTGCCTCGGCGGCAGCGGTAAATCTGCCCAACAGCGGTGACACCTTCATGATTACAGGCGAGACGAATTTCGGCTCGCTGGGACATGGCTGGGCAGGGCGTCAGGTCACACTCATCTTTGAGGATACGCTGACTGTGTTCAATGGCTGGGGCGCCGTAGCGAATATGCGCCTCCAGAACGGTGTCAACTTCAACGCTCAGGATGGGGCAACACTAACTCTGCGGCACAACGGTGTGCAGTGGTTCGAGATTGGGAGAGCAACATGACGCTTGAAGAGCTGATGGATCTGCTGCCGGACGTGCAGCTCGTGGCGGGCGATATCCTGTGGCGCGATGCCGGCAAGGTGGCGCATCTCGGCAGCGTCGTGCAGGGCAACGTCATGCTGAACGGCGACGGGGCTGTCGCCGTGCGCGCGGTGGCTGCGAAGGCAGCCGCTGAAGCGAAGGCAGCCGCTGAAGCGAAGGCTGCCGCTGAAGCGAAGGCAGCCGCTGAAGCGAAGGCAGCCGCTGAAGCGAAGGCCGCTGTGGAAGCCGAC
>Ga0075163_10010900_pt1 | contig 11858 bp, 9 predicted proteins | sample JI1023141ADNA_FD_71478 | JGI IMG/M metagenome (GOLD analysis project Ga0075163, IMG submission 71478) | Wastewater effluent complex algal communities from Wisconsin, to seasonally profile nutrient transformation and Carbon sequestration -... | ecosystem: Engineered > WWTP > Effluent > Algae... | reverse complement strand
GCCGAGTCCGCCGGCATCGAGCGCAAACCCCTCGTCGCGAAAGCCCCGGCCGACACCGCGTGGATCGCGCCCTTCGGCCCGCTCACGACCAAGGCCGTCAACGCCGCCGCCGCCGCGCTCCCCGCCGAACAGCGCGCCGACTTCCTCGCGGAGCACCAAAAGCCCTACTCTCTCCTTTACACTTACTCGCTCATCATCGCGCTCGTCTGCGGCACCGCCGGACTCCCGCACATCCTCGTGCGCTTCTACACCAACCCCGACGGCGTCGCCGCCAAGCGCACCACGATGTGGGTGATGATTCTCATCGGCGTCTTCTACGTGTTCCCGCCGATCTTTGGAGTCATCGGCCGCAATCTCCTGCCGGAGCTCTACACCGGCCTCGCAGGAATCAAGGGCACGGATCAAGTCGTGCTCAAACTCCCCACGATACTCGCCGAGCGCTACGGAGTGCTCGGCTCGATCCTCAGCGGCATCACCTGCGCCGGCGCGTTCGCCGCCTTCATGAGCACGTTCAGCGGACTGCTCGTCTCGATGACCGGTGCGCTCGCCCACGATGTCTACGGCCGGATGCTACGTCCGCAGTCCAACCCCGCCGAACGCATGTTTGCCTTCAAAGTGGCCGCCGTCATCACCGGCGCCGTGGCGGTTATCCTCGGCTGCTTTGTCGAGCCGCTCGAAATCAACTTCATGGTCGGTCAGGCCTTCGCCATCGCCGCCGCGAGCTATTTCCCGCTGCTCTTCATGAGCGTGTGGTGGCGCGGCATGACGATGAAGGGCGCCGCCACCGGCATGTTGACCGGCGGTCTCTGCGCGCTCGGCGCCGCCGCCCTCACCAACCTCGGCACGCTCGCTCTCGACAAGGGTCCGATGGGCAAAATCTTCGCCGGCTTCGCTCCGCTCAATGGCTACTGGGCCCAGCACCCGCTGCTCCGCATCCTCTGCGAACAGCCCGCGATCTGGACCGTGCCGCTCGCGATCACGCTCATGATCGTCGTCTCCAAAGCCACTTCGTCCCAAGTGCCCGCCGACATCCGCATGAAGATGCTCGTCCTCCACGCCCCGGAAAAACTCGGGCTCAAACAGGAATACATCCAAGAGCACCAGGCCGGCGCCGGCCACTGATCGCCACCAAGGCGGGTCGCACGACCCGCCTTATTTTTTTTGGTTTTGGCGTCGACTAACGCACCGTCCCCGCCGGCGGCTCCACGCTCAGCTGCACGATCGCCTCGCGCACCCGCGCCGTCTGCGCGGGGCTCATCACGAGAAAACGGTGGCGACCTCTGCCGTCCTTGCTCGGTCGAAACCACGTGGCTCCGTTGTCCTCAACAGTAACGGTGCCTGCGAGCGAGAGATCGAAGTAGCCGCGGTCCGGATAAACCGCGTAGAGCAGCGCCGTCGGGTCCCACGTGGGCCGATCATGCGGCGGCGGATTGTAGAGGATGTAGGACTCCTTCAGAGGGTGGTGGGTGACGTAGTTGAGATCCTGCTCGATGGAAACGTGCGGAAAGGTCGCTGCTATCCCGATCTCAAAACCGCTCCAGACCACGGGCGACGGCCAACGCTTTGCGAGCGCCTGCGCGGCCGGCACATCTTTGATGACGTTATATTCGAGGTAGCGCGTGTTCCCGTTCACTGTTTGGAAGGCGCCGGCCATGATGGATAGCACCTTCACTTTTTTCGCGATAAGGTCGCGACCAGCGAGCGGTGAATACGCGTCGGGCTTCGAATCGAGCAGCCGCGCGAAATTTGTGAAAAAGCCAACCTGCACCAGCGTGACGCTGGCATCGGGCTGCGCGGCGAGGAGTTTGCGAAGGAGACCGACGGCCTCCGGTGCATCGACGCCGCTCTTAAGGTCGTGCGGGTAACGGAACGAGCCGTCGGCGTTGCGCTCGTCGGCGAGGAGGTTGAACTTGCCGGCCTCGGGCGTCGCGCCGTTGCGGACAACGCCGATAGGCACATCGGGGTAGCCATAGAACGTGTTCACTGCGTCGACAAAAGCGGCGGCCTGCGGGTGATCCTTGGTGACGGTGACGGCGAGCAGTTCACACGCACCGCGTTTCTGCAGACTGTGGATCATGCAGAGCGCCATGACGTCATCGACGTCGTTGCCCATATCGGTGTCGAAGATGAGCTTCACCGGCGCGGCGTGCGTCCAGCCGCAGAACGCCGCAACCAGGAGGGAAGTGAGGAGTAGGCGCATAGGGAAATGAAGGTGATGCGGGTCGAACGTAGAGACGAATACGAACCACCCCAGATTTCGTCGGGCCGATTTGCGAAGCGGCCTCGACGCGACAGGAAGCCTCGCATTCCCCCGCCTCGGTTGTCCGCGGAATCGCCCAAGCGCGACCGTTCCCCGAGTCGAGCCCCGGGCAACGGCCGCCGCCGGCCGCCCAGTCGGCGTTTGACGCCGTGAAATGTCGGGTGCGTTGTCATGGGCAGCCTTTCCTTGGCCATCCAGACCCGCCCCCGATGTTTCGCGCAATCCTGTGCTTCGGTTTTTTCGCCGTTCTGACCCTGGCGCCGTCTGCGTTCGCCGATCTAAGTCTCATCGCCACGGTGGACGGGGAGCGCATTGCATTGCAGGACATTGGGGTGAACCGCTTCCTCGGCGATAGCCCGCAGGGGCGACGCGTGGTGCCGCTCGACGCGGCAATCTCGCTGGAGGGCGACTTGGCGAAGCACGCCGCTCTGGTTCGCTGGATCGCGACTTACTATCTCGTGCACGCGCCCGGCCGTGACAGCCTGCCCGCGATCGCACGGCCATGGTTCGGTTATGTGCGGCTCGTGAATGGCAAGGGATGGAACGGTCCATCGTTCGACGAGGTCTGGCCGAAGCGCCCCGCCGAACCGTTGCTCGCGGTGTTCGCCTGGTGCGTCGGTGGCAAAGTGGTGCAGACCCGCGTGCAGCGGTTACCCACGGAAACGCGCGATACCATGTTTCGCGTCGACCAGATGTTTCAGCTTTCAGAATCGGAGGCGGCGGGCTTTGGCATTGTGCTGCTCTGGGCCAAGGGCCGATTCCTCCCGCCCAAACCCTATTTCAGCAGTTCGGCGACCGAAGCCGCTCTGCACGCTATGATGACGGGTAGTCCCGACGAGTTCGAGGCGGCTCTGAGCAAAATCTCCGGCAATTTCCTGCGCCCCGGCGACACCCTGCTGTGGCAGGCGGCCGACATCGGCAACGATACCGCCGTGGAAGCATTGCTGCGTTCGGGAATAAAGGCCGACAACGTCTTCGATCCTTTGCCAAGCGCCGTCAATCGCGGGCGCGTCGCCGTGCTCGAACGGCTCCTGCAGGGCCGCAAGATCAAGCACCCGGCTCTCGCGCTCCCGCTCCGCTACGGTCACGACGCTGCCGTGCGTCTTTTTCTCTCCCACGCCGCGCCATCGTTTCGTCCCGGTTCGGACCTGATCGAGGCCGCACTGGAAGGCGGCTTCGCCGATCTCGCGCGCGATTTCATAGCCCGCGGCGGCCGGGTCGACGTCGGCGCGACCGCGCGGTGCGCGCGACTGCTGACGAATCTCATCAAGGACGGCCACGTGGCCGCCGCCCAAGTGCTACTCGAACAGAAGGTCGATCCGAACGCTGCCGTCGACGAAAGGTCGCCGCTCTTTCTCGCCGCGCAACTCGGCGAACACGACATCGTCGATGCGCTCCTGCGCGCCGGCGCAAAGCCCAACGTCGGCGACGCCGCCGGCACCACCCCGCTTATGGTCGCGTGCCAGTCCAACGACCTCGCTTGCGTGACCCGGCTGCTCGACCGCGGCGCGGACGCCAGGACGCCCCGCAAAGACGGAATGACCGCGCTGCACTTTGCCGCGGCGCACGCCGTGCCGGATCTCGTGCAACGGCTCTTGGCGCGCGGCGCGGATGCTTCGCCGGTCATGCAACCGGCACCACTCGAGTTTGCCTTGCTGGCAGGAGCGGCCCGCACCGCGGAAGTGCTGGCCGCCCACGGCGCGCGCGTGAATCTACAGCGGCCCCACGCCGCGCGCGTGCTGGAGGCCGCGGTTCGGCTCGATCGCGCCGAACTCGTGCGCGATGCGCTGGACCGCGGCTGGCACCCGGCCGCCGACTGGTCGGCTCCATGGCCGGCCGATGTTTGCGCGACGCTGGTCGGTGCCGCGCAGGTCCGCACCGTGCTCGCCGCCCTGCCACCCGCCGCGCCCGCCTCGACCGCGCCTGTCATGGTGGCGCCTCCCGAGTTGGACGCGCCGCCGCAACTGCTGCGCTCGCCCACGCTCACCGATCCGCGCGACGGCCGCGCATCCGGTCCCGCCGCAGTAGTCGAGCTGCGGGCGATCGTGGATGAGCTCGGTCGTTTGCAATGTCCGCGCGTGCAACAAAGCCCGGATGGCCGCTTGAGTTTCCTCGCCCTGCAGACCCTCGGTCAGTGGCGGTTTTCTCCCCCGCAAAAGAACGGAGCGGCCGCGTGCACGGAGATCGTTATCCCGATCACTTTTCAGCCCTCGCCTCGCGAAGTCTTTGATCGTTCAGAGGTCGACGCTGCGCCCTGCCGCCTGACATTTCGCGATGCCAGGACGCCCTTGGTGGTCGAGCGAGTCGGCAACAGCGGCTACCGCGCGTCGCCCGCCGCCCTCGAAAACGACGTGCGTGTGCAAGTGGTCCTCACCGTCCGTGGCGAGGTGAATGAGCCGCGGGTGATGAACCGGGTGGAGAGCTACGAAGGCTCATCTGCGCTCCGCGCCATCGGCGACTGGTCGTTCACACCCGGCGTGCGCAAGGGAAAGCCCGTGGCCACGCGACACGAGGTCGTCTTTGAGAGGTAGCGGTCCGCCGCATCCGAGTGCCCGGCGGAGGCGGCCCGCGCCGGCCACCGATCGTCCTGCGCGATTAGCGCGCGTCGAACAACGTCCGCCCACTTAACAACTCCCCGGCGAGGCGCGCCAGAAACGTCGCCCGCGTGAGCTCACGCGCGCCGAGGCGCTGCATGTGCGGTGTGAGTTGCTGGATGTCCATCCACGCTTGCCCGCGCTCATTCAGGTGCCGCGCGAGAAAACAGATCGCGAGCTTCGAGGCATTGTCGACGTGGTGAAACATACTCTCGCCCCCGAAAAATCCGCCCGCATCGACGCCGTAGAGCCCGCCCACCAAGGCGCCGTCGCGCCATACCTCCACACTGTGCGCCGAGCCTTCCCGATGCAGCGCCGTGTAGGCCTCGACGACGGCGGGGCTGATCCACGTGCCCTCCTGTCCCGGGCGCGGCGCCGCGGCACAAGCGGCGATCACCTCCGGAAAAGCACGATCGATGGAAAAACTCCAGCCCGGCTTCCGCGCCGTTTTCTCCAGCGTTCGTCCCGGAGTGAGTTCACTGAAAACCAACACCGCGCGCCGCCGCGGACAGCACCACGGAATCGGATCCTTCGGCCGGCCCGGCCACGGAAATATACCACGGCGATACGCAGCGCGGAGATTCTCGACGGTCAATCCCGCCACGCCTGACCACGCCACCACTTCGGGACCGCGTCCCAGTTTTTCCGCCTCGGGAAACGTCAGCGTCGGCTGCATGTTGCCACCACGTCACGGGTCGACCCGTCTCACTCACGCTTCAAGCCGCGCGACATCAACGCCGCCAACGCCGCGGCAGGCTGTTTTCCGCCAAAGAGGATCGCGTGCACTTCGCCGAGGATCGGCGCGTCGATGCCCTTGGCCGCGCACAACTCGGCAAACGACTCCGTGGTCTTGTGGCCTTCGACGACCGTTTTGCGGTGCGCGAGCAGCGACGCGACGGTCGCGCCCTCACCGATCTTCACGCCAAACTCACGGTTGCGGCTCCACCCGCCGTGACACGTCGCCACGAGATCGCCGAAGCCGCTAAGGCCGTAAAACGTCTCCGCCCGCGCGCCCAGCGCCGTGCCGACGCGCACCATCTCGGCCAACGCACGCGTGAGCATCGCGGCCCGCGTATTGTCGCCGAGCTTCAGTCCGTCGCAGCAGCCGGCGGCGATTGCGTAGATATTTTTCAAACATCCGCCGATCTCGACGCCCGCCAAATCGCCGCTCGTGTAAACGCGCAGCGTCGGCCCGCTGATCGCCGCCTGAACTTCCTGCACCGCAGGAGTCGCCGCTGTCGCTGCCAGCACCATCGCCGCCGGCAGCCCACGCGCGACTTCGCCGGCATTCGTCGGCCCCGTCAACGAACCGACGAGCAGGCCCGGCAACGACTCGGCGATCACTTCGGAGGCGCGCAGGTGCGTGCCGAGTTCCAATCCCTTCGCGAGACTCACGACCAATTTCACCCGCGCGTCAGCCGGCAGCGCCGCGCGCACCCGCGCGCACGTCTCGCGCAAAGCCTGCGTCGGGCAGGCTAGCAAAATGACCTCCACACCCGCCAATGCCACCGGGAGATCGGCCGTGATCGCGATGGACGAGGGCAGCGGAATACCCGGCAGGTAGTCGGCGTTTTCACGCGATGCCGCCATCACCGTCGCCTGCTCGGCGCGCCGTGGCGCGAGCACGACACCGTGCCCCCCGCGGGCCAGATGCAGCGCAAACGCCGTGCCCCAAGCTCCGGCTCCGACAACGACAAAATTCATACTCCCTCTTTGCCTACGGAACCCACGGAATACACGGAAAAAGACAGCGGGCAGCCGCGGCGTCCGTGTCTTCCGTGCGTTCCGTGGATCGCTCCGAACGTTATTTCAGAAACGCCGGGATCTTCTCTCCGGCGATCATCTGCTCGAAGGTCTCGCGCGCGTTGATCAGCTCAAAAGAGCTGCCCTTGACCAACACCTCGGCAGCCATCGCGCGGGTGTTGTAGCGGTTGGCCATCGCGTAGCCGTAGGCACCGGCACTCATGAACGCGACGAGTTCGCCCTCGCCGACCTCCTGAATCTGGCGGTCCTTCGCGAAACAATCGCCGCTCTCGCAGATTGGCCCGACGATATCGGCCACGAGAGCGCGGCGCGAGGAGTCGCGCTGCAGCGGCACGATTTCGTGGAAGCTGTCATACATGGCCGGACGCACGAGGTCGTTCATTGCGGCATCGACGATGAGGAAGTTTTTCCCGGCGCCGCGCTTCAGATGCTCGACGCGCGAAAGGAGCGCACCGGCGTTGCCGACCATAAAGCGACCGTGCTCGAGGAGAATTTTCAGGCCGAGCGGCTGGAGGAGCGGCACGAGTGCCGCGCCGTAGGTCTCGGGCGTGAGCGGACGCTGATCAGCCGGCTGCGCGTCCCACCAAGCCTGTTCACCGCTGGCGAGCGCGTCCTTATAAATGATGCCCATGCCGCCACCGATGGAGAAATAGGTGATGCCATACTTCGCCTTCAACTCAGCCGCGAACGGCGCGACCTTCTCGACGGCTTCGACAAACGGCGCCACCGACGTGAGCTGCGAACCGATGTGCATCTGCACGCCCTTGATCGCGATGTGCGGATACTTCGACGCGGCCTCGTAGGCGGCGGCGGCGTGCTTGAGGGGAATGCCAAACTTATTGCCGCTCTTGCCGGTCGTGATCTTCGCGTGCGTGTGCGCATCGACGTCGGGATTGATACGGATGGCGATGGGCGCCTTCACGCCGAGCGTGCCGGCCACGTGGTTGATGCGGGCAAGCTCGGGCTCGCTCTCGACGTGGAACGCAAAAATTTCGTTTTGCAGCGCCAGCTTGATCTCGGCCTCGGTCTTGCCGACACCGGCGAAGACGCTCGTCTTCACATTCGAGCCGGCCGCGAGCACGCGGCGAATTTCGCCACCGCTCACGAGATCGAAGCCCGCGCCGAGGTTCGCGAAGTGGCGGAGGATCGCGATATTCGAGTTGGCCTTCATCGCGAAGCAAAGCTGCGCATCAAGCCCGGCGAGGCCGCGCTGGAGGCGGCGGTAGTTGTCCTCCATCGTCGAAGCGCTGTAGACGTAGGTCGGCGTGCCGTAGAGCTTCGCCACGGCGGCAAGTTCGACGGATTCGCAGTGCAGGGTGTGGCCGGAGTATTGGAAGTGGTGCATGGTCGTAGGAGAGTTCGGAAAAAAGCGTGAAAGGAACGAACGTAGCGAGTTTCCCCTTGAAAAAACGACTCCAAATTTCCGAGATGCCGCTGTGCTCCGTGCCTTGATCAATTTCTGCCACCGACCTTCGCTCCGCTTCGGCCTGCGGACGGACAATCGCGGGCGTTTTCGGGATCCGCGGTTCGCCAGTTTCATCGGGCAAAACAACCGCACGAAGCTCGATACCGATTTTCACGACACGGTGCTGCGCGGCCGCAAGGTGATGAAAAATATTTTCCGCCTCGCGTTGGCCGGCGGTGTCACCTGGGTCGTCGTCGAGAGCGCCAAGGCGCTTTCCGTGTTCTAGGTTCGGGGCACGAAAAAGCGGCCCCCGCGACAAGCGCAGAGGCCGCTCCAGTGCGGACCGGCGGGGATCACGCCGCCAATCCGAAACGTTCACGGCGGCCATTCGCGACCGGGACCAAGGCCAATTCGGTCACGAGCGGGCGGGATTTCCGCGAGTAGTCGGTGAGTGCGATGGCGGCAAAGGCCGCGACGATTGCCGCTGAAACAGCGGATTCGAAACTGACCGAGGAAGCGAACAACGCGCTGACCGCGGCGAGGGAGGAGACGAGGGTGAGTGTTTTCATGGGACGATTGGTTGGTTGCCCAGAAAACCCCGCAGGTTGCGGAAAGTTACAAAAAAGGCGCGACCTCGCGGTCGCGCCTCGAAAACCCAAAGAGGAACTCGCAGGCTCAGGCCCCGCCGCCGTCCGTGCTGGCGGCTTCGGGCTGGAAGGCGCTGCGAAGCGTTGCGCCGAGGTAGTCGCGATTGAGACGCGCGATAAAATCGTGGCTGATCGTCTTCGGGCACGCGGCGCTGCACTCGTATTGATTCGTGCAGTTGCCGAAGCCTTCGGCGTCCATAGTGTTCACCATCGCGAGCACGCGGCGGTCGCGCTCGGCTTGGCCTTGCGGGAGCAGACCGAGGTGGCCGACTTTGGCGGAGACGAAGAGCATCGCGCTGGCGTTCTTACAGGCCGCAACGCACGCACCGCAGCCGATGCATTGCGCGGCGTCCATCGCGAGATCGGAGGCGCCTTTGGAGATGGGGAGCCCGTTCGCATCGGGCGCGGAGCCGGCGCGGGCGGTGATGAAGCCACCGGCCTGCATGATCTTGTCGAACGACGTGCGGTCGACGACGAGGTCCTTGATAAGAGGGAAGGCCGCAGCGCGGAAGGGCTCGACGACGATGATGTCACCGTCGTGGAAGCTGCGCATGTAGGTCTGACAGGTGGCGATGCCTTTGCCGGGGCCGTGGGGCTTGCCGTTGATCGTGAGCGAGCACGTGCCGCAGATGCCTTCGCGGCAGTCGTGCGCAAACGCGATGGGCTCCTCGCCCTTCGTCGTGAGCTCGTCGTTGACGACGTCGAGCATCTCGAGGAAGGACATGTTCGGGTTCAGGTTCTTGGCCGAGTAGTCCTTGAACTGCCCGAGCTCCTTCGGACCGGCTTGGCGCCAGGCACGCAGGGTTACGCTGATGGTTTTGGTGGAAGATTCTGCAACCATGACGAAAGGGGGTTGGGCGGCTTATTTGTAATTGCGGACGCTCATCTTCACGAACTCGTAGTTGAGCGGTTCGACGTTGCGGACCGGCGTCTTGTCTTTGCCTTGGTATTCCCAAGCCGCGACGTGGCCGAACTTCTCGTCGTCGCGTTTGCACTCGCCGTCGGGATATTGGTATTCCTCGCGGAAGTGACCGCCGCAGCTCTCTTCGCGGGTGAGCGCATCGCGGCACATCAGTTCGCCGAGTTCAAGGAAGTCGGCGATGCGGCCGGCCTGCTCAAGGGATTGGTTGAGCGTATTGCCGGAGCCGGGGACGTTGACGCTGCCCCAGAATTCTTCGCGGAGCGGCGGGATTTCTTTGAGAGCTTTTTCAAGCGTCGCCTTGGTGCGGGCCATGCCGCAACCGTCCCACATGATCTTGCCAAGACGTTTGTGGAAATGGCTGACCGGCTGCTTGCCCTTGATGCCGAGGAAGCGGTTCGACTGGCCGAGAATCTCGGACTCCGCCTGTTTGAACTCGGGAGCATCGGCACTCGGACGGGACCCGGGCTTTTGGCCCGCAAGGTAGTCACCGATCGTGTAGGGGATAACAAAATACCCGTCGGCGAGGCCCTGCATGAGCGCGCTGGCGCCGAGGCGGTTGGCGCCGTGGTCGGAGAAGTTGGCTTCACCCAGCACGAAGAGGCCGGGGACGTTGGACATGAGGTTATAGTCCACCCAGAGGCCGCCCATCGTGTAGTGCACGGCGGGATAGATGCGCATCGGGGTCTTGTAGCCGCTCTCGGCGGTGATCTCGTGATAGATATCGAAGAGATTGCCGTAGCGCTCGCGCACGCCGTTTTCGCCGAGGCGTTTGATGGCGTCGGAAAAATCGAGGTAAACACCGAGACCGCTCTCGCCGGCACCGCGACCTTCGTCGCACACGCGCTTGGCGGCGCGGGAAGCAATATCGCGGGGTGCGAGATTGCCGAAGCTGGGATAAATGCGCTCGAGGTAGTAATCGCGATCACCCTCGGCGATGGAGTTGGGATCTTTCTTCGCGTCTTCCTTCTTTTTCGGCACCCAGATGCGGCCGTCGTTGCGGAGCGACTCGGACATGAGCGTGAGCTTCGACTGGTAGTCGCCGCTGACGGGAATGCAGGTCGGGTGAATCTGCGTGTAGCAGGGATTCGCCATGCACGCGCCACGCTTGTAGGCGCGCCAGATCGCGGTGGCGTTGGACTGCCGCGCGTAGGTCGAGAGATTGAAGACGTTGCCGTAGCCGCCCGTGGCCAAGATCACCGCATCGGCCGAGTGGCGGGTGATTTCACCGGTGTTCAGATTGCGGACGATAATGCCCTTGGCGTGACCGCCGACGACCACGAGATCGAGCATCTCGGAGTTGGTGTGGAGTTGCACGAGACCTTGGCCGACAGTGCGCGAGAGCGCGGAGTAGGCGCCGAGGAGGAGCTGCTGGCCGGTTTGGCCGCGGGCGTAAAAGGTGCGGGAAACCTGCGCGCCACCGAAGGAGCGGTTGGCGAGGAGGCCGCCGTATTCGCGGGCAAACGGGACGCCCTGCGCGACGCACTGGTCGATGATGTTGGCGGAGACTTCGGCGAGACGATGGACGTTGGACTCGCGGGCGCGGTAGTCGCCGCCCTTGATCGTGTCGTAGAAGAGCCGGTAAACGCTGTCGCCGTCGTTCTGGTAATTCTTCGCGGCGTTAATGCCACCCTGCGCGGCGATCGAGTGGGCGCGGCGCGGGCTGTCGTGAAACACGAAGCACTTCACCTTGTAGCCCATGTCGGCGAGCGACGATGCGGCCGAGGAACCGGCGAGGCCGGCACCGACGACGATCACCTCGTATTTCCGCTTGTTGGCGGGATTGACGAGCTTGATGTCCACCTTGTGCTTGCGCCACTTGTCGGCGAGCGGACCGGAGGGAATTTTGGAATCGAGCGTAGCCATGGCGGAGAGTGATTAGCGTTGGGCCGCGGGAGCGACCTTGGCGGACTGCGGCTGGAGTTTGCCGGCGATCACCGCGCCGGGGATGGCGAGGTTGCCGAGGAAGTAGACAACGCAGAGCACGAACGCGGCCTTGTGCAGGCAGTCGGCCCATTTGGCGTTACGCAGACCGAGCGTCTGGAAGAGGCTGTCGAAGCCGTGCAGGAGGTGAATGCTCAGCAGGCCCACCGCGATGATGTAGAACAGGGAGACGACCTTGTTTTGGAAACCGAGGACGACCATGTTGTAGACGTTGGCGACATCATCACCGGCCTTCACGACCGTGAAGCCTGCCACGCGGTAGTCCTTCGTCATCGTGTAGTGATTGAGCGGAGGCGTGTCCTTGAAGGTTTCTTTTTGCACCACA
>Ga0075163_10010898_pt1 | contig 11858 bp, 12 predicted proteins | sample JI1023141ADNA_FD_71478 | JGI IMG/M metagenome (GOLD analysis project Ga0075163, IMG submission 71478) | Wastewater effluent complex algal communities from Wisconsin, to seasonally profile nutrient transformation and Carbon sequestration -... | ecosystem: Engineered > WWTP > Effluent > Algae... | reverse complement strand
CGGCGCTGAAGCGGAAGCCAAGGCCACCGAATTGGTTTCAAAAGCCATTAGTGAAGGAAATGTGCAGGCTATTAATTACTTTATTGCCATCAAATATGTGGATGCCTTGCAAAAGGTAGCATCGGCCCCCAATCAGAAACTGATTATGATGCCGCTGGAAGCTTCAGGAATTATTGGTGCGTTGGCGGGCGTTGCCGAATTGGCTAAGGAATCTTTCACGCAAACGAAAATGACCTCTACCAATCGGCCAACAGGGCAGGGGCCGTGGACTAATTCCTAGCAAAGGGGACTATGATGGTTGAATTTTTTAAAAATCTAGAGTTTTGGCACTGGTGGATTTTTGCCTTTGTTTTGGCGATTATGGAAATTATTGTCCCAGGTGCTTTCTTTATTTGGTTTGGTTTATCGTCCCTGGTAACAGGGGTTATTTTACTGGCTATCCCTAGCCTTGGTTGGGAATGGCAGTTGGTATTTTGGGTGGTGCTGGGGTTAGCTATCGTGATTAGTTGGCGCCTCTGGTTGCGCGCGCATCCCAATCAAAGTGAAGATAATAATTCCTTGAACCGCCGTGGTCAGCAATATATGGGCCGGGTGTTGGAGCTGGATGAGCCTATCATCAACGGCCAGGGCAAAGCCAAACTTGGTGATACGGTTTGGCGGGTAAGCGGCCCGGAGCTTGGCAGAGGCCACAAAGTTAAAGTGGTTGGTACCAACGGCACCATCTTGGTGGTTGAAAAATACCAGGGCTAAAAGAAAAGCTATCGCAATAACATGGGGGGCGAAAGCCCCCTTTATTTTTTACTCACTTTAATTTTTAGAGAATAGAGATGAAAAAAAATCTTTTGTTGATTGGGATAGCAACTATTTTATGTTATTCAACCGCAGAAGCGCAGGTGCAAAAAATACCTTTTTCTCCTTTGAAAATTGATTTTCCAGCTGCTTTATCTAGCCAGGAAGAGGAATGGCTGCAAAATTGTCAATTTATTCAAAGCGCGGATCATCCCCTAGAACTCACTTGCCTGTGGCAACAAGAATATGTGGATTTATTCCACGGCAAATGGCGACAATGGTCAGTGCGGTTTGATGCTTCAGGTAACATTCAACCCACCCAACCGATGATTTACCCTGCTTTAGATCAAGATAAAATATTCAGCGGGGAAATTGTAGCCGTTTTCCCGGGGCAAAATTTTTTAGTTTACTCCCCGGAAGTTTTGTTTGATCCAGAAACAAATAGATTTGATATTGACGTATTTGATTTGGATATAATTACCAATGGGCGTAAGCTAATATTTCAAGCCTTGGGATCGATGAAAGCGGAACCCGTTGATGCGCTTGTTTTATCTATCGGTTCCATGCTTATTCTTGGCCACCAATATTCAGATGAAGATCTAGAAGAAACGCCCATTGAGCAACGGATTGATTTTGACCCCTATGTTTTAAATGTTGTTGATACTGAAGGTCATGTGGATTGGCAAATTAAGGAAGAATATATCCAAGGACTATGGCAAAAACAGGTGGGACATTTACCAACCAGTCGTATTGGCTTTGGTCAATCAAAATCAGAATTTTTGGTAGGTGCCGATAAGGGGAATGTAGTGGTTGCAGGAATTCGCAGCTGGCCGATTGAGAATGGCCAAACTGCCAAATTAGAAAGCGGTACATTTATTGCCTGCTATAGCATCGATGGAACATATGTTGGAATTGTTGGAACATATTTAGGAACCATTTTATTGCCGGAAGTGCCCTCATCCGTCAATCCTCATACGTTAAAACTAACTTCTCAAGGTCAAATTGTAGGTGCTTGGCTGGCTTCGGATCAAGAACCAACCGAGAAAGATGAGTTGATTGTCAATCATTGGATGCAGAACTGTAATACCAATAAAGACGGTCGCCCGGCCTGGCATTTGGCATTACCTAACAATTTTGCTAACTGGAAGGAAGGGGTTAATACCTATGTTAAAGCTATTCAGCCAGCTTCCAACGGACATTTATTTGTTCTTTATGTGCAACAACGCGCCCAAGCAGTTTGTTTTAAATTAAAAGGAAAGCGTTGTGAAGATCAGGAAGTTTTTCAGAAGAATCCCGAATTATTGCGACCATCTTTGTTTTTAATGGAAATAGATGAGAAGGGCCAAATTATTGCTAATCAAGCCATTATTGGGGTGAATGATCCGGCAGGGTGGGCGCTAAGTTATGTGGAAAGCTTTAAATATACTAAATATAAAGACCAAGATATCGATTTTCACCTACAGGCAGGAATGACCTTAACAGGCGATAAACAACATTTGCTGATTTTTATAATCAATCCATCGGCAGCAAGCCTCGCCCTTCGCCAAGCTGGCAAGGAACCGCAGGGGCAGTTACTATTATATCAAGTTAAAATCCAACCCTAATTTTCGCGATATTATACTTGACGTACCAAATAAGGAAATTAAAATGACATTTTTAATTGGCCTTATGAGGTTTGATGATTTGATTAATTTTTCTATTATACATTATTTAAAACTAAAAGAATTGCTTGAACAAGAAATGGAAATTCTTAACAGCAAGATTCAAGTTTCCGGAAATAATGTTGAACTTGATATTAATGATCAACAGCGCATTAAACAAAACATTCAGTGTACAGTATTAGAGATAGCTAATCAGTTAAAACTGATCAGGGTTTCGGAGGCAATTGATATATTAATTGAACTGATAAAGTGGCCTAATGCAAAAGTATCTCAAGCTCTTGAGTTGACAAAATTTATTTGGTTACAAAGGGAATTGGAAACAAATCATCTGTATCTTTTCTTATATCCAACAGAGAAAATTAAAAAATTTTTAAATCATCCAGATGAGTGGAGAGCCGCTTTATCTAAATTTCAAGATATCAATTATGACATTCAATCCGCGACAGATTTATATGCACTTGGACATAATACAGCTTGTATATTCCATTGCATGAAAATATTGGAGATTGGGTTGTCAAAACTTGCTGAAAAACTTGAAATTTCAACTGAAACCGATGTTTGGGGGAATATCATTGAAAGCATTGAAGCTGAAATCCGCAAGAAGGCTGCTACTATGAAAAGCGGATACAATAAATCTCAAACCATGCAATATTATTCTGAAATGGCTAAGGAATTTTCTTATTTCAAAGATGGATGGAGAAATCACGTTGCTCATAAAAGGGCATTTTATGATGAACATCAAGCGGCATCAGTCCTAGAACATACGAAAGATTTTATGAATCGTCTTTCTTCCTTGTTTTAGGCAGTAATTTTGATGAAACGATTTTATCAAATGATTTTGCAAAAGATTCTTCATTAGAAGGCGTAGACAATTTTTTTGCCATTGCGATAAATTTTTCTGATTGTTCCTTATCGTTTTTTGCCTTTTTCATTTTTTTCAGATCTTTGCACAAGACGGTCGGTAGGTTAGTCTTTTTCCACTAACCCCTAATAAAGCATTTTCGGCCCTTAATACATCATTTATTTCTAAACCTATGCGGTTATTATATCTGAAATCAAATTCAGCCAGATAACGTTTCAAATGTTTTGTGCTACAATGCTGATATATACCTTTCATGCCTCTCTTAAATATACTGAAGTAGTTTTCGATGGTGTTACTATGAACATCACCGCGAACATATTCACCAATGCTATGATTAACAGAATGATGCTCAGCAAAATCTTTTCCTAGAGCAATATATTGCCTTGCCTCATCAGTTATTAAACGACTTTGAGCATTTATTTGTTTTTGCATAATAGGGCGTAAAGTTTGCGCATTAACATGGTCAACATGAGTTGATCTTACTTTGCCGCCACGCTCGACCAAACTGAAAACTTTTTCTTTATGGCTCCAACCACGTGCACCTGGTTTTTGCTTCCCCTTGTTGCCAATGTACGTTTCATCAGCCTCAACGGTCTTTCCTTCACCCCCAAGGGGCGGCACTCCACCATGGGGAGCCATAGCTTCCCGAATACGATGGGCCATAAACCACGCTGTCTTTAATGTGACATTTAAAGTGCGATGCAGTTGGTTGGAGCTAATTCCTTTTTTGCTGGCACACATCAAATAGATAGCTTGCAACCAAAGATGCAATTTTACATGGCTATCCTCAAAAATAGTCCCAACTTTAACAGTAAAAGGCTTGCGGCAAGAATAGCATTTATAAACACCTATGCGGGTGCTTTTTCCTTCTAATTTATTAATCCGGTCTAAACCGCCGCAATGTGGACAAACTTTACCATTTTGCCATATCCTCGCTTCAACAAATTCGTAAGCGGATTCTTCATCGTGAAAATATTTTTTTGATAGTAATGACATGGTTTTTTCTCTATAATTTTGAATATAGAAAACGATATCATATCATATATGGGTACGTCAAGTATAATATCGCGCTAATTTTAGATATTAGGATGATTTTTCCAGCACCATATCCAAATGGGGGATATGGGTGTCAAAAATAGTTGCTGCAATTCACTCATAATTCTGATTGGCTATAAAAAATTTAGGTTCACTATACGGGTACTTAAAAGTTATCATGGAAATGCTACATTCTGTTCATCCATCTAAGATTGCGATTATAGGGTCAGGTATTGCAGGGCTTAGTGCTGCCTATTTATTGCGGCAGCACTATCATGTCACCCTTTATGAAAAAGAAGGGCGCTTAGGCGGCCACAGCCGGACCATTAGACTCCCCCACCCCAATCGTGACATTATGGTTGATACAGGTTTTATTGTTTTTAATAACGCAACCTATCCTCATTTGAGCAAATTATTCCAGCAGTTAAAGGTTGACATCCAATCCAGCAATATGTCCTTTGCCGCCTCGATCAATCAGGGGGATTTGGAGTGGGCAGGATCATCGTTAAATACCTGGTTTGGCCAGCGTAGAAACCTGTTGAATTTACCGATGTGGCGTGGATTATTTGATATATTGAAGTTTAATAAGAATGCCTTACAAATTATTGAGAGGTATCCGCATATAACCTTGCAGGAATTCTTGAAAATTGCCGGTTTGGGTAGGTGGTTTCAAGATAATTATCTGTTGCCGATGGGTGCCGCAATCTGGAGTTGTCCGGCGGATCAGATGTTGCAATTTCCTGCTCATTTCTTCCTGCATTTTTTTCATAATCATGGGTTGTTATCGGTTAACCGCCAACCTACCTGGTTAACCTTAAAAAACCGGAGTATGGATTACATTGATCGGTTGATTGATATGGCTAAACCCAATTTGATACTATCTGCGGGTATTCGAGCTATCGAACGCTTGGAAAATCAGGTGACTATCATCCATGCGGATGGACAGCAACAGCAGGTTGAGCAGGTGATTTTCGCTTGCCATCCCCAAGAAATAATATCCTTGCTGCCAAAAATTACCAAACAAGAAGCTGCCATTTTTAACAAATTTTCCCGTCAGAAAAATAAAGTTTATACGCATAGTGATCCAAATTGGATGCCCAGACGTAAAAAGTGTTGGAGCAGTTGGAATTATCTGACATCCATTCAAAATGGTGAAGTAAAAACTGCTGTTACCTATTGGATGAATAAATTGCAAGCGATTCCAGATCATATACCTCTTTTTATAACCCTAAATCCCTGGCGGCCAATTGCTGCAGAAAAGATTTTGGATGTGACAGATTTTTATCATCCTGTGTTTGACAGTCAAACCTTGCAAGCACAGCAAGAAATGGAAAAGATTCAAGGTCTTAATCGCAGCTGGTTTTGTGGCGCATATTTAGGCTATGGGTTCCATGAAGACGGTATTGCCAGCAGTGTCAAGCTTGCTCAGAAAATGGGAATTTCCTCATGGTAACGGCAACGCGTCTACTGGATGCTACCATTTTTCATCAGCGCCACTATCCTGTTCGCCACAGCCTTCATCATAAAGTTTGTTATTTTGTTTTGAATATGGCTGATATAAGCAGTTTACAGCATATTAAATCCCTTTCTCTGAATAGGTTTAACTTTCTAAGTGTGTATGAAAAGGATTACGGTTTTGATGCAACGAGATCTTGGGAAGCACAATTGAAAGAAACATTGTCCCAGCATCATTTACCAATCCCTGCCCAGATCGTTTTAATGACTTTACCGCGGTTGCTTGGTTATGTGTTTAATCCGGTCAGTTTCTGGTTTTGCTTTGATGATCAACAAAATTTATATGCAGTGCTGGCTGAGGTAAATAATACATTTGGCGAGCGTCACGGATATTTATGTGCTTTAAAAGAAGGCGGCTTCATCAATGCCGCAAGTCGGATTACGATAGGCAAAAATTTCCACGTTTCACCTTTTTGTGATATCAAAGGCGAATATGAGTTTTCTTTTGATCTGCAAAACACCTATATTGACGTTCACATTAATTATAAAGTTGATGGCAAAAGCCTTATTTCCACAGTAATTAAGGGGCCAACCCAAGCTTTAAGTAACCAGAATATCAAACGGTATTTCTGGTACCGTCCCTGGAATGTGATCAAGGTGATTTTGTTGATCCATTACCATGGTTTATGCCTTTTTCTTAAAGGGCTAAAATACCGCCCTAAACCGTCAAAACCTAACAATAACGTGAACTGAAAAGATGATGAAGGATCACCAAAAATTCCTGCGTGCCTTGGAAAAATGTCCCCTTGGCTCCCTTGATATTATCACACCAGAAGGTGAAAAACTAACATTTCAAGGCGATAAACCCGGACCTCACGCTCACCTTGAAATTAAAAATTGGGCAATGATTGATCTGTTGTCTAGGCGGGGTGATATTGGTTTTGGCGAGGCATATGTGCTGGGCTTTTGGGAAAGCAGCGATGTGGCTGAATGTATTGCTTACGGGGCTTTGAATATGGCTTATTTAAAAGAATATGCTGTATCAACAAGGTGGCGGCAATTGGGTTTTTATTTGTACAACAACTTTGTCCGCTTGAACAGCAAACGGGGCAGCAAAATCAATATCCGTCAGCATTATGATATGGGCAATGATTTTTATCAACACTGGCTTGATCCTAGCATGACCTATTCTTCGGCTTTATGCCTTAGTCCTGAAGATGATTTAGCGCAAGCCCAGCAAAATAAATATCAACGTATTTTGGATATCGCCAAGCCTGATCAAGCACGTATTTTAGAAATTGGCTGCGGTTGGGGTGGTTTTGCGGAACAGGCCAGTGTTGCGGGCGCCCAAGTCACAGGTATTACGGTTTCTTCCCGCCAATATCAATTTGCCCACCAAAGGCTTGGGGATAAAGCTACCATCATGTTAGAGGATTACCGCAACATCCGTCAGGTTTTTGATTATGTGGTATCGATTGAAATGTTCGAAGCAGTAGGGGAGAGATATTGGCCCCAATATTTCCGAAAAATAAAAGATAGTTTATATAAAGGTGGGCGGGCCTTCATCCAAACTATTACCATCCAAGATCACCTGTTTAAATCCTACCGCCAGGAAAGTGATTATATCCGTCATTATATTTTCCCAGGCGGGATATTGCCTTCCAAACAACGTTTTGTGGAAGAGGCGCAGAAAGCGGGATTTGCTGTTAAAAGCCTGCTAGAGTTCGGCAAGGATTATGCCTGGACTTTGCGGCAATGGCTGAAGAATTTTAAGGCAGCTCGCCCTCGGATAAAAAATATGGGGTATGAGGAACCATTTTTGCGATCATGGGAATTTTATTTACACATGGCATTGGCGGGTTTTAAAGTTGGCCGGACCGATGTCATACAAGTGGAATTAGAGCGGGTATAAATCATGCCCGCACCTCTAGCGATAGAATTTCCTATTATTTCTATCCGGTGTGGTCACGTCGTTCAGATCAATAAAACAAACAAGGGGATATAATGGACCAGAAACTAGCACCGATGAACAATTGCCTGAAGAGCTACCAAGATAAAAAACCGCAATTGAATTTGTGGGAATTTTTTCAAGGCAGGATTGAGGGTTGGGGATCGCTTTTTGATTGGCAAGGACGTGCAACCCGCCGCTTTTCTGTATTGATTGAAGGTAAGTGGCAAGGCCAGGATGGGGAGCTGCAAGAATGGTTTGTTTTTGAAGATGGGGAAAAAACGGAGCGCACTTGGAAAATCCATTTTTCGGATGATCATCATTTTACGGGTGTGGCCCATGACGTGATTGATCAAGCGATTGGGCAACAGCTGGGTAACGCCACGAATATCCGCTATAAACTGCGGGTTCCTTATAAAAAATCAGCTATTGATTTGCGTATGGATGATTGGATGTATTTGCTGGATGAAAACACCATTTTGAACCGGACAAAAATGAAGAAATTCGGCTTAAAAGTGGGTGAAATTGTTTTGTTGATGAAGCGCAAACCATGAACCGCTTATGGCTCATTGGTGCAAGTGAGGGGATAGGGCGGGCATTGGCCAAACTTTTGTCATCACAAGGCTACCAATTGGCTTTATCTGCCAGGAATGCCGACCGCCTGCAAGAACTCATCCAGGAATTAGGTCAGCCACATTTGAATATCCCGCTTGATGTGGGTGACAGTTTGACAATTGAGCAGGCTTGGCAACAAATCCAGCAGCAATGGCAAGGTATTGATACGATTGTTTATTGTGCGGGCTATTACCAGCCGGTGTCTGCAGATGCCATCAACCTCAGTGAAATTGAAAAAATGGTTGATATCAATTTGACGGGTGCGTTCCGGGTGTTAACAGTTGCCATTCCCTATTTTATCCAGCAACAGCGAGGGCATGTTGCATTAGTTGGCAGCGTGGCTGGATATCGCGGTTTGCCTGGGGCTATGGGATATGGGGCCAGCAAAGCCGGCATCATTCATTTGGCTGAAAACTTGGTTTGTGATTTATCCAAATACCATATCCGGGTGCAAGTGATAAACCCCGGTTTTGTCAAAACCCGTTTAACCGATTTGAATGATTTTCCTATGCCTTTCTTATTATCGCCGGAGCAAGCTGCCCGTTCCATTGCTAAGGCGCTGCGTCAGAAAAAATTTGAACATCAATTTCCGTGGTTTTTTGCAACCTGCTTAAAATTCATGCGCTATTTACCCTCAGCCTTATATTTTAGTTTAGTTAAAAAGAAATAAAAATGGCCAATTTTATTATTATAGCGGCTTCCAGTGGCATCGGACAAGCAACCTCTCTGCTGCTCCAACAAGCGGGGCATCAGGTTTTTAGAACTGCCCAAAACCTTGATAAAATAACGCCTGATGCCATCCTTGACGCCGCTGATTTCCAAGCGGTGGATTTGCTATTCACGCAAGCAGCCGCCAAAATGGGGAGTGTGGATGGGGTTGTGAATTGTGCGGGGTCGTTACTTTTAAAACCCGCCCATTTGGTTAGCCAGGAACAATATCAAAAGGTAATCAATGCTTCCCTGACCACTTCTTTTGCCGTGGTGCGGGCAGCTGGTAAACAGATGCCAAAAGGGGGATCGGTTGTATTGATTTCATCTGCTACCGCCATGGTTGGTTTGGCCAATCATGAGGCTATTGCCGCGGCTAAAGCGGGAGTCATCGGATTGGCTTTGTCTGCAGCAGCCACCTATGCCAGCAATCATTTGCGGGTTAATGTGGTGGCGCCGGGGCTGACTGAAACACCCCTAACGTCTGCCATAACAAGTCATGAAAAGTCACGCCAATTATCAGAACAGATGCACGCCTTGGGCCGATTGGGTCAACCACAAGATATTGCCCGTGCCATCGTCTTTTTGCTGGATCCTCAAAATAATTGGATTACCGGTCAGGTTTTGGCGGTTGATGGCGGTTTAAGCCACATACGTCCCAAGGCAAAAATGTAACTGATGCCAAGCCAGTCCATGGTTTTTAATGGATGCAGTTATTGGTTTTGCAGCCCTATATCAAGTGGGGGGATATTGGCATCCTGATATTCTTTGCGCACCGGCTGAAGCAAGCTTTTCATATTTCATAGACATAAAGAATTGGCCTTATCCTATGGTTTAGGCAAAGTAATTTCATAAAGATGCACCCCTAAATATTTGCCAAGCAGTGGATTTTTATCGGATGCTACAATTTTTTTCCACTCTTCATAGGGTAACGTTTTACTTCCCCCACTGACGTTCACCCAGGCTTTATCTTGGAATAACGATATCTGCAGTTGGGCGGGCCATTCGCCATATTCATCTACCTCATATAAACCCTGCATGGCGGGACCGTTTAATAAAGGGGTGCGCCAAACTTCCTGGCCTTTCTGATTGATTAAAACCCCCATTAACTGGTGGTACACATCATCATGCTGCCACTCCCCTTTGACATAGGTGCGTTGTTCGCAAACCACCAAATATTGCTGTTGCCGCGTTTCCTGCAAATCCCAACTCAGGCAGGCGGCTTTGCCAGCGGGTGGTTTTGCGGGCAATATAACCTTGCGCCATAAAACTTTGCCATTTTTATCATATTTGGCAAGTTCGGCTTGAAAACCCGACTGCCAAGCCTCAACCCCTTTGCCGTTGTAACTGAGCAGCAGCATATTGCCTTCCGTGTCGATCAGGAATTTTCGGCTGCCACCTGCGGCCTGCTTCTCTAAATTAATTTGGGCCTGATGATCCACGCTCCCATCTGCCTTAAAAAAGATGACTTTGTAACTGCCCTGAATTTTAGATTTTGCATCCAAAGCCCCACTGTAAATGGATAGAGCATACTGATCTTGTTTCACACGCCATAAACGAATGGTATGTTCGTCATCACCATTAATGATCACTCGCGTGTCTGGTTGAATATCAATCATGACTTTCTGGGTATTAGTGCGTTTCCCATCCTTATCCAACTGGTCCATCAGCACGGATATTTGGGTTGATTGAAACCCCACCTCGCCGCTGTTTTGTAATAATTCAACACTATTGGCTGGGTCATAATAAGCGACCACATAGTGGGCGCCTATCGTCAGTGCATCTACATTTAACTGGCTTATTAAGACAGCTGCGGGGGCCTCTGGGTTGTATTGCCAAACTGGACGGGACATTTTATCAAGTAATGTCAAACGGGCTTGCTGTTTAACCCACGGATCGGTTTGGTATAACAAGGCCTCGGTATTGTCATAACGGCGTAAAAATTGATGGATCAAGGGTTCAGTGATCAGGATGCGTGCTTGTGAATATAGATGATTGGTTCCCAAATCTGTATAGAAGCGTCCAACGGTTTGGTGGGCATAAGATTTGTCTGCCAGCATCTCCTTGTCAGCGTATAAATTGCATTCCAGTGTCATCGGTGCGGTAAAGCTGTTGGATAGTAACAAAGCGGGGTCGGGGTTACTTAAGAAACCGCAACTGATGAATTGGGTATTCAACTTTTTAACCGTTTCATCGGGTTGCAAAAGGGGAAGGGGTATTGATAATTCCTGAACGGCCGAAGAAGGGGTTTGGGCAAATGCCAATTTGCTGCAGGCCATTAGGGTGATAAATGATAATCTGATAGTTTTCCGCAACATTGAAGCACCCTCTCAGTCATTTATGTGTATGGTCATTACAAAATTGGCAGGTTGATATTGTAACTCAATACCTGGTATTTGCAAGCTATGGGATATATATAATCCTTACTGATTATTTAGCATTATCTCTGACAATGCGGCAAAAATATGGCAAAAAATGGCTTGGTCGTGCTAGGTCAAGTTTGCAGAAAGTTTTTCAAAATTGAGCAATGAATTTGTTAATCATCATCCCTGCCGGTTTTCAGGGCGGCCAGGAAGGCTGATTGGGGAATTTCCACGCTGCCATATTGGCGCATCTTTTTCTTGCCCTCTTTTTGCTTATCCAGCAATTTGCGCTTGCGGCTAATATCACCGCCATAACATTTGGCGGTCACGTCTTTGCGCATGGCGGAAACGCTTTCCCGGGCGATGACCTTGACGCCAATCGCGGCCTGGATGGCAATTTGGAACAACTGCCTTGGGATCAA
>Ga0075163_10010896_pt1 | contig 11859 bp, 7 predicted proteins | sample JI1023141ADNA_FD_71478 | JGI IMG/M metagenome (GOLD analysis project Ga0075163, IMG submission 71478) | Wastewater effluent complex algal communities from Wisconsin, to seasonally profile nutrient transformation and Carbon sequestration -... | ecosystem: Engineered > WWTP > Effluent > Algae... | reverse complement strand
CGCGCGTCGTTGCCCGGATTGGCCAGGGGGTTGCCGGGGTAGTTGGCATTGCCCACGACCAGCGCCACGCGCTCGGCCGACGCCGCGCCCAGCGCCGCCGTGGCGGCCAGCAACGCCATGAGGAGGGCGGTGAACAGTCGCAGCAAGGGCAGGGCCATGGGCGGCGATTGTGAGCGTTTTGGCGCACCGCGGGCGCCGTCACCCCGACGCGCTTGCGCTCAGCGTGGCTGCCGCCCCGTCACCGGGTAGATCGGGTCGGTGTAGCCGTAGGTGGACGCATGGCCGGGTGGCACCAGGGCGCTGATGACACGCTCGTCGTCCGCGCTGAACTGCACCGACAGCGCGGCGATGTAGTCCTGCCATTGGGCCAGCGTGCGCGGGCCGCCGATCACGCTGTGCACCAGGCGGTTGTTCAGGGCCCAGGCAATGGCCAGCTGGCCGGGAGCGATGCCGCGCGAGCCGGCGTGCTCGGCAAAGCGCTGTGCCAGCGCCAGCGATTCGGGCCGCCATTCGGTCTGCATCAGGCGCGTGTCGTTGCGGGCCGCGCGGGTGCCGGCCTGCGGCGCCGCACCGGGCGCGTACTTGCCGGTGAGCACGCCGCGCGCCAGCGGGCTGTACACGGCCACGCCCAGGCCGTAGTGGTCGCAGGCGGGCAGCAGCTCGGTCTCGATGCCGCGCGTCATCGCGTTGTAGGGCGGCTGGCAGGCGATGGGGCCGGGCACGCCCAGGCGGCGCGCGCATTCAACGATGCGGGCCACGCGCCAGGCACGGAAGTTGGAAACGCCCCAGTACAGGATCTTGCCGCTGTCGATCAGTCGGCCGAGGGTTTCGACCGTCTCTTCCACCGGCGTGATGTCGTCGTCCCGGTGCAGGTACCACAGGTCGATCCAGTCGGTGCCCAGGCGCTGCAGGCTGGCGTCGAGTGCGTGCGTCAGCCAGCGGCGCGACAGGCCGCGGTCGTTGGGTTCCTTGCCGATCGCATTGGCCACCTTGCTGGCCAGCACCCAGCGCGCGCGGTCGGCGGCGATCAGGCGGCCGACGATGCGCTCGGACTCGCCACCGGCATACACGTCGGCGGTGTCGATGGCGTTCAGGCCGGCGTCGCGGGTGGCGGCGACGATGTCGGCCGCGCCGGCGGCATCGGTCTGGTCGCCGAACATCATCGCGCCCAGCCACAGGCGCGAGGTCTTCAGGCCGCTGGCGCCGAGCGCCTGCGTGGTGGATACGGTGGTGGTCATTCGATCGCCTGCACGTTGAACACCTGGCGCAGGTAGGCCAGGAAGGTCTGGTCGTCGCACAGGATCTTGCCCGGGCTGTCCGACAGCTTGGCCACCGGCTGGCCGTTGCAGTGCGCCAGCTTCATGACGATGTGCAGCGTGTGCAGTCCCACGTCGTTGGTGAGGTTGGTGCCGATGCCGAAACCCATCTGCGTGCGGTCGGCGAAGTGGCGGTACAGCTCGAAGGCCCTCGGCAGCGTCAGGCTGTCGCTGAACACCAGGCGCTTGGTGTTGGCGTCGATGCGCAGTCTGGCGTAATGCGCCAGCGCCTTCTCGCCCCACACGATCGGGTCGCCCGAATCGTGGCGCAGGCCGTCGAAGAGCTTGGCGAAGTACAGGTCGAAGTCGGCCAGGAAGGCGTCCATGCCGACCACGTCGGTCAGCGCCACGCCCAGGTCGCCGCGGTACTCCTGTACCCAGGCCTCGAGCGCGGCCTTCTGGAAGTCGCGCAGCCGCACGCCGAGCGCCTGGTAGGTCTGCATGAACTCGTGGGCCATGGTGCCGATGGGCACCAGGTTCAGGTCGCGCGCCAGCAGCACGTTGGAGGTGCCCTTGAAGTACTCGGGCACCTCGCGCGCCAGCGTCGCCACCACCTCGCGCTGCCAGTCGCCCGAGAAGCGCCGGCGCACGCCGAAGTCGAAGAATTCGAACGGGTGGCGCCGTGCCGGCTCGCGGCCGAACTGCCGCAGCATCGTGATCTTGTCGGCCAGCCGCTTGCGGCCCTCGGCCAGCGCCGGTGCCTGCGCCACGTGCCTGAAGTACAGCTCGTTGACGATGGCCAGCACATGGATCTCGAAGGCCATCACGTGCACCTGAGGGCCGCGCGCCACGATCTCCAGCGTGCCGGCGTTGTCGCGCACCTCGATGAAGTCGCGCTGGAACTGGAAGATGCGAAGGAAGTCGACGAAGTCGCTCTTGATGAAGCGAAGCGAGCCCAGGTAGCGCAGCTCGTCGGGCTGGAAGCGCAGGCTGCACAGGTGGTCGAGCTGCTCGTTGAGCTCGGGGATCAGGTGCGTGAGCGGGTAGTCACGCGCGTTGCGGCAGATGAAGATGTACTCGGCGTGCGTCTGCGGGTGCCGGTGCAGCATCGCCTGCCACATCGTGAACTTGTAGAGATCGGTTTCGAGCAGGCTGCGCAGGATGGGTTGCATGGAGCGTGGGTCGAAGACGGGTGAGCAGCCTTGGCGCCGATGGCCCAGTATAGGATCGGCTCCCATGCGGGATTCCCCGCGGTTCCATTGCCCGACAAGGGCTGCAGGCACCTCGCTTGCCGCGCCTACTCTTCCGTGCGGTGGCGCCGCAACAGGTCGGCCAGGGCGCGTCCGGGCTCGTCGCGGAACGCCTCGTCCAGCACGGTGATGTGCTCGATGCGGTCGACGCGGAAGCTGCGGAAGTCCTGCCGCTGCTCGCACCAGGCCGCCAGCGTCCACACCTGGCCCCAGAAGAAGCTGCCCAGCGGCCGGACGATGCGCTCGCTCGGCATGTTCTTCAGGTCGACGTAGTGGATCGACAGCTTGCGGCGCGCCTCGGTGGCCAGGCGCAGGGTCTGCAGGTTGCGGCGCGTGAACTCGTCCGGCCCGGTGGCCGGCGCGAACACGGCCAGGCTCTCGGCCGCCGCCCGCGTGGCCGGCGGCAGCACGGCCAGGATCTTCGATAGCGCGCCCTCGGCCTGCCGCGACAGCGCGCCGTCCAGCCGGGGCTGCGCCAGGCGCACGGCGGCCACCAGGGCCTGGGCTTCGTCGGTGGTGAACATCAGCGGGGGCAGGTCGAAGCCGGCTCGCATGCGGTAGCCCACGCCGGCCTCGCCCTCGATCGGCACACCTTGCGCGGCCAGGTCGGCCACGTCGCGGTACACCGTGCGCAGCGATACCTGCAGGCGCTCGGCCAGGTAGGCGGCGGTGGACAGGCGCCGGCCGCGGATCAGCTGCACCAGCTGGAACAGGCGGTCGGCGCGTCGCATCGTGCGGCGATGCTACGACAGCGCGTGCAGGCCGACGCGGTTGCCTTCGCTGTCGATGACGTGCACGAAGCTGCCCATGCCGTCGGGCAGGTCGACGCGCTCGGTGGCGATGCGCGCGCCGGCGGCCAGGCCGCGGGCCACCGCGGCGTCCAGCGTGGGGCCGACGGCCAGGTAGACGAGGGTGCCGCTGGCGCTGGGCTCGGCTGCATTCGGCGAGGCCAGCAAGGCGCCGCCCGCACCGCCTTCGTCGCAGGGGAACACGGCCAGCGTCTGCGGGCCCAGGGGCTCGCGGCGCAGGGGCTTGGCCAGCAGGGCCTCGTAGAAGCGCTGGGCGCGGTCCATGTCTCGCACGGGGATCTCGAACCAGTTGATGGCGTGGTGAAGGGCTTGGGCTTGGGACATCATGGGTCTCCTGGAGCAGGGGTGGATGAGAGAGATGGATGCTGCGCCAGGGCTGCTGACAGCGGCGTGTCAGCAGCGTTGCTCATCAACCGGGTGGGCGCAGACGGGTCGAACGCTGAATTTGATGGCTATGCTGCGCGCGGGCGGCGCAGACCGCCGGGCCACCAGGGGAGGGGCGTCATGCCAGGATCATCGGGACGAGATCGAGCCATTCGGGCCGCAGGCAGCGCCGCCCTGGCTGTGGCCACCTGGGCCGCCGCGCTGCTCGGCACGCTGGGCGGCGGGCATGCCCTGGCCGCGGACCCGCCACCCCCAGTGGCCGACTTCTTCGCCGCACCCAGCATGAGCCGACCGGTGCTGTCGCCGTCTGGCAAGCACCTCGCGGTGCAGGTGCCAGGCCCGGATGGACGGCGCAGGCTGGTGGTGCTGACGCTGGACGCGCTGAGCGAATCCAGGCTCGCGGCCGGTTTTGGCGATGTGGACGTCGACAACGTTCAATGGGTCAACGATGACCGACTGGTGTTCACCGTCACCGACCTGAACGCCTCCTGGTTCAACCGCTCAGCGCCGGGGCTGTTCGCGGTCGATCGCAGCGGCGAAGGCCTGCGCACGCTCGTCCGGCGCGTCGGCCGGCCCAGCAGCGATACCAGCTGGGCCACCGAAGGCATCGTGTCCCACCAACTCGGCCCCAACCACCGGCTGCTGCGCGTGTTGCGCGACGGCACGGCGGACGTGATGGTGCTGCGCTACAGCTACGACAACCGCAATCGGGAGCTGGTCAACACCTCGCCCCTGCGGCTGGACACCCAGACCGGGCGCTCCCGCACCCTGGCCGAGGGGTCGCCGGAGGGCGCTCAGGCCTGGCTGGTCGACGAGCGGGGCGAGCCGCGCGCACTGACCACTTCGCTCAATGGCCAGGACACGGTGCACTGGCGCGACAAGCCCGGCTCTGCGTGGCGGGCGCTGGCGAGCTTCCCCACCTTCGTCGGCTCGAAGGGTGCGTTCAGTCCGTGGCAGCTGGGACCGGAGGGCGACTTGTACGTCCTGGCCAACCGAGGCGATGCCGATGGCACATCGGGGCTGTTTCGCTTCGACCTGGCCGAGGGCCGTCCGCAGACCGAGCCGGTGGTGGCGATCAAGGGCTTCGATTTCGCAGGCGCGCTGGTGGTGGACCGCAAGGCCGGCCGCCTGCTCGGCGTGCGCTACACGGCCGATGCCGCCGACACCGCCTGGTTCGACCCCGCGATGAAGGCCCTGCAGGCCCGCATCGACCAGCGACTGGCCGGCACCATCAACCGGCTCGACGTGCCCGAATGCGGCTGCTCGCGCTGGGTGCTCATCACCTCGTCCGCCGACCGCCAGCCGCCCGTCTACACCCTTTACGACCGAGAGGCCGACAGCTACCAGCGCATCGGTGCTGCGCACCCCAGGCTGGACACCCGCCGCATGGCGCTGCGCGACTTCGAGCGCATCCCGGCACGCGACGGCCTCATCTTCCCGGTGCATGTCACCCGCCCCGTCGGCAAGGGCCCGTGGCCGATGGTGGTGCTGGTGCACGGCGGCCCCTACGTGCGCGGCGGGCGCTGGGAATGGGACGCCGACTCGCAGTTCCTGGCCTCGCGCGGCTACCTCGTCGTCGAGCCCGAGTACCGCGGCAGCACCGGTTACGGCCAGAAGCTGTTCCGTGCCGGCTGGAAGCAGTGGGGCCTGAAGATGCAGGACGACATCGCCGACGCTGCGCGCTGGGCCATCGCCAAGGGCCTGGCCGATCCGAAGCGGGTGTGCATTGCCGGGGGCAGCTACGGCGGCTACGCCACGCTGATGGGCCTGATCCGCGACCCCGACCTGTACCGCTGCGGCGTGGCCTGGGCAGCGGTCACCGACATCGGCCTCATGTACGAGCTGACCTGGAGCGACCTGCCCGAGGTCTGGCAGCAGTACGGCATGCCGGTGCTCATCGGTGACCGGACCAAGGACGCCGAGCAGTTGGCCGCCACCTCGCCGCTGAAGCAGGCCGCGCAACTGAAGCAGCCGCTGCTGCTGGCCCACGGCGGCGTCGACCGCCGCGTGCCCATCGAGCACTTCACCCGCTTTCGCGACGCCGTGAAGCAGACCAACCCCGAGGTCGAGACCCTGGTGTACGGCGAGGAAGGCCACGGTTTCTTCAAGCCCGCCAACCGCTTCGAGTTCTGGACCCGGGTGGAGCGGTTTCTCGACAAGAACCTGGCGCCGCCTTGACTGTCTTCGATCGGCGATGATGCGCCGATGAGCATGTCATTTCCGTCCGACGCATGAGTCTGCCTCAGCCTTCTTCCCGCCGTCGCTGGCTGGCATTTGCCGCTGCGATGGGGGGCATGGCCTGCCTTCCCGACACCGGCGCCGCGCGCGCGGCGGACAAGGGGCCAGTCCCGCTGCAACTGCCCCCCCTGCCCTTGCGCCAGCGCCGCCTGGCCAACGGCCTGCAGGTGATCAGCGTGGCCGACCGCAGCACCGCCAGCGTCAGCGTGCAGATGTGGTACCGCGTGGGCAGCAAGGACGACCCGGTCGGCCGCTCGGGTTTTGCGCACCTGTTCGAGCACATGATGTTCAAGCGCACCGAGCACATGCCCAACGAGATGTTCGACCGCCTCACCGAGGACGTGGGCGGCCAGAACAATGCCTTCACCGCCGAGGACATGACGGTCTACCAGAACGAGGTGCCGTCCAACCACCTCGAGCGCCTGCTGTGGGCCGAGGCCGAGCGGCTGGCGCACCTGCAGGTCGACCAGGCCAGCTTCGACAGCGAGCGCAAGGTGGTGATCGAGGAACTGCGCGAGCGCGTGCTGGCCGACCCCTACGGCCGCCTGTTCAACGCCATGCCTGCCTACGGCTTCGAGGTGCATCCGTATCGCCGGCCGGGCATCGGCAACGAGGCGGAGCTGAACGCGGCCACGCTGGACGACGTGCGCCGCTTTCACGACACCTACTACCGGCCCGACAACGCGCTGCTCATCGTCGCCGGCGACTTCGATCCCGCCCAGCTGGACGCCTGGATCGACCGCTACTTCGGCCCGCTGCGCACGCCGTCCGTGCCGATCCCTCGCGTCAATGTGGTCGAGCCACCGCGCGCACGCGACATCCGTGCCGCGCTCACCGCGCCCAACGTGCCCTTGCCGGCGGTGGCCTTGCTGTGGAAGGGGCCGGCCGCATCGCACGCCGATGCGGCGGCCCTGAAGGTGGCGGCCGCGCTGCTGTCGTCGGGCGACTCGTCGCGCCTGAACGAGGCGCTGGTCTACCGCACGCAGATGGCGCAGACGGCAGGATTCAGCGTCGACCTGTATGCCGACGCCGGCCAGCTGGCGGCCTACGCCATCGCCGCCAGCGGCCGCGCACTGGGCACGCTCGAGACGGCCCTGCTGGCGCAGATCCGCCGCCTGGCCACCGGCCGCATCGACGCGGCCGAGCTGGACAAGGTGCGCACGCAGTTGCTCACCAGCATGCTGTCCTCGCGGCAGACCCCGCAGGGACAGGCCGACGCGATCGGCCAGGCGGTGCTGCTGCAGGGCGATGCGCGCGAGGCCGACAGGCTGCTGCTGCAGGTGCAGGCGGTACAGGCGGACGACGTGCGGCGTGTGCTGGCCACCCACCTGCTGAAGGCGCGGCACGTGGCCCTGGAATACACGCAGGGAGCGGCGCAATGAGTGGCCCCCGCAGACCCGACGTGCACGGATCGTCCTGCCCGTCCGACCGTGGGCCGGGTGATCTGCCGGCGGCCGGGCCCACGCGCCGGCGCGCCCTCGGCACGTTGGCCGCACCGGCCGGCCTGCTGCTGGCCCCGGCGGCGCTGTGGGCCGCCACGCCGGGCGTCGACGCGCCGCCGCTGGCGCAGCCGCCACGCGAGGTGAGCCTGCCGGCATTCCACGAGGCGCGGTTGCGCAATGGCGTCGGCGTGGTCGTGGCACCGCGCCACCAGACGCCGCTCGTCAGCGCCGTGCTGATGGTGCGCGCCGGACAGGAAAGCGATGCGCATGGCCAGTCCGGCGTGGCGGCGATGACCGCGGCCCTGCTTGCCAAGGGGGCGGTGCGCCGCGGCCGGCGCGAGGGCAGCGATGCCATCGCCAGGCAGGCCGAGGCGCTGGGCAGCTCGCTCGACGCCGGCGCCGGCTGGCGCAGCACCACGCTGTCGCTGACCGTGAGCACGCCGCGGCTCGAAGCCGCCGTGTCGCTGATGGCCGACTGCCTGCGACAACCCCTGCTGACCAGCGACGAGCTCGAACGCGTGCGGGCTCAGGCGCTGGACGCCATGCGCCTGACGCTGGGCAACCCCGGCGACGTGGCGCGGCTGGCCATGCGTCGCATGTTCTGGGGCGACACGCCCTTCGGTGCGGTGACCCCGCCGCCGGCGCTGCGGCGCATCACCCGGGCGCAGGTGCTGGCCTTCCATGCGCGACAGCTCCGACCCGAGCGCACCGTGCTGGTCCTGGCCGGCGACATCGATGCCTCGCGCGCAGTGCAACTGGCCGAGCGCCTGCTGGGCGACTGGCGGGTGGCCGCGGCCGAGCCGCCACTGCCGGCCCTGCTGCCGCCCGCGACCATGGCCGCACCGCTGTTGTTGATCGACATGCCGGGCAGCGGCCAGAGTGGTGTCGTCGTGGCCGCTCCCTTTGCGTCCGCTGGCGATGCCGATCGCCGCATCGGGCTGGTGGCCAGCGCGGTGCTGGGTGGCGGCTACTCGGCGCGGCTGAACCAGGAGGTGCGCATCAAGCGCGGCCTGAGCTACGGCGCCACCTGCGAGGCCGAACTGCTGCCCACCGGCGGCATGCTGTCGGCCCGCGCGCAGACCGGCCATGCCGGTGCCGTCGAGGTGCTGCAACTCATGCGCGGCGAGATCCGCCGGCTGGCCGACGAGCCCCCGTCGGGCGAAGAACTGGCCGCGCGGCAGGCCACGCTGGTGGGCGGCTTTGCGCGCCGGCTCGACACCACCGGCGGCCTGGCCGCGATGCTGCTGGGCCAGTTGTCGCAGGGCCGACCGATTGCCGAGCTGGACCGCTACGTGAGCGACGTGCTGGCCGTCACCCCAGAGCAAGTGCGCGACTTTGCGCGCAGCCACTGGCAGGGCGAACGGCTGCGCTCGGTGATCGCCGGTGACATGAAGGCCATCGGCGATGCGCTGGGCGCCGTGGCCGCCGATGCCCTGCGGGTGCCCCTGGCCGAGCTCGACTTGGAGCGGCTGGGGCGCGGCGCGGGGCGGTAGGGTCGCCAACGTTGGGGCCGTACCTCGGTCGACGAAGGCATCCTGGCTGTCCAAAGTCCAATAGGCGAAGCAAACGTGCATCTCGGCAAGCGAAGCTAGCCAGAGTTCAAAGACGCCTCGCGCATCTCGGGGGGGGCTGGCGGTCAGATGCCTTTAGGTCAGCTAGTCAGATGAAGCCGCCGTGACATGGGGCTTCCTCACCGGTCAGCGCTTCCTGCAAAATGCAATTCGCTAATGCGTTAAGAGAGCGTACAAAATGGCTTGTGAAGGCGAAGACTGATCAACGCCGCCCAACTTGATGGTCGTGCGCATCACTTGGCACGCCTTCTTGGGTCGAGGACCGCCTAAGGTGCGTATGACAGAAGGCAGGCGTCACTTGCCAGGAAGGGCACTAGGTTGCAGATGTTCTATTTCCTCAAATTCAGATGCGGCCGATTTCTTCCAGCGACGACTGTCCTCGTATTCACCTTGGCGCTGCTCGCTTGTGGGGGAGGGAACAATGAAAGCAATGAACGCGATTTGTCGCCGACGACAGCGCTTGCCATGGTGCAACGAATACAAGGCACGATGCGCCCTGCGCAATCGATTCGGCCTTTGAGCTTGACGGCCGCGACTTCAAGGGACACTTTGCCTATTGCCGCGGAGGAAATCTTTGCGTGGGCCGAGTGGAAGTATTCCAACCTATTTCCTGCCGGTGCAACTACGCAGGCAGTCAATTATCTAGGCAAAGTTTATCAGGTTCGCTCCTACTCGAATGGTAACTATCTCGGCGTCACCGGGGATGGCGAAGTATATGGGCTTGGCCCCTTCACGGGTCAATCGTTGCAGAGCTTTGGAACGCTTGCAAGCCTTGCGCCAGCAGTGACAGATGAGTTGTGCACTAGAGTGATGATTTGCAGCTTTCCGCAGATCATTACGCAACCGACTGACGTCAGCGTCGTGGTTGGCCAGGCCGCTCGCTTTTCTGTGCGAGCCAGCTCTGAGCCTAAGCCGCATTTTCGTTGGCAAATCAGCGAGGACGACGGGCAAACTTTCAATGACATTCCGGGCGCGACATCTGCGGCTTACACGACTCCTCTACTGCAGAAATCAGGCACTGGGACTCAGTATCGCGTGCTCGTCGGGAATGCACAGGGTTGGGTCGAGAGCGGTGCCGTTCTCTCGACGGTTACTGCTGGTGACCTGGGTAAATATTTTCCAACCGACGCTGGTAGTTGGTGGGTATACACGACCCGAACCGCGGCGAAGGATACGCAACGCATTGTTGGCTTCCAAACCATCGGCCAGACCCAAGGCGTACTCTTTGAATACACTGATGGAATGTCCGGCGAGATCACCAGGAACATATATAAAACTGCCCCAGATGGGGTGAGAACCTACGCCGGCGATACTCCCGATGCTGTGAGTCGAGCGATGGATGGCATGGAAGTGATTCATTTACCATTTCAGGCAGGCAAGAGTCTTCCTCAATTTGATGTAACAGTTGACGGCGGTATCGACGTAGACGGCGACCTCATCAATGACCAAGTTCGAATCCAGACCAGTTTGTCCATGATTGCATTGGAAGACCTACAGGTAGAGGCCGGACTATTTCGTTCGGCGATGCATGTTCAGCAGGATTTGAGCTTCACTTTCTTCCCGAGTGGAACAGGTGGATTCGTGAATGGATCAGTCAAGATCGACGAATGGTACGGAGAAGGAATTGGACTGCTCAAACGGGTGAGCAGTTCTACCCTTGATGGTTTGACTGATGTTACATCATATACTTTGCAGAGCTTTCGGGTCGGTGACCGGCGCAGCGATTCAATCGCGCCGGTGGTTCGAAAAATCGAGCCTCCTTCGGGGAGCACCAGCCGTGCAGCAGCCGGGATCTTGCTCCAATTCAGTAAGGAGATTGATCCGGCATCGATTGGGGTTGACACGCTGACAATCACCAATTCGGCGGGCCAGCGACTGGATGGCAAGTTGGTGCCCTACTTGGGCGCTCAGCGTACCTTGTCATTTGACGGTGCATATTCGATGCCTTCTGGAAATTACACCGCACGCTTGAACACGGATCTTCGCGATCTGTCCGGTAATTCGCTGTTGGTGCCTTCGACGTGGTCCTTTGTCGTTGACCGAACAGGCCCGCAACTCTTGTCGACCAATCTTGGACCAGATGGCGAACATGTCAACTTGCAACCTACAATCGAGTTGCGTTTCTCCGAGCCAATCTTCCTTTTCACCGAGGGTTTCGATGGGGTCAAATTGCTCCGCGCGGGGGCACCAATCGGGTCAATCGGCTTGCCAGTTGACTGGATGACTCAAGGCAATGTGTTGTCCATTCGACCAAAATCGCCGCTCGTGGATAATGCATATTACGAGCTAATGGTCGAAGGCGCGCACGATCAATACTTCAACGGGGTCCCGCTTGGATATTCGGTATCATTTCATACCATCGGCAGCCACTTCTTGCCGGCCACAAAAATCGCGGGAGTTCCGCGTGAGTTGTATGACATCGGTTCGAAGAGCGTACGAATCTCAAGACTTGTCGACATCGACGGTGACGGGCTTCTGGATCTTATTTTTGTGATTTCGAAGTTCGGTTCAATTCACAACAACAAGTTGTACCTGTCCCTTGGGTTGCCCGGTGGTGATTTCGGATCTCCAGTTCAGATTGGAAAAGATAGCGATGATGTATGTTTGATTTCATCAGTTGCGGTGGGTGATCTCAATGGCGACGGGCGCCCGGATATTGCGGTGGGTGATGACTACTGTGAGGCCAAGATCTATCGTCAGACTTCCGCCGGAAGATTTGCCAACGCAGAAATCCTGTCTGGCCCACCGGTATATGTCATGGGTATAGCTGAAATAGATAAGAAGGGGCGCAATGTTCTGATTGGTTTGAGCGGCAATAGAATCGATGAGCTTGTCAGTTGGCGCTTCGACGCCGGCAGTGCATCGGGGGCGCCAGAAACCTTGGTCAGCGGCATAAGATTGCTAGGCGA
>Ga0075163_10010894_pt1 | contig 11860 bp, 7 predicted proteins | sample JI1023141ADNA_FD_71478 | JGI IMG/M metagenome (GOLD analysis project Ga0075163, IMG submission 71478) | Wastewater effluent complex algal communities from Wisconsin, to seasonally profile nutrient transformation and Carbon sequestration -... | ecosystem: Engineered > WWTP > Effluent > Algae... | reverse complement strand
CGCGATAGCCGGTGCCACTGGCGGCGGTGCAGCAGGCGCCGGTGCCGACTTGGCGGCTTTGGCGGGCGTGCCGGCAGCTGCGGCAGGCGGCGGCGGCACGGGGGGTGGCACAGCAATATTGGCCAACTCGATCGCCGGCGCTGGTGGCGCGGCGACCGGCACGACCGACCGCAACAGCAGGGCGAGCAACGTCACATGCACAGCGATCACGATCACGGCGATGCCGAAGCGGCGAGGGGAGGCGTCGGTCATGCAACGTGCAGGTGCGATCGCCGCGCCGCGATTTCAAGCAGTCTTCGCCTCTCCCTTCAGGGGAGAGGCCGACTCGGCCCGGGGGCCGAGCGGGTGAGGGCTTGTAACAGCGCCATCGCCATCCACCGGCGCGACGTTCTAATTCTGGAAGCGCGTCGCGCCTGGGGTATGGGCTGTGTCCTACAAGCCCTCACCCGCTCGCGCCCCGGCGCGAGTCGACCTCTCCCCTGAAGGGAGAGGTGAAGAAAAATCGGGTGCAGGGGTCACCCCTGCCCGCCGGAGGCCCTTAGACTGTGCTGTCCATCACCACATCAATCAGCAACGGCGCATTCGCCGACAGCCCCCGCGTCAACGCCTCGCGCAGCCCATCGAGCGTTTCGACGCGGACCGCGGCAACGCCCTGCGCTTCGGCGAGCATGACGAAATCGATCGGCGGGTCGGTGAAGTCCATCGCGACGAACGTGTCTTCGCGGGCGCTGTGGTCGCCGATGGCGCGGGTGCGTTGCTTGAGGATGCGGTAGCTGCGGTTGTTGAGGATGACGAAGATCACCGGCAGCCGGTAGTGCGCGGCGGTCCATAGCGCCTGGACCGAATACATCGCGCTGCCGTCGCCCGACAGCGCCACGACCGGCCGGCCGGGTTTGGCGAGTGCGGCGCCGATGGCTTGCGGCAGCCCCATGCCGATGCCGCCGCCGCGCATGCCGAAATAGCTGTCGGGGTGGTTCGAGGGGATCAGGTGGCGGATAAAGTTCATGCCGCTCGACAGTGCTTCCTCAATGACGATGGCGTCGTCGGGGAGCAACTGGCCGATGGCGTGGATGACCGGCAGCGGGCGCAGCGGCAGCAGGTGCGCCTCGGCTTCGGCCTTGGCGACCAGTGCGGCCTTGGTTGCGGCGAGCTTGGCGGCGACGGCGACGGCGCGGTCGGTCGCGGGCGCCATCAGGCTGGCGACCGCGCTGCTGAGGTCCGGCAGTGTTGCCTTGGGCTCGCCGAGGATGGCGGCGGCGGCGGGGAAGTTCTTGCCGATCTCCCAGGCGTCGGTGTCGATATGGACGAGCGGCATGCCGAGCGGCAGCGCCTCGACGCCGGCGGCTTGCGACTGCGTCAGCAGGTCGGCGCCGACCGAGATGACGAGGTCGTGGCCCTTCAAAGCGGCGCGATACGCCGGCGTCATGCGCGGGATGCTGCCGCCGTAGAGCCGGTGCGACGCCGGGAAGGCGGCGGTGTTCGCCATGCCCTCGAGATACACCGGCGCACCGATCAGTTCGGCGAGTTCGGCGAGTTCGGCATAGGCGTCGCCGCGCGGCACCGCGTCACCGGCGAAGATCACCGGGTTCTGCGCGTGCGCGATCATTTCAGCCGCAAAGTTGATCGCGGCGGTGTCACCACGAACGCCCGAAGCGACGCGTGTTGGTGCCAAAAGGTCGAGATTATCGATCGAATTGGTCAGTAAATCGCCCGGAACCGACAGGAAAACCGGCCCTGTCGGGTGCGTCAGCGCGACTTTGGCGGCGCGGCGGACGGCGCGCGGCAGGTCTTCGAGCCGCGTCACCTCATACGACCATTTGCACAGCGGCCGCGCCATCGTGGCCAAATCATCCCACAGCAACGGCTCGGTCAGCGCGATGGTGGTGTCCTGCTGCCCCGCCGTGACCAGCACCGGCGAACCGGCCTTTTTGGCGTTGTAGAGCATGCCCATCGCGTTACCGAGACCGGGCGCGGCGTGGAGGTTGCACACCGCCAGCCGCCCCGATGCCTGCGCGTAACCGTCGGCCATCACCATGACGATGACCTCGTTGAGGCCGACGATGTAGCGGATGCGCTTTTCGACGACCATCGCGTCCATCAGCGGCAATTCGGTGGTGCCGGGGTTGCCGAAAATGATGTCGACGCCCTCGCTCGCCAGCAGGTCGAGCAGGATGTGTTTGCCGGTGGTCATGCTAAGTCCATTGATGAAGGGCCTCCGGCGGGCAGGGGTGACCCCTGCACCCGAATATTGGGTTGGCGCTACATTAGCCAAGGTCGCGACGACAAACAAATGGGTGCAGGGGTCACCCCTGCCCGCCGGAGGCTCCTAAAGCCTGATTCTTACCGACAGCGCGTGCGCTGGCAGCCCTTCGGCGTCCGCCAGCACTGCCGCCGCCGGCCCGATCGCGGCCAATCCGGCAGCGCCACAGTCGAGAAAAGTCGTGCGCTTCATGAAGTCAGTGACCGACAGCCCCGACGAGAATCGCGCTCGCCGTCCGGTCGGCAGAACATGGTTAGGACCGCCGACATAGTCGCCTGCCGCCTCGGGGGTGTGGCGCCCGAGAAATGCCGAGCCGGCATGGCGAATACGGGCAAACAGCGCATCGGGGGCATCGACCATCAGCTCGATATGCTCGGGCGCCAGCCGGTCGATCAGCGGCAGCGCCGCGTCAAAATCGGGTACGATGATGATCGCCCCGAACGCGTCCCAGCTGGCGCGCGCTGTCGCCTCGGTGGACAGCATGCCAAGCTGCCGTTCGACCGCCGCTTCCACAGCCTTGGAAAACTCGACTGAGTCGGTGATCAGGATCGATTGCGCGGTGCGGTCATGCTCGGCCTGGCTCAGCAAGTCGGCGGCAACCCATTCGGGGTTCGACTTGGCGTCGCTGACGACGACGATCTCGCTGGGGCCGGCGACCATGTCGATGCCGACGGTGCCGTAAAGCTGGCGCTTGGCTTCGGCGACCCAGGCGTTGCCGGGGCCGACGATCTTGTCGACGGGCGCGATGCTGGCGGTGCCGTAGGCGAGCGCCGCCACCGCCTGCGCGCCGCCGATGCGATAGACCTTGTCGACGCCGGCGAGTTCGGCCGCGACGAGCACCAGCGGGTTGAGCCGGCCATTCGGCGTCGGCGTCACCATCACCAGCCGCTCGACACCGGCGACCTTGGCGGGAATCGCGTTCATCAGCACCGATGACGGATAGCTTGCCAGCCCGCCCGGCACATACAGCCCGGCAGCTTCGACCGCCGACCAGCGGTAGCCGGCGCGCACGCCTGCGGCATCGGTGGCGTCATGATCGGCGGGGCGCTGTGCAGCGTGGAAGGCGCGGATGCGGTTTGCAGCGAGTTCAAGCGCGGCGAGCGTTTCGGCGGGGACTTGCGCGCGTGCGGCAGCGATGTCGGCGGCGCTGACTTCGATGCCGGTGGCGGCAAGATCGATTCGGTCGAACTTCGCCGTTAGCGCGAACAGCGCTGCGTCACCGCGTGTGCGAACATCGGCGATGATTGCAGCGACGTCGGCGGCGACGTCGGCATCGCTCTCGCGGCGTGCTTCGACCAGCGCAGTGAAAGCCGCAGCGAACCCCGCGTCGCGGGCGTCAAGCCGCTGCATCGGCCACCGCCCGGCGGAACTTTTCGACCAGCGGCACCACCGCCGGATTGGTCTTGAACGCCGCGCGGTTGACGATCAGCCGCGAGCTGATTTGTGTGATGATCTCGACTTCGGCAAGGCCGTTCTCGCGCAGCGTCACGCCGGTCGAAACGAGGTCGACAATCCGCGAACTCAGCCCGAGCAGCGGTGCCAACTCCATCGCGCCGTTCAGCTTGACGCATTCGGCCTGCACGCCGCGCTTGGCAAAATGCTGGCGGGTAATGTTGGGGTATTTCGTTGCGATACGCACATGGCTCCAGCTACGCGGATCGTCACTGGCGGCCTGCTCCGCGGGTTCGGCGACTGACAAGCGGCAGCGTCCGATGCCGAGATCGACCGGTGCGTAGATTTCGGAAAAGTCGAACTCCATCAGCACGTCGTTACCGGCGATGCCGAGTTGAGCTGCGCCATGCGCGACGAAGGTCGCGACATCGAAGGCGCGGACGCGGATCACCGCGATGCCGGGGACGTTGGTGCTGAACTTGAGCGCGCGGCTGTTCTCGTCCGAAAACGCCGGCTCGGGGATGATGCCGACGCGCGCCAGCACCGGCAGCGCTTCCTTGAGGATGCGGCCCTTGGGCAGCGCGATGATGATCTCGTCAGTCATGATGGCGCAGGCTCTACCCGCGCGGCGGTTGCGCGTCCAGCATCAGGGTGCCACTACGGCGCTTTGCGGCGAGGTGGACATGGCTGAAGCGGACGTGCGCGCGGTCTTTGCCAAACAGGGTGATTGGTGCCGGCGCCTCGACGCCCCGCTGATGGGGCGTGTCTGCGACACGCTGGCGCACATCCTCGATGATACGACCGCGACGGGCCGCGCCGTCCTCGCATGGCGCGGCGACGGCTTTGCCGATGCGCTGCCGATGCGGCTGACTGGTGGCCTCAACGCACTGGCGCGGCGCGGTGACCTGCCCGCGCTCGCTACCTGTTACCCGCCCAATCCGGCACCGACCGATGCCGCGCTCGCGACGGCGCTTGCCGCCGGGCTGCGCGACGACCGGCTGCTCGACTGGCTCGCCGGCGCGCCGCAAACCAACGAGGTCGCGCGCTCGGGGGTGCTGATGCCGGGGCTGCTGTTCATTGCGGACAAGACCGGATTGCCGTTGGCGCTATTCGAGCTCGGGGCCAGCGCCGGGCTGAACCTGCGGCTCGATGACTATGGTTATGTGCTCGGCGGGCAGCGATTCGGCCAGCCGGATGCACCGCTGACGCTGGCGCCAAAATGGGATGGTGCACCGCCGCCAGCGGCGCCGCTCAACGTCGTCGCGCGGCGCGGCGTCGATCTCAACCCGCTCGATCTGCGCGATCCCGCGACGCGCGAAAAGCTGATGGCGTTCGTCTGGCCCGAACAGATTGAGCGGGTGCATCGCCTCGAGGCAGCGATCGCGGCGTTCGTGGCCGACCCCGTTGCACTCGACAAGGCTGATGCCGCCGACTGGGTCGAATCGGTCATCGCGACGAGGGACGGTGTTGCAACCGTCGTGTTTCACAGCATCGCCTATCAATACTTCCCCGCCGCGACGCAGGCGCGCATCGCTGCTCATATGGCCAACGCCGGCGCGGTCGCCACGGCTGCCGCACCGCTGGCCTGGCTGCGCTTCGAACTCGATGATGCCAGCGCCGAGGCACCCCCGACACTGCGGCTGACGCTGTGGCCCGGCGGCGAATATCTACTGGCGCGCACGCACCCGCATGGTGCGGTGGTGCGTTGGCTGGGTGACGGGGCCGCAGCATGACGCGATTCGTGCTCGCTTCGGCCAGTCCGCGCCGCGTCGCCTTGCTGGCGCAGATCGGCGTCACCGCCGATGCCGTCGATGCGGCCGACATCGACGAATCGGTGTTCGGTAACGAACGTCCCGCCGATCACGCCGTGCGACTGGCCTGGGCCAAGGCGGCGGTCGTCGCTGCGCGTCACCCGGGCGCGGTCGTGCTCGGCGCAGATACGGTGGTGGCGGTCGGGCGGCGTATCCTGCCCAAGGCCGAATCGGATTCGCAGGTGCGCGCCTGCCTCGAACTGGTGTCGGGACGTCGACATGATGTGCTCACCGCCGTTAGCGTCATCGATGCTGCCGGCAACCCGCACCATCGGATGTCGACAACGACGGTGATCTTCAAACGGCTGTCGGCGGCCGAGATCGAGGCCTATGTCGCCAGCGGCGAGGGGCTGGGCAAGGCCGGCGGCTATGCCATCCAGGGCCGCGCCGAAGCGCTGGTGCGGCGCGTACAGGGCTCATGGTCCGGGGTGGTCGGGCTGCCACTGTTCGAAACACGCGCGCTGCTGTCGGGAGCGGGCATCGATGTCTGAAACGGCCCTGGTCGAAATCGGCATCGGCGAGACCCGCGCGCTGGTGCTCGCCGGCGAAAATGTGATCGAGGCGCATGTCGAACGTGATGATGGTGGCTTGCGTGCCGGTGACCTGTGGGCGGCGCGGTTGGCGAAAATTCTCGTGCCCGGCGTGCGCGGCATCGTGCTGGCCGGTGACGCCGAAGCGCTGCTCGAACCGCTACCCGCTGGATTGACCGAAGGCGCGCTGGTGCGCGTCGAGGTGGTGCGCGAGGCGATTCCTGAAGCCGGGCGGCTGCGACTCGCAAAGGTCGCGGCGCGCGCCGGCGCGATGCGCGGGCCGGGGCGAATCAGCCATGGCCCTGACCTTGTGGCGCGACTGCACGCGCGCGGCCTGCCGGTCACTGAAACCAGCGGCTACGGTGCCGACCGGCTCGAAGAAGCGGGCTGGAGCGAAACGCTTGAAGCCGCGACCAGCGGTCATGTGCCGTTTTCACACGGCTTGCTGACAATATCGCCGACGCCCGCGATGACGGTCATCGATGTCGATGGCGCCGCTTCACCCGACATTCTAGCGCTAGCCGCGGCCGAAGCCGCCGCCGCCGCGATTCGCTGTTTCGATATTACCGGCTCGATCGGCATCGATTTCCCGACTGTGGCCGACAAGGGCGTGCGCACCCGCATCGGCGAATTGCTCGATGCGGCTTTGCCCAAACCGTTCGAGCGCACCGCGGTCAACGGCTTCGGTTTCGTCCAGATCGTCCGTCCGCGGCTACGCGCCTCGCTGGTCGAGCTGCTGCGCGCCACGCCCGTCGCCAGTGCCGCACTGGCGCTGCTGCACGCCGGCGAACGTGCGGTCGGCGCCGGCGACCGCGTGCTGACGGCAGCGCCGCCAGTCATCGACTGGCTGACGGCGCGCGCCGACCTCACCGACGAGCTCGAACGGCGCTGCGGCGCACGCGTGCGCTTGCAGGTGGACCCCGCAATCGCTACCGCGGCCGGACATGTCGCCACGATCCCCCGCTGAGGCCAAGTGCCCGATCTGCCGCCGGCCCACTTTGGCCGCGTTTGCGCCTTTCTGTTCGCCGCGTTGCCAGGACCGCGATTTGCTCAATTGGCTGGGTGACGGCTATGCGCTGCCGGGCGATCCTGCAGGTCCCGATGATATCGGGCTGGACAAGCGCGAGGGGCAAGACTAAATCCGCCGCTCGCACCGCGCTTGCGACGGTTGCGCCCGGGTAGCTCAGGGGTAGAGCAGGGGATTGAAAATCCCCGTGTCGGTGGTTCGATTCCGCCCCCGGGCACCATTTTTCAAATCGTATCGCCGAACGGGTGACTGCACGTCGGCGAAGGCGTGCCGGGCAGCAGGCCGCGATCAGCTGGCGGCGCGCAAATAGCCGGCGAATTGCTCGACGATGTCGGGCTTCAGCGCGCGCGCGGCGGCAATGTCGGCGTTGCCTCCCGCCGTTTCGCCCTTCTTCTGGCGCGCCAGGCCACGGCCATAGAGCGATTCGGGCATTTTGGGCCTGATGGCGATCGCCTTGTCATAGCTGGCGATCGCAGCGGCATAGTCGCCGCGGCGCAACATCACAAAGCCGCGACTGTCGAGAAGGGCAGGATTTTCGGGATTTTGGGCCAGCGCCGCGTCGCACGCGGCGAGCGCGCGGTCGAGCGCGACATTGGCAATGGCAAGGTCCCAGCAGATCGTGTTGAGCGCGCTGGCATTGTCGGCGGCGTGCTTCATCACCCCGGCGATCTCGCGGTCGGCGAGCGCCTTTTGGCCGCTTCGCGCCATCGCTATGGCAAGTTTCAAATGGGTCGCGGGCGTGTATTTGCCCTCGGCATCCTGCCGCGCCGTCAGGCTCGCCAGCGCGTTGACCGCGCCCTGATAATCGCCACTGGTGAACAGCAATTCGGCATCTGCGGCCAGCAGGTCGGCATTTTCAGGATCCAGCTTGAGTCCGGCGGCGATATCGGCGCGGCGGCCGGCAACATCGTCTGCTGTTCGCCACCGCAGACGGTTGATATAGGCGTAGACTGTTGGCTCGACCGCAATCGCGCGGTCGAATGCCGCCAGACAAGTGGCTCGGTCCACCATGCCGCAACTGATCCCGGCGGCATAGACGAGGGCCTCGCCGTCCTTGGGATTGGCCGCTGCAATGGCGCGCGCTTCCGCCAGCACAGCGGCGTTGTCACCGCGCGTCTTGTAGATGTTGGCGCGCAGCAGATAGGCCCGATAGAGATCGGGCTTGAGGGAAACCGCCTTGGCGGCGTCGGCCAAGGCATTGTCGTCCTCATTTGCGGCGCGGTATGCCGTAGCCCGCGCTTCATAGAGTTTCGCGGCATCAGGCATTAGTGCGATGCCACGCGTCAGCTGCGCGATGGCCAGGGCTGGATCGCTGATGCTTTCTCCGCCCAATATCGCGTTGGTCGTCACCCCCGCCTGCAGCCGCTGCACTCGTTCATCGGCGGGATCGATTTTGGCAGCGGCATCGGTGTCGGCACGTGCGGCTGCAAAATCTTCGTGCTTCGTGTTGATGGCGGCGCGCGCATACAGCAGGTTGATGTCCTGCGGATGCCGGACGATGGCTTCCGAAAGCTCGGCGACGGCTGCCTTGTAGGTTGTGTCGTCGCCGTTTGCCGCGACCTCAGCGTATGTGACCATGTACAGCAGGATGAGGACGTTGGTTTCGTCCGGATTGATCGCCCGCGACGCATTGAGCGCGCTTCGTGCCTCGGCGGTCCGGCCGAGGCGGGCGAGGAAGATGCCGCGCAAGGCGATGATCGTCGCCGATTTGGGGTCGAGCGCCAATGCGCGATCAGCGGCGGCGAGCGCCTTGGCATTGTCTCCGCTGTCCATATAGGCCTTGGACTGTGCCAAATAGCCTTCTAGCGAAGTCGGCGGGGTGGCCAGCCGTTCATCGATCTCGGTCTTGGAGGATTTGTAGGTCTTGGGCGCGTTGACGAATACCCGTACGTCGTCCAGCGCGCGCAGCCGCGCCTGTGCGGCGCGGGCGTCGGCGGCGCTGACTTCGGGCACGAGCGTGCGCGTGCTGGCTTCCATCTCGACTGCGCCGTTGACGATGCGCGTCGTGCGCTTGAATTGCTCGCCGGCGAGCGTTTCATCGGCATCGGCGCCCGAAATGGTGAACCCCTGGCCCTTGGCGGGCAGGATGATAGTTTCGCGGCTGCGCGAATAGCTCGGGAAGCCACGTTCAAAGGGCGCATCGCTGTCAGGGCCGGCATCGCGGCTGAAATCGGCCTTGTAGCCGAGCCCGGCACCGTCGAGCTCATAGCTGCTGCCATCCCAGTCCATCGCCGCACTGCCAGTCATGGTCAGGCGCGCGGTGGCGGTCGCAGCATCATAGGCATAGGCCATCTTGTCGGTGGTGATGAAATCATAACGGTCGCGCCAGAAGCTGCGCATCGCATTGTCACGGGCTTCGCCGGTCATGTTGGAAAGCGTCGCGTTGACGCCTTGCGCGCTGTCGCCGATGAAGCGCACCTCGGCACGCGCCGGTGCCGGCAGCGCCAGCCCGGCCGAAGCGTCAAGGTGCAGCATGGCGTCGCTGTCGGGTGCGGCGAGCGGCGGCGGTAGTACCGGCTCGAGCCCGGCGCCGGCAGCGCGGATGGGCAGCGCCCAACGGAAATCCGGCACCGGCACCTGTGCGATATCGGTGTCGAACAGCCGTGTGCCGTCGAGCCAATAGGTCTTGCCGGCGATCGTGGCGCGCACGATGACATGGTCGAACGCGCCGACGCCGGGCAGCCGCTCGGGCAGGACGTCGCCCAGCTTCGAGCTGACCAGCGCCGCTTCGGCCGGAATGCCGAGCCCGTCGAGCAGCGCCAGCAACAGCGCGGTCTTGCCCTTGCAGTCGCCGAACCGCCGCGACCAGGTGACATCGGCAGCGGCGGGTACCAGCGCGCCATCGTTCATGCCAAGGAAAACGTAGCGCACCTGCGATTCGACCAATGCCAGTGCGGCGCTGGCCTGTTTCGCAGGGTCGGGCGACGCGGCGCGGATGCGCGCGATTTCGGCGTGCAGCGGCGAATCGGGCTTGAGCCGGCGCGCCTCGGCATAGAGTGGAACGAAGATTGCCGCGACATCGGCCCAGCTGGCGAAGTCGCTGAGCTCGACGATGCGGCCGATGCGATAGCGCGGCGGTGCGTCACGCGGCGCCGCCAGAGGCTGCACGTCGCGCGCCGCGAACATGATGCCGGGGGGATTGCGCTGTTCGCCCGGCTTGGCGGCGGGGTGGCGCGCGCGCCAGCGCATGGCACTGTCGGCGGGCCAGGCGGCGATGAAGAACTGCTCGCCGATCGTCACCGGCAGGCCGGCGGCGAGGATCGCATCGGCATGACCGCGCAGCACCGGGTCAAAGCTGTCGATGGTCATGGCGCTGACCAGAATGTCGCCGATCCGCAGATCTTCGACCTGCATCGTGGCGGTAAGCGTGCCGTCGAGCGCGGCATATTCGAGACCCTTCTCGCGGCGCAGTACGGTGAACTGGCGACCTTCGCCGATGAGGTCGATGACTTTGTCGCCGCGCAGGATCTGCAGTTGGTGCACCGTCAGCGTGCTGGTATCGGGCTTCCACGGCACGGTGACACTGCCCATTGCGGCAAGCCCTTGCGCCGTCTGGATGTGCACGGCGGTGCGATTATAGACGGCGTAGCCGCCGCGCTTGTTGAAACTGATCTGCTGATCGAACATCAGCACGCGCACCGCCGCTGTGTCGGGCGCAGCGATACCGGCGGGCACAGGGTGCGGTTTGACCCAGGCCGGTGGCGGGCCGATCACCGGCTTGTCGGCTGCCAGTGCGGTGCTGGTGAGGGACAGGACTGCCAGACTGGTCAGCAGGCAGCGCAAAATGGCCGGATGGTTCAGGATGACGCCCCACTTACTCAACACACCGGGTAATCAACGCCCCTGACCCGAGCCTAGATTCACCAATATCACCAATACGGAGCGGCAATCTGCCGCGATTTCCGTCGCCGCACAAGCCGGTAGTTCGTCGTCGCCGCTAAGCCTTTTTGAGCAACGCCGTATCGACCGGCAACGACCGCACGCGCACGCCGGTCGCTGCAAAAATCGCATTGGTGATCGCCGGCGGCACCGGCGGATAGGCCGGCTCCCCCAGCCCCGTCGGTGGGTTGTCGCTGGTCACCATCTCCACCGCGACGGTTGGCGCATCGGCGATCCGCAACAGCGGATAGTCGTCGAAATTGCTTTGTTCGACGCGGCCGTTGGCCACGGTGATCTGCTGGTTGAGCGTTGCGTTGATGGCATCGAGTGTCGAGCCGACAATCTGGTTGTTCGCGCCGCTGGGGTTGACGATCTGGCGCCCGACATCGCCCGCGACCCAGACCTTCACCACCTTGACGGTGCCGTCGTCGGCAACCTTGACCTCGGCAACGCTGGCGAAATAGCCGCGGTGGCTGAAGTAGAAGGCAATTCCCAGCCCTGAACGCGGCGCCATGGCGCGGCCCCAGCCCGCCGCCTTGGCTGCGGCATCGAGCACGGCGCGCGTGCGACCGGTATCAAGCCCGGTATGGCCGTTCGATGTGTCCCCGACCAGGCGCGGACTGCCGAGCAGCTGTTGCCGAAACGCCAGCGGATCGATTTTGGCCGCGAGTGCCAATTCGTCGAGAAACGACTGCATGACAAAGCCGAAGGCGTTGCTGACCGGTGCGCGCAGCGGCCCGGTCTCGAGCGGCGTCGGCATCAGCGAGGCACCAATGGCAATGTTCTCGACGAAGCCGTCGGGAAACAGCCCGGGCGCGATCTGCGCTGACCGGGCAAACTTGCCCTCACTGCCGTAGCTGACAAAGTGGTTGCGCCAGGCGATCAGCTTGCCACTGGCATCGAGACCGCCACTGAGGTTGTGGAAGCCGCCGGGCCGGTAGAACGCCTGCTGGATGTCCTG
>Ga0075163_10010893_pt1 | contig 11860 bp, 9 predicted proteins | sample JI1023141ADNA_FD_71478 | JGI IMG/M metagenome (GOLD analysis project Ga0075163, IMG submission 71478) | Wastewater effluent complex algal communities from Wisconsin, to seasonally profile nutrient transformation and Carbon sequestration -... | ecosystem: Engineered > WWTP > Effluent > Algae... | reverse complement strand
CACGCGCGCAAATGCCTGGCATGAACTATCTGAAAATGTACCTGTGCTGTCGTCGGATGTCACGGCTCGGCACGGGCGACGACGCTCTCGAACCCCGACGTTCCGGGCCTGGTCGTGCCTAGTATCGGATCAAGCGCATTCGACGATGCCTCCACATACTACGCTGACCTGAGCGTTCCGTAACGGTCTGTAGGTCAAGTACGCATCGGAATCGCAGATCGTCCGATATGCCTTGGTAGCCGGGACGATCCGCGCGAGGACGCGCGGCACAATTCGATACGAATACGCACCACAGCCGGGGGATTCGGGGCGGGGCCGATGCCGCGCACCTTATAATCGAAAGATACATGCGGGCGAGTTTGCGTTCGGATCTGAAGGAAATGCTGGCCGAGCAGTTCGACTACCGTGAACTGCTGTACCAGATGACGCTGCGGGACCTGCTGCTGCGCTACAAGCAGACCGTCATGGGTTTCGGGTGGGCGATCTTCATGCCGCTCGTGAACACCGCGGTCTTTTCGGTCATTTTCACCCGCGTCGCGCCACTGCCGACCCCGGTGCCGTACCCGCTGTTCGCCTTCTGCGGCCTCTGGGCCTGGAACTTCTTCGCCTCGACGCTCCGGTTCTCCGTGAGTTCGCTCACGAGCAACACCAACCTGGTCGCCAAGGTGTACTTCCCCCGGGAGATCTTCCCGTTCTCCGCCGTCCTGGTCGGCGTGGTCGACTTCGTCGTCAGCGCCACGGTGCTGGTGGCGATGATGGTGTGGTACGGGATCGTGCCGGGCATCAGCATCCTCTGGCTTCCGGTGGTCATCGCCGTGCACATCGCGTTCACCGCGGGTGTCGCCCTGATCGTGTCGATGGCGAATCTCTTCTACCGCGACGTGAAGTACCTGTTCGAGGTGGCCATCACCGTCTGGATGTTCGCGACCTCGGTGGTCTATCCGATGGACCGCATCGACGGCAGGCTCGGCGCGGTGCTGGCTCTCAATCCGATGACGCCGATCATCGACGCCTACCGGAACGTGCTCCTCCTCGGCGAGGCGCCGACTCCGGCCTTCGCCGCGGCAGCGCTGCTGTCCGTCGTCGTCCTCACGGTGGGCTGGCTGGTCTTCCACCGTGCGGAATTCTCCTTCGCGGAGAACGTCTGACGTGCCCGGACCACCTATCGTCTTCGACGGCGTCTGGAAGAAGTTCCGCCGCGGCGAGCGGCACGACAGCCTCCGCGACCTGATTCCGAGCTACGCGAAGAAGCTGTTCTCGCGGCCGAACGAGGCCGACCTGCAGGAGTCCGAGTTCTGGGCGCTGCGCGACGTCTCGTTCTCCGTCGATCACGGCGAAGCGCTGGGCGTCATCGGCCAGAACGGTTCGGGCAAGTCCACCGTCCTGAAGCTGCTGACGAAGATCCTGCGCCCCACGCTCGGCGAATCGCGCGTGGTCGGCCGCGTGGGCGCGCTCATCGAAATCGCAGCCGGCTTCCACCAGGACCTGACGGGGCGCGAGAACGTCTACCTGCAGGGCGCCATCATGGGCATGCGCCGCTCCGAGATCCAGCGTCACTTCGACGCGATCGTCGACTTCTCCGGGCTGGAGCCGTTCATCGACACGCCCGTGAAGCGCTACTCGAGCGGCATGAACGCGCGCCTCGGCTTCTCGATTGCCGCGCACCTCGACCCGACGGTCCTGCTCATCGACGAAGTCCTGGCCGTCGGCGACGTCAACTTCCAGCAGAAGTGCTACGAGCGGCTGCGCGAGTTCAGGAAGTCCGGTGCCGCCATCGCGTTCGTCTCGCACAACATGCAGGCGGTCGCGAACCTTTGCGACAAGGCGATCCTGCTGCGCCCGGGCGAGGCGCCGGTGTCAGGCCCCATTTCCGACGTGCTGGCCCGCTACTTCCGCGCGTTCTCGCTGTCGAACCCCCACGTGCAGGTGCTCTCGGCCTCGCTGGTGGACGACTCGGGGCTCCCCCTGGAACGGCCGGTCAAGCCGGACACGATCCTGACGCTGCGCGGCAGCCTGCTCTGCACGACCGCGTTCTCGAACTTCGGACTCTCCCTGCGCGTCGTCCGGGCCGACGGCCTGGTGATGTTCAACGGGGTGTCGACCTCCGACCAGGCGGCAGCGCACGACATCGAGGCGGGCGAAACGCTCGAGTTCGCCATCCGCTTCCGGGCGTCGCTACTCCGCGGCACCTACCGGGTGGACGTCTCGCTGTTCGACGCGACGGCCCACCGCCGGTGGCAGGAAATCGTGATCGACGGCATTGGCACGTTCGCGGTCGATGAAACCAACCGGGTCGCGGGCTGTGTCGAACTTGCACCGACCTTCGACGTGACGACCGGCGCCGCGGTCGCGCGGTGACCACCGGCGCGACGGCCCGCTCGGCCCACAGGCAGGACCTACATGCTCGCTCGCGAAGCTGAATCGATCGAAATCATCCGGGAAGCGGTGGCCATGGCCCGCAATCCGGTGATGATGTACTCCATCGGGAAAGACTCCGGGGTGATGCTCCACCTCGCCAGGAAGGCCTTTCACCCGGCCCCGCCCCCCTTCCCGCTGCTCCACGTCGACACCGGCTGGAAGTTCAAGGCGATGTACGAGCATCGCGCGCGGATGGTGGCGGAGAGCGGCATGCGGCTCATCAGCCACACGAACCCGGAGGGGCTGGCCGCCGGCGTCGGCCCGTTCACGCACGGCAGTAACTACCACACCGACGTCATGAAGACGCAGGCGCTGAAGCAGGCGCTGGACGCGCACGGGTTCGACGTCGTCTTTGGTGGCGCGCGCCGCGACGAAGAGAAGAGCCGCGCGAAGGAGCGGGTCTTCTCCTTCCGCGCCCCTGGGCACCGCTGGGATCCGAAGGCGCAGCGCCCGGAGCTGTGGAACCTGTACAACACCCGCATCCGCGACGGCGAGAGCATCCGGGTGTTTCCGCTCTCCAACTGGACCGAGCTGGACATCTGGCAGTACATCCACGCCGAGCGCATTCCGATCGTCCCGCTGTATCTCGCCGCGGAGCGGCCCGTCGTCACCCGCGGCGGTCAGCTGCTCATGGTCGACGATGACCGGTTCCCCTTCGCCGAGGGCGAAAAGCCGGTGATGAAGAAGGTGCGCTTCCGCACCCTCGGCTGCTGGCCGCTGACGGCCGCCGTCGAATCGGACGCGGACACGCTCGACGCCGTCATCGCCGAGACCTTCATCGCCCGCACGTCCGAACGGCAGGGGCGCCTTATCGACAGCGACGAACCGGGCTCGATGGAGAAGAAGAAGCAGGAGGGCTACTTCTGATGGGCATCGAGACCACCACGGACATCTCGGCCTACCTCGCCGATCAGCAGGCGAAGGAGATCCTCCGCTTCATCACCTGCGGCAGCGTGGACGACGGCAAGAGCACGCTGATCGGCCGGCTGCTCTACGAGAGCAAGAACATCTTCGACGACCAGCTGAGTTCGCTCGAGGGGGACTCGCGCCAGTACGGCACGCAGGGTGACCGCCTGGACCTGGCACTCCTCGTCGACGGGCTGCAGGCCGAGCGCGAACAGGGCATCACGATCGACGTGGCGTACCGGTTCTTCGCCACGGACCGTCGCCGCTTCATCGTCGCGGACACGCCTGGCCACGAGCAGTACACGCGCAACATGGCGACCGGCGCCTCGACCGCCGAGCTCGCCGTCATCCTGATCGACGCGCGCAAGGGCGTGCTCACCCAGACGCGCCGGCACAGCCGGATCGTCGCCATGCTCGGGATCCGCCACGTCGTTCTGGCGGTGAACAAGATGGACCTGGTCGGGTACGACCAGGCGGTGTTCGACGGGATCGTCGCCGAGTACCACGCGTTCGCGACGCCCTTCGGCTTCAGCACGGTACAGCCGATCCCGCTCTCGGGCCTCGACGGCGACAACGTGTTGACGGCGAGCCAGCGCACGCCGTGGTACACGGGTCCGACCCTGATGGACTACCTGGACACCGTGGACGTGCATGCGGGTGAGCGCCCGGGCGCGTTCCGGATGCCGGTGCAGTGGGTGAACCGCCCGCACCTCGATTTCCGTGGCTTCTGCGGCAGGGTGGCCGGCGGCTCGGTCCGCGCGGGCGACGCGGTGCGCGTCCTGCCTTCCGGCGTGAAGACACGCGTCAAGGCGGTCGTGGCCGGTTTCGACGAGGTGCCTGAGGCCGGCCCGGGCGATGCGATCACGCTGACGCTCGCCGACGAAGTGGACGCGAGCCGTGGCGACGTGCTCGTCGCGGCGGACGCCGCGCCGGAGGTGGCCGACCAGTTCGAGGTTCGTCTGCTCTGGATGGCCGAGCACGCCATGGCGCCCGGCCGGCAGTACCTGCTCAAGCTGGGCTGCAAGGAAGTGACCGCCACCATCACCGAGATCAAGTACCGCGAGGACGTCAACACCGGCGCGCATCTCGCCGCGAAGACGCTCGGGCTGAACGAGCTCGCCGTGGTGAACCTCTCCACGAGCGCGCCGCTCGTCTTCGAACCCTACTCGGCCAATCGCACGCTCGGCAGCTTCATCCTCATCGACAAGCTGTCCTTCGAGACCGTCGGCGCGGGCATGATCGACTTCGCGCTGCGCCGCGCGCGCAACATCCACTGGCAGGCGCTCGAACTCGACAAGCGCTCGCGGTCGGCGATCAAGCACCAGACGGCGCGGTGCATCTGGTTCACCGGTCTCTCGGGCTCCGGCAAGTCCACCATCGCCAACCTGATGGAGAAGCGGCTGCACGCCGAGGGACTGCACACCTACATGCTCGACGGCGACAACGTCCGCCACGGGCTGAACCGCGACCTCGGCTTCACGGAAGCTGACCGCGTCGAGAACATCCGGCGCGTCGCCGAAGTAGCCAAGCTGATGGTGGATGCCGGCCTGGTCGTCCTCGTCAGCTTCATCTCTCCGTTCAAGAGCGAACGGCGCATGGCGCGCGGTCTCTTCGAGCCGGGCGAGTTCATCGAGGTCTTCATCGACACGCCGATCGAGGTCTGCGAGGAGCGCGACGTGAAGGGGCTGTACGCGAAGGCCCGGCGCGGCGAACTCAAGAACTTCACCGGCATCGACAGCCCGTACGAACCGCCCGAGGAGCCGGATGTGCGCCTGCGAACAGCCGCCCAGTCGGCCGAGGCGTGCGTCGAGCAGTTGCTGCGCGCCCTGCAGGAGCCATGACCACGGAACCGCACGGCCACGCCGGAACAGCCGTCGCCTGCGACGACACGACCCTGCAACTCCTCTGCGGACTCGCCGAGGAGGCCGGCCGCGAGATCATGGCGGTGTACGCCGGTGAGGTGGCCGCCTGGCAGAAGGCGGATGCGTCCCCGCTGACCGAAGCCGACCTCAGGGCGGACCGGGTCATCCGCACCGGACTGGAGCGGGCGTTTCCCGGCGTCTTCATCCTGTCTGAGGAGTCGACCTCGCCCGACGGCGGTACGCCGGGCACGTTCTTCCTCGTCGACCCGCTCGACGGCACCAAGGAATTCCTGAAGCGCAACGGCGAGTTCACGGTGAACATCGCGTTGATCGAGAACGGCACTCCCGTCGCGGGGGTCGTGTTCGCGCCGGCGCTCGACGAACTCTTCGCGGCGGCCGCAGGGTGCGGCGCGACGAAGCGGGCCGGAGGCGTCACCTCCCCGATTCGCGTGGCGCCGTCCCCGGCCGGCACACCGCTCCGGGTGATTGCCAGCCGGTCACACGCCGATGCCGATCTCGCTGCCTGGCTCGGCGCCCTGGGTCCGTCGCACACGCTCGTCTCCGTCGGCAGTTCGCTGAAGTTCTGCCGGATTGCCGAAGGGGCCGCCGACGTCTACCCACGGTTCGGTCCGACCAGCCAGTGGGACACCGCCGCTGCGCAGGCCGTCCTCGAGATCGCCGGCGGACTCGTCGTCGACCTTGGGGGAGCCCCCTTGCGATACGGGCTCGAGCGGCCCATCCTGAACCCCGCATTCCTTGCCGCGGCCACTCCCGCGCTCGCGGCGCTAGGTTGACCATGTTCCCGGTGATCCGTCCGGTCACTCGAGCGACACGATGAAGATTCTCGGCGCAGGCCTCAGCCGCACGGGCACACTCTCCCTCGCGACGGCCCTGGAACAACTGGGCTTCAGCACGATTCACTGGGTGCCGGAACGTCTTCGCGACGTGATGATGGGCACCAACGACAATCCCGACTTCCGCCGGTACGACGACGTCGAAGCGGTGACGGACCTGCCCGCGGCGCTCTTCTACCGCGAGCTGCTCGAGGCGTACCCCGACGCCAAGTGCATCCTCACGATCCGCCCTGAAGACGACTGGCTGCGCAGCATGAAGCAGCACTACGAGGTGGCGGTACCCGACTTCCTGCGCGGCAACAAGCTGATGCTCGAGGAGGCGCGCCGCACGCAGGAGTTTGCGTACGGCTCCGCCCAGGTCGTCCCGTGGCTCTACCTGAAGAAGTTCCGGGACCACAACTGGGCGGTGCAGCAGGCCGTCCCGCCGGAGCGCCTCCTGGTCGTCGAACTCGGGAAGAACATGAACTGGACGTCCCTCTGCGGATTCCTCGGCGTGCCGGAGCCGACCACGCCCTTCCCCAGGACGAACCAGTCGCACGGCGGCGGCCAGGGCGCGGGTGAACCGCTGCATCGCCGGCTGCTTCGCCGCGCCGGTCTCGGATGATGATCAGCGCCGTCATCCCCTGCTACAACGCCGAGGCGTTCATCGCCGAGACGGTGCGCTCGGTCCTCGCCCAGACGCTCCCCCCCGACGAGATCATCGTCATCGACGATGGCTCGAGCGATCAGTCGTACGCGATCGCCTCGTCGTTCGGTGGGCGGGTCCGCGCGGTCCGGCAGCAGAACGGGGGCGAGTGCGCCGCGCGCAACCGCGGCATGGAGGAAGCCCGGGGCGACTGGGTCGCGTTCCTCGACGCCGACGATGTGTGGGAGCCGACCAAGCTGGCGCGGCAGTTCGAGCGCCTCTCGGGCGAGTCACAGGTGGTCTGCGTCCACACGGCCACCTACCTGTTCGGTGACGCTGTCGAGGGCGGCCGCACGGTTCCCGAGCCGCATCCGTGGGTGCTCGAAGGTCGCTACGACACCGAGTCGCTGCTCCTCGAGCCGCTGGTCACGCCGAGCACGGCCATGGTTCCCGGCGGGCTCACCCTCCGTTTTCCCGTGGGTGTGGCGCAGGGCGGCGACATGGTCTTCTTCACGGAGCTCAGCCGGCAGGGGCGCTTCCTGTACGTCCCCGAACCGCTCACCGGCTACCGCGTGCACGCGAACCAGGTGACGCGTCGTGGTGATGCGTGGGTGCGTCACTTCCAGAACCGGTTCGCGTGGGTCGATGCGCAGCAGGACTACCTGGGTGCGGAGACCGCCGCCCATCTGCGCGGCCAACTGCGCGAGCAGGTCGTGCGATGGCTGACCCTTGCGCGATGGAATCGACAGTGGGAGCGCTTCGACAGCCTGCGCGCGTACGCCCGCACGCTTCCATGGGAGGGCGGCCTGCCGACCGCGCTGACCGAGCGGCTCTGGCCGCGTGCGCTCTACGACGTGAAGGACTTCGCCGACCGGGTCCTCGGTCGGGGCTCGAGCCCGCGCTAGGCCACCCTCGCCGGGCCGACACCCGGCGCAGGACGCAGCCGCTGCGCCAGCTTCGCGCCGGCCTTCATCAGCGGCTGTTCAATCAGGTGATAGCAGAGCACCGGTGCAGCCACGGCACCGACAGCCAGGAACAGCGCCCTGGCCGCGAACGGCCAGCCGGCCATCTGGTAGATCGCCACCCAGAACACGGGAATGTGACTCAGGTAGATGCCGTACGAGTACTCGGCCACCCAGTGGGCCGCGCGGTTCAGCCCGGTCCAGCTGTTCTCCTGCGTGGTGCCGGCCACGATCCCGAGCGTGAGTGACAGCACCCACGCGCGCCACATCTTGTCGGCGAGCTTGATGTCGTCGAACGGTCCGAACAGCAGGACCACGCCGAGCACCGCCGGCAGCCAGACCCATCCCGGAATCGGCCGCCGGTGCTGCCGTCCGAGATCGAACGCCACGAGCCCCGCGGTGAAGCACGGCGCGTAGGTGAAGACGCCGAGACGCGGACTCAGCACGGGCAGCGTGAGCGCCAGCACCACCGACAGCACCCACATCGCCGCCGCACCGTACCTCCAGCGCTGCCGCAACACCAGGTAGGCGAACGGCAGGATCGCGTACATCTGCACTTCGAGCGGCAGACTCCACAGGATGCCGAGGACATCGGGGTGATAGAAGAGGTTCTGCGCGAGGGCGAGGTTGGTCGCAATCACCTGGGGCGGAAACGGCACGTAGCGCTCGCCGAGCTCGGCCGGAAGACCGACCAGCACCGTCAGCACCACGAAGGTCATCGACAGCGGGTAGATCCTGAACACGCGGCGGACCCAGAAGGCCACGGCGAGGCGCCAGCCTCCACCGAGCCCGCCGTGCTCGAGCCGGTCGAGCGAGGCCATGAGCACGAGGCTGGTGTGCACGAAGAAGATGATCACGCCGAAGCGGCCGAGACTGCCCATCGTCACCACCCCGGTCGAGCCGAGCAGGTGGGCGACGAAGACCGACAGGACCGCGATCGCGCGGAGGACGTCCAGGTTGGCTGACTTCACCGGCCGGTCACCGCACGGACAGAGGTCGCATCAGAACAGACTCGCGACCGCGAACGACAGAGCCACAGCCATCAGCGCGGCGGTGCCGGCGGCCAGCCACTTCGCGCGCGTGAAGGCCACCTGTTTCTGCGGAACGAAGTGCGTCGGCTCGGCCCACGGGTTCGTGGACGCGACCGACGGCAGAGGAGCTGGCAGCGATTCGAGCGCGAACCAGGACCGGCGCCAGCCGAGCGCGAGCGACAGCACGGTTGGACGCGTGAAGACGTGCGTGGGCATCGCCTGCAGCGCCGGCACGGCGTAGTCGAAGAAGCGGGCCGCTCCCGCCAGGTACCGCTCGCGTGCCTGAAGATCGCGGGCGAAGAACGCCGCCCAGAGCAGCGCGTCGCCCTTGCGAAGGTCCTGCGCGACCCACGTCTCGGTCGGGTACTCCAGCCGCTCCGGATGATCGAGGTACGGCGACTCCTTCGCGACGATGTACTCGCAGTAGTGGAGGAGACTCGCGCGCCCGTACTCGAACATCGCGTCGAACTCCTGACGCTCCCACTTCGCGTGCAGGTAGTACCCGAGCGCCTGCAGGAACACCGTGTAGTACCAGCGCCGCTCCACATCGTCCAACTGTCGCGCGGCGAGATCGTCCGCGGGATGGATGCACCGGCGCAGCAGTTCGTCGGCCTTCGTGGCGAAGCGTGCGTCGCCCGTCAGCCGATGCGCCACCATGCAGGCCAGGATGGAGTTGGCCCCGCCGCGGCCAGGGCCATGATAGGTGGTCGACCCCGTGGCGCTCGCGAGGCCGGTTGCGCCGCGCGCGAGCCAGCGGAACACCGTCTGCTCGCCGTCGTCCATGTCGACCGCCCATTGTCCGAGACCGACTGCGGCCTCGCGTGAGCGTTCGTCGCCGGTGAGCAGGTAGTGGAGCAGCAGGCCGAGGTTGTAGTTGTGTTCGTTCGAGGGCCCGCCGCCATGTGAGCCGGTGGGGTACGTGCGATGGGTGGAGGTCCCGGCGTCGAGATAGTGATCGGTGTGCCAGAACAGCCCGCCGTTGTACGCCGCCTTGTCGCCCGTCGTGTGATAGATGTCGATGTCGCGCACGTGCGCCGCGAGGTCGCACATCAGGCGATGCCAGCGAGGATCGCCCGTTCGCAGGAAGTGGACCGCGAACCAGGCGAGCGCGTCGTACTGGTTGTTGTAGTGCGAGACGTTGACCTGGCCGGCCGGCAGGAATGCCGACTCGTGATCGGCCGGCAGGTCACCGAAGTTGCGCCAGCCGTACTCGTCCGCCCGTTCCTGCTTGGCAGCGAACCCCTGTTCGTCATCGAGCGCCACCGCGACAAGCCGCAGATAGTCCGCGAACGGATCGCGGGCGGCGGGCGAGACGAACGGCAGAGCGCCGGTCGCCGCCGTCCACTCCGGGTCGGTGGAGACGACGAGCGGGTCGTGCACCCAGGCGAGCGGGTCCGCGGACACCGCGTCGGCGGCAAAGGCCACCACCGCCGAGTGCGTCTTCTGCTCGCCCCCCTGAAGCTCCTGCGGCTCGGCGGCCTGCGACGGAAACATCGCGAGGGTCAGCGCATGCTCGTCAACCGTCAGCGCCTGCGGGAAGTTCTGCCAGAACCTGGGCACGGCGACCGCCAGCGTGCCCCCGGAGCCCGTGACCTGCACGACCGGCTGCGCGCGGCGGCCCGTGTCCTCGCTGGCGCCGAGGCGCACGCGGTACCCGGAGTACCGCAGAGGCACGACTCCCGCGCGGCTGAGGTGCGTCCGGCTGTTCCATGCGGGTCCGCCGCTCGACTCCTGGTACAGCTCGAAGGGAGGCTGCCCGCTGTGCTGCGCCGCCGCGTCGACGCGGGCCTCGACGGCCGCCACGCCTCCGGGCATCGCCAACCGGCACTCCGCTGCGCGCACGAAGACGGATGCGGGATCCCCGAGCACCCAGCAGCCGCCAGGGTGCGCGGCGGGCCGCGGGTTGCGCAGCGTGGTGTGCACGCGGATCGTGGCCGACTCGGCAAAGCACTCGAGCCGGCTCTCGATCTCGAGCGGGCACCCGGCACCGCCTCTCGCGACGCCGCGGACGAGCACCTCTGCCCGCACCGCGCTCGACGACCTGACCTCGACCTGTGCGATGTCGATGCGCAGCGCCGTGCCGTCCGTATCGATTGTCAGCCCCGAGCCCGACGCATCGAGTACTGGCTGCTGGGCACTGGTGACGCGACCGAACGGGAAGGGGAGCCCTGGCGCCAGCTCGAGCTGCAGCCGACCCGTATCGAGACGGAGGCCCCCGGCGGTGGTCTCGACCCGCACCGGAGTGAAGGTGGCGGCCGGCGCGTCAGTAGTCAGGAACGCGAGCGGCTCCGACGTCGAGGTGGCGTTGACGAGCAGTTCGCAGAGCATCCAGCGAACCGACCCATCCGGCCACGCGTCGAGCGCGCGGCCGTGCATGGGCACCGGCTGGCCGCTGGCGTCCACCGCACGCATCTGCGCGGCATCGTGCACGACGCCGCGAGGCAGCGGCACACCGATAGCCACTGGTTCACGCCGTCGGGGCGTGCCCAGGGGTTCACGGTTCAGCGCGTTGAGCGCGATGCGCAGGTGACGGGTGCTTTGAGACACGGTCGGGCGAGGAGCGGACGTCCCGCTTCGTTTCGCTGATGCGTTCCGGTTATACGATAGTCAGTGGTTTTACTGCCATGTTGAATACGCAGCGCATCGTCGGGGGACTTCTGCTCGCGGTGGCCTGCCTGCAGGTCCATCCGCGCGCCCACCAGCCGGCGGCGACGACACCTTCCGTATCGTACGACATCGTGTACGTGCGCGCGCCGAGGCTCGGGGATCAGACGCTGGTGGGATTGCCCGATGTGGCCAATCCCCTGCAGATGCCCGCCGGGTCGGACCTCATGCTGCTGCATCCGGACGGCACGGAGGAACGGCTCGTCGAGGGCGGAAACGGCGCGGTCGTCGACCCGGTGCTGTCGTTCGATGCGGAGTGGGTGTACTACGCGAAGTTCCACGACCTTCGTGATTCGGCCCTCAATCATCAGCGCGGTCACGCCTCGACGGCGGGCGCCGACATCTTCAAGCTCCACCTGAAGACGCGGAAGACCGTTCGGCTGACCAACCAGGACTGGACCCCGAACACCGGCGCCGCCGAGTGGGGCGCCAATGCGCTCGACCCGAAAGCCTCGGGCCCGTACCGTCTCGGCTACGGCATCTTCAACCTCGCGCCGTGCCCGCTCCCGAACGGCCGGCTCATGTTCACGTCCAGCCG
>Ga0075163_10010892_pt1 | contig 11861 bp, 12 predicted proteins | sample JI1023141ADNA_FD_71478 | JGI IMG/M metagenome (GOLD analysis project Ga0075163, IMG submission 71478) | Wastewater effluent complex algal communities from Wisconsin, to seasonally profile nutrient transformation and Carbon sequestration -... | ecosystem: Engineered > WWTP > Effluent > Algae... | reverse complement strand
ACGGCGGCGGTAACTATAACCGTCCTAAGGTAGCGAAATTCCTTGTCAGGTAAGTTCTGACCCGCACGAATGGCGTAACGATGTGGGCACTGTCTCAACGAAGGACTCGGTGAAAGTGCATTGGCGGTAAAGATGCCGTCTGTCCGCACCAGGACGAAAAGACCCCGTGGAGCTTTACTACAGCTTGACATTGAGTCGGGTTGCAACATGTGTAGCATAGGTGGGAGCCTTTGAAGCAGATACGCCAGTATTTGTGGAGGCATCCGTGAAATACCACCCTTGTTGTAATCTTACTCTCACCTGCACCGTTAACTACGGCTGACGCTACTTTTGTATCAAAAGTAGAGTCCGTTGGACGTAATTACCGGTGTGGGAACAGTGTCTGGTGGGTAGTTTAACTGGGGCGGTTGCCTCCCAAAGAGTAGCGGAGGCGTTCAAAGGTTGGCTAGCTTCGGATGGAAATCGAAGTGATAGTGCAAACGCATAAGCCAGCTTGACTGTGAGGATCACAATCCAAGCAGGGACGAAAGTCGGAGTTAGTGACCCGCTGTCCTCAACTTAGGTTGAATGATAGTGGTATCGGCAGCGCAAACGGATAAAAGTTACCCCGGGGATAACAGGCTTATAGCGCCCAATAGTTCACATAGACGGCGCTGTTTGGCACCTCGATGTCGGCTCATCATATCCTGGAGGAGGAGCATCTTCCAAGGGTTCGGCTGTTCGCCGATTAAAATGGTACGCGAGCTGGGTTCAGAACGTCGTGAGACAGTTCGGTTTATATCCGGTGTGGACGTTAGGAAATTTGAGAGGATTTGTCCCTAGTACGAGAGGACCGGGATGAACATACCTCTGGTGTACCGATTGTTGTACCAACAGCATTGTCGGGTAGCTACGTATGGAGCAGATAAGCGCTGAAAGCATATTAAGCGCGAAACTGACCTCAAGATTAGATTTCCCTATGAGACCCCTGATAGACGATCAGGTTGATAGGCGCAAGGTGGAAGTGTGGCAACATATGGAGCCGAAGCGTACTAATAGGTCCATCGATTTTTTATGCTTCTTTCGTTTGAACTGTGATTTATTGCAGTGAAGGCGAAAGAATGTTTGACCAGTTATTGGTGTGTATCATCTATTTTCACATGTTGAAAATAACACATCGATTTGTTCCAATTATAGATTTAGACCAAATTCTGCTGAGACTGTCGGATATAACTCCGAGGGCTCAGCGGTTATGATTTCCGAGCCACAAGCTCATCCGCCTCTTTGACGACGCGTGATTAGAGCTTGTCGCTCGGTGCTCATAGCGCTGGGGAAACGCCTGTTCTCATTCCGAACACAGAAGCTAAGCCCAGTAGCGGCGATAATACTCTCTACGGGGAAGGTAGCACGGCGCCGAATTATAGAACAAAGAGACCTAATAGGTCTCTTTTTCTTTTTAGAATATGATTTTGGGATATCCTGCATAACGAAGAAGAATTATATGGGCAAATACATGGGCGGATTTATTGACCGGCGGATTATTGGAAGTGATTAGTTGTTTCGATATGTATGAAGGAGTATATTTGTGGCAGGAGGAAGATATGAAAAATAGTAAATCGGTCAATGTTATAAATAAAAGTGGCCCCTGGGGAGGAGCGTATTTTCTGACCTTCATGGGTGCGCTGTTTTATTTTGTCGGAAATGCAGATGGCTTTTGGAACGTTGTGCTCGCAATCTTGAAAGCGAGTGTTTGGCCGGCTTTGGTGGTCCATCAGATACTGCCAATGTTAAACCTGTAGATACATTTTAACCTGTTCTGCGAGCTCTGATACTGACCCAACTATATGAATATCAGGACGCGCAAGTTGAGTTTGTATTTGTACATCCCGGGTGCGCTCATACCCCGGGTCTATGCCAAGAAACGCTGGTATTTCTGGCCGGGCATTTATCCATATACCAAGTTCGTAAAGTACTATCGGGTTAATACTCCCTTTACTGAACCATACGGCGATCATATCAGCAGTCTTTAGGTGCTCGTACTCCCACTCGATCTGATTAAGTGCCTCATTAGGATTGTTCATCGGGTAGTTTGGCCTCCGTGGGTTGAATATGCTGAGATCTCTGCAGTCAGAAAGCAGATTTATTAGTTGCGACTGCCAGTCCGGGCAATTAGATATTCCGCCTGCTAGAAACAGACTTCTTGCTGAAAAAGTAGAGGCTTTTTGTGGTGCAGTGATTACGGATAAGTTTAAATTATTGTCGATCATACACTAAGTGTAGCGTGACCGTACCATGAATGCAAATAAAATAACACAAGCATAGTATTGACACAAGCACTATTGTGTGTTAACATAAGAGTAATTTCAGAGGTGAAATTGTTGGAGGGTTCGCGTATCACCATTCGCGAGCTCTTTTGTGATTTTCATTTATGAAAGGTGGAATTATTTAACTATAGGAGGTCATTTTTATGGCTGGAACTAAAATTGGTGGTCGTAAGGCCGCTTCAACCAACAAAACTAAGTATGGTTCTGACTTTTATGCATCTATCGGTGCTAAAGGCGGAAAAAAGGGTAAAACCGGTGGATTCGCAAGCGATAAACCAGGTGCTGATGGCCTAACTGGTCGTGAGCGAGCTCGTCTTGCAGGATCTAAGGGCGGTCGAATTTCTCGTCGTACTAAATCAAGCAAGTAAAATATCCGTACTGTAAAAAAGACACCCGTTAGGGTGTCTTTTTTTGTAAATCACCTTTTTTTAATTTTTGTCGGTAGCACCGAGTACGTTGATCACCTGACACACACCACTTTTGTAGACAGTTGAAGCACTTATATTCGCTCTCATTGACCTCGACGGATACTGTTTTACAATTTGGGCAACTGCTTCTGGCGTGCAGCCAATCACGATAACTGTCGAGGCAGGACTCGACGTAGTTGGGGTCTATCGTTATGCCGTATCTTTTGGCAATTTCAGTCGCGGTCTCCCAGGCCTCCGTCTCTAAAGACAGTAGCTGCACTCCGCTCTCATAGTTTTTGTGTTGGTTTATGGCGTGACCGATTTCATGAATTAGACGGTAAACTCCCTCGATTGTATGTAGTCTGCTCGGGACGTAGTGAATGGTATTTGTCTTTGCGGACCAGAAGTATTCATCCGAAACCTTAAAAGTAATATCCGGGAAATCGCCTAAGATGATTTCAGGGTTAATGGCTAAGGCTTTTCGCATACTCGAAACATCCGTAGATTACCGCATTCTTTCCGTGCTTGGCGCTTTTGAAATGCTGTGGCCTTACAACGATAGAGTGTAGACGTTCATCTAGATATGGTGCAAGGTATGGTGCAAATTGAGCACTGTGGTGGCCTAGCCCTCCGCCAAATATAATCGTGTCTATCTGTAGATAGCTACATGCTACAACCAGGCCGGGTCCAAGTCTCTCTTGGAGATAGTCTTGCCATATGAGTGGATCCGAGACATCGTCTCCCTTATGAGCGTATGCTTCTGCGAAAGCTCTTCCGGAGGCAAAGTCCTCCCAGTGTTGCATACTCCCTTCAAATAACAAGGGTGTTTTACCGAGTTCCATATCAATCATATCCTCAGATAGGTCTCCGCTCACAAGGAGTGCCCCTCCGATGCCGGTGCTAATAGTAAGGTAGAGAGCCCGCTCAGGTGCTATGGACAGGGATCTTACCTCAGAGAGGCCGGCGAGTTTACTATCGTTCTCGATGTACACCCTGGAAAGGCCCATAATATTTGCAATATCAGGGCCGACCGGCTTCTCGATCCAAGGGAGGTTGCCTAGACTATGGACGATACCAGACGCTCTATCCAGCAGGCCGGGGACACCGACGACGCACTGTGATACTGCTGTGTCTGCGAAACTCTTAAAGTGGGTAGCCAGTTCGACAATAAAGGCATCGTAATCTTGAGGTGTAGCAAACGATACCTCCTTGTCAAAACTCCCATCACTCCTGAATCGAGCGATTAGTGTTTTTGTTCCCCCAATATCTACCCCAATAATCATGTAGCCATTGTATCACTCGTACCTGTGCCAACACTAGTGCAGTAATAAAGGTTTTACATAATGTGTAAATAGTATTATGCTATCAACAGAGTAGGGGGATGAGACAATGGATGAAAAACAAGCTAAACTATCGCACTTTGCAGGACTTATTAGAATTATTGTAGCTTTAGTGCTCATTTTTATACTGGTGTTCAGCTTCACGAGGTGGGCTTCGCAGCGCCGTTCTGCCAATCGGGCTGCTGAAAAAGCCGGATCTACGCCAACTCAAAAGTCACCGGATTCCTCTGACAAAAATGCAACTACAGAGGAGGGCCAACCACCAACTCCCAATAAGCAGATGTCCGAAGTTCCAAGCGGAATTGACGACAGCATAAGGCAGCCGAGTGCCTCAAATACAAAGAATGTACCTGAGACGGGAACCGGTACAAACGTGCTCCTGACTATTTTGATGCTTAGCTTGCTAACGTACCTGGGTATATTTAATCAGAACCAGAAAAACTCTGTTCTCTCTGATCTAGGCTAACTGCAAAATAACACTTTGACTTCTGTTGTATAGATGAGTTACAATAGAGTTAATCTTATGGCGTATTATGTGCGTCTCAAGAAATATTTTTTGGAAGGAGTTTTGTTTTAATGGCAAAACAAGTAAACATAACAATGGATGATCTCTTAAACGAGGTCCAGTATAAGCAGTTGGAGGCTGGCGACGTTATTGACGCGACAGTACTCACGGTGAAAAAACATGAGCTATGGCTCGATCTGGGTGCTAATGGTATCGGGATGGTGCCTCGCCGAGAAATCGGATTTGGACAACAACTAAACGTTGGTGATTCTGTAGTTGCGAGTGTAGTTGATCCTGAACTCGAGGATGGTCAGGCACTTATGAGCCTCAGAAAAGCCGCTAAAGATCGTGGTTGGGATGAGGTAAAAGAGTTATTTGATAAAGGTGACACACTTGAGGTTACTGCATACGATGCAAACCGCGGTGGTCTACTTGTTGAGCTTGAAGGTGTACGAGGATTCCTACCGGTTTCTCAACTTTCTGCTGAACATTACCCTCGTGTTACAAGCTCTGATAAAGATGAGATTTTACAGCGTCTCAATGCGCTCACTAATATCCCGCTCCGTGTGCGAATCTTAGATGCAGATCGTAAAACAAACAAGCTTATCTTTAGCGAGAAAGAAGCGATTCGTGATGATATGCAGTCTCGATTCGAGAAACTAGCTGTGGGCGACACCGTAAAAGGCGTTGTAACCGGAGTTGTAGACTTTGGTGCATTTGTAAATGTGGATGGTATTGAAGGGTTGATTCATATCTCAGAAATATCATGGGAGCGAGTTGAAAATCCAGGAGACTATGTAAAAGTTGGCGACGTTGTTGAAGCAAAGATAATTGCGATCGACAAAGATCGACTTTCACTCAGCATGAAACAGACGCAAACTGATCCATGGGCAAAAGAGGCCGAAAGCTTCAATAAAGATGATGTCGTTGAAGGTACAGTAACTCGAATTACACCTTTCGGCGCATTTATTCAGCTCAGTTCAGCAGTTGAAGCATTGGTCCATATCTCTGAACTTGGAGACGGACAGGGTGCAGATCCGGAAAAGCTCTTTAAGCTGAACGAAAAGAAGAAGTTTAAAATTCTAGAAATCGACCGAGACAATCGTAAGATCTCACTTAGTCTCCAATAATACCTGATTATGTAAACCACTAAAGCTCACGAAAGGCGGTTATTATGGAAGAAAAGACCATCAAGATTAGCAGTATGATAACCGTCGGTGACTTAGCTGGTAAGTTAGATATACCCGTAACCACCTTGATTGGTGAGCTGTTTAAGAACGGTATCATGGCCACAGTGAACCAGCGGTTAGATTTTGATACTGCTCAGATTATTGTCGAGGAACTTAAGCTTGGTTTTGTTTTAGAACCAGAGCTTGAGTCCGAAGTAATTGATGAAGTAGAAGAGAAAGATAAGCGAAGCGAATCCGAGACCGCTGGCTCACGACCACCTGTTGTAGCGGTGATGGGGCATGTTGACCATGGTAAAACCAGTCTACTCGACGCAATCTTAGATCTAAAAGTAGTTAGTGGGGAAGCCGGTGGAATTACCCAGCACATCTCAGCCTATCAAACTGAGCACTCCGGAAGATTAATTACGCTGCTCGACACCCCAGGTCACGAGGCCTTCTCCGCCCTCCGACAGCACGGTGCTCGCCTGACCGATGTTGTAGTTGTTGTGGTTGCAGCCGATGATGGCGTTAAGCCACAGACCATCGAGGCAATAAAGTTTGCCAAAGACGCAAAAGCCAAAATTATCGTTGCATTAAACAAAATTGATAAACCCGATGCCGATACGAACCGTGCTAAACAAAGTCTCGCCGAAGCTGGATTAATGCCAGAGGAGTGGGGTGGTGAAACTGTAGTTGCTGAAGTATCTGCAAAAACCAAGCAAGGCATACCGGAACTACTTGATATGGTGCTTCTGATGGCCGATATTGAAGAATTGAAAGCCGATAATCAAGGTAGTGCCGAGGGTATTGTTATTGAGGCCCATATGCAACAGGGTCAAGGTGCGCTTGTTTCTGCACTTATCGAACACGGCCAGCTGAGTCGGAGTGATTATATTGTGGTTGGCGCCACGTACGGAAAAATCCGAACTCTATGTGATTGGAGCAACGCTGAGATTACGGCAGCCGGTCCCTCAACACCTGTTCGGCTAACAGGATTTAAAGAACTTCCGCAGTTTGGTGACCATCTCAGTGTTACAAAAAATGAGAAAGAGGCAAGAGAGCGAGCCGAACGAGCGAAGAACCGCAAAGTTACTGGCAAGCTTAATATGACCAGCAGCGACCTGATTGGATTGATTAATAAGAATGCCCAGATGCAAGAGGTTCCCGTTATAATTAAGGCTGATGTACAGGGATCACTAACTTCAATTACAGATAGTTTACGACTTCTTGAAAATGAAGAACTCAGGATGCAGGTTATCGGCTCGGGAGTTGGAAGCATCACCGAAAATGATGTACAGATGGCATCTACGAGTAAAGCAGTCATTTATGCATTCAACGTTACTACCCCCGCAAATGTCCGAAAACTTGCTGAACGAGAGTCAGTAATTATCAGAGAATTTAATGTTATCTATGAACTCCTGGACGATGCCAAGGCAGTACTTACCTCATTGCTCCAACCTGAAATTGTAGAAACTGAACTTGGTAAGCTTATAATCAAAGGAGTCTTTAGGACAACCAAAGAGGAGATTATCTGCGGTGGTGAAGTTACTAAGGGTAAAGTTGAGCCAGGCTCAAAAGCTAGGGTAATGAGAGATAAAGAACAGCTCTCTGAGGTAGAGGTAATTAGTGTAAAACGTCAACAGCAAGAGGCTAAAGAGGTATTTGAGGGAGAGATGTGTGGCTTGCAACTTAAGCCCCAAAAGAAACTCCTGCTCGAAGAAGGTGACAGACTAGAATTTTATAAACGGGAAGAGATTAAACGAACGTTGTAATTCTGCTATACTAAAAGCATAATTAGGAAAATACGCATGATACGAATAGATGATAGTTTATTAGAAGAGTTAGGATTGATGAGTCTCCCGAAAGAGGAGCGAGATGCACTGCTTCGTCAAATCTATGAAACCCTCGAGATGCGAGTTGGCATGAAACTAGCAGAGAGAATGAGTGACCAACAGCTTGACGAATTCGAACGATTTATCGACGGAGATATTGCCTTTACCGAGACGTATCTCTCAACGATTAAACCAGGGTGGCAACAAAGCGAAGCCTATATATCTGCAGTAAATGCCTCTCAGCAAAATGCGCAAAAGCGGGGCACTGCGTTTAACGAGAATGCAGTAAAGTCAGAATTTGGTGCGTTAACCTGGCTCGAGACCAACTTCCCTGATTACAAACAAGTTGTAGCAGGCGAGCTTGAAAAACTCAAACTTGAGATCAAGCAAGATTCAAACAGAATCGTGCAGGCTACCCAAGCCCCGAATCTAGCCGCACCCGTTCAGACTCCTCAAATGGGCATACCTCCAGCGCAGCCACAAGCAATGTCACCTCCGCCTATGCAACAAATGGGCCCAGACCCTTACGCTCCAAATGATCAGCAGCCCCCAATGGCCGCGTAGTATCGTGCCTATAAATCTTTAGCGTTCCCCGCAAGAAAAGCCCGAGATGACATGGTGTTTTTTCCGGCGGGCTTGAGATCGGTTATTATGAGTGCTCCGTTAGATGTACTGACTCTGATATTTTTCTCTTCGGTTACATGTATCTCACCCGGTTTACCGGAATCATCTTGTTTTACAATAGCCCTAACGACAGTAACGACTTTATTTGCAATGGTAGTTGAGGATTTTGGCCAAGTAGAAAAGGCCCTAATTTCTCGTTCGAGTTGCGAGGCTGGTTTACTAAAGTCTAAAATACCATCTAATTTGGTAAGTTTGCGTGAATAACTTGGTGTGTCCGGATATCCTGCGATGACATCCTTCATTTTCTGCTGTTCGATCGGAGAGGTGTCACCCGATATGTAACCCGCTAGTTCACTTTTGAGTAGCGCGTCACTCAGGAGAATCAATTTTTGAGTCAAACTCTCAGTCGTTTCATTTTTGGCAATATTTTGCTCGCCAATTGCAATGAGCGGACCTTCGTCCATCCTCTCGACAAGCACCATTAGGCTCACCCCGGTTTTCTGTTGGCCAGATAAGATAGAAAATGTGATGGGGTCGGCACCTCTCCATTCGGGTAGTAGAGAAAAGTGACTGTTAACAATGCCGCGTTCAAATGAGTCAATAACGTCTTGAGCTATAATAATGCCAAAATCAATCAGTACACCTACTGAGCTTTTAAATTGATTCTCGTGAAACAGTTTAGAAACCGATGTTTTATCAGTAACGTGATGTACTTTTAGCGTTAGCTCTTGAGCAACATCTAGAACAGGGTAGCTACCTTTATGGTGTGCAGGTTTTGGTTTTGTGATAACCGCTTCAATAACAAAATTTTCTGCGAGCAACGCCAATGACTTTGCGGCAACTGGTCCAGTGCCAAAAAAAATGACAGACTGGCTAGTCTTCTTCATGCGTATCCCAGAGTAAAGAATTATTTTTAATCGACTTTTCGTAATCAAGTGGCTCGATTGACCCTTCGGTATTCATCTGGAAGAATGCCGTTTTAGTGTTCTTGATGTGGTCAATGAATAAAATACCATGGGTGTGATCTGTCTCGTGTTGTAGTAGGCGAGCCAAAAATCCATGAGCAGTTACCCTAAATGGCTCACCAGCCTCATTTAACGCTTTCACCTTTACACTTTGATAGCGCGGAACTTTACCGTATATATCTGGTACACTCAGGCAGCCCTCAAAATCCTCCTCCATAGGCCCAATTTTTTTTACAATTTCAGGATTAATAAAAACCGTAAAATCTTTGTTGGAGATATCATCATAATCGTTTCGGACAATGAAGACCCTCCATAGTTGGTTTATCTGTACGGCTGCCAGGCCGACTGCTGCCTCGTGATCACGAGAGTTCTCCCAGTCGACGGTTGCAGAAATCATATCAGCGATCAATTTCTTAACTTCATCCGTAATAATACCAACTCTCTGAGAGCGTTTTCTTAAGTTTGGTTCGGGCACTACAACGATGTCATCTTTTGTCATTACATCGAGTATAACAGATATAAATAGGCTAGAGTAGGTTAATAGGATCGAGAGTAAAGTGCCATCGGCTTGGCAGGGAACGAGCAATTGCCACTAGTTTTGATCGATCATTTGAGCTGACAATTAGCTGTTGATAGTATTGAGTACCACGATGCTCATGAAATGCAGGAGCTGGTCCACGTACAAAAATTCCGGGGTAGAGTTTTTTGATAGTCTCGCTCAACTTTATGGCTGCTGACTTTGCGGCTGTGGATGATGCATAGCCACCCGTAATTTGGAGTAAAAAAACATGGGGAGGCATTCGTTCGGCAAGTCTTTCTTCAATTTCACCATTATAAAACATCGAATAATCTTGCTTTGCAGCACTGGTAATTGCTGGATGATCGGGATTTAGGGTTTGGATAACTACTGAAGAGTCTTGACCCATTCTTCCAGCTCGGCCGATAACCTGGGTGGTGAGCTGAAAGGCGCGCTCGGAGCTTGAGTAGTCTGGTATAAAAAGCTCGCTATCTGCCTGAATTATACCTACTGTAGAGAGGTGGGGTAGGTCGAGGCCTTTAGCGATTCCCTGGGTGCCAATAATAATGTTGATTTTATTGTCATACAAATCTTGGTAACGATGTTGGAGCTGTTGAGTTGCCTCGGTATCGCTATCAAATCTGGCAATTTCTAAATTTGGATATAACTTTCTTGCTTCAGATTCAATGCGCTTGCTTCCAAATCCTTTAAAATCGATATCAACACCACCACAATCTGGACAGACTTTCGGAAGAGGCGAGGTATAGCCACATGTGTGACACTGAAGTCTACTGGTGTCTTGATGAAGTCGAAGAGGAATGTGGCAGGCAGGACACTCCGCGCTCCAGCCGCAATTACTGCATAGACTCATTCGAGCTGTTCCACGACGGTTGTGAAACAGTAGTATTTGCTCGTTTTGAGCAACTGCTGTGTTCATGGCTTCAAGCAACTTTCTGCTGAATAAACTATGTGTACCAAATGCTTGGCGATCTTTGATATCAACAATTTCGATTGAGGTATGACGCGTTTTTGTTGGTAGCGATAACGGATGAATTGGTGAGTTTGTGGCTTGAGCGATATAGTAATCGCTAACGAGTGGAGTCGCGCTTCCAAGCAGAACTTTTGTCGAAAGCTTAGTAGAGTCGGCAAGTTTTCGTGCAACTCTTAGCGCATTATATTTGGGCTGTGAATCTTGTTGGTAGCTCGGCTCATGAGCCTCATCTATAACTATTAGCCCGATGTTTGTTAGGGGTGCAAAAAGTGTCGACCTTGGCCCCACAACTACCCATGGCTCTTTGGAGCCAAGCAGCATCAACCAGTTTTGGTGGCGTTCGGATTCGGTTAGGTTTGAGTGCATGATCAGTACATTCTTATGAAGTTGCAAAAACTCTGAGGCTAGCTGGGGCGTCAGTGCAATCTCCGGTACGAGAACGATGACGCTATTTTGCTGCCTTAAAACATCACGGGCTAGTTCTTGATATACTCGGGTTTTACCAGACCCGGTTATTCCGTGAATGAGGTGGGTGATTTGGGTTGATGTTTCAATTGCCGTAATTGTCTTTTTTTGATCGGCTGTGAGGGTCTGTGAGGATAATTTTCTGTCTACGGTGCTATCGTCTCGAGGCTTTAAAGCACGCCGTTTTTTTGTAATACCGGAAGGCAGCAAGGTCTGAAACACAAAAGGTAGGCGGGTTGCATAGTAGGCGCTCATCCACTTAGCAACTTCAAGCAGATGCTCAGGTAAGTAGATGGACAGGCTCTCCTGGATAGCCTTTGTTTTAAAACCTGGCACGGTGGTCTCAGTGGTAACAACGCCGATTTTACTCCGTGTACCAAAAGGTATTTTAACTATCTCACCAGGTAACAGTTCAGCCTGGCTAGAGTAGGTTAGCTCATCCTGGGTACCGGCGATTACTCCGACGGGGCAAATTAAATAGTAGTTCACAGTCCCAGTATAACGGGAATATATACGGTTGCGTGATTTTGCGCTGCATTGTCGAAATTGCTACATCGAGCATGGTATACTAAACATATAATGCTTGATACATTTATTACCTCACGAGTTCGGCGTAAAATCATCATCGTGTATGCTAAGTATCCTGACTTTAAAACACACGTGCGTGGTCTGGCTAAGTTAATCCGTGAAGATCCCGGTAATATCCAGCGAGAGTTAAAGCGACTTGAGAAGATTGGCTTTTT
>Ga0075163_10010890_pt1 | contig 11862 bp, 9 predicted proteins | sample JI1023141ADNA_FD_71478 | JGI IMG/M metagenome (GOLD analysis project Ga0075163, IMG submission 71478) | Wastewater effluent complex algal communities from Wisconsin, to seasonally profile nutrient transformation and Carbon sequestration -... | ecosystem: Engineered > WWTP > Effluent > Algae... | reverse complement strand
GCCCGGACTTTCCCGCAGTTCCGGGCCGCAGAGCCTCACCCGGCCGCGGCGTAGGCGGCCTTCACCCACCCCAGCAGCTCGGCATCGATCTCGGCCGCGCTGGACAGGCGCACGGTGTACTGGCACATGCCGCCCGGCGGCATCACCTTCAGCCGCGGCGAGGCCGGCAGGTCCTTGGCATTCAGCCCGAGCTCGACCTGGTCCTTGGTGGCTGGCCCGATCAGCGCGAACTGCTTCTTGCGCCGGAAGCTGACGTTGCTCTTCTTCGGCGCTTTCTCGTGCGCGCCGAGCTGGTCGATGGCCGCCGACAGCCGGTCGTGCAGCGGGCGCAGCGCGGCCTTGCTGCCGCTGTAGATGGCGTCCAGCGGGTCGGCGTCGGCCGGGGTGGCGCTGGCCGCGTCCTTCGCGCGAATGGCCAGCATGTTGGCGTCGCCGTAGCCGAGACCGAGATGCTCCATCAGCATCTTGCGCTGCTCGCCGACCTTGGCCAGGCCGCTGTCGTGGATCAGCTGGCAGAGCTGCGCGAAGCTCTTGCCGGTCTTGGCCTCGATGTTGCGGAGCTGGTTCGTGACCGCGGAAGTGGGGTCTGCCATCGTTGTCTCCTGTTGAGGGCGGTGGTCACCACGATGCGAGTGATCGCTACGGGTACTTCTTGTTCAAGTGGGCCTGGCTGGCGGCCTGCACCGGAGGGCCGCCCTGTGGCACCGTGTAGGTCCCCTCCGGGCATTGGGCGTTCGGGCGGGTGCCTTGAATGGTGGCGCCCACCGGTCGCCGCACGGTCTTGCCGTCCTGCGTCAGCGTGGCGATCGCATCGATGCTGAGCGTCTGCCAGATCTTCTCGCCCGCAAAGAAGTCGACATGGATCGAGCAGACCTTGTTGGTGGCGCTCCATTGCCCCTTGCGCGAGGTCGGCACACCGAGCCGTTCCCATTGGCCGCTTCCACAGGTCGTGTCGTTGCAGCGGTAGCCCCACGCCACGGCTGCGATGCGCGCGGCAGAGCAGTTCGCGGAAGTCAGGGGTTCGGCCACCCAGCGCGCCCGCAGCCAGCTGCGCTTCCAGTTGAGCTTGAGGTCGCCCTGCGGGCCGAAGGCGGTGGTGTAACCGCCGCAGGTGCCGCCGTAGTTGGCGTCAGGCGACACCGACTTGAATTCCTGGTACCAGTCGCACTGCCCGTTGACCACCGGGACCGGCGACGACGGAAAGGCCGCGGCATTGGTCGGCCCGCTGCACAGGCCGAAATTCACAAGCGCGTCCGGCAGCTGCTGCTTCGGTGGCACGCGCTGGCCGGCCGCCGGCGGCGCGCCGTCGTTCGGCGCCGCCAGCGCTGGCACCGCGAGCCCAGCCAGGACCATCGACCCCATGATGGCAACCTTCTTCATCGCGATCTCCCTCTGCGTCATCAACGTCCGGCCCGCGGCGGCAATGGTGGCGCGGCCAGCTGCGGGCGGGGTCCGAAATCGGGGCGCATCACGCCCTCGCGCTCGATGGCCGCGAGCGCCGTGGCCAGCGCGACCTCGAGCTGTCGGTCGCGGCCGGCGGCGCGGTCCTGCGGTGCATTGTCGATCTCGATCTGCGGGTCGGTGCCATGGTTCTCCACGCCCCAGCCGACGTCCTTGAACCAGAACGAGAACTCGGGTTGCGTGGTCAGCGTGCCGTCGGCCAAGGGGTGGCGTGGCCAGATCCCGACCACGCCGCCCCAGGTACGAGTGCCGACCAGCGTGCCGATGCCCATCAGCTTGAAGCCGTGCGAAAAGATGTCGCCGTCGGAGCCGGCCTGCTCGTTGGTCAGCGCCACCACCGGGCCGCAGACGGCGGCTTCCGGGTACGAGGTCACCGGGCCCCAGCGCGCCACGTTGTAGGCGATGCGCCGGCGCGCCACCTTCTCCAGCAGCAGCTGCGAGACATGGCCGCCGCGGTTGTAGCGCACGTCGACGATCAGGCCGTCGCGGTCGCACTCGGTGGCGAAGTAGCGATGGAACTCGGCGAAGCCGGCCGACATCATGTCCGGCAGGTGGAAGTAGCCGACCTTGCCACCCGACTGCTGGTGCACCCAGGCGCGGTTGCGCTCGACCCACTCGCGGTAGCGCACCGGGGCCTCGTCGGCCAGCGCGGTGACCACCACCTCGCGGCGCGCTGCGGCCGAACCCTCGCCGAGGGCCAGCGTCAGCGAGACCTTGCTGCCGGCGCGGTGCACCAGCAGCGCGCCCGGCGGCTGCTCGCGCGACACCGGCTGGCCCCCGACGGCGACGATGCGCTCGCCGACCCGCGCCTCGACGCCCACTGCACTCAGTGGCGAGGCCGCGGGGGCGTCCCAGACATCGCCTTCGACGATGTGGGCGATCTCGAAGCCGGCGTCGGTCTCGCGCAGGTCGGCCGCCAGCAGGCCCTGGGCCACGGCCGGCGGCTTGCGGTGGTCGCCGCCCATCTCGTAGGCGTGCGAGGTGCCGAGTTCGCCTTGCAGCTCCCACACCAGGTCGGAGAACTCGCCGCGCGTGGCCACTGCGTCGAGCAGCGGCTCGTAGCGCTGCCAGACCGCGTTCCAGTCGATGCCCGACATGTCGGCGGTCCAGAACTGGTCGCGCTGCAGGCGCCACAGCTCGCGCAGCATCTGGCGGCGCTCCAGCGGCGGGTCGACGGCCACGCGCAACCGGTCGAGGTCGAGCCAGCCGCTCTTGCGCGACGGTGCCTCGGACTTCTCATCATCGCGCCGCTCGGGGCGACCCGCGGCAGCGATGGCGCGCAGCCGGCGGCCTTCGCGCAGCAGCAGCGTGCTGGCATCGTCGGCGAGCACGAACTGGTCGGCCTTGTCGGCCAGCGTGCGCACCTGCAGAGTTTCGAAGTCGAACAGCTCCAGCCGCCCCGGCGCCGGCTTGTGGCCGCCACGGCCATGCGCGCCGACGATCGGCAGCAGCGTCCACGCCACCTTGCCGCCGGCCACGCCGGCGACCTGGCCGAACAGGCCTTCGCTGACCGGGAAGGCCGCGATGCGGCGCTGGATGCCGTCGAGGTCGATCTTGAGCTCGCTGGCCTTGTCGCATGCAGCGTCCTTGTCGCGCTCGCCATCGCTGCCTTTCAAGCCCTTGGGTAGTGGCTCGAAGGGTGGCGGCCCGCCGGCCTGCAAGGCGATGAGGTAGGGTCGCGCCGCACGCGGGAAGCTCAGCTCGAACTGCACGCTGTCGTACACCGGGTCGAAGGTGCGGATCGACAGGAAGTAGAGGTAGCGGCCGGCGGGGTCGAAGGCCGGCGCGTAGTCCTGGAACTCGGGTTGTGTCAACGCGGTGGTGTTGCCGCTGGCCACCTCGCACACCTTGATGATGCGGTGACGACCGCTGGTCCAGAAGCTGTAGGCCAGCCAGCGCGCATCGGGCGACCAGGCCAGCCCCTCGATGGCACCGGCATCGCTGAGGTCGAGCTCGCGCAACTGGCCGCTGTCGGCATCGGCCAGCAGCAGCTGGTTGCGGTGGTTGGCCAGGGCGAGCAGCGCACCGCGCGGCGCGGCGCGCAGCGAGACCACGCGGCCGATGTCGCCCTCGATGAACGACGCAGCGCCGTCGCCGGCGACTTCGATGCGCTCTTCGCCACTGCCATCGGTGACGCTGACCAGGCGCTGCCCGTCGGCCAGCCACTGGCCAAGCCGGCGGCGCTCGACCGACGGCCGCCCCTGCTGGCGCACCGCGCCCTCCCACAGCGCCATCGTGAACAGCTGGCCCCGCACTTCGAGCGCGACGCTGTGGCCCTGCGGGTGCAGGCTCATGCCCTGCAGATGCTCGGCCGCCGGCACGAAGCGGCGGGCGCACTGCGTGCGCGACGTCGGCACGCGCACGTCGATGCGGCGGGCCTCGCCCAGCGCCGGGTCGAACAGCCAGAGCTGCGCGCCGCACTGGTAGACGATGCGCCGGCCATCGGTCTGCGCGTGGCGCGCGTAGTGCTCGGCGTGGTCGGTATGGCGCTGCAGGTCGCTGCCATCGGAGTTCACCGAGTAGAGATTGCCCACGCCCTCGCCATCGCCGAGAAACCAGACCCGGCCGCCCAGCCACATCGGCGAGGTCAGGTTGCCGGACAGTTCGCTCATGCGGCGGAACTCGCCGCTGCCCGCTGCGTCGACCCACAGGTGCCCGGCAGTGCCGCCGCGGTAGCGCTTCCAGCGCGCCGGGTCGAGGGTGTTGCGGCCGATCACGCGCTGCCCGTCGGGGCCGAAGGCCAGGTGATTGACATGGCCGAGTCCCAACGGCTGCGGCAGGCCACCTTCGACCGGCACGCTGAAGGCATGCACGTTGCGGAGGAAGGGCTGGCCGTGGTTGCTGGAGAACAGGATCTGGCCCTCGGGTGTCCAGCCGCGTACGGACGTGTCGGCCGCCAGCCAGGTCAGACGCTGTGCCGGGCCGCCCTCGGCCGGCATCAGCCAGACCTCCGGGTGCTGCTCGTCACGGCCGGTGTAGGCGATCCAGCGACCGTCGGGCGACAGGCAGGGTGTGCCCGGCTCGCCCAGGCCGGCCGTCAGTCGCTGGGCGGTACCGCCGCCGACATCGACCCGCCAGAGGTCGTCATCGGCGACGAAGACGACAGCGTCGCCGCACACGGTGGGCTGACGCAGGTACGCAGCGTGCATGAGGTGGCCTCGGACGGGAGCGGGCGGCGATCATCCCACGCAGCGCGCACCGCGAGGGGCCGCATCCCTAGGTTCGCCGGTCGGCCGTCCAGCCGCTGTTCGACCACAGGTGCGGTCGCTGGTCACCGAGGAACTTGAAGCGCACCGTGCCCTGCGGCATGCGCACCTCGATCGTTTCGCCAGCGGTCCGCCCGGTCACTTCGTGGTCGTCGAGGAACAGGCGCCCGACCCGCCCTTCGCTGCGCGTGCCGGCGTGCAGCACCTGCGTGCAGAGCAGGTAGCCGCCCGCGCGAAAGGTCTCGTCGCATTCGCGCGGAGCGCGGCCGCGCCCTGCCAGAGGGGTCAGCGAAACCATCGCCGCCAGGGTCGCCACGCCAAGGCGGCGCCAGCGACCAGGGCCTGCCGAGGACCCCATGCTCAGAAGACGATCCGAACCTGGACCTTCACGACGCCGGGCGCCGTCGGTGGCGCCAAGGGGTCGACGGCAAGCACCTCGTAGTCGACGCGGCTGGGCGGGTCGTCGACCATCTCTTCGTCGCTGCGCTCCCACAGGAAACGCCCTTCGAAGTGGTCCAGCATGTCGAACTCGCCGCCCACCTGCGGGTAGTGCCCGGTGCGCCTTTCAAGGCTCCCGAGCCTGAAGGCAGCACAACGTGCCAGGCGCTCGCGCATCGCAGGGTCGGGGCCTGCATCCGTCTCGACGACGGTCACTTGGTAGGTGTTCATGCGGCCATGATGCAAGCGCCGGCGCGCCTCGACCAGAGGGTCGAAACGCATGCGACAAATGCAACGGCTGCAGGGTCAGCGGAACCCTCGCACAGGAAGATCGGGCCCGCGTCGCAGCCAGTTGCTGGCGGCGTATTCGCAGCGCCCGTCGGTGACATGCAGCGTGTAGGCCATGCGCGACCGCGGCGAGCGGTTCGGCGCGCTGTAGTGCGGCAACAGACCGCCGAACACCACCAGCGAACCGGCCGCCACCTCCAGCGGCACCGCGCTGCGCTCGTCGGGCCAGGGCGTGGCGTCGAGCTGGTCCATGCGCAGCCGGTCGCCTTCGCGCACGAAGCGTTCGCGCAGCGGCGTGTGGTGGCCACCGGGCTGCGCCCACAGGCAGCCGTTGGCCAGCGTGGCGTCCTCGAGTGCGAACCAGAAGGTGGTGACGCTCATCGGCTCGGTGACGAAGAAGCTCGCGTCCTGGTGCCAGCGCACCTCGCCGCCGATGCCAGGCTGCTTGAAGATCACCATCGATTGCCAGATCTGCGGCTGCAGCAGGCCCAGGTCGGTGGCCAGATCCGCCAGGTCGGCGCCGCGCGAAAAGGTGTCGAAGACAGCGTCGCGGTCGTGCAGCGCGTGGCCGATCTTGTTGATCGACAAGGCCTTGGGCACACGCAGCCGGCCCTCGCCATCGAAGGCTTCTTCCTCGAAGAAGCAGTGCACCTGGTCGGCCGATTCGATCAGCGCCTGGTCGGCCAGGCGCTCGGGGGCCACCGACGAAAACACGCCGGTGCGGTCGCCGGGCTCGAAGGCGTCGACGATCTCGCGCGCACGGTGCTGCACGGCGGCGATCTGCGCGGCGCTGCGGAAGCCCGGCAGCACCAGGTAGCCGTCGGTCAGATAGGCGGCCTTCTGCGCGGCACTCAGCATCGGCAGGCCTCGTCGGGGGTGTTGTGAAGTTGCATCAGCGGCTGTCGCAGTTCGGTCATTTTCATCAACCTGGGCAAGCTGAGGCACGATCATCTCAGGCTTCGACGACCCCCTGTCACCCGGCGCACGGCCAGCGGCTGGCACGCGGGTTGCACCGGTTCGCATCCGTTTGCCTTGTCCGCACCACCCTCCACCGGAGAAATGCCCATGATTCGTTCGCCCGCCCTGACGACCGCACGCACCGCCCTGGCCCTGGCCGCCCTCGCCGCGCTGCACGCCGGCGCCGCCGCTCAGCAGACCCTGCCCGACGTCACCATCAGCACCGAGCGCCGTGTCGAGAACATCAAGGACGTGCCGAACTCGGTCAGCACGCTCACCGGCGAACTGCTCGACGTGCTGAACACCTCGGGCCAGGACATCCGGCTGCTGTCGGGCCGCGTGCCCAGCCTGAACATCGAGTCGTCGTTCGGCCGCGCCTTCCCGCGCTTCTACATCCGCGGCTACGGCAACACCGACTTCCGCCTCAACGCGTCGCAGCCGGTGTCGCTGGTCTACGACGATGTGGTGCAGGAGAACCCGATCCTGAAGGGCTTCCCGGCCTTCGACCTCGAGCGCATCGAAGTGGCCCGCGGCCCGCAGGGCACGCTGTTCGGCCGCAACACGCCGGCCGGCGTCGTGAAGTTCGATTCGGTCAAGCCGACGAAGAAGCTGGAGGGCTATGCCAGCCTGGCCGTCGGCGACCGCAGCACCACCAACCTCGAAGGCGCGATCAACGTGCCGCTCGGCCAGGGCGTCTCGGCACGCGTGTCGGTGCTCGACCAGCGCCGCGACGACTGGGTCAAGAACACCGTCGCGAGCGGCCTGACGCAGGACTTCGAAGGCTACCGCGACAGCGCCGTGCGGGCGCAACTGCTGGTCGAGCCGAGCAAGGACTTCAGCGCGTTGTTCAACCTGCATTCGCGCGACCTCAACGGCTCGGCACGGCTGTTCCGCGCCAACATCATCAAGCCCAAGACCAACGAGCTGGTCGACGGCTTCGACGAGACAAGGATCTCGGTCGACGGCAAGAATGAATCGAAGCTCAAGATCAGCGGCAGCAACATGCGCCTGCGCTTCGGCCTGGGCGACATGACGCTGTACTCGATCACCGGCTACGAGTCGCTGGACACCTTCAACCGCGGCGACATCGACGGCGGCTTCGGCGCCTCGTTCCTGCCCAGCTCGGGCCCGGGCTTCATTCCCTTCGCCTCCGAGACGGCCGACGGCATCCCCAAGCACAAGCAGCTGACGCAGGAGTTCCGCCTCGAGTCCAACTACGCCGGGCCGCTGAACTGGCAGGCCGGCCTGTACTACTTCGACGAGGACTACAAGGTCGAGAGCTTCAGCTACGACTCCACCGCCGGCAGCAAGCAGGACGGCTACCAGCGCGTGCGCCAGAAGAACGAGGCGGTGTCGCTGTTCGGCGCCGTCAACTATGCCGTCTCGCCGGCCCTCAAGCTGCGCGGCGGCCTGCGCTACACCAGCGACAAGAAGGACTTCAGCGTCGAAGCCTACGAGAACTCGGGCTTCGTGCCGTGTGTCCTGTCGGGCAAGTGCACGCTGGCGCAGCTGCAGGGTCAGGAGCCGGACAAGAACCTCTCGGCCGCGCCGAAGGACAACAAGGTCAGCTGGGACCTGAGCGGCACCTACACGCTGGACAAGAACACCAACGTCTACGCCCGCGCCGCGACCGGCTTCCGCGCTTCCAGCGTGCAAGGCGCCAGCGCCTTCAACGGCAAGTCGGTGGCCGGCCCCGAGACCAATACCTCCATCGAAGCCGGCGTCAAGGCCGACCTGATGGACAAGCGTGCGCGCGTCAGCTTCAGCGCCTTCCGCTACACGGTGAAGGACCAGCAGCTCACCGCGGTGGGCGGCGCGGCCAATGCCAACATCCTGCTCAACGCCAAGAAGGCCGTCGGTCAGGGCTTCGAGTTCGACCTGCAGGCCATCCTCTCGGACAACCTGCTGGCCACGGTCGGCATCGGCTACAACGACACCAAGATCAAGGATCCGGGCCTCGCGGTGGCTGTCTGCGCAGCCTGCACCGTGACCGACCCCAAGACCGCTGCAGGCCTGGCGCTGATCGACGGCAACCCGCTGCCGCAGGCGCCGAAGAACACCGCCAACTTCACGCTGAAGTACACCACGCCGATGGCCGGCGGCGACTTCTACGCCTACACCGACTGGGCCTACCGCTCGAAGGTCAACTTCTTCCTCTACGAATCGACCGAGTTCACCGGCAAGGCCACGCTGGAAGGCGGCCTGCGCCTGGGCTACTCCTGGGCCAATGGCAAGTACGACGCCGCCGCCTACGTGCGCAACATCACCAACCAGATCCGCATCGTCGGTGGCATCGACTTCAACAACCTGACCGGCTTCATCAACGAGCCGCGCAGCTACGGCGTGTCATTCAAGGCCTCGTTCTGACGATGAAGCGACTGGTCGTTGCACTCGGCGCCGCCACGCTGGCCATGGCGGCCCATGCCGAGCCGGCGGTGATCTTCGAACTCGGCGGCAAGAACGACAAGTCGTTCGGGCAGGCCGCGTTCGAAGGTGCCGAACGCTGGAAGAAGGAAACCGGCAAGAGCTACCTCGAATTCGAGATCACCAACGCGGCGCAGCGTGAGCAGGCGGCGCGGCGCATGGCCGAACGCGGCGCCAGCCCGGTGGTGGGCATCGGCTTCCCGCAGGCCAGTGCCATCGACAAGGTGGCGCGCGAGTTCCCCAAGCTGCAGTTCGCGATCGTCGACTCGGTGATCAAGCTGCCCAACGTGCAGAGCTTCATCTACCGCGAGCACGAGGGCAGCTTCCTGGTCGGCATGCTGGCCGCGCTGGCCAGCAAGACCGGCAAGGTGGGCTTCGTCGGCGGGCAGGACATCCCGTTGGTGCGCAAGTTCCTCTGCGGCTACGAGCAGGGCGCGAAGTACGCCAACCCGAAGGCCGAGGTGCTGTCGAGCATGACCGGCAACACCAACGCCGCCTGGACCGACCCGGCCCGCGGCGCCGAACTCACCAAGGCGCAGATCGCGCAGGGCGTGGATGTGGTCTTCAGCGCCGCCGGCACCACCGGCATCGGCATCATGCAGGCGGCCAAGGACGCCGGCAAGCTGGCCATCGGCGTCGACAGCAACCAGAACCACCTGCACCCGGGCACGATGCTGACCTCGATGGTCAAGCGCGTGGACCTGGCGGTGTACGGCGCGTTCAAGGGCGTCCAGCCCGGTGTCACCGAGCTCGGGCTGAAGGAGGGCGGCGTCGACTACGCGATGGACGAGCACAACGCGAAGCTGGTCTCACCCGAGATGAAGAAGCGCGTCGATGCCGCCAAGGCCGACATCATTGCCGGCAGGATCAAGGTCGTGGACTACACGGCCGGAAACACCTGCAAATGAGCAGGGCGGCCGGCCGCCGCGCTCAGCCGCCGAACGGCAGGAACTCGATGCCGCTGGCCGCCAGCCCGAGCAGTTCCACGCTCTCGGTGTTGAAGCTCACCTGGCAGGCCAGGACTCCGAGCGAAGCCTGGGTGAAGGTGCCGGCATCGAGCAGGCCGACGAAGTTGGCCAGTTCGTCGGGACCGGCCTCGGTGCCGATCACGTTCTTGTAGACCAGCTTCACGAAGTCGGTGTTAGAGGTCGAACCCGCCAGCTCATGAAAGACGGAAGTGCCGATCGCCAGGCCCACGATGTCCGCATAGGCCACGCCCTGGTCGAACAGGCTCAGGCCGATGCCGACGAAGGTGGAGTTCTGCAGGAAGCCGCTGCCGAACAAGCCGCGCAGGATCTGCGCCGTCTGCCCGGCGTTGCCGGCCGCGGCGGTGTCGAGCGCCAGTGCAGCGTCGCTGAAGAACAGGCGTTCGATGTTGGCCAGGCTGTCCGTGCCATCGGCCGGGGTGGTGACCGACCAGCCGGCCTCTGTCCTGGCCAGCGTCGCGCTGCTGCGTGCCGCGCCGAAGACCGCGCCGTCGATCCCGGCCGCGCCATCGAGCTCGTCGTTGCCGGCGCCCCCCTGGAGCCGGTTGGCCACGGCATTGCCGATCAGCTTGTCGTTGCCGCCGCCGCCGATGGCGTTCTCGATGGTCACGGTGTCGTAGATGAACACCGTGCGCGGGTCGGTCAGGTCGGGCCGCGCCTTGTCGATCGCGAGCGTGGTGGTGTTGCGTTCGGAGTAGGTGATCGGCAGGCCGAGCTGGCTCCAGGTGCCCGGCACCAGGCTGACGACGGCGTTGGCGCTGCCGTCGACCCGGAGGGTGTCGGTGCCGCCGCCGTCCCACAGGGTCTCGTTGTAGCGTGCCGTCGAGGTGTAGGTGTAGACCGTGTTGCCGGCGTTGTAGGCCAGGTTCGGCCCATACAGGTACTGGATCGCGGCGATGTCGATCTGCATCGGCGTGGTCGGCGCGAATTCCGCCTGCACCGGCGCGCCGATGCCGGGGATGTCGTTGTAGGCCATCACCAGGTTTTCGGTCGAGTACTTCACCAGGGTGTCGTCGCCGATCTTCTCCAGCACGGCCGGCGTGGCAGGCCAGCCCGGGTTGCCGTCGAGGCCCGTGTCGTGCGGATGCTTGAGGCCGATCGCGTGGCCGGCCTCGTGCAGCATCGTCAGGTAGTTCTGCGTGCCCGCAGCCCAGCCCTCGGGGAACAGGAAAGCCGAGTTGATCCAGGTGTCGCCGGCCCCCGGGATGTCCTTCGGAAAGTCGGACACGCCGTAGGTCGAGGCGCCGAGCCCCGGTGGCCCGGAGTAGGCAAAGCGCAGCACGCCCGCATTGACATCGCTCGCGGCGACTTCAGTGAACTGGATGTTGGCCACGTTGGCCCAGGCCGTCAGCACGCCGCGGCCGGCCGCCTGGGCCGCCGCGTCGAAGCCCTTGAAGCCCTGCAGGTAGGCCGAGTAGCCGCCCTGCGTGACCTCCTGCGGGTTGTAGTTGCCGGCCACGCCAGCGGCGGTGTCGAACAGTGCGACGGTGGCCGGGAAGGAGAAGGTGACCGCCGCACCAGTACCTGCCGGGCCGGTGCCCCATTTGGAGCCGACGATGATCGAGTCGGTGACCGGGTTGCCGGTGGGCTGGACGAGGGCGGTGGACCCGCCGGTGTAGGTGGGCAGTGAGGTGGCCATGTCCGTGTTGCTCCAGGTGGGGGACGGCGCCGATTCTGCCGACGCCCGGAGCCCGCTGGGGGGATTTCTCGGCCCCTGGGCTATCGTCGCGTGCACAACGGCCCGAAGTCACCGCCAGGAGCACTCCCTCATGCCCATCGAGACCCCCGACCGGATCGTCAGCCTGCGCGAGGTCACGAAGGACACCGTGCGCGAGGTCTGCAAACTGGTGGCCGAGCCGACCGGCTTCGTGGCGCCCAACGCGGTCTCGATCGCGCAGGCCTACTTCCATCCCGAAGCCTGGTTCCGCGCGGTCTGCGCCGGCGACGAGATCGTCGGTTTCGTGATGCTCGAGGACAGCTCGATGAAGGCCGAACCACCGGCCGAGCTGCAGGTCGGCCTGTGGCGCTTCATGATCGACGTGAAGCACAAGCGCAAGGGCTACGGGCGCGCCGCGCTGCGGCTGGTGATCGCCGACGTGCAA
>Ga0075163_10010889_pt1 | contig 11862 bp, 8 predicted proteins | sample JI1023141ADNA_FD_71478 | JGI IMG/M metagenome (GOLD analysis project Ga0075163, IMG submission 71478) | Wastewater effluent complex algal communities from Wisconsin, to seasonally profile nutrient transformation and Carbon sequestration -... | ecosystem: Engineered > WWTP > Effluent > Algae... | reverse complement strand
GCTGCTAAAATTATAGCTACTCTTAAAGCTATCAATTCAAAAGAAAGCGTATCGGTAAACGAACAACTAACGGAGTTTATTACTGAAGAAGCTGAACCGCAGTACCCAACTACCGAAGAAGAGCGACTAGCTTGGATTGCTAGAAGTAAAGCTGGCTGGGCCGCTGCTTTAGGAATAAGTATATGAGCGATAGCGGACAGACTCCTTCAAAAGAACTTCCTCCGTTAAGAGTTAAACTATTTGGTGAAGATAGTTCCTTCAACAAAATGGTTAATAACTTTCATAACTCCGTAGACGGGATGGCGAAAGCAGTTAAAAGTCAAGCTGCTTCGCTATCCGCTTCTATGGTTAACTACGGAAGACAAGTAGCGATTACTTCTGCTCTTATCTCTGCTTCTATCGTAGCTACTACTGCTTACCCTATTAAGCTAGCGGGAGAGTACGAACAAGCCAACGTAGCTTTCGAAGTTATGTTAGGTTCTGCTTCTAAAGCTCAATCTCTTCTAAAAGATATTGAGACAATGGCGGCTAAGACTCCTCTTGAAACTTCGGACTTAGTTAAGAACTCTCAACTATTATCTGCTTATAATGTTCAGGTGAAAGACCTTCTTCCAACGCTATCTATGATTGGAGACGTAGCGTTAGGAAACAGAGATAAGTTTAACCATCTATCGCTAGCCTACGGACAAGTAATGGCTAAAGGTAGACTAATGGGCCAAGAAGTCTTACAGATGACCGAAAGCGGCTTTAATCCGCTTAGAGTTATTAGTGATATGACTGGTCGCTCTATGGCTGACTTAGCTAAGGCTATGGAGAACGGAGAAATCAGTGCTCAGATGTTAACTGATGCCTTCAAATTCGCTACGTCAGAAGGAGGGAAATATAATGGTATGATGGAAAAGCAATCTCAAACGTTATTAGGATTATATTCAACGTTTAGAGATTACGTAGCTATCACTCTTCGTACTATTGTATACGATTCTTCCGCTCTCGAAATTCTTAAGAAGAAAGTACAAGTAGGAATCGAGTACTTGTCACTTATTCGAGCTTGGGTAGTAGATAACAAAGAGCTAGCGGGAACCCTCTTTATAACTCTTACTTACGTAGGAGCATTAGCTACAGTCGTAGGTACGCTAGGCACAGGCGTAATGATAGCCGGTTACTCTATCCAAGGTTTTGTATCCATCTTAACCGTAGCCACTTCTACGGTCAGAATTTTGTCTAACGGCTTAACCGCTCTCCAACTAGCTTTTACAGCCCTTCGTAACTCCGCTATTTTCTCTATGATAGCTCCCTTCCTTCCGGTAATAGCTATTGTCTCAGGAATAGCCGCAGCTATAGTGGGCGTTACGTACTTACTCGTAGGTCCAGAAGGATTCTCTTATGCTTGGGAAACGGTTAAGAGCTACGCTAAAAGCTTCTACGATACCGTTACAGGATTCCTAGCGAACTTCTCTTACAATATGGGAGAAGTTAGAAGATTTGTAATTGACGTTTGGAATAATATTTGGGAGAACGCTGGCCAAGTATTTACCACGTTTATTAAAGCCGTAATCAATAACATTTTTGTAGTTCATGAGACAATGTTTAGATTAGGTACGGCTTTTGCTGGATGGCTATCGGTAGCTATTCCTGAAGTATTCCGAAGAGTATTTACAGTGGATAATCTTTTATGGGTTATTCAAGGCTTAAGTAAAATGCTAAGCTACGCTAAAACTTGGAGTAAGGAAGTATTTGACTTATTTCAATCTTTTGCCGTATCGGTAGCTACAATGTTAGTAGCTATTCCCGAAAAGTTTATGAACGTTATGCTTAAGACCGCTCCTATATTGATGGAAATTTTAGACGATATTGTTAACTTTAGAATACCTGACCCTACAACGTACTTAGTAAAATTTGCGGCTACCGCTGCGGAAGAACTTGGAGCGTTAGGGAAGATAGCTGCGACTAAATTTAAGGAAGGTTTAGACAAAATAGGAGTTTCTGTAGAAGCTCTAGCAGAACAAGCTAAAGCTGATTTTGTTAAAGGAGCTACCAACCTTAATTTCTTAGATACCGCTGGAGATATACTATCGGAACAAGCGGCTAAACTTAAGAACCCTCTTGAAGGGTTTACTATGGGCGTAGAAGGTCCAAAATTTAAGTTTGATAAGAATACCGGCTTACCTATTCCTACTTCTGAAGACAACACAGCTATCGCTCCTGAAGTAGATACTACGGAGTTCACTAAAGCTTTTGACGATTTAGAAGAACAAAAGAAAGAAGCCGAAAAGAAGAAAGTAAAGATTTCAGCTAAGCTAGATTTTGAAGCTTCAGCTAAAGACTCTTCCGAAGCTTTCGACAAGCTACAAAAATACGCTCAACAAGCCGGTCAAGCTTACATCGCTTCTGCTAACGTTAGAGTAACGGCTAAGAATACCGATATGGCACAAGCTAAAGCTAAAGAAGAAGCGGAACTAGCGAAGACGAATAAGTTGATTGAGCAACACCTACGAGCTAAACGAAAGCAAGTAGAGATTATCAACGTAGACGTTAATGACCTTAGTTCGATAGGAGCTACCGCGTGACCGCTACTGTAAGAGGAGAGCTTAACGTTTCTCTAACTAGAGACGAACAAGGTCATAGAGAGTACGAAGTAGACTGGGATGTAGAAACTACTGATGCTAATAACGATGGTCCTTATACTATCTTAGCAGCAGTAGATACTAATTGTCCTATCGGTACTACTTGGAATTTCGGTAGCGATAACGATGCTTGGGCTTTTGCTACTCCTAACGTAAAAATTTCTCCTATTCAATCGAGTCCGGGAGAACCTACGACTAAGTGGGTAGCTTCTCAAAAGTTTTCTACTAAGCCTATTAAACGTTGTCAAACTGATCCGATTGAAGACCCACTAATGGAACCCTATAAGATTAGTGGCGGCTTTAACTCTATTACTAGAGAAGCTACTAAAGACAAAGACGGTAATGCTTTAGTGTATCCTAACTTTGAACGAATCAAAGGAGCTTTAGTAGAAGACGACTTAGGCTATCCAACTATACGTATTGAGTTAAACTTAGCTACTCTTCCTCTATCAACTTATACGTTGATGATAAAGAGAGTTAATGACTCTACGCTTTGGGGACTTCCTCCTAGAACAATAAGACTCTACGACGTTACTTGGTCAAGAAATCTTTACGGCATTTGCTACTATTACTACACTGTAGCTTATAGCTTCGAAATTGACTTAGAAACTTTTGATAGAGATATTCTGGCAGAAGGTACTATGGTACTAGCTCCCGGTGGTAATCCGAATAATCCTCTTGACTTTATTAAGTACAAAGAAGGTCAAGACGAAAACGCCACTACGCTTATCGACGCTAATGGAGCAGCTATAACTGACGTAGCTAACGCTTACTACGTAAAGCCTAAAGTAAAGAAAGAAGCTAACTTCTTACTGTTAGGCATTCCTTCCAGTATTCCTTAACGAGAACTACGATGGCTAACAATAACGTAACCGAAGTACTTAACGTTCCTAACTTCGCTCCTAAAGAACAAGACCGCTTTAGCTTAATATTTCAAGCTCATTATCAACAGTGGGACGCTGATACCGTTACTTGTAACGTTAAAACAAGTCGTCTTGTAGATGAGCCTCAAGTACCTATTAAGCTTCCGATACTTAAACTCCGTCAAAACGAGTCTAAAGAACTTCGCTACGATAAATTTTACACTGACAGAGATTTTGATTTAGTTATCGTAAATAAGACGGGATTACTTCAAAATAGTCGTCAAGTAGTCGAAGAAGCTAAAGAAAGCTATTTAGAGATTTCTACGACGGGTGGCCTAGTTTTAGACATTATTAAACCTGGCCGTATGCGACTTACTAACGTTTCTCTTAAGCCTTCAGAAGCTAGTACAGGAATTGTTCTAACCGCTATTAACTTTGAAGCTCAAGTTCTTGTACTAGCTTTTCCTGAATAGGAACTAAACCGTGTCCGATAAGATTTACACCCTAACGCTAGAAAGTATTACTGAGATAGTTCAGCAGCTATCTCGTATACCTGGCGTTACTCGTATGCGTCCTTCAGAAGACGATAGGAAGAACCTACAAGCTAGTGACAACTACTTAGCGAAGCTTCCTTGCGGAGAAATCTTACCGGCTAGAGAGGGAGCTACTCCCGGCTATTATCCCGATGCCTGCCTGTTTAGAATCGTAGGAGAAGGTAGCTCAGCGGTAATACAGCCGCTAACTAATCCCGATGGCTCCCAGGTCAGAAAAGGCATTTATAACACTTATACCGTACCTCTAGGAATTACGTATATTCCGGTAGCTAAAGAGAAGAATGGTAAATGGACAGTAAAAGCTCCTCAAGAGTTTGAAGTAAGTACTACTACTTCTACAACTACTTCGGAAGTTTCGAGTAACTGTAGTGGTACTTGTTACTACGTCTCTACAGACGGAGAAACTTGGGATGATCCTCCAACGTCTAACTGTTCTAATACTACGACTACTACTAGTACAACAACTAGTACCACTACAACTTCTACGACTACTTCTACCACCACTACGACTACTGACGATTGTTCAGTAAACGTTTGTAGAATTAAATGCGTTAGTGGTAGTTACGTAGTCATTGATCCTTGTACGTCTCCTTGCTCTTGTTTCGGAGAAGGAACTGATTGTATTGTAGAAGACGAAGAGACAGATAGCTTCTGCGTATCTCCTACTACGACAACTACTACTTCAGGAACTACTACCACCACTACTACGACAACTACCGTAGCTCCTACTAGTACAACGACTACGAGCGAAGAATGTAACTGTCCAGCGTTAGAATCTACTACTTCAACTACTACGACTACTACCGCTACTTGTAACTGTATTCCTCCCTCGTACTGTCCTACGGAACCTAATCAATGCGCTACAACGTACTGCGGTAAGACAGAAAAAGTAAGTGAGTGTACTACTAGTACTACGACTACCGCTGGACCAACTACGACTACTACGACTTGTGATTGTAATACTACTACTACAACTACGAGTACTACCACTACCGCTTCCGCTGATTGTTCGGGAGGTTGTACTTGGTATATTCCTTTAGTTGGTCCTCCCGTTCTTATATCGAATGAATGCGCGTCTACTTGTCCATGTGCTCCGTTTCCCGGTAGCCCTAATACTTGCGTGGAAGTAACTTCTCCTTGCGTAGCTACGACTACTACTGACTCGCAACCTCCTATAATTTGCGACGGACTTTGTACTTGGGGTAGTGGAGTTAGCGGTTGGGTACTTATTAGAAGTACTTGCTATTCTAACGTAGCTTGTAATTGTAATTGTACTCCTCCTTCCGTTCCGGCTGACTGTACTATTAGAAATACTCCTTGCGTTCAAGATTGTTCTAATACTACGACTACTACTACCGTAGCTCCTACTTCTACTACGACTACTTCTGGAGCTTGCAACCATTGCTACACGACTACTACGAGTAGTACATCAACCACTACGACTTCAGACTGTACTGGACCTTGCGTATGGCAAGGAGACGGAAGCGGAGATTGGGTATTAAAAACCAACGCATGTAGCGGTACTTGTTATTGTGCTACTCCAGGTAGAGAGTCCGAAGAAGAATGTGATACTACGCCAACCGACTGTATTGATACTCCAACTACTACTACGACTACTACAACTACTACCGATTGTACGGGAGCTTGTTGTAACCCGTCAGGTATTTGTATACCCGGTTATAGCGAAGATTCTTGTACTTCTAAAATTTCTTTAGGATGGACTTGGTTAGGATGTAATAGTATTTGTCCTTACGGTGACTACGGTTATTGTACGACTCCTACGACTACTACAGGCGTTCCGACTACTACAACAACTACAACAACTACGACTACGACAACAACTACAACGACTACAACGACTACTACGACTACTACGACAACGACAACTACGACTACTACCGCTTGTCCTTGTCCGTACTTATCTTGCGGTTGCGCAGGAGGAGCGGCTGACCCGTTATGCTCCCCAGGTGAAGCATTTACTTGCTCTCCTTGCGGTTGCTTCCCTATTACTACGACAACTACTTTAACTCCGCCACCGCCCCCTCCACCACTTTAATAAGCTATAATAGCTTAGGTTCAATTTAATTCACCTACGTTTTTAGAGGAGAACGTAACGTGCCGACTTTAACTATTGGTATGGCGACTTATGACGATTTTCACGGTTGTTATTTTACTATTAAAGCTTTACGGCTTTATCATCAATTCGAAGGTGAAATAGTAGTAGTAGATAATAATCCAAGTTCTCGTCATGGGTCAATGCTAAAAGACTTATGCTCTAAGCTTGACGTAAAGTATGTTCCTTTTGCCGAAGCTAACGGAACTACTCAACCTCGTAATAAAGTTTTCGAAGTAGCTACTAGCGACTTCGTTATGTGCGTAGATAGCCACGTTTTATTAAATCCTAACGCACTTAAACTTACTTACGAGTATCTAACCATCTTCCCTAAGTCTAACGACTTATACGCGGGTCCTATGCTCCTAGACGGTGGTTGGTTCTATACCCACTTCGACTTACGTTGGAGAGGTCAGATGTGGGGTGTTTGGGCTACGGCTTGGAGGACTTCGGAAGGTAGCTTATTCTCCGTTCAGGAAGCGGAAGGTGGCTCTGCCGGCTTCTATAAGTTAGACTCCGTAATGTCTCCCGCTAACTATCCCGAACTCAATTTTAAGATTCCTTTTGCTGGCCATCAAGCTTATTTACTCGAAAAAGGAATTCAGCCAGCCGTAGGTTCTACTAAGCTTCTTTACGCAGCGGCTACCGAAGACGGACAAGTACTGACTTCTTTAACAAAAGCTAAGTTAGAATTTGATTGTAAAGATTTAAGTAACGTTCGCTACTTTAAGACAATAAAGAGTAGGCACGTTTACGAAAGCCTAGACGATTGTAACGCTACTCCGTTTGAAATTCCCGCTCAAGGGTTAGGCTTATTTATGTGTCGTAAAGAAGCTTGGCTAGGCTTTAACCATAACTTTAGAGCTTTTGGAGGAGAAGAAGGATACATCCACGAAAAGTTTCGTAAGAACGGAAGAAAGACTATCTTATTACCTTGGCTTACTTGGGAGCACAGGTTTGGTAGACCTGACGGAGTCCCTTATAAGTTTTCAATGGAAGATAAAGTACGAAACTACGTACTAGGTTTTCAAGAAGTAGGTCTTGACTTAGAACCTATTAAAGAACACTTCTTGGCGGAAGGTATGAGCCTCAACTATTGGAATAAACTACTAGCTAACCCTACTCAAATAAAGGTTGACTATAGTGCTCCAACCGTTAGCCCTAACGGTAGACCTTTACTTCAACCTCAACCCGCTCACGTTTATAATTCCGAAGGAGTCTACGACTTCCTTAAGAAGACTCCTAGAGACTTGGATCAACACTTAGATAAGATTCGAGAATATGCTTCAGAGTGTACTCACGTAACCGAAATGACTAAGCGTAGAGAGTCTTCTGCGGCTTTAGTATTTTCTGGAGCTTCCGAAGTTATCTCTTATCAGGAAGAGAACGACGGCATTTTGGATTATATCGAACGATACAAACCCGCTTCAACTAAGTGGGCTTTGCAAATCGGTAGCTTGAACGCTACTCCTCTGGCGATCAATCCTACCGATTTGCTTTTTATAGACACTCGCCATAATGGTAAAAGGTTACGAGAAGAATTAAAGTTTATTTCTCAAGTTAAGAAATATCTTATTCTTCATGACGTAGCTTCTCACGGAGTAGTTGGAGACGACGGAAACGAGGGATTGTTTGGACCGCTTAAAGAGTTAGTAGCTAGCGGTGAATGGTTCGTAGACTACTTTACCCCTAACCAGTACGGTTTAATCGTACTAGCTAGAAGGGGAACTAAAGTAGCTCATCCCAAGCCTATCGTACCTTGGCCTATCGGTTACGGTCCTGGTACAGAAATGTTTAATATGCTTAAAGAGATAGGAGTAACCGATAAACCCGGTTGTACCTGTAAAGCTACTGCTGAACAAATGGATCGTTGGGGCGTAGACGGTTGTAGAGAACCAGATAACTTTAATTGGATTCTGGAACAAGTTAACGCTAATGCCGCTAACTGGAAGTGGAGCGAGTATTTAGCGATAGCCGCTAAAAACGTTCTCAATCCTTCTAGTTGGAAACTAGCTTGGACTCTTGATCCCCTTAATATTCATAAGAGTCTTATTGAAACGGCTATTAACTTAGCAGAAGAGAAAATGACTTGCGATTCTTCTTGCGAAACTGGTACTTGTAAGAAAGGTTGTCGTCAATGATTACTAAAGATACTTATAAGGAAATTCAAGGTTGGCTTTCCGATAGAGAAGCTACCGCTTTACAGCAAGTAGCTAGAGAACTAACTATACTAGAAATAGGTACTTGGAAAGGTAAATCAGCTATCGCTATGGCGGCTACCGCTACTTCGGTAGTAACTGTGGATAACTTCTTCGGAGACGACTTTACTGGAAAAGCTTTTACTCTTCCTGAAGCCGTAGAAAACTTTCGTAAGTACGATAATGAACAAAAGATAACCTTAGTCATAAAAGACTTTAAGGAGCTTGTAAAAAGTCGTTTCTTATTCTCAGCCGTTTACAACGTTTCTTTAGTCTATTACGACGCAGACCATACTAGAGAAGCCGTAATAAGCTTTACCCAACTTTTAGACAAGTTCGGACAGTACGGAAAGCTTCCAATAATAGCTTTTCATGACTACGAGTTTTCTCCAGTATACCAAGAAGGAGTATCGGAGTTCAAAAATTATTTTGATAAGTTTCTTAAGGATAGTTACAGACTAGTTATTGTAGATAGACTAGCTTTAGCAATACCCGATTGGCGGTTAAAAGAATTTCCCGAACTTCTAACGGATTAACAATATGAGATTTATTTGCCTTTGTCCTACTTACGGAAAGACTCCAGAAGTTATCGCTAACTCTATTCAATGTTTTCTTGATCAAACTCACGAAGATAAGCTTTTAGTAATATTTGACGATTTAGGAAACTACGGAAGAGCTAGAGAACTAACGGAAACTTATAACCAAATACTGGTTGTAAGTACTTCTATTCGTTGTCCCGGTATCGTACCTAAATACAATACTATGCTTAAATTCATAGAAGGAATAGAGTATGACGCTATTGCGCTTTGGGACGACGATGACTTATACCTCCCTAAGCATTTAGAGAGTCACGCTAGCGTTCTTAAGTTTCCAGTAGACTTGAGTTACCCTAATCTAGTTTACAGTACTTATGGTAATCAATTACGAGCGGAAGAGAGTGGAGGACGTTTCTGGGCGTCAATGGCTATCCTTCGTTCTTCGTTCGAACGTATAGGAGGATTTATAGATAGTCACTTAGCTACGTTTGATCAACAAAGCTTAGGTAAGTTTAACGCTCTTCTCACGAGGGGCTTTCCTGACGAAGTATATGGGCCCACTTACGTCTTCCGTTGGCAAGATACTAAGACTATTCACGCTCAACATTTTATGGGCGATCAAGTCAATTGGTATCATAACGTAAAGCCGGGATACTCTAAGATAGTCTCTTACGAAGACGTTAAGCCCCGCTACCAAGACGGAGTAAGAGACATTATCTCTAAACTCGTAGCTACCAACGAAAAAGTGTCCTCTCCCGTTAGTTAAGAGAGAGGACACTTAGATAGTTTCGATTTCACTAGGCCAGCGTAGAGAGCATTTACGCTGGCTTAGTTATTAAGGTAACTTCGGTAGCGTCTGAGATAAGCTCTACCTTACCTTTAGCGGTCATCGCTTTCTTCGGTCCAACCTTAGTTAAAACCATACCTTTGTGCTCGATTTGAGAGTGGAGCGGCACTTGGTGGAATAACTTTCGTAGGGGTTGGTTGGAGCTTTCCGGCTTTCGATTTCGTTTCATTTGGTTCCTCTTTATCTGAATCAAACACTTCGTAAAAACAACTCTTAGCTCTCGTTACGGCTACGTAGTAAAGGTTCTTCTCTTGTTGTCTATCTTGAGGAGTCTTAGCCTTTACGTTAGCATGTTTAGTAGCTAATAAAAATACGTTATCCGCTTCAAGTCCTTTAGCTTTATGAATAGAACTAAAGACGATAGCTCCAGTACTCGTGTCGCTAAATACTCGATCAATTTTACTTAGCACTTCCGCTACCGTAGAAGCTCCTTCGATAAACTGCTCTAGGCAAGCTTGACGATCATCTAAGTTTTGAATCTTAGTATCGTTTGGAAACTTTTTAGCGTTCTCCTTTCGTCGTTCATTAGTAAAATAACTGTCGAGCTTCTCCGAAAGCTCTTCGACACTAGCGGCTTTCATTTTGTTAATAATAGCTGTAAGACCAGCAGCTATGTCTCTTCCTCGTATTACCGCTTTACGACCATTACGAAGGAGCTTAAAGCATTGAGAAATAAGTGGGGCGTTAGTACGACAAATCACCATATCGTTTTCCGCTACCACGGTTAAGTAGTTATCCTTTTCGGTTCCTACGGACTCTTTTGAATAAATCCTAAAAGACTCGTTTACCTTCCCTTCAGGATTACTCTCATGCGCGGTAAAATCTGGAACCATCGTTTGGGCTTTCTTTACGATAGCTTTACCACACCGTCTAGTCACCGTTAAAGGTAGCGTAACGACTTCTCCTAAGCTCTCTAACTTCTTACGCATATTCGGAAGAGAGTCAGTATCGGCACCAGTAAAAGCGTAAATGGATTGACAGTCGTCTCCTACAAGAGCTAACCTAGTAGCCGCTTTAATTACGAGAGCTTGCTGACAACGGTTTAAGTCTTGAGCTTCATCTACGATAAGTAAATCGTACTTAGGCGGAACTAGCTTAAGAACTACCGGAATCCAAACCATATCATCGAAGTCAATAAAACCGTCTTTAAGAACGTCTAAACAACGATGAATTACTTTAGGTACAAGCTCAATTACTTTCTCGTAGTAATTACCAAAAGCAATATCGTATTGATCAGCTAAGTTCGATAGAAGCTCTCGCCAATCTTTACTAGTCACTTCTAGTATCTTCTCTCCATCCCAACCTACTAGGTTAGCCTTAACGAACTTTACTAGCTCCTTAGTAGCGGAAACTAGTTCCGGTTTATCTCTTCGAAGCATAGAGATATTTGTAGCAAGAAGTTCTTCAATAATTCTATCCACCCGTTTATCGTCCGGCTGACGAAGGTTAAAAGCCGTTTGAACCGTCTTAAGTCCTAAACGATGAATAGTCATCGCTTCGCAACCTAAGTGACCTACTCTTCGCTCTAGCTCCGTAGCGATACTTTTATTGAACGCGCAAAAGCCTACTTTCTTACAAAGCTCTTTTTGAATACTAAGAACTTCCCAAATAGCTTTTTGCTGAGGACTTGGTTCAATATCGGTAGGGACTCCTCGTAATACCTTAAGCCATTGTTCCAACGTCGTAGTCTTTCCCGTTCCCGCTCTAGCTAAAACGATAACGTGAGGAGCTTTATAGGCTTCTACTTCCGCTACGAGCTTAGCGAAAGCGGAAGAAACTTTAGGAACTTCTTTAAGGAGAGGAGTAGGGCTTACCGTTCTTCCAGTTATCGTTCCTTGAGAAGTAACTACTGTAGGAGGTTGCTTACCGGCTTTCTCTACCGCTGGAGCAGGAGCTATACGAAGGAACTTAGTAGCAGATTTAAGAATATTGAACCGCTTAGTATCTAAGTTCAATACCTTATAGTGAGTTACTCTTCGAAACGACGAAGGTGGAAGAATTTCTACGAGTTTACAAATCGTAGCTTTTTCAAGTTTAACGACGTAGTGCTGATTGACTTTTAATTCTGACGATTTCAAGGCTAGCTCCTAGCTATATTTGAGGAAAATTAACTACGCAAATTTTAGA